>Ga0206117_100993_pt1 | contig 18424 bp, 30 predicted proteins | sample 3A5Ametagenome_FD_177997 | JGI IMG/M metagenome (GOLD analysis project Ga0206117, IMG submission 177997) | Enriched microbial communities from leaf-cutter ant dump, University of Wisconsin, Madison, United States - 3A5A | ecosystem: Environmental > Terrestrial > Nest > Insects nest > Nest dump... | reverse complement strand
GCTGATCGCCCCGATCGCGATGGACGAAGGCCTGCGCTTCGCCATCCGTGAAGGCGGCCGCACCGTCGGCGCCGGCGTCGTCGCCGCCATCGTCGAATAAAGCGGAACGACGCAGTCATCGTTGCGCGGCGGCCGGGCGACCGGCTGCCGCGAGAGCGAAGGAAGATTGGGAAGATGGACAACCAAAACATCCGCATTCGCCTTAAGGCGTTCGATCACCGCGTGCTCGACCAGTCGATCAGCGAGATCGTCAACACCGCGAAGCGGACCGGAGCGCGGGTTCGCGGGCCGATCCCGCTGCCGACCCGGATCGAAAAGTTCACTGTTCTGCGTTCGCCGCACGTCGATAAGAAGTCGCGCGAGCAGTTCGAAATCCGCACTCACAAGCGTCTGCTCGACATCGTCGATCCGACGCCGCAGACGGTCGATGCGCTGATGAAGCTCGACCTGGCTGCCGGCGTCGACGTCGAGATCAAGCTCTAACGGCGCGGAGAGGAGACTGACTATGCGTACCGGTCTCGTCGCCCGTAAGCTGGGCATGACCAGGCTCTTCATCGAGGACGGCAGTCACGTCCCGGTGACCGTCCTGAAGATCGACAACTGCCAGGTGGTGGCACAGCGTACCGAGGAGCGCGACGGTTATACCGCGCTGCAGCTCGGCGTCGGCGCCGCCAAGGTGAAGAACGTGACCAAGGCGATGCGCGGCCACTTCGCCGCCGCCTCGGTCGAACCCAAGCGCAAGCTGGTCGAATTCCGCGTGTCGACCGACGCGCTGATCGCGGTCGGCTCGGAACTGACCGCCGACCACTTCGTCGCCGGCCAGCGGGTTGACGTTGTCGGCGACACCATCGGTAAGGGTTTTGCCGGTGTCATGAAGCGCCACAACTTCCGTGGTCTGGAAGCGACCCACGGCGTGTCCGTCAGCCATCGTTCGCATGGTTCGACCGGTCAGCGCCAGGATCCGGGCCGTGTGTTCAAGGGCAAGAAGATGGCCGGTCACATGGGCGACGTGCGCGTCACCCAGCAGAACCTGGTCATCGTCCGTACCGATGTCGAGCGTGGCCTGATCATGGTCAAGGGTTCGATCCCGGGCGCCGAGGGCGGCTGGGTTCTGATCAAGGACGCGGTCAAGCGGCCGCGCCCTGAGAATGTCCCCTATCCGGGTGCCTTCAAGGCGCCGGCGGCGGACGCTCAGGCCGAGCAGAAGGCGTAAGCGAGATGGAAGCCAAGCTCACTAATCTCGACAACCAGGCTGTCGGCACCATCCAGCTGTCGGACGAAGTCTTCGGCGTCGATCCGCGCGTGGATCTGCTGCAGCGCATGGTGGTGTACCAGCTGGCCCGTCGCCAGCAGGGCACCCACAAGACCAAGACCTACGGCGAGGTTTCGGCCTCGACCAAGAAGATCGTGCGTCAGAAGGGTTCGGGCGGCGCCCGTCACGGCGGCCGCGGCGCTCCGCAGTTCCGCGGCGGCGGGAAGGCCTTCGGTCCGGTCGTGCGCAGCCATGCCAGCGACCTGCCCAAGAAGGTCCGCAAGCTCGCCCTCAAGGTCGCCCTGTCGGCCAAGGCGCGCGAAGGCAAGCTGATCGTGATCGACGAGCTGAAGCTCGGCGAAGGCCGCACCCGCGTCCTCGCCCAGAAGCTCGGCGGCCTCGGCCTGAACTCGGTGCTGTTCATCGGCGGCAACGAGCTCGACCTGAACTTCGCTCGCGCGGCGCAGAACCTGCCCCATGTGGACGTGCTGCCGCAGCAGGGCGCGAACGTGTACGACATCCTCCGCCGCGAGGTCCTGGTTCTGTCCAAGGACGCGGTCGAGACCCTGGAGGCGCGCCTGAAATGATCGCCGAGAAGCACTACGACATCATCCTGGCCCCGGTGATCACCGAAAAGGCCACCCGGGTGTCGGAATACAACCAGGTTGCCTTCAAGGTGGCGGACAGCGCGACCAAGCCGGAAATCAAGGCGGCGGTCGAGAAGCTGTTCAACGTCAAGGTGACGGCTGTGAACACGCTGGTGGTCAAGGGCAAGAAGAAGCTGTTCCGCGGCCGCCCTGGCCAGCGTTCGGACTACAAGAAGGCGATCGTGACGCTGGCGGAAGGCCAGAAGATCGACGTGACCACGGGGATCTGAAGCCATGGCGCTGAAGACATTCAAGCCGACGACGCCGTCGCAGCGCGGCCTCGTCCTGGTCGACCGGACTGGCCTGTGGAAGGGCAAGCCGGTCAAGGAACTGACCGAGGGTCTCAAGAACTCGGGCGGGCGCAACAATACCGGCCGCATCACCACCCGCCATCACGGCGGTGGTCACAAGCGCCGCTATCGCCTGGTCGACTTCAAGCGTCGCAAGTACGACGTGACCGGGACCATCGAGCGCCTGGAATACGATCCGAACCGTTCGGCGTTCATCGCCCTGGTCAAGTACGAGGACGGCGAGCAGGCCTACATCCTGGCCCCGCAGCGCCTCAAGGCCGGCGATCAGGTGGTGTCGGGCGAGCGCGTCGACATCAAGCCGGGCAACGCGATGCCGCTGAAGGCCATTCCGGTCGGCACCGTGATCCACAACGTCGAGATGAAGCCCGGCAAGGGCGGTCAGATCGCGCGTTCGGCCGGCACCTTCGTGCAGCTGGTCGGCAAGGATCGCGGCTTCGCCATCCTGCGTCTGTCGTCGGGCGAACAGCGCCTCATCAACCTCGCCTGCATGGCGACGGTCGGTGCGGTGTCGAACCCCGACAACCAGAACACCAAGATCGGCAAGGCCGGCCGCACCCGCTGGAAGGGCGTCCGCCCGACCGTCCGCGGCGTCGTCATGAACCCGGTCGACCATCCGCACGGCGGTGGTGAAGGCCGCACCTCGGGTGGCCGTCATCCGGTCACGCCGTGGGGCAAGCCGACGAAGGGCAAGCGCACCCGCAACAACAAGCGGTCGCAGGGCATGATCCTGCGCCGGCGCCCGTCGGGCAAGCATAGCTAAGGAGTAGGTCGTGGCACGTTCAGTCTGGAAAGGCCCGTTCGTCGACGGCTTCCTCCTGAAGAAGGTGGAAACGGTTCGGACCTCGGGTCGCAAGGAAGTCATCAAGACTTGGTCGCGTCGCTCGACGATCGTCCCGCAGTTCGTGGGGATCACGTTCGGCGTCTACAACGGTCATAAGTTCATTCCTGTCCTGGTGAATGAGGACATGGTGGGTCACAAGCTCGGCGAATTCTCGCCGACGCGGACCTTCACCGGTCACACCGCGGACAAGAAGGCGAAGAGGGGCTAAGGCCATGTCGAAGCAAGCGCGCGAGCGCACCCTTGGCGACAACGAGGCGAAGGCCGAGCTGCGGAACATCCGTACCTCGCCGCGCAAGTTGAACCTGGTCGCCCAGCTCATCCGCGGCAAGGCCGTGGGTGCGGCCCTCGCCGACCTGACGTTCTCCAAGCGGCGTATCGCCCAGGACGTCAAGAAGGCGCTGCAGTCGGCCGTGGCCAACGCCGAGAACAACCATCAGCTCGACGTCGATCGTCTGGTGGTCAAGGAAGCGTCGGTCGGTAAAGGTCTGGTGATGAAGCGGTTCCACGCCCGCGGCCGCGGGCGCGGCGCGCCGGTGCGCAAGCCGTTCAGCCACATCACCGTGATCGTCGCCGAACGCGAGGAGGCGAACTAATGGGTCAGAAAGTCAATCCGGTCGGGCTGCGGCTCGGCGTCAACCGGACCTGGGATTCGCGCTGGTACGCCGGCGCGAAGGATTACTCGGGGATGCTGCACGAGGATCTCAAGATCCGTAAGTTCCTCGAGGCGCGCCTGGCCCAGGCCGGCGTCAGCCGCATCGTCATCGAGCGTCCGGCCAAGAAGGCTCGCATCACCATTCACTCGGCGCGTCCGGGCGTGGTGATCGGCAAGAAGGGCGCCGACATCGAGAAGCTGCGCTCCGAGCTGGCCAAGATGACCAAGTCGGAGGTCAACCTGAACATCGTCGAGATCCGCAAGCCGGAAATCGACGCCAAGCTGATCGCCGAGAACATCGCCCAGCAGCTGGAGCGCCGCGTGGCGTTCCGCCGCGCGATGAAGCGCGCCGTGCAGTCGGCGATGCGCCTGGGCGGCCAGGGCATCCGTATCAACTGCTCGGGTCGTCTGGGCGGTGCGGAAATCGCCCGTATCGAGTGGTATCGCGAAGGCCGGGTGCCCCTGCACACGCTGCGCGCCGACATCGATTTTGGCCGGGCGACCGCCAAGACCGCCTACGGCACTTGCGGCGTCAAGGTGTGGGTGTTCAAGGGCGAAGTGATGGCCCATGACCCGATGGCCCAGGACAAGCGTCTCGCCGAACAGGCGGGCGGGCGCTAAGCCGAGTTTGGGAGTAGACCGAGATGTTGTCACCGAAACGGACGAAGTTCCGCAAGGCGCATAAGGGCCGCATCAAGGGCGTGGCGAAGGGCGGCACTGCGCTGAACTTCGGCTCGTTCGGCCTCAAGGCGCTGGAGCCGATGCGCGTCACCGCGCGTCAGATCGAAGCGACCCGCCGTGCGATCACCCGTCACATGAAGCGTGCCGGCCGCGTGTGGATCCGGATTTTCCCGGACCTGCCGGTCAGCCGCAAGCCCGCCGAAGTCCGCATGGGTTCGGGCAAGGGCACGCCGGAATACTGGGTCGCGCGCGTGGCCCCGGGCCGGATCATGTTCGAGATCGACGGCGTGTCGGCCGAAATCGCGAAGGAAGCCTTCGCGCTCGGTGCCGCCAAGCTGCCGATCAAGACCAAGGTTGTTACCCGCTTGGGCGAGGGAGCGTGATATGAAGGCGAGCGAACTCGTCGGCAAGACGCCCGACCAGCTCAAGGAACAGCTGATCGGCCTGAAGAAGGAGCAGTTCAATCTGCGCTTCCAGCAGGCTACCGGCCAGCTCGAGAACACGGCGCGGGTGCGTCAGGTGCGTCGCGACGTCGCGCGGATCAAGACCGCGCTGACGAAGCTGGCGAACAAGAAGTAACGGAGACTAGCGATGCCGAAGCGCGTCCTGCAGGGCGTTGTGGTGAGCGACAAGGGCGACAAGACTGTCGTCGTCCAGGTCGAGCGCCGCTTCATGCACCCGATGTACAAGAAGTTCATCCGGCGGACCAAGAAGTACCACGCCCACGACGAGGCCAACTCGTTCAAGGTAGGCGACGTGGTGTTCATCGAGGAATGCCGGCCGATGTCGAAGCTCAAGCGCTGGTTGGCTCGGGGATCCGCCCCGGCCGACCAGGCCTGAGCCAGTTTGCGGAGGTCTAACCCATGATTCAGGCCGAAACTAATCTTGACGTCGCCGACAACTCCGGCGCCCGCCGCGTCCAGTGCATCAAGGTGCTGGGTGGCGCGAAGCGGAAGTTCGCGTCGGTCGGCGACATCATCGTTGTGTCGGTCAAGGAAGCGATCCCCCGCGGCCGCGTGAAGAAGGGTGATGTGCATCGCGCCATCATCGTTCGCACGGCCAAGGAGATTCGCCGTCCCGATGGCACCGCGATCCGTTTCGATCGCAACGCGGCCGTTCTGATCAACAAGCAGAACGAACCGATCGGCACCCGTATCTTCGGGCCGGTCACTCGCGAGCTGCGCGCGAAGAACCACATGAAGATCATCAGCCTCGCGCCGGAGGTGCTGTAACCATGGCCGAGAAGTTCAAGATCAAGAAGGGCGACAAGGTCGTCGTCATCACCGGTAAGGACACCGGCAAGGAAGGCGAAGTGTTGCAGGTGATCCGCGAGGAACGCCGCGCTGTCGTCTCCGGCGTCAACCTGGTCAAGCGGCACACCAAGCAGAGCCGCACCGAACAGGGCGGCATCGTGTCCAAGGAAGCGCCGGTCCACATCTCGAACATCGCCATGCGCGATCCCAAGGACGGCAAGCCGACTCGCGTCGGCTTCAAGATCCTCGAGGATGGCCGGAAGGTGCGCGTCGCCAAGCGCTCCGGCGAAGTGATTGATCTCTGAGGATATCGCCATGGCTCAAGCCAATACCCGTCTGAAGGACCATTACGACAACGTGGTCCGGAAGCAGTTGGTCGAGAAGTTCGGCTATGCCAACACCATGTCGGTGCCGAAGCTCGACAAGATCGTGATCAACATGGGTGTGGGCGAAGCCGTCGCCGACTCCAAGAAGATCCAGGCCGCCGCGGCCGAACTGGCGGCGATCACCGGCCAGAAGCCGGTGATCACCAAGGCCCGGAAGTCGATCGCGAACTTCAAGCTGCGCGAGAATCAGCCGATCGGCGTCAAGGTCACCTTGCGCCGTCAGCAGATGTTCGAATTCCTGGATCGTCTGATCAACATCGCGCTGCCGCGCGTCCGCGATTTCCGCGGCGTGCCGCCGAAAAGCTTCGATGGCAGGGGCAACTACGCCCTTGGTCTGAAGGAGCAGATCATTTTTCCGGAAATCGATTACGACAAGATCGATGCGGTTCGTGGTATGGACATCATCTTCGTGACCACGGCGAAGACCGATGACGAAGCCAAGGCGCTTCTCGCGGGCTTCAACATGCCGTTCAGCAACTAAGGACGAGACGATGGCCAAGAAGAGCTCCATCGAGAAGAACGAGCGGCGCAAGAAGATGACGGCGCAGCTCCGCAACAAGCGGGCGCGCCTGAAGGCTCAGGTGATGAACCGTGAGTCCGAGCCCGAGGAGCGCTTCACCGCGGCCCTCAAGCTCGCCGAAATGCCGCGCAACTCGGCGAAGAATCGCATTCGCCTGCGTTGCAAGATCACCGGCCGCTCGCGCGGCAATTATCGCAAGCTCGAGATTTCGCGCAACATGCTCCGCGAACTGGCCTCGTTCGGCCAGATCCCGGGCATGGTGAAGTCGAGCTGGTAACAGCCTTTTAGGTTTGGAAGGAGGACACGGATATGGCACTGAGCGATCCTCTCGGGGATATGCTGACGCGTATCCGCAACGGGCAGCGTGCCGGCAAGGCCGTCATCGATAGCCCGGCTTCGAAGCTGCGTGCAAACGTGCTCGAGGTGCTGAAGAAGGAAGGGTACATCCGCGGCTTCACGCGGTCTGAGGGGGACGGCAAGCCGACCCTGTCGATCGAGCTGAAGTATTACGACGGGCAGCCGGTCATCAAGACCATCTCCCGCGTGTCGCGCCCCGGCCGTCGCGTCTACTCGTCGATCAACGATCTGCCGAAGGTCCGCAACGGCCTGGGCATCTCGATCCTGTCGACGCCGCGCGGCGTGATGTCGGACAATGACGCCCGCGCTGCCAATGTCGGCGGCGAGGTCCTCGCGCACGTATTCTAAGGAGGACCGGTCAATGTCGCGTATCGGCAAGCATGCTGTGGCCGTCCCCGCAGGGGTCACGGTCCAGGTCAACGGTCAGGAAGTTTCGGCCAAGGGTCCGAAGGGCGCGCTGCACATGCGCGTCGTCGACGACCTGGCGGTCACGTTCGATGACGGCAAGGTCGCGGTCAAGCCGCGTACCGAGTCGCGCCGCGCCCGCATGATGTGGGGCATGCAGCGCACGCTGGTGTCGAACCTGGTCAAGGGTGTGTCGACCGGCTTCAAGGTCGACCTCGAGATCAACGGCGTCGGCTATCGCGCCAACGTCCAGGGTTCGAACCTGGTCCTGCAGCTCGGCTACAGCCACGAGATCGTCTATCCGATCCCGGAAGGCATCGAAATGAAGGTCGAAAAGCAGACCGCCATTTCGATTACGGGCGCCGACAAGCAGCGCGTCGGTCAGATTGCGGCGGAAATCCGGTCGTATCGTGGTCCCGAGCCCTATAAGGGCAAGGGTATCAAGTACTCGACCGAGACCATCCTCCGCAAGGAAGGCAAGAAGAAGTAAGGATCGCCGCCATGCTGAAGAAGGATCAACTGTTCGAGCGCCGCAAGCAGCGCGTGCGCACGACGCTTCGCTCGACCGCCTACGGTCGGCCCCGGCTGTCGGTGTTCCGGTCGTCGAAGCACATCTACGTCCAGGTCATCGACGACCTCAAGGGCGTGACCCTCGTCTCGGCTTCGACGCTGGACAAGGAGCTCAAGGACACGCTGAAGACCGGCGCCGACAAGGCGGCGGCCGAGGCTGTCGGCAAGCTCGTTGCCGAGCGCGCCAAGAAGGCCGGCATCGACAAGGTGGTGTTCGACCGCGGCGGCTACATCTATCACGGCCGCATCAAGGCGCTCGCCGACGGAGCCCGCGAGGGCGGGCTCGAGTTCTGATCGCCGGCACGAGAGAAGGTTAGACAACTATGCGTCCTGAACGTGAAGATCGTGGCGACGGCGAACTGGTCGACAAGCTGGTCAGCATCAACCGCGTCGCCAAGGTGGTGAAGGGCGGCCGGCGCTTCGGCTTTGCCGCTCTCGTCGTCGTCGGTGACCAGAAGGGCCGGGTGGGTTACGGCTCGGGCAAGGCGCGCGAGGTGCCGGAGGCGATCCGCAAGGCGACCGAGCGGGCCAAGCGCAACCTCGTCCGCGTGCCGCTGCGCGAAGGCCGGACCCTGCATCACGACGTTGCCGGCCATCATGGCGCGGGCAAGGTCCTGCTGCGTGCCGCCCCGGCCGGTACCGGCATCATCGCCGGCGGTCCGATGCGCGCCGTGTTCGAGACCCTTGGCGTTGCCGACGTGGTGACCAAGTCGCTCGGCACTTCGAACCCGCACAACATGGTCAAGGCGACGTTCGACGCCCTGACCAACCTGGCGGCGCCGCGTGCGGTTGCTGCCCGCCGCGGCAAGAAGGTGAGCGAGATCATCGGTCGCCGCAGCGAGACCGAGGAGTAAGATCATGACCGCCAACGCGAAGGTCCGGGTCACCCTGGTCCGTTCGGCCAACAAGCGCGAGATCGACCAGCAGCAGACGCTGGTCGGCCTCGGCCTGCGCAAGCTGCACTCGTCGCGCGAACTCGAGGATACCCCCTCGGTCCGCGGGATGATCAACAAGGTCCGCCATCTGCTCGACGTCGACACCGTCGGCTGAGCGCAGATCAAGGTGTGAGGAAGTAATCGTCATGCGTCTCAATCAGCTCGCTGACAACGAAGGCTCGCGCAAGTTCCGCATGCGCGTCGGTCGCGGCATCGGCTCGGGCAAGGGCAAGACCTCGGGCCGCGGCGTCAAGGGTCAGAAGGCGCGGACCGGCGTCAGCATCAAGGGCTTCGAAGGCGGCCAGATGCCGATCCATCGTCGCCTGCCCAAGCGCGGCTTCAACCCGCTGAACCGGATCGAATTCGCGCCGGTCAACCTGGGTTCCGTGCAGAAGGCGATCGAAGCCGGCCGCATCGATGCCGGCCAGCCGATCACCTCGGACGTGCTGCGCCAGGCCGGTCTCGCCGACCGTCGCCTGCCGGTGCGCCTGCTGGCCAAGGGCACGCTGACCTCGAAGGCCTCGTTCGCCGTCGACTCGGCCTCGGCCACGGCGACTGCTCAGGTCGAGAAGCTCGGCGGTTCGGTGACGCTGCCGGCCGTCGAGGTCCCGGCCGAGCCGAAGGCCAAGAAAGAGAAGAAGAAGTAAGTAACGTGCTTTCCGGGCGCCAGGCCTTGTGGCCGGCGCCCGGATCGTTACCTATCAGGCTTGCGTGTTCGCGCCGTCAGCTCGAGGCCCGGGAGGGGCTGAAGCGACGGCGCCGTAGTGGAGAGGGTCCATGGCGTCAGCCGCCGAACAGCTCGCCGCCTCATTGAATTTCGGTGCCTTCGCCAAGGCGGAGGAACTCAAGAAGCGCCTTTGGTTCACCCTGGGTGCGCTTATCGTCTATCGCCTCGGCACCTACATTCCGCTGCCCGGCATCGACCCGCATGTGCTGAACGAGATGTTCTCGCAGAATTCGTCGGGCATCCTGGGCATGTTCGACGTGCTGGCGGGCGGCGCCTTGAGCCGCATGACGATCTTTGCGCTGACGATCATGCCCTATATTTCGGCATCGATCATCATCCAGCTCGGCACCGCGCTGTCGCCGAAGCTTGAGGCGCTCAAGAAAGAAGGTCCGACGGGCCGCAAGGTCCTCAACCAGTACACCCGCTATTTCACGGTCATCCTGGCGGTTGCCCAGGCCTATGGCGTATCGGTCGGCCTTGAGGCCGCGACCGGCAGCCGCGGGCCGCTGGTGCTCGACCCCGGTCTGTTCTTCCGCATCACCACCGTGCTGACGCTGACCGGCGGCACGATGTTCCTGATGTGGCTGGGCGAACAGATCCAGCAGCGCGGCATCGGCAACGGCATCTCGCTGATCATCATGGCCGGTATCGTAGCCGAGCTCCCGAGGGCGCTCGTGGGTACGCTCGAATTGGGCCGTACCGGTGCGCTGTCGACCATCTTCATTCTGTTCCTGCTGCTCATGGTCGTCGGCGTCATCGCCTTCGTCGTGTTCATGGAACGCGCCCAGCGCCGTCTGCTGGTGCAGTATCCGAAGCGCCAGCACGGCAATCGCGTGTTCGGCGGCGAGGCGTCGCATCTGCCGCTGAAGATCAACTCGGCCAACGTGATCCCGCCGATCTTCGCGTCGTCGCTGCTGCTGATGCCGACCACGTTCGCCCAGTTCTCGGGCGGGCAGAACATGCCGGACTGGCTGGCCTGGATCTCGACGACGCTGGGGCATGGCCAGCCGGCGTACGTCATCCTGTACATGCTGCTGATCATCTTCTTTGCCTTCTTCTACACCTCGATCCAGTTCAACCCGGTCGAGACGGCGGAGAACCTGAAGAAGAACGGCGGCTTCATCCCGGGCATCCGGCCTGGCCAGCGCACGGCGGAATATATCGACTACGTGCTGACCCGCCTGACGGTCGTCGGCTCGCTCTACCTCTGCGCGGTCTGCCTTCTGCCTGAAATCCTGATCTCGCAGTACTCGGTGCCGTTCTACTTCGGCGGCACGTCGATCCTGATCATCGTGTCCGTGACGATGGATACGGTGTCGCAGATCCAGTCGCATCTGATTGCGCATCAGTACGAAGGCCTGATCAAGAAGGCCCGCCTGAAGGGGAACAGGAAGTGAGCAGCAGGCTAATTCTTCTCGGACCGCCGGGGGCCGGCAAGGGCACCCAGGCGCAGCGGCTGACCGAACAGCGGGGCCTGCCCCAGCTGTCGACCGGCGACATGCTGCGCGCGGCGGTCAAGGCGGGGACCGAGATCGGCCGCGAGGCCGAGGCGATCATGAAGCGCGGCGACCTGGTCACCGATTCGGTCGTCGTCTCGATCATCGGCGAGCGGATCGACCAGCCTGATGCGAAGAATGGTTTCGTGCTCGACGGCTTTCCCCGGAACCCGGCCCAGGCCGCGGCGCTGGACGAGATGCTGGCCAAGCGCGGCCTGAAGCTCGATTTCGTCATCGAGATGAAGGTAGACGACTCGGCCCTGATCGAGCGGATCACCGGCCGTTTCACCTGTGCCAAATGCGGCACAGGGTATCACGACCGCTTCAAGCCGACCAAGGTCCCGGGCGTTTGCGATTCGTGCGGCTCTACCGAGTTCGTGCGCCGCGCCGACGACAAGGCCGAGACCGTTAAATCCCGTCTCGACGTCTATCACGCGCAGACCGCGCCCCTGTTGCCCTATTATGGGGCCAAGGGCATCCTGCACGAGGTTGACGGCATGGCGGAAATGGATGAGGTTACCCGACAGATCGGCAACGTCCTCGATGGGCGTGGTTGACTTTGGGTGAATCGTGCATATAATCGCGCGCCCGAGCTAGCGCCGCGATGGCATGACCTCTTGACAAGCTAGTTTCGACAGAATTGACGACACGAGGAGACCGAGCGTGGCGCGTATTGCCGGCGTGAATATCCCGACCAACAAGCGCGTTGTCATCGCCCTGACCTATATCTATGGGATCGGGCCGCACAACGCTGAGAACATCTGCAAGAAGGTCGGGATCCCGGCCGAGCGGCGCGTGAATGAACTCGCCGAGTCGGAAGTCATTCAGATCCGCGAGCTGATCGACCGCGAATACCGCGTCGAAGGCGACCTCCGCCGCGAAGTGGCGATGAACATCAAGCGGTTGATGGACCTGGGCTGCTATCGCGGCCTGCGTCATCGCCGCGGTCTGCCGGTCCGTGGCCAGCGTACCCATACGAATGCGCGCACGCGCAAGGGTCCGGCCAAGGCGATCGCGGGCAAGAAGAAGTAAGCAGCGCGCGATCCTGCGCCTATTCTGAAGGTTTGCTATGGTCAAAGACAAGACTGCGCGTCCGCGCCGCAAAGAGAAGAAGAACATCACGTCGGCAGTCGCCCACGTGAATGCCTCCTTCAACAACACCATGATCACCATCACCGATGCCCAGGGGAACACGATTTCCTGGTCTTCGGCCGGTGCCCAGGGTTTCAAGGGTTCGCGCAAGTCGACCCCCTACGCCGCGCAGGTCGCCGCCGAGCAGGCCGGCCGCAAGGCGCAGGAACATGGCGTCCGCACCATCGAAGTCGAGGTGAAGGGCCCGGGTTCGGGGCGTGAATCCGCGCTGCGCGCGCTGCAGGCGGTCGGTTTCACCGTGACCGCGATCCGTGACGTGACGCCGATTCCGCATAACGGCTGCCGGCCGCCCAAGCGTCGGCGCGTCTGATTGGCGTTTGAACCGCGTCGGCGCCGCTGCCAGGAGATCTGGCAGCGGCGCCGCGCGGCTTTCCATTGAGCGCTAGGCGATCGCCGGCGCTGGCGCTGAACGAACTTGGGGTGCCGCATGATTCAAAAGAATTGGACTGAGTTAATCAAGCCGAACAAGCTGCAGGTCGAGCCCGGGCCCGACGCGTCGCGGGTCGCGACGATCGTCGCCGAGCCGCTGGAGCGCGGCTTCGGCCTGACCCTGGGCAATGCGCTGCGCCGGGTGCTGCTGTCGTCGCTGCAGGGCGCGGCCGTCACCGCCGTCAAGATCGACGGCGTGCTGCACGAATTCTCGTCGATGCCGGGCGTCCGCGAGGACGTGACCGACGTCGTGCTGAACATCAAGGCGATCGCGTTGCGCATGCACGGCGATGGCCCGAAGCGCATGCACCTGAATGCCAAGGGGCCCGTCGAGGTCACCGCGGGCATGATCGAGTCGGGTCACGACATCGAGATCATGAACCCGAACCTGGCGCTGTGCACGCTGGACGCCGGCGCCACGCTGAAGATGGAACTGACCGTCGACACCGGCAAGGGCTATGTCCCCGGTTCGGCCAACCGGCCGGAAGACGCGCCGATCGGCCTGATCCCGGTCGATGCGCTGTACAGCCCGGTGCGCAAGGTGTCCTACAAGGTCGAGAACACCCGCGAGGGCCAGGTCCTCGACTATGACCGCCTGGTCATGGTGGTCGAGACCAACGGCGCAGTGCGCCCTGAGGACGCGGTGGCCTATGCCGCCCGCATCCTGCAGGACCAGCTGCAGCTGTTCATCAACTTCGAGGAGCCGCGCGCGGAATCGCGTGGCGCCACCGCGGCCGAGCCGGAGTTCAACCCGAACCTCCTGCGCCGCGTCGACGAGCTCGAGCTGTCGGTGCGTTCGGCCAACTGCCTCAAGAACGACAACATCGTCTATATCGGTGATCTGATCCAGAAGACCGAGGCGGAGATGCTGCGGACCCCGAATTTCGGCCGCAAGTCGCTCAACGAGATCAAGGAAGTTCTCGCCCAGATGGGGCTGCATCTCGGTATGCATGTCCCCAACTGGCCGCCCGAGAACATCGAAGAACTGGCCAAGAAGCTGCACGATCAGTTCTGATCGCCGCCGCGTCCGAGAAGAGACTAGAGTCCAAGGAGAATAGCCATGCGCCACCGCAATGCCGGCCGCAAGCTTAACAAGTCCACCACGCATCGCCGGGCGATGTTCGCGAACATGGCCGTGGCGCTGATCAAGCACGAGCAGATCACCACCACCCTGCCCAAGGCGAAGGAGCTGAAGCCCGTCGTCGAGCAGCTGATCACGCTCGGCAAGCGCGGCGATCTGCACGCTCGCCGTCAGGCCCTGGCCTACCTGCCGGAGAAGTCGGCGGTCGACAAGCTGTTCAGCGTGCTGAACAGCCGTTATGCGACCCGCGCCGGTGGCTACACCCGCGTGCTGAAGGCCGGTTTCCGTTACGGCGACGCCGCGGCGATGGCCGTGGTCGAGCTGGTCGACCGCGATCCCTCGGCCAAGGGCCAGGATTCGGGCCCGGTCGTCGACGCCGGCGCGGAAGAGGCGGCGGCCTGATCGCCGCCCTCTGATCTCGGACGAGTTTGGGGAAGGGCCGGCCTTGTGCCGGCCCTTTCTGCGTTCTGGGATGGCGTGCTGCCGCCGACGTGAACGCGCGATAGCGAGACTCCGAGTTGCGAACCCCGGCGATCATGATCAAGACGAAAGCCGGGCCACCCCTTGCAATTGACCGGGCAGGGGACGATTTTTTCTTCTGCCAGCCCAGATAATCTTACAGGGAAGACCATGAGACGCTTTGCCGCCGCCTTGCTCGCCCTCGCGCTGCTGCCGCTGTCCGCCGGCGCCCAGGAGCGCGCCCTGCCGCAGAGCCGTACCGAAATCCAGCTGTCGTTCGCGCCCGTCGTGCGCCAGGTGTCGCCGGCGGTGGTCAACATCTATTCCCGCCGGGTCGAGCAGGTGCGCAGCGTGCCGCCGCTGTTCGAGGATCCGCTGTTCCGCCGCTTCTTCGGTGACCAGCTGATGTTCGGCCAGCCGCGCGAGCGGGTGCAGCAGTCGCTGGGTTCGGGCGTGGTGGTCGACGCCGAGGGCGTGATCGTCACCAACAACCATGTGATCGAGGGCGCCACCGAGATCGTGGTGGCGCTGGCCGACCGGCGCGAGTTCGAGGCCAAGCTGCTGGCCGCCGACCCCAAGACCGACATCGCCGTGCTGCGCATCGATACCAAGGGCGAGCAATTGCCGGTGCTGGCCTTCCGCGATTCCGACGATATCGAGATCGGCGACCTGGTGCTGGCCGTGGGCAATCCGTTCGGCGTCGGCCAGACGGTGACGCAGGGGATCGTCTCGGCCCTGGCGCGCACGGGGGTCGGCGACGGCGACACCCAGTCGTTCATCCAGACCGATGCCGCGATCAACCCCGGCAATTCCGGCGGCGCGCTGGTCACCATGGACGGCCGGCTGGTCGGCATCAACACCGCGATCTATTCGCGGTCGGGCGGGTCGATGGGCATCGGTTTCGCCATCCCGTCGAACCTGGTCAACCAGACCGTGCACCAGGCGGTGACGGGCAAGGGTATCGTGCGCCCCTGGCTGGGCGCCGGCGGCCAGATGGTCACGGCCGAACTGGCGGGCAGCCTGGGAATGGTCCGCCCGGCCGGCGTGCTGTTGTCCGACGTCTATGCCGGCGGGCCGGCCGACCGCGCGGGCCTGAAGACCGGCGACATCATCCTGAAGGTCGACGGGCGCGAGGTCCTGGACCCCCGCGCCCTGAAGTTCCGCATTGCCGCCCGCGGCGTGGGCGAGACCGCAACCCTCGACATCCAGCGCAAGGGCGAGGCCAGGAAGATCTCGCTGCCGCTGGAAACCCCGCCCGAGAACCCGCCGCGCGACGTGACGACCCTGACCGGCAACGGCCCGCTGTCGGGCGCGATCGTCGGCAACATGTCGCCGGCCTATAACGAGGAACTGGGGCTGGACAGCTTTGGCCGCGGCGTGGTCGTCACCGATGCGACCCCGAACGGCCTGGTGCGCCAGACCCATCTGCGCCGCGGCGACGTCCTGGTCGAGGTCAACGGCGTCAAGATCGCGACGGTGTCAGATCTGAAGGCCGTCGTCCAGAAGGGCGCGCGCGAGTGGCGCATCACCATCCGGCGCGGCGACCAGACGATGAACCTGAAGTACAAGGTGTGAGCGACGATCTGTTCGGCCGGGCTGCTGCCGCTGCCGGCGCGCCGCTGGCCGAACGGTTGCGCCCGCAGACGCTGGGCGACGTCATCGGCCAGGACCACCTGTTGAAGGGCGAGGGGCCGCTGGCGCGCATGCTGGCGGCCCGGCGCCTGTCGTCGCTGATCCTGTGGGGCCCGCCCGGCACCGGCAAGACCACGATCGCCCGGCTGTTGGCCGAACAGGTCGGCTTGGCCTTCTCACCGATTTCGGCGGTGTTCTCGGGCGTGGCCGATCTGCGCAAGGTGTTCGACACGGCCAAAGGCCGGCGCCTGTCGGGCACCGGCACGCTGCTGTTCGTCGACGAAATCCACCGCTTCAACCGCTCGCAGCAGGATGCCTTCCTGCCCTATGTCGAGGACGGCACCGTGGTGCTGGTCGGCGCCACCACCGAGAACCCGTCGTTCGAGCTGAACGGCGCGTTGCTGTCGCGCGCCCGCGTGCTGGTGCTGAACCGGCTGGACGACTATGCGCTGGAGGCCTTGCTGTCGCGGGCCGAGGACGAGATGGGCCGGGCCCTGCCGCTGGATACCGATGCCCGCGTCGCCCTGCGGGCGATGGCGGATGGCGACGGCCGCTATTGCCTGAACCTGGCCGAGGCGTTGTTCGACCTGGGCGAACTGGCCCAGCCGCTCGATTCCGCCGGGCTGGCCCGCGCGGTGCAGCGCCGCGCGCCGCTTTACGACAAGGCGCAGGAAGGCCATTACAACCTGATCTCGGCCCTGCATAAATCGCTGCGCGGGTCCGATTGCGATGCGGCGCTGTACTGGCTGGCGCGCATGCTGGCGGGCGGCGAGCAGCCGCTGTACATCCTGCGCCGGCTGGTGCGTTTCGCGGTCGAGGATATCGGCCTGGCCGATCCCCAGGCGCTGGTCCAGGCGACGGCGGCCAAGGATGCCTTCGATTTCCTGGGATCGCCCGAGGGCGAACTGGCGGTGGCCCAGGCGGTGATCTATCTGGCCACGGCACCGAAATCGAACGCGGCCTATGTTGCCTACAAGGAATCGACGCGGGCGGCGCGCGACACCGGCTCGCTGATGCCGCCGATGCATATCCTGAATGCGCCGACCCGGCTGATGAAGGACTTGGGCTACGGCCGCAACTACAATTACGACCACGATGCCGAGGATGGTTTTTCCGGGCAGAATTATTTCCCCGAGGGGCTGGCCCGCCAGCGCTTCTACCGGCCGGTCGAGCGTGGTTTCGAGCGCGAGATCACCAAGCGGCTGGACTATTGGGATCGCCTGCGCCACAAGCGCGCAGCAGAAAACGAGGAGTGACCATGAGCGGCGTCGTGACCCGCAAGGTGTCGGCCGACGAGGCCGATATCCGGCTGGACCGCTGGTTCAAGCGCCATTATCCGGCCCTGGGGCACGGCAAGCTGGAAAAGCTGCTGCGCACCGGCCAGATCCGGGTGGATGGCGGCCGGGCCAAGGCCAATGACCGCCTGCAGCCCGAGCAGCAGATCCGGATTCCCCCCCTGACCGAGGACGAGACCGCCGCGCCCAAGCCGCCGCCGCGCCGCGTCGACCCCCAGGCGATCAAGGATCTGGAAAAGCGCATCCTGTACAAGGACGACTGGGTCATCGCGCTGAACAAGCCGGCGGGCCTGGCGACCCAGGGCGGCACCGGCCAGGCCGTGCATATCGACATGATGCTGGACGGCCTGCGTTTCGGCGGCGACCGGCCACGTCTGGTCCATCGCCTGGACAAGGACACGTCGGGCGTGCTGCTGCTGGCGCGCAGCGCCTCGGCCGCGGCCAAGCTGGCCGCCTGTTTCCGCGACAAGACCACGCGCAAGCTTTACTGGGCGCTGACCGTGGGGGCGCCGCGCCCGCGCCAGGGCAAGATCGACATGCCCCTGGCCAAGGTCGCGGTCGCCGGGGGCGAGCGCATCATGACCGAGGGCGAGGAGGGCAAGCCCGCCGTCACGCTGTACCATACGATCGACCATGCCCGGGAAAAGCTGGCCTGGCTGGGGCTGATGCCGCTGACCGGCCGCACCCACCAGTTGCGCGCCCATTGCCTGGCGATGAACTGCCCGATCGTCGGCGACGTCAAATATGGCGGCGAGGTTGCCCGGCTGGATACCGAGGGCGTGCCCAACCAGCTGCATCTGCATGCCCGGCGGATCGAGATGCCCCATCCCAATGGCGGGCTGCTGCGCGTGGTGGCGCCGCCGCCCAAGCATCTGCGCGATTCGCTGAAGGTGCTGGGCTTGATCGACGACGAGACCGCCGACGAGTTTCCGGGATGACCGGCCTGCTGCTGTTCGACTGCGACGGCACGCTGGTCGACAGCCAGCACCACATCATCGCGACCATGACCCAGGCCTTTGCCGCCTGCGACCTGCCGCGACCGGCTGCGAACGCGATCCGCGGCACCGTCGGGCTGTCGCTGGTCGAGGCGGCGGCCGAATTGCTGCCGGGCGCCGACCGGCGCCTGCACGAGGCGGTGGCCCAGGCCTATCGCCAGGCCTATCACGCGGCCCGGACCCACGACGAAGCCGACGAGCCGCTGTATCCCGGCATCCCCGAGATGCTGGTCGAGCTGAACCGCGCCGGTTACCTGCTGGGCGTCGCCACCGGCAAGGGGCGGCGGGGGCTGGATGCCGTACTGGCCCGGCATGGCCTGTCCCAGCTGTTCGTAACCCTCCAGACCG
>Ga0206117_100991_pt1 | contig 18465 bp, 13 predicted proteins | sample 3A5Ametagenome_FD_177997 | JGI IMG/M metagenome (GOLD analysis project Ga0206117, IMG submission 177997) | Enriched microbial communities from leaf-cutter ant dump, University of Wisconsin, Madison, United States - 3A5A | ecosystem: Environmental > Terrestrial > Nest > Insects nest > Nest dump... | reverse complement strand
ACTTCCCACAGGGAGGGCGTCAGAAATGCGTAGAGATCGGCGTCCTGCCGCGTTACCTCGTAGCGCCCCTTGTCCGAGCGCGGCGTTTCACCGGCGCCGCTGCCAAAGCCAGGGCCGATCTGCGGCACGGCAAGGTTGTGGAATTTGGAGTCGGCCAGCTTCCGCCCGTTGTGGCATTGGGCGCAGCGCCCCTTGTCAAAAAAAACCAGCGCGCCGCGCAATTCGTTGGCGGCCAGCGGCCAGCGCTCACGGTCCCGCAGCCAGCCATGGAAGCCGTAGACCGAGCCCCCCGCGTTCCAGCGCCTGGTCTGAAACGAAGCCAGCGCATTGGCCACGTGCTGGATGCCCAGATTGTCTGGCGCCACCTCGGGAAAGGCCTCGGCCAATCCAGCAGCCAGTGCCGGGTCGGCCAGCACGCGCTGCATTACCGCATCCCATACCGGCCGAGGATCAGCCTCCACCGGATCGCCGACGAGTCCTGCCATGGCGTTTTCCGAACGGCCGCCATTGCTGCCCGGTGCATAGCCCAGCATCTCGTCGCGCGTCAGCAGCGGCATCAGGGCTTGCGCTGCCAGCAGGTTCTCCAGCCCGTCAGGCAGTTGGCTGCCCACAGGCGTGATGAAGCCTCCCTTGCCACCGACCGCCACCCGCCCATCGTGGAACATGAATTGCGGCGCGCCCAGCAGCTTGTTCACCAAGTCGGGCGCGTTACGGTGGATGGAAGTGGTGTTGGCCGGATCCTCGGCGTCGCCGCCGCGCAAGCCCGCGTGCAGCGCACGGGCCTGCGTGCTCCCACCGATCGTGGTGATGCTTTCGATCCCGGCATTGTTGTTGGCGTGGCACGAAACGCATGCCACCTTGCCGGTGCCGGAGAGCTTGGTGCTGGTGAACAGGCTGACGCCGATAGCGAAGCGTGCATCCGACACCACTGGTGGCGCCTCCAGCGGCGTGACGCCGTATGCGGCGGTGAAACACGCCAGTTGCTCGTCGGGACTGGCCTTGGCGCGGCACGCGGCCATTGCCGAATCAGGAGAGACCGCATCGGATGGGTTGGACGCAGTACCGCTACCACCGCCGCCGCAAGCCAGCAACAGGGCCGCGGCGGCCGCTGTCAGCAGCGAGCGGATCACGGTGTGCCTGCTTCGAATACCTGGATTTCAGCGAGATTGGAGACTTGGCGGGCGCCCATGGTCTCGGGGGTCGTGGGGTTCTTGGCGATGATCAGCCGCAGCGCCCCGGAGTTGCCCAGCCCGGCGCCGCTCTCCGTTTCATAGGCCACGATGGCGGGTTTGTTGCCGAAGTTGGGATGGATCTCGCCCAAGGAAACTACGGCACGGAAGCCATCGGTGGCGGTGGCCACAGCATACAGAGACAGCACGGCGTTGTTGCGGCCGGTGCTGGAAGTCGTCAGGCCCACAGTGGCGTTGAGCAAGTCGTACAGCCCGGCGCCCCTGTAGGTGGTGCCGTTGTAGGTGGCGGTCTTGGCGGTCAGTGCCTTCAGGTCGTCCACTGTGAAGGTGCGAGCAGCCTTCACCTTGCCGTTGATTATGATAGTGGCCGACTGCCCTCCGGGCTTGGCGCCGGACAACGGCGTCGATGGCGGCACGCCGACTTCGAGCTTGGTGGCATTGGATGCGTAACGTCCGCCCCGGATGTCGCCCGGCGCGGTGATGCGGAACGGCCCATCGGTGCTGTCGTCCAACGCTGTCGTCGTGCCATTCACCTTCTGGGCATAGGCGATCAGCGGCTGGCCGAGAGATTGGTTGCCGCCGAAATTCGGACTCAGCTCGCCCAGCGAGTACGCGACCTGGTACCCATCCGTGGCGGTGGACAGCACGTAGTGCTCGATCAGCCGTCGGCCTGCGTTACCCGTGTTGGTGGCGCCGGGCGTGTTGTTGTCGGCGGCGAGCGCGTCCTGCACCACGTCGAACAGGGGCACGCCCAGGTAGGTCTTGCTTGTCGGGGTGGAACCAGCAAGGTAGCTGACATCCTGCGTGACCTCGGTGTACTTTTCCTTGAGGCTGGCACTGGTGAGGGTGGATGGCTTGGCCACCTTGCCGGCCAGGGCGATGCTGGGCCCGTCGTCGCCACTGCTGCCGCCGCAGCCTGCAAGAGCCAATGCCAACAGTCCGCTGATGCCGTAGGCAGCAGATGTCATTCGTTTCATGGGGCTTCTCCTTCGATATGTTGTATTGAATATATCGTATTCAAAGCATGCTGGGTGGATTGTTGGCTGTGCTTGTCATGGAGACGTGACATACAACAATTCACGAACGAATCGTCATATTCAGGTGGGTGTAGCGCTCTCCGTAATCGCTGAGTCCACCACCCGGCCTTTGTCGAGATGAATGACCGACTGTGCCAGCGCCTCCACATCGCTCAGGTCGTGGGTGACTAGCAAGGCTGGCACTTGCACACGCTCTAGCATCTCGGCCAGTTCGTAACGAAGTCGAACCCGCAACTGCGCATCGAGCGCGGAAAGCGGCTCGTCAAGCAACAGGAAGTGAGGTTGGGGAGCCAACGCCCGCGCCAGTGCTACGCGTTGCCGCTGCCCACCGGAAAGGTGTCTTGGCCATGCCCCGCGCAGCGCTTCAAGATCGAACTGTCGAATGAGTGCATCGATCCGGTCGCGCTCCGCTTCGTTCGGCCGTTTTCCCAGCCTGCATATCCCGAAGGCCAGGTTCTGCTCGACCGTCATGTGCGGGAACAGCGCATAGTCCTGAAACACCAGACCGACTCCGCGCTCGCGGGCAGGCAGATCGACGGAGTGCTCCGTGTCGAGCAAAACCTTGCCCGCTACGCGCACGTAGCCGCGCGCCTGCGGCAAGAGCCCCGCAATGGCCATCAGGACAGTGGATTTGCCGGAACCCGACGCGCCGACCAAGGCGGTGCGCTGGGTTGTGGAGTTGAAGCTCGCATCAAGAAGGAAGCTCCGTCCCGGAGACTCCAGTTGGGCTTGCACGCGGAGTTCGAGGATGGTCGTCATGTCAGTGCTTGGCCTGCAGCATGCGGCCAGATACCACCAAGACAACGACACACACCACCGAGATGACCAGCGTAAGCCACAGCGCCTGCGCGTCGTTGCCTGCCTGCACGGCGTCGTAGATGGCAATGGAAAGGGTCTGGGTCTTGCCCGGAAGATTGCCTGCAATCATCAGCGTTGCGCCGAATTCACCCATTGCGCGTGCGAATGCGAGCATCAAGCCTGCGGTGATGCCACGCACGGCCAGGGGCAATGTGACACGCACGAAGGTCTCGAACTCGCCAGCGCCCAACGTACGCGCAGCATGCAGGAAGCGGCCATCGACATCTTCAAACGCTGCCCGCGCCGCCTTATAGATCAGCGGCAGCGACACCAGGGACGCGGCAATCACCGCCCCCTGCCAGGTAAACATCAGATTGATGCCAAACCAGCGGTCGAGATATTGACCCAGCACGCCATTGCGGCCGATCACTACGATGAGGTAGTAGCCGAGCACCGTGGGCGGCAGCACCATGGGCAGCATCAGCAAAGCATCGATGAAGTTCTTGCCCGCGAATCGCCGCTGCGACATCCACCAACCCAACGCAATGCCCACCACGCCCGCCATGAGCGTGGCCAGCAACGCGATTTTGAGCGTGAGCCAGAGAGGGGTGAGCAAGAGAGCAGTGCCCCGGATGGATCAGGGTTTCGAGAAGCCGAAGCTGTCCAGAATCTGCTGGCCCGCGTCACTGCGAACGAATGCGATGAAATCCTTGCCCAGCGCCGCATTCTTGCTGGAGGCGATTTGCGCGATCGGATAGCTGACTGGCGTAGCGGTCGGCACGGTCAGCGCGATGCGCGTCTTGTCTTTCTCGATCAGCGCATCGGTGCGGTACACGAAGCCCGCATCGACTTCGCCCCGGGCGACGTAGTTGAGCACCTGGCGCACGCTCTCGCCATAGATCCACTTTGGCTCCAGCGTCGCTGTCAATCCAGCCTCCTGCACGGACGCCATGGTGTAGCGGCCGACTGGCACAGAGCTTGGCGTGCCAGTGGAAACGCGCTTGTACTGGGCATTGCCCAGGTCAGAGAGCTTCTGGGGCACTGCGGTCGCCGTGGAAGGAACAATCAGCACCAGCGTGTTGCGAGCGAAGTCGGCGCGAGTGCCTTCGGCGAGCAGATTGGCCTTGGCGGCCCGGTCCATCGTTTCCTGGTCAGCCGACGCGAAAACATCGACCGGCGCGCCTTGCTGGATCTGTGCGAGAAGCGGGCCAGAGGCCGCGAAGTTGAACGTGACTTTTGTACCCGGACGGGACTTCTCGAACGCCTGGCCCACGGCCTGAAATGCGTTCGTCAGGCTCGCGGCGGCCGACACCACGACCTCTTGCGCATGCAAGGCCGCAGAGCTGACGGAGAGGGCGGCAAGAAGAGTGAATTTTCCAAGCCAGCGGGAAGAAGAGGTGGTCATCTCAAGTCCTTTCGATTCGCTATTCTGAAACGGAATAGCGAAATCATAACAAGGCGTAACCTTCCAACTGTGATGAGTGTCAATTTCCTTGGATCTACGTGTGCGTTCATTTTTGCTTAGTTGTTCCGTTTCCCCTTCTCCCGTAGCTATAGAAAGCAGCGAAAAAAAGGAACTTTCCGTCATACTTTTTTATGATAATTGTTCCCTAGCTTAGCTTTTTCGTATTATTGTTCCCTGGGTTAACGCTTCAAGGACGACGATGTCAAATGTCCTAGTCGGACGTCGAATTCGCGGGGTGACTGATCAAGCGGACTTTTGTCTGGAGGCTTGGCCTACGCCTGACGTCGGCTCCCTTTCAACAGATGCCCAGGCCGACTACTTCAGGCGCAAACGTGCTGTAGAGCTCTGCATTGAGGGAGCATCGGACGCAACGATCAAGCGCAACTGCGGAATTGGGCTGAAGCAAGCTACACGCTTGATTAAAGACCGCTGCATCGCTCCTAGTCCTGATGGACGAATTTTTGGCTTTCGTGGTCTAGTGAAGCATCAGCGGATTGCCGCCCCTGTCAGGAAGAAAACGGTGGTAATCGACCAGTTCGGATACGGGGGAACTGGGGCGATGGGTGCCCTTCTACTCGGGGACCCGGAATTCCGGAAAAAGCTCGATTCCAAAATTCTTAGAGTACACAAGGACACCCTGCTGGTGGAGGGCAAGCGCCATCGGAGCGCACTCTGGGGTTGGTTTCTTGACGAGCTTCGCACTCGTGGGTATGAATTGAGAAATGATTGGCCATTCAATTCAGTCTCGCTCGGCTACCAAGCACTTCGAAATTACACAGACGCGCTACTCAAGTCAAAACCTACAGTCCTCGCCCATACTCTTGGCGGAAAAGACGCAGTACGGAAATTGCGCGCAGGCGACGGAGTTAATCGGCCAAGCTTAGCGCTATTTCAACGGGTAGAAATGGATGCGCACAAACTAGATGGACGTTTTTGTGTCTTAATGCCGGCTCCTGGTGGAGGTTGGGTGCCGCGCATTATTCATCGTCTGTGGGTTATAGTAATTGTTGAAGTGGTTTCACGCGCGGTGCTTGGTTATTATCTAAGTATCAGAAAGGAAATCAACAGAGAAGATGTTCTAAGAACAATAAAATGTGCCTTGACTAACTGGCAACCGTTAGACGTCTCTTATTGCGAGAAACCTCTAGTGGAAGGAACCGGTCTCCCATCTATCCTAGGCAAAGATTTTATTGGGATATGTTGGAAAGAAACGAGTGTCGACGGAGCACTCGCGGAAACATGCAAAACTGTTAAAGACAAGTTGGCTAACGTCGTAGGCGCAGAGCTGTTGTCCCCGGAAAACAGTTTTTCTATCAGAAGAAGCTTAGACGATCGGCCTTATATAGAGAGCTTTTTCCGCACGCTAGGGGATCGTGCACTTCAGAAATTGTCAAATACGACCGGATCTAAATCCAAAGACCCCCGGAAAGTCAACCCTACAGGGGTGGCAGTAGAAAGTCAGTTTCAATACGAATACCTCATTGAGCTGTTGCAGTCATTAATTTGTAATTATAACGCTGCAAAACATAGTGCTCTTGGTTATAGATCTCCACTTCAGATGCTCCAATATTCTTTTGAACAGGGGATGCTACCCGAGAGGCGCGCCGATCCTGAATTGGTTCAGAGTCTGCTCAGTTATCGTAAGCTGTGTACGGTGCATGGGGGTGCAGCCGAGGGCAGGGCTCCATTCGTGAACTTCGATCATGGGCGCTATGGTGGCCCAGCAATCGCTGACCGGGAAGATCTTGTTGGAACAAAAGTGTGGATGACAAACCATATCGAGGATGATGCTAGGGTTGCCCGCTGTACAAAAATGAATGGGCAGCTTGTAGGTGTATTACGCGTCGCGCCGCCTTGGGATAAATTGCCGCATACGATATCCATCCGTCGAAGCATCAAGGCATTTCAGAATATAAAGAAAATCGAATCCCTTAATAATGATGCAATTCGTACGTTCATGAAGTTTGTCGAGGCTCAAAAAAACAATGCTTTGCCAGTTCATCCAACATATCTTGAAGTGCGTAGAATATTGTCACAGCAGGCAGAGAGTTTTGAAGGTGATAGCGCCGCAGCACGTGCATTAGACAGCCTGAGAGGAATGGGGGCCATCCCCACCCAAGAGGAGAAATATCCTGAATCTGGATCAAGTTCCAATGAATCAAAAGCTCGTCAAATTGGTAAAGATGCCGGTAAAAGGGCACTCCCGGCTAAACGTTTAGCCAAGGACTGAAATGAGAAGACTGCCTGATCACATATCGTCGGAACACCCGATTGTGACAGGTCGGTATGCGATTTTTACTCCTGCAGTTGCAGCACTAGCAGATACGCTAGGTGACTGGCTAGACAAAAAAATAACGGGAGCCTATATATATGGGCCTTCTCGGTGGGGTAAAACGCGTGCAGTGCAATGGTATCTAAAAAGTCTGCTTGAGGAGCGCCTTGGTGGAGATCAACCTTTGCATATATGGATTCGTCCCTTGACGTTCAATACGCCTGGAGAGTTTTACAAAAGTCTGCATGTTGGAGTAACACATCAATTCAGCAAAGGTCGCATTAGTCCAAATGATCGATTGATAATGCTTAGGGAGTTTTTTCTTGCTTCCGCAGACAACTGTAGAACCACGACTGTAATCCTAATCATTGACGAAGCACAAGGCATGACAACCAAGGAGTGGATCTGGCTTTTGAGTCTGCAGAATTTGATGGATCAGCAAGGATATGTCTTAAGCGTCTTTTCAATCGCATCTCATCAGATGGCGTATGAGTTCGATTTTTTGACGAGAACCGGTAACCCTCATGTCGGTGCTCGTTTCCTTGTGGACCAATGGCGATTTCCGGGTGTAGAAAGTGAGGATGAACTTGCTTTCATACTTGATGGGTATGACGAGCAAAGTCGATGGCCAGCTAGCGGTGGAGTTTCATACTTGGAGCATTTCGCCCCAGCGGACTTTGGGCATCAAAAGCGCCTCGCAGGGGCAGCGCCCAGCATGTGGCGAGCACTTGTTGCCTTGCTGCCATCCGATCACGAAGGTCGCATTAGTTTTCCTATGAAGCACATCGCCCTTGCTGTTGAGGATGTACTCTTTCAGTTGGCCTTTGGTGCAGCTTGGGAGGACGTAACTTCTGTAGAAGCTTGGGTGGATACGCTAACAACTCATAGGTTGGCGGATCATATGCGGGCAGTCGCTTTAGATATTTGATGTGACTGAAAATAGGCGCGCCATAAAACGAGCAGTCGTCATCAATGATTTGACGGCTCGGGCTAACCCGCTGCGCCTTGGACAGCTACCAGCCTACGCTTGGCGCCCTGGCTACGTACATAAGTACGCATCGCTCTGGGTCACGGCACTTAGATTTTTCATTCTGAATCGGCCGGACTTTCCCTCTTTTGTGGCCGACGTGTGCAAAAATCGTCACAGTTTCGAACTGCAAAAGTATATTTACATTGATGCGCTACCTGGATTAGTAGGCAAATGCATCAACGTTGATTTCTTTGTCGAATCACTTCGTGAAAATCGCGATTCCTTTCGATGGGCAAATTTGAGTGATTTCCCTTTGGGTTTTCAATTAAATATGTTTTCCGAGAGGCCCGCTATATGCTTGACCTGCATGTCGCATGGATTTCACTCCGCCATTTATTCGTTGAAATGGTTTGACAAGTGCCCCTTGCACGAGGAGAGGCTCATTTACGTTTGTCCTATCTGTGGGAAGTCACTAAAATCCGCAATGAGGGTAAAGCAAAAATTCGCAGCCTCTATTTGTAACTGTAATAATCAGTGGATGTCAATGGAGATGGCGCGATGTCCGCCCGAAAAGCCAGATAGAGATAATTTGCTGTCGGATATAGTTAAATGGATAGAAGACGCAGCAAGTAAATGCTGGATCTATATTCCATATTCTAGGGAGTATGACAATTCTGTTGTGGGCTATCGCCATCTTTCATTAGGACTTTCCGAATTTAACGAATCGATGCCCGCTTGGGTTGATATGAAAGTGCCTCCGGATGCTCAATTCACGGCACCTCGGTATCGTCCTTTCCTGATTGGCTCCATTCTCGATTTCTCGAGTGTGGTCATCAAGGTTCGAGATCGTGTAAAACGCGTATTTGATTCGGGATTCGTGTTTGAAAATATTTCTAGATTAAAAATTAAAAGATGTAGCGTTGAAGTTGATTTTGAGGACTTGACTGGATATAAAATATCGTTTTTTTTCATTTTTAAGAGTATGTTGCGCTACGCAATTAAGCACTTGTTGGGAAAAAGAGTTCATCTTATCCATTGGGTTGAGTGCAATCAAAGTGCCAGACTGTTAAAGAGCAAAGTGCAGTCGAATGAATATGTGGCTATCGCTTGGGCAATATTGCATTGGATGCGTGCATCTATCTGGCGCACTATTGCCGCGGATAGGTGGTTCCAGGGCTTTCTAGGCGAAGAGGAATCTAAGTACTATACTCTTGGTGGCTATTATAGGCGCATTTACGGAGCGCAGAGGGTTATTCTCGCAGGAGCTAAAGAGAAGTCCGAACTTTGGATTGAAAACCGAGTTAATGCCGCCTCTCTTTTGGATCTATTTCCAACGCAGGAAGATTTGCAAAGATGTTGCACGGATCAAGGATTTATTGAGGAGTCGCGGGGCACTCTTCCGAGGGCTCCCTTAGAGTGGTGGGCTTGGTGCGGCGCCGATCATCGTTTGAGACTCGCGGTGATGCAGCGCCGATCCGTTTTTTGGCATCGTGTCGCATCGAGGGCGCCATCTAAAACTGTGCGAACTGCAGAAGCTGAGAAAAAGCACGTATCACGCCAATTGGATCTACACAAGCAAATAGTCGCCCCTGTCATTGAGTTTGGGAGTGATGCTTCTTGGCAATATCGTGGAGATCTGTCGGATCTTGCACATGGGACGGTCAGTTGTTCTCGCCTTGTGATGGGAAACGGAAATTATTATCGCTTTTGCGTCGCAGAACTGCCGCGTAATTTAGCGGCGCAAGGTGAGCGTTGGGTATTGCGCTGCTTGGATCTTCCACTTTTGGTTTTTTCAAGTACTACGCGGGAGGGAGTAATTCGTTTAAAACAAGCAGCTAGGCTGTACCAAAAATCATGCTCACGGAGCTAGTCTGCAGTAAAGCCGTTGACTTGCTATCCATGGTCGATTTTTGCTAGCCGCAACCAGCGTTGTACCTAAGTCATTAGGCGCCAGGCTATTTGTGCAAATACACTGATGAGATAATTGTATGTCGGGTTCGATTTTCGCATGACTGCTAGAGCCGATAGAATTTATTTTTGAAAAAATGACAAGCTGAACTATGCAGATCTCTGCTTATTCCACTAGCTAAAAGTATCCTATTGAGATGACATGCGTCACGATTGTCCTTGCAATACGGACTCTTCTTCAGCGGGTAGACAGCTGCCACGTGTTGCGGTTCACAGGTTTTCCCATGCGATGTTTGAGTGAGGGCACAATGAATTCACAAAAGACAACCTAATTTGAGGGATCGACCCACATGCCCCATCAGCTTCGCCGCATCATCGCCATCAACATCAGGAACCCCAGCGACAGCAACCCTTCAGGGCGGATCTCGGAGCTGGACCCACGCGGCGGTGTTCTGGCGGTGGGCGACAACGGGGTGGGCAAGACAACCTTTCTGCGCCTGATCCCTCTCTTCTACGGCGCGACCCCCTCGCAGGTCCTCAAGGGCTCCGGGAAGGCGTCCATGATTCGGCACACGCTACCCGACCCCAGCAGCGCTGTGGCCTACGAGTACGAGCGCGAGAGTGACTCCCATCTGCGCACGATGGTGATGTACGCCAAAGAGGGCGAGGACATCCCGGACTTTCGGATCGTCTCTGCCGGGTTTGATGAAACCTTCTTCTACGACGAGAACAACATGTTTGTGACGCGCTCGGAGTTCGCCCAACGGCTCCACGCGCGCAACATCAATGTCTCGCCCGTCCTGCAGCTCAACGAATACCGCAGCGTCATCCTGAATGAGCGTATGAGCAGCAAGAACGCCAAGCAGATGGCTCTGCTGGCCCGCGATCATTCATTGGGGCCACGCCCGCTGCGCAATCTCAACCAGATTGCAGCCGCCATGGCCAACGAGAAGATCAGCTTTCGTGACCTGCAGAACATCGTGCTGGAGCGCGTGGCCGAGGACCAGGCCACGGAATCGAAGCGTCAGAACGTGCGCGAACTCAAGCAGCGCCGGGAGGACGTGACCATCTGGTTGGACAGTCGCACCCACATGGCCGAGATCTTGAGGCGCAAACCCGACGCAGACCGGATGAAGGACCGCATCGGCCGCATCAAAGGGGTGCACATGGAGCTGTGCTCGCTCCATGTGGCCGTCAAGGCAGCACTCGCCCAGGCGGCGACGGACCAAGAACGGTTGACCATTGATCGAACGGCCAAGGCAGAGGCCTTCGATCAGGCACTTGGGGCTCTGGGCGACGAAATCAGGGAGGCCGGGAAGAAAAAGACCGAAGCCCATGACGAGTGGCAGAGCCTCAATGCAGTGTTTCAGGGCGGGATCAGTCGCCAGAATCACTTCGACCGCATCGATGCGAAGACCCTTGAGGAGAATGAATCCAGGGAAGCTGCACTGCAGCAGCAGGCGCGGGCCAAGGAGCAAGAGCATCAGCGCCTTACCTCTGAATCCGGGTTCTCTCCAGACCGAATACGAAAGGCGCTGTCTCGAAATCCAGCAGTCCGCACAGACTCAGCAAAGGGAAATCGCTGATCGCAAAGCCACGGCACAAAGCGCGGGGGTCGATAAGCGTTTGGCCCTTGGGAATGACAAAGAAGCGGAACTGCAGGCGTTGGAGGAGCCCCCGAGGCTCGCCGAGATCGCCGGGGAACGCAACCGCCTGGCCACACGGGAAGGTGAGATCACCCAAAAGATCAAAAACCCCGCTGCCACGCCGGAGACCCTTGCTACACGAGAGGAGGCAGAGGCCATTCTCGAACAGCGCCGCCAGGATTACGACACAGCCAAAGACACCGCCTTGGCCTGCGAAAAAAATGAGGCCCAGGCTCGGGGTGAACTCGAAGCGGCAATCAGGGCATTGGAGGGGCTTGAGTCCAGTCAGAAATCGTTGCTGGCAGACATTGAAGCCCTGAACGCCCAGCTCACCCCAGAACCCGGCTCCTTGCTCGACTTCATCCGTGAAAGCGACGACCCTGTGTGGCCCCATGCCAGCAAGTTGATTGCTGAGGCAGTGATCCACCGTACCGACCTCTCACCAGTGATGCTGGACATACCGGCCGCACAGAGAGGCGAGGAGGGTGCTGTGGTGGTCGGCAATGCCATGGTGAGCACTCAGGAGCTGTCCCTGCCTGAGTGGTTCTCGATGGATTCGGTGCACCGGCAGCTTGAAACGGCAAAAGGCCAACTGGCAGACATCAACGAGTCGGTGGGCAAAGCGGAAGATCAAGCTGAAAAAGCCCGACTGAAGCTGAAGCAGGCTGGCATCGACCATGGCAAGGCGAAAGCGAACTTTGGTTTGGCGAAGTCCGCCTTTGATGCTGCGGTCACAGAGAAAGGACGCCTTGATAGCCTTGTGAAGACCGAGCGCAGCGCTGCAGAGGCCCAGGCTCGGAAGGACCTGGTTGATTTGCAGGCGGCTCTCACAGCCCTTGGCAAGGAAGAACACGGCATCCGCGAAGGCGTTCAAAAAAGTCGCCAGGCGATCCATGCGGAATACAAGCTCAAGGCCGAGACCCTGGAAGCCGAGATGACGAGCGCGATCAACAAGCTGGATGCCGAAGCACAGAGAGTCGAAGCGACCCTGAAGACCGATTTGTCCAACGCCCGACAGGACTACGAGCGCAAGCTGGCTGGTATGGGGCTCGATACTGTGCGCATCAATGCGGTAGAGGACGAACTGAAAGGGCTGCGGGCCCAGCTTGAAGCGATTGCCAACAACCGGCATGAGGTGGCTGCATGGAAAAAATTCTGCAAGGACGAGCTACCGCACTTTGAAACCAACCGGCGCAAGGTGGGAGAGTTGCACACCGCTTTTCTGAAGGCGTCACAGAATCTTGGGAATCTTGAAACCAGCCGAAATGCTCTCACAAAGCAGGGCGAGGAGGTGCTTGCTGACCTCGATGGGCGCATTGCAACCGCTGTCAGTAATGCCCAGCGCCTGGAGGAACTGCGTGACCAGAAGCTCAAGGACTTCCTCGACTTTGTGCCTAGCAGCGCCTACATCGGGCGCCCCATGCTGGAAATCGACCAGGAGGTGACCCGCAAGCTCCGCACGTTGGTGGACGAGGATGCAGCCCTACGGAGCGAAGTCCTGTCCCTGCGCAACGAGTTCGAGAAGAAGGAGGGCGGGCCCAATGACTGGCTCAAGCTCAAGCGCAAGGAGCTGCCCGACCGGCAGACCCGTCTGGAGCACGAGTACCGCTGTCTTGAGGCCCAGCAGTTGTGCGACTGGTTTGAGCGCACCGAATGCGGGAGCTACATCGAGCAGCTCACCCACCAAATGAACGGCTTCTTCGAAAACGCCAGCGTGTTCGTGAGCCGTCTGGACACCTTCGACCGCCTGGTTGCGACGTTCAACACCGAGCTGGGCAGGGCGCTGGCCACGGCCGAGCACTTCGAGCGCTTCAAGAACCTGAGCGTGCGCGTCACGTCGAGTGTGGGCCAGCAGGCTTTTCTCACTGTGCTGCGTAAGATGCGGGACAAGAGCCCCACGATTTCGCTCACAGGGCGCGCGTACTCCCGTGTGGGGATGGAGCTTCCCTCGGATGAGGATGCCGCCCTGGTGCGCGAATACAAGGAGATCCTGCGCGCGGATGGTGGGGTGCAGGTGGACCTCAACGAGCAAGTTCGGCTGGAATTCAGCCTCTATGAGAACGGCAAGCGCTCCGTCATCAGCAACGAGGAGGAGTTCCGGGCGGTGTCGTCCAACGGCAATTCCGCCCTCATCACGGCCATGTTCCTCATGGGCTTCGTGCAGATGATCCGGGGCTCCTCCCCGGTGCGGTTGGTGTGGGTGACCGATGAGCTTGGCCGCTTCGACGCCAAGAATGTCGGCGCTTTCCTCAAGACCCTGGCCCTGAACAACATCGACGTGATCAGCGCCAGCCCCAGTGTCGATCCGGCGCTCGCGCGCCACTTCCCACGCCTGAGCCTGTTCGAGAACACCGGGGCGATCTTCACCAACGAGACCCACGAACTGGAGGCCGAGCATGAACTCGCTTAAATCTGCGCTCAAGCTGCTCGCCAAGGGGGAGTTTGTCTGCCACGTCCGGTTCGAGAGTGAATACGAGGCACTGGCGACACCGGAAGGCCAGCAGCAGGCCCAGGAATGGCTGTCTGCCGTTGGGTATCGGCTGGCGCGTCTTCACGACGAAGGGGCGTTCTTCATGGCCTACGACGAATCGCCCACGACCGACACCCGTGCTCGCATCCGGGAAGAACTCAAAACGGTGCGCCACCGGCTGGTGCCCTATGTGGGCTTCTTCAACCTGTTGCGGGAGGCGCAGGGGAGCGATCCCCAGCTCCACGCGGGTGACGTGGTGTGGTTGACCGAGATCAGCGAGGCGGTGCGCAACTCCTCAGCGCTGGAACGGCGCTTGGCCGACATGCGCGAACTCGCCGATAACCGGGTGACGGACAGCGGTGCAACGGTGTTCCGCGTCCAGAAAATGTTCAAGATCCTGGAGGAAGCGGGTTACCTGCAGCAGACCAACGAGGTAAGCAAGGGCTACACCTTCACCGGCAAGGTGGACTACCTGTTGCAGCTCATTGCCTTCATCAACGAAAACACCCCCCACATCTCCGATGACCAGGTGGTGGACCAGATAGACCCACAGGCGCGGCTGGAAGAGGCTGAGGCTCCCGAGGCGGGGGCTGCATGACCTCCTCACCGACCAAGGACGTACTGAAGACGCTCTACCAGCATGCCGAGGTGGTGGAGCAAACCCGGCGCGACGGCATCATCGTGCCGGCGCAAGATGCCCCGCAGGCGTCCGTGGCTGCTCTGCGGCAGGCCAACGCCCTGCGCCCTGCGGGGGAGGATGGGTATCGGCTGCACCCCAAGCTGCGCGACTTCCTGAACGACCACCTGCAGCTCTTCCCGGCCTACCAGACCCTTGCCGAGATCGGCTCGCGCATCAGCCAGGCGCATCAGCTCTGGAACGATGTGGAAGATCTGTACCGCGCCAAGGACTACAGCGCGGTGGAGAACATCGTGGAGACCATCGAATCCACGGTCTTCGATATCGGAGACAGCGTGGAGCGCAACCTGTTGTACCTGCATACGCTCCTGTCCACTCGCTACGGCAACGTGCGCACGTTGGAGGCCAAGAAGTCGCAGAACCGCTTCTACCAGCGCGAAGCCAACATCCTCGCCCAAGACATGTCGCGCATGGCTGGCGTCTTTGACAGGATCGAGAGCGAGGCAACCGCTCGCGGGATGCCCGAGCTGGCCAAGTTCGTCCGCATGAACCTGCAGGCTCACCTGCAGACCTGGCAGCACGCCATGGCCGAGATGCAGGCGCAACTGTCACGGGAGATCTTCCGCATCAGGGAGGTGGAGAACAGCCACAAGCAGCTCGCACGGCTGGATCTGCTCATGCGCCAGCAGCCCTCATGGCTGGGGTTCGAGCTGGACCCTTCGGTGGAGATCCCGGCTTTCCTGCTGGCCGCGCGCCTGCCGGATTTCGCGCCCCAGATCGAGCCCCAGGACACCGACCACCAGTTCGTGGAAGCCATGGTCAAGGAGGTGGCAGCGCTCCCTTCACAGCCTGTAGAGCCCCAACCCAAGGAGATCAAGCGCTTCCAGCGGGTGGTGGACGAACGCCCCGTGAAAAAGAAGTCCGATGCCGCGATTGCGCTGGACAGGCTGGCCGGTGCCGCCAAGCGCGCAACGGACAAGTTCTCCCTTGTTGAATGGCGCGAGACCGACGACCTTGCCAAGACCCTGCAGCCCCATATCTGGCTGGGCTTTGCCGTCCTGGCACTGCGGGAGCAGAAATACCGGGTGGAGGTGGTTTCCAGCCCCGCGCGTCCCGGTGAGCGGTTCCGGCACCGGTTCCATGATGCGATGGTCCACCCGGCCCCAGTAGCGGGGTCCGTGAAGGCATGAACCTTCAGCAGGTGGCGTTCCTGAGGCGCCTGATTGCAAGGGAGCCGCCTTCCCGGCCTTTCGGCGCTATCTCCGAATACTTCCTCAATGCCGAGGGCATCGGGAAAGTGCAGGGGAGGAGTGTGGTCTACACCCAGAGAGACTTTGCGGCGGCGCGCAATCTGCTCACTTCCAGGGGCTTCGAGGTGTCGCGACAGCTGGAGCCGGTACCGCGCAGTCAGGTGCAACCTGGTGAATCCGAGAAATGGGGCTCCCTGCGCGTCTCTCAGGGCCTGGTGGCGGTGGTGCCGTTGGGCCTGCAAGGGGTTCAGATCCCCAAGGGCAGCATGCTGTGTATGGATGTGCGCCAAGCGCTGGCCTTGCCCTATGAGGTCATGGTGTTCTGCGAAAACCTGGAGCCCATGCTGCGGCTGCACGAATACCAGTGGCTGGCGGGATTTCTCAAGGGGCGACCCGCGCTGGCGCTGTTCCGGGGAGCGCCGGGGTACTTCCGCACGGATGTGGCGAACGAGCTGCTGGTGCAGGACCATCGTCCCGTGCTGGCGTTCTTCGACTTCGACCCCAAGGGGCTGTCCATGGCCGCGTCAGTGCCACGGCGCGAGGCCTTGTGTTTGCCGCTGCTGGACAGCCTGGAGGCGGCTGTGAAAGGGCAGCGGCGCAAGGATCTGTATCTGGGGTCCGTGGAGGTGTCACGGCCTCATTTGGAAGCCCAGCCTGCAGGGGGCGACGTGGGGCTCGCTTGGGGGCTCATGAAGAGGGTGGAGATGGGGCTTGATCAGGAGCATTTTCCGAAGGACCGATGATCGCTGATGGGTGTTTCCACTGACAGTAAGTATCAACAGGTATTACCAAAGTCCGCGTTTATTCACTTGAGCCAGCAAGACTGACAGAGCCGTAAGCGCTTCTGCATCGCGGATGTTGACTCACCAGCACAACTGAACCAGTGATCACGAAGAATTTTGAGCCACTGGTTAAAGAAGAATTCGCTCAGTCGTTTGTGGATAAGTCTAAGGTCTGATCTGTTTCTTCTAGTCCTTTCTTGGGTTTGATCTTTAAGGATTTCTTGGTCGTTGCCTGCGCGCTGGAGTTTCTGAAGCGCCAGCTCGCATTGCCGGTCTCCACGATGTGGCAGTGGTGCGTTACGGGTGAGCTTCATCACCTCGTGGCCGCGCAGGGTCACGGCGGACACCAGCTTCGGATTGAAGAAGCGGCACTCGGACGCGCCCAGCACCCCGGCAAAGGAGTTCATGAGCAGCTTCAGGGCCTGCGACAGCGGCTGGTTGCGCGCCCGCTTGGCCTCGTCCCGGGCCTTCGAGAGAGTGGTCACGATGTCTGGCAGGCAGTGCTTCTCGCGCGAGAACAGCGTGCCTTGAGGCCCCGGTACAAGCTCGGCCTGGGCATCAGCGTTCGCTCCCTCGGCCAGGCCCACGGGATCCACCAGGAAGGTCCGGATGATGGAGGGATACAGGCTCTTGTAGTCCAGGACCACGACGGAGTCGTAGAAGCCTGGGGTGGAGTCCATCACATAGCCACCGGGAAAGGCCTTGGCCACGATGTCGCCCACGTTCGGTGCCACGTAGCCCAGGCGGTGCATGCGCGGCAGGTAATGGTGGCTGAACGCGGCGATGGAGCCACCAAAATGATCCACCTGCAGGCCCGTCGTCTGCGCGCGCTCCAGCACGAACGGCAGCAGCTCCAGTTTGTCGAAGATGCGCAGGACGAGCGCGCAGTCGCGGATGTTGTAGCTGGCCAGCGCCGGCTTGTCTTCCTGGTAGCGCCGCTCGATCTCGGCCATCTTGTCGTAGGCATCGCCGATCTCCTTGCCCTCGCCGAGCAGTGCCTGCGAGACCGCTTCGAGGCTGAACGACGGGAAGCTCCACATGCCCGCCCGCAGCGCTTCGATGCCATCGACGACCACGCGCCCCGGCATGGGCGCGAACAGGTAGCCCTGGCGGCCCGGGTGCATGCGCCACGCGATGGGACGGCGTTCGCGCCCGAGCAGCAGCGGCACGGAGCACGCATCGGCCGCCTTCTGCAGCACCCGCAGGTCGAACTGGATCACGCTCCAGCCGACGATGACATCCGGGTCATGGTCCGCAAACCAGGCGTTGAGCTGCTCGACCATCTCCCGGCGGGTCGGGCAGTACACAAGCCTGAAGTCCATCGGTGACGCTGCTGGCGCCGACGCGGACACCGGCACCGAGGCTGACGCCTCCCCCAGCATGAAGACCACCCGGTCGCCCGCACCATCCAAGGCGATCGAGTACAACTCCTCGGTCGCGCTGGTCTCGATGTCCAGGGACACCACCTTCAACACCGGGCGCCAGCCGGACGCGGGCTTCAACCGGCCGTCGATGATGGTCGAGCCTTCCCGCCGGCCTCCCTCGACCAAGACACCGGCCGTAATGAACCGCTCCATCAGGTAGCGGTCGTGCGGGCGGACATCCGCTTCGTAGAGCGGTATCCCCAGAGGCTGGAGTGCGCGCGCCAGCTTGCCGAGGTCGCGGAACCTGCGGGCATAGACACCGAGGACGGGCTCCTGATCGAACGTCTTCAAACCGAGCTCCCTCACCTCCAGGCCCTGCAGGCTCGCCAGTGGGGCCTGCGCTGCAGCCCGGTGGAGGGCTGGCAGAAAGGCGACCGATGTCTGCTGGGTCAGGAGCACCTTCTTGGGCCCCTCGTCGGTGGCCAGCCAGTACTCGATCTCGGTGCCGTCCGGGAGATCGCGCCAGTGGCGTGTGAGGAGGAAGCCCCGGAGTTCGGTGGGTGCGAGGGCTGAGGACATCAGGTAGAGCGGGGGACGCTAACGCGCAAATTCTGATGCCTTGGGTAAGAGGGTGGAGAGGTGCCGTGACGCTCTTGCGCATGATACTGATGCTTTG
>Ga0206117_100990_pt1 | contig 18497 bp, 20 predicted proteins | sample 3A5Ametagenome_FD_177997 | JGI IMG/M metagenome (GOLD analysis project Ga0206117, IMG submission 177997) | Enriched microbial communities from leaf-cutter ant dump, University of Wisconsin, Madison, United States - 3A5A | ecosystem: Environmental > Terrestrial > Nest > Insects nest > Nest dump... | reverse complement strand
CGTGGTCCAGGTAGCGATGGCCTGCGGCGTCAGCAGGATGGTGCCGACCAGGTACTGGAAGGCCAGGGCCTGCAACGGTTCGCCATGCCCCGCGGCCTTGCGCGAGGCGATCAGGTAGAACCCGAACATCACGCCCGATGCCAGCGCCAGCAGCATGCCCGGGCTGATCTCGCCGCCCGGCCGCAGGATGACCAGCGATCCGGCGAAACCCAGGACCAGGCTGATCCCCTTGCGCCAGGTCAGCCGTTCCCCCAGCAGCACCGCCGACAGGCCGACGGCAAGGATCGGCCCGACGAAATAGGTCGACACCGCGGTCGCCAGCGGAATGCGGGCGATGGCCAGGAAATAGAACGACATCGCCGTCACCAGGAAGGCCGTGCGCAGGCCATGCCACAGCCGCCCGCCCGTCGGCAGCAGGGCACGGCGGTGGCGCAGGGCGGCGACCGGCAGGACGATCACGGCCGAGGCGGCATAGGATGCCCAGCCCAGGAACAGCGGCTGGTACCCCGCTGTCAGGTGCTTGGCAATGCCGTCGGCAATGGGGATGCACAGCATCGCCGCCGTCATCAGGGCGATGCCGCGGGCGGGATGGGACATCAGCCGGCCACCGGCACCGCGCCAAAGATATCGAGGGCCGGCAGGACGGCACGCAAGACGGGGAAACGCATGGACGGCTTTCATGATGACCCTGGGGGGTGCGACTTATAGCACGGCGATCGCCGTCGGGCTCAGGGCAACAACACGGTCGCCCCGGTGGTTTCCCGCCCCTCCAGCCGGCGATGGGCCAGCGCCGCATCGGCCAGGGCCAGCCGGGCATGGACGGGGATGGTGACCGCGCCGGCCGCGACCACCCCGAACAGGTCGTCGGCCATCGCCACGACATCCTCGCGCCGGGCCAGATGGTCGAACAGCAATTGCCAGGTGGCGTGCAGCGAGCCTTTCTGCATCAGCAGCGTGATGTCGAACGGCGGGATCGGTCCCGAGGCGGCGCCATAGGCGACGAAGCGCCCGAACGGCCGCAACGCGTCGAGCGACCCGTGAAAGGTCGCCTGGCCGATCCCGTCATAGACCACGTCGACGCCGCGGCCGCCGGTGAGGGCGCGGGCGCGGGCGGCAAAACCCTCGGCCGTATAATCGATGACATGGTGGCAGCCATGGTCGCGGGCGACAGCCGCCTTGGCGGCCGATCCCACCGTGCCGATCACGGTGGCGCCGAGATGCCGGGCCCATTGCACCAGGATCAGCCCGACCCCGCCGGCGGCGGCATGGACCAGGATGGTATCACCAGGGCCGACCCGCACCGTGCGGCGCAGCAGGTATTGTGCCGTCAGCCCCTTCAGCAGCATCGCCGCCGCGGTCTCGTCGTCGATGGTGTCGGGCAGGCGGACGGCCAACCGGGCCGGCACGATCCGTTCCTCGGCATAGCCGCCCAGGGTATCGACATGGGCGACGCGGTCGCCGGGCGCGAAATCGGTGACGCCCTGGCCGACCGCCACGACCAGGCCGGCGCCTTCGTTGCCGGGAACGAAGGGCAGGGCAGGCGGGACATAGGCCCCGCTGCGGAAATAGGCGTCGACGAAGTTCAGCCCGATCGCCCGGTTGCGCACCCGGATCTCGCCGGGGCCGGGCTGGCCGATGTCGATATCCTCCAGTGTCAGCACCTCGGGGCCGCCATGGCGGTGAACGCGGATCGCTTTCATGTCCGGTGTTCCTGTCGGTTGAACTGACAGGCAGATAGCTTGGCGGCGCCTATGTTCGTAGACTGATATCGGTGACATCAGACTTCAGGAAATCATGATACCGGAACAGATCGGGCTGGACCTGCTGCGCCTTTACGTCGCGGTCTGCCGCCAGGGCAGCCTCAGCCGTGCGGCGGCCCAGGCCAACCGCGCGCAATCGGCGGTCAGCATGCAGATGCGGCGGCTGGAGGACCTGCTGGGGCGCCGGCTGTTCCAGCGCACCGGCCGCGGTGTGGTGCCGACCGCCGAGGGCGAGGTCTTTCTGGGTTACGCCACGCGCATGCTGGCCCTGGGCGACGAGGCGGCCGCCCGCCTGCGCCAGGGCGACGTCGCCGGCGACCTGCGGATCGGCCTGGCCGAGGAAGTGGCGACCGCGACCCTGCCGGCTGCGATCGGCCGCCTGCACCGCGCCCATCCCGACATCCGCCTGGATGTGGCGGTCGAACACGGCGTCGCGCTGGGGCGGTTGTGGGCCGAGGGCGGGCTGGACCTGATGATCGCGCCGACGTCGGTCGTGGCCGGCGACGCGCTGGTCACCTGGAATGTGGCGCTGCACTGGGTGGCCGCGGCCGATGCCGTGATCGACCCGGACCGCCCGCTGGACGTCGTCGCCTTTGCCATGCCCTGCCTGTGGCGCCGGCGCATGGTCGAGGCGCTGGCCGCGGCCGGCCGCGACCATCGCATCGTCATGACCAGCCACAGCATCACCGCCCTGCAGGCGGGGATCGAGAACGGCTTAGGGATCGGCCTGCTGCCGCCCGAGGCGCAGCGGCCCGGCACGATGCGGGTTCTGCCGGCGGGCCTGCCGGCATCGTTGCCCGGGCCGCTGACCGTGCAATACGGCCTGTACGCCCCCGACCGGCGCGGGCCGGTGGCCGAGGCGGCGATCGCGGTGCTGATCCGGGATCTGCCGCGCGGGGGTTGACGAACGCCGTTTCATGAAACATATGAAGTTACATGAAACGGGACAGCAGATTGTCAGGCATCCTCCACGTGCTGCTGCACATGGCGGAACAGCCGGGGCCGGTCACGTCCGAGGTGCTGGCCCGGGCGATGGATACCAACCCGGTCGTCATCAGGCGGATCATGGCGGGGTTGCGCGACCAGGGTTACGTGCGGTCCGAAAAGGGCCATGGCGGCGGCTGGACCATCGCCGGCGACCTGAACCGCATCACCCTGCGCGACATCTATGACGCGATCGGCCGGCCGGCGCTGCTCAGCCTGGGCAACCGCACCGAGATGCCGGGCTGCCTGGTCGAACAGGCGGTCAATGCCGCGCTGGAACGCGCCTTCGACGAGGCCGAGACACTGCTGCTGACCCGTTTCGGCGAAGTCACCCTGGCCGCCCTGTCGGCCGATTTCCATCGGCGCCTGGTCGCCAGCGGCCGGACCCTTGCGCAAGATCTGGAGAACACCCATGCGTCATGACGCCATCATCATCGGCGGCAGTTTTGCCGGGCTGTCGGCCGCGATGTACCTCGCCCGCGCCCGACGTACCGTGCGCATCGTCGATGCCGGCCGGCCGCGCAACCGCTTCGCCGACCGGTCGCACGGCTTCTTCGCCCAGGACGGATCGGTGCCCGCCGCGATGCTGGATGCCGGCCGCGCCCAGGTCGCGGCCTATCCGACCGTCAGTTTCACCCAGGGCGTGGTGGCCGACGCCACTGTTGCCGATGACGGTTTTGCGGTGACGCTGGCCGGCGGCGAGACCCTGGCGGCATCGCGCCTGGTGCTGGCCTTCGGCCTGTCCGACGACCTGCCCGACATTCCCGGCCTGCGCGACCGCTGGGGCAAATCGGTGATCCATTGCCCCTATTGCCATGGGTATGAATTCAGAGACCGGAACTTAGGGGTGCTCAGCACCATGCCGATGTCGGTGCATCAGGCGATGCTGATCGCCGAATGGGGGCCGGCGACGTTCTACCTGAACGGCGGGGCGTTGCCCGACGATGCTACCCTGGCCGAACTGGAACGCCGTGGCGTCGCCATCGAAACGACGGCGGTGCGCGCCTTGCACGGCGACGGCCACGGCCTGTCGGCGATCGAACTGGCCGATGGCCGGCACTGCGCGATCGACGCGCTGTATGTCGGCCCGCGCAGCCGCCTGAACAGCGACATCGCCGGCCGCCTGGGCTGTGCGATCGACGAGGGGGTGATGAGCCCGGTCATCCGCACCGACGACTGGAAGGGGACGACCGTGCCCGGCGTGTTCGCCGCCGGCGACATCGCCCGCGGTGCCCACAGCGTCACCTGGGCCAGCGCCGACGGCGTCACGGCCGGGGTGGCGGCGCACCGGTCGCTGGTGTTCTGACCTGGCCCGCGGCGAAGACCGCCGCCTGCGCGTCATAGGCGCGGCGAAAGGCGGGGCGGGCTTCGCCGCGGGCGACATAGGCGACGAGGTTCGGGTAACCCTGCAGCAGGTCGGGGCCGTCCAGCCGGCGCAGCACGGTCACCATCATCAGGTCGCCGGCGCTGAAACCGCCGTCCAGCCAGTCGTTAGTGCCCAGCCGGCGGGACAGATCGTCCAGCCGGTGGCGGACGCGGCCGTCCAGCAGGCCCAGCCGTTCCGCATACCAGTCTTTGCCGCGCTCGTCATACCAGGCCTGTTCGCGGTCGACGATCGGCGGTTCGACCGTGCCGACCGCTGCAAACATCCAGGTGATGGCACGCGCCCGCGCCTGCGGGTCGACGGGCAGCAGGCCGGGGTGGCGTTCGGCGATATGCAGCACGATCGCGCCGGATTCGAACAGGGTCAGGCCGCCATCCTGGTAGGTCGGGATCTGGCCGAAGGGGTGCAGCGCGCGATGGGCCGGCTGCTTCAGTGCCTCGAACGACACCAGGCGCACGTCATAGGGCTGGCCCACTTCCTCGAACGCCCAGCGCAGGCGCATGTCGCGCGCCTGACCCTTGCCGCCGTCGGGCGAATTGGCGAAGGCGGTGATCACGGGGATGGCGGTGCTTTCTGGCATGGTTTCCTCCGGGTTCGCATCCCCCAGGACGAACGATCGGCCGCAAGTCCGACAGGCCGGGTTTATTTTCCGGTTCGCCCACCAAGCGCGCGCGCCAGCGCGACGAAGGCCTTCAGCGCCGCCGACGGGTTGCGCCGGCCGGCATAATACAGGCACAACCCCCCGAACGGCGGCGTCCAGTCGGCCAGCACGCGGACCAGGCGGCCGGCCTCGATATCGGCCCGCACATCGGGTTCCATGAAGAACCCCAGGCCGACGCCATCAAGCACGGCGGTGCGGGCCAGGCTTGCTTCGTCCAGGGTCAGCGGGCCGGTCACGTCGATCTGCGCCGTCTCGCCATCCTTCTGGAACTGCCAGCGATACAGCATGCCGTTGGGCAGGCGGGTGCGGATGCAGGGATGGACCAGCAGGTCGGCGGGAACCAGCGGCCTGCCATGTGCGGCCAGATAGGCGGGCGACGCCACCACGGCATGACGCTGCGGCCGGCCCAGGGGCACGGCGATCATGTCGGTCGGCACCAGATCGGCCCCGCGCACGCCCAGGTCGAACCCATCGGCCACGATGTCGACCAGCCGGCCTTCGGTGACCAGGTCGACATGCACCCGGGGATGGCGGCGCAGGAATTCCAGCACCAGGGGCGCCATGATCTCGCGCGCCGCCATGGCAAAGGCATTGATCCGCAATGTGCCCGACGGGGTCGCCTGGTGCGACCGCGCGGCCTCCATCGCGCCGTGGATGTCCCGCAGCGCCGGCCCCATCTGTTCGACGAAGATCCGGCCGGCGTCGCTCAGCGCCACGCTGCGGGTGGTGCGGTTGAACAGCCGCACGCCGAGATCGGCTTCCAGCTTGGCGACGGCATTGCTCAGGCCCGTCGTCGACAGGCCGAGATCGAGGGCCGCGGCGCGGAACGACCCGCGGCGCGCCACCGCCACGACGGCATCGAGATCCTGCAGCCCGATCTTGCTCATTATCCCGATTTTCGCAATTCCTCGTCCGATTTTATCCCGCTTATCGCCATCGATGTCCAGGTCTACATCGGGATGGCCAATCAGGATGAAAGGACCACGGCGATGAAACTGCCTCCACCGATCCAGGCCTACTTCACCGCGGACACGAACGAAGACGTGCCCGCCCTGACCGAAACCTTCGCCCCCGACGCGGTGGTCCGTGACGAGGGCGGGTCGCATGCCGGCCGGGCCGCCATCGCGGCCTGGTGGCGCGCAGCCAAGGACAAGTACCGGTACGTCGCCGCACCGCTGGATGCCGACGCGCAGGGCGACACGACCAGGGTGCGGGCCCGGGTCACCGGCGACTTCCCCGGCAGCCCCGCCATCCTCACCTTCGCCTTCCGCCTGACGGATCGGGCAATCGCCGAACTGGAGATCGGGGCATGACCGGCTTCCTGACGCTTGCGGGCAAACGCGCCCTGGTCACCTCGGGCACCAGGGGTGGGGGCGCGGCAACCGTCGACCTGTTCCGCGCGCTGGGGGCCCAGGTGCTGACCACCGCCCGGACGCGGCCGCAGGCCATGCCGGCCGACGGTTTCGTCGCGGCCGACCTGACCACGGCCGAGGGCTGCGCGACGGTCGCCGACGCGGTGCGTCAGCGCCTGGGCGGTCTCGACATCATCGTCCACATGCTCGGCGGTTCCTCGGCTCCGCCCGGCGGTTTCGCCGCATTGGATGATGGCGAATGGCAAAGGGAGTTGGATCTGAACCTGTTCCCCGCCGTCCGCCTCGACCGCCTGCTGGTGCCCGATCTGATCGCTCAGGGCAGCGGCGTGGTCATCCATGTTTCCTCGATTCAGCGGCTGATGCCGCTGCCCCAGGCCACCACCGCCTACGCCGCCGCCAAGGCCGCCCTGTCGACCTACAGCAAAAGCCTGTCGAAGGAGGTGTCGCCCCAAGGCGTGCGGGTGGTCGGCGTTGCCCCCGGCTGGATCGAAACCGAAGCCTCGATCGTCTTCGCCCGGCGCCTGGCCGCCGAGGCCGGCACCGATATCGACGGCGGCAGGAAGATAATCATGGATGCACTGGGCGGCATTCCCATCGGCCGGCCGGCGAAACCGGCCGAGGTCGCCAACCTGATCGCCTTCCTCGCCTCCGACCTGGCGGGATCGATCACGGGAACCGAGTATGTGATCGACGGGGGGACGGTGCCGACGGTGTAACCCTGCGAAACGCGTCTCCGGCGGTCAATTTGTCGCAAGAAACTGTTTTCGGTTGTCTTGTCGACGATGCGGCCTAGCCTTGTGACCAGGGCGGCGCCGTCTTGCATCCGGAGCGTCATTCATGGGGCGGATAAAGATCGTATTCTGGGTGTCGCTGGCATTGGTCGCCGTGCTGTGGCTGGCGGCCGACCCGGACGCCCTGCAGGCCACGGGTCTCTTTGCGCTGCGCGGCGCGATGGTTCAGCTCAGCGGCCTCCTGGGCATGGCCTGCATGAGCCTGGCGATGATCCTGGCGCTCAGGCCGCGCTGGCCCGAGCGCTGGATCGGCGGCCTCGACCGGATGTACCGCCTGCACAAATGGCTCGGCATCGGCGGGCTGGTGCTGGCGATCGTGCACTGGCTGTGGTCGCAGGGGCCGAAATGGGCCGTCGGCCTGGGCTGGCTCACCCGCCCCGCGCGCAGCCCGCGGCCGGCGCCCGTCAACCTGGCCGAGGAAGTCCTGCGGTCGTGGCGGGGCGTGGCCGAAGACATCGGCGAATGGGCCTTCTACGCCGCGGTGCTGCTGATCGCCATCGCGCTGATCCGCCGCATTCCCTACCGGCTGTTCTACCAGACCCACCGGCTGCTGGCGGTGGCCTATCTGGTGCTGGTGTTCCATGCCGTGGTGCTGATGAATTTCAGCTATTGGGCCTCGCCGCTCGGCCTGGTCGTCGCCGTCCTGCTGGCGCACGGATCATGGGCTGCGGTCATCGTGCTGCTGCGCCGCGTCGGGGCGCGGCGGAAGGTGGGCGGCACGATCACCCGCCTGCAATTCTATCCCGACCTTCACGTGCTCGAAGGCGAGATCGAGACCGCGCCGGATTGGCCGGGACACAAACCCGGGCAATTCGCCTTCGTCACGACCGACCACGCCCACGAGGCCCACCCGTTCACGATCGCCTCGGCCTGGACTCCATCCGAACACCGACTGACCTTCATCACCAAGGCGCTCGGCGACTACACGCGGGGTCTGCCCGATGCGCTGCGGATCGGGCAGCCGGTCAGTGTCGAAGGGCCCTATGGCTGCTTCACCTTCGATGACGGCCTGGCGCGGCAGATCTGGGTCGGCGGGGGCATCGGCATCACGCCCTTCATCGCCCGGTTGAAACAGCTGGCGATGGATCGCGAGGCTTATTCCAGCCGTCCGCACCCGCAGACGATCGATCTGTTCCACACCACCGCCGACTGGAGCGACGATGCCATCGCCAAGCTGACGGCCGATGCGGCCGCCGCGGGCATACGCCTCCATGTGCTGCACGATCCGCAGGACGGCCGGCTGACCGGCGATCGCATCCGGGCCGAGGTTCCCGAATGGCGGCAGGCCAGCATCTGGTTCTGCGGCCCGCCCGGATTCGGCGCCGCGCTGCGCCAGGATTTTGCCCGACACGGCCTGCCGGCGGGGCGTTTCCATCAGGAACTGTTCGAGATGCGCTGAGCGTGGCGCCGGGCGCAACCGGCCAAAGCCGCCGCCCTTTGTTGACTTAACAAGTCGATATCAGCTTGGGATCCCGCCACGGTTGTCCCGGGCCGTTGCGTCGGCGTAAGATCGGCGCGTCGAGATGGTGGGGGGATTATGAACGCGATCGTTCTAGGCGCCATGGCGGGCGCGATCGGTGCCTTGCTGGGCGGCGGGTTGGCCTGGGCGATCGAGCGTATCGCGGGCAAGAATCTCGCCTGGACCAGGTGGCTCCCGCTTGCCGGGGGGATGGTCGCGCTGACGGTCTGGCGCATGGTGCCGAACGATCCGTATGTCCAAGCCCTGGCCGCGCTGGACGGGCTCCCTTCGGTCGCCGCGCTCAAGGCGCATTACCCCGCCGACTATGCGCTGCTGAAGCAGGCGGTGATGGGGGTCGATGAGGCTGCAGACGTGGTGGAGGCACAGAATGCGATCCGGCCCGTCATTACCCGTGTCATTGCCCGGCAGATGCCGAAGGCCAGCCCCGATAACACCTATGATGTCATGCAACTGCTCGCCGATCAGTTGACGGTCCTTCGACGCGTCGATCCCGCCGTGTGCGTCAGCATGGCCCGCAGCGGTACATCCGACAGGGACATGGGCCGCATCATGCCCGTCGAGCTTCAACAGCGCGACGTCGAGGTAATGGGCCGTTTGCTCACCCAGACCGCCACCGAACCCGAGCCACCGGCACGCCGCCTCAGGGAGGAAGAACTTGTCGCGTTCACCGTCCGCACCTTGGAGCGGCTAGGCCCCGAGAACGCAGTGCCCACGCTGGACCTGGTGATGAATCAGCCGTCGAACCCCACCGCTCGCGATAACGAACTGCTGTGCGACTACTACATCGCGTCGTTTGCCACGATATTGGAGCTGCCCGCGCCGGTCGCGGGCGTCAGGGGGCGCTTGTTTTTCGCGACCAGATGATGGTGGCGGTGCTGAGAACGGGCCGCGGACAATCGCTTAGGGGAATGATCGGCGGAAATTGGCGCACCCGACAAGATTCGAACTTGTGACCTCTGCCTTCGGAGGGTTGGTTCATCTGTCAATCCGGTTATAGCTGTTCACCTAAGTAGCTGGCAACCCAGGAAGAAAATTATTTAGCTGTTATATGGGTTTAAGCCGTCATCGGCATTTTTTTCTGTGATCTGTGGGGCGTGCGTGGGGAATGATGGTTGATAGCATCGCCAGAAAACCCCACATATGTGAGGCATTTCCCCACACGAAAGGCCCCTGCCGAGATGGCAACTTCAACCCCGCGTGGCCGTCCCCGTCGGCATGCTGAATTTGAAGATTTCTTTAGCTCGCTGCCGATCGGCGCAAAGCGCCCGAGCTACCTGCAAGGCATCGGCATCGCGAGAGGCAAGCGACGTTCTTCGGCTTACGTGAAAATTACACTTCATAAAGGCGGCGAGTGGCAGGGGCGGAGGTTCGAGCCTGGGGCATCGCCCGAGTTGCGGGTTGGCTACAAGGAATCGTTCACCTGGGATGAGCTGTTGGCCCTGCGGGACGATCTACAGCGCAAAGCGGACCGGGGCGAGCCGTTGGAGGAACGCCAGCCTGCAACCTTCGAAGCATGGGCTATGGATTGGCTCGGGCGTGCGCAGGGGCGGCAGCGCGGCTACGGCACTTCCGAGATTCATGTCCGTGTTCATCTGCTGCCGTTCTTCGGTGCGATGCGACTGCCGAGTATCCGGGTCACGGATGTAAACCGGTGGCAGGGTCAGCAGCTAGGGAACGGAGCCAGTCCGGCAACGGTTAAGCGCCAGTTCAATACGCTCCGGGCTATCCTGAACGACGCCTTGAGAAGCGGCGAAATCGAGCGCAACCCCTGCACCGATGCTGATGCTATTCGGGGCATCGTGCCGCGCCAGCGCTTTCTAACCATGCCTGAGACGCTAGCGCTTTTCTCGCGTGCGGAGGCCACCGTCCCGTGGCTCTACGATTTCCTTCTGTGGGCACTGCACTCGGGCATGCGCAAGGGAGAAATTCTCGCGCTCCGCTGGGAAGATATTCGCGAGATAGCACCGGGGCATTGCATGGTGAACGTACGCCACGGCAAGGCGGATCGGCCGCGCTTTGTGCCCTGCACTCCGACAATGCTGCAGGTTTTAACAAAGCAGCGTGACCGGCAGAAGCCGGGCGATAGCCGCGTGTTCCCTATTGCCGCTATTACCCTCAAACGTAGGTGGGAGGCGCTACGAGGGGACGTTGGGTTGAGGGATGTAAACATCCATGACGTACGGCGAACACACGCGGCGTTCGCAGCGGCTAACGGGGTGGACTTGCGCACCCTGGCTGATCGTTTGGGGCATGCCGACTTATCGATGCTGCAGCGCGTCTACGCCCCGGTGATCGGTGCGACAGCACTTGATGCCGCCCACACGATTGAGCGAGTGTTCACGGAGGGTATGCAGCGCGCGGCATCGGCAATAGACGAGTAGCAACAGGGGCGAATGATGTGGTTGCTGGTCAGATGGTATCTCTGGGTCGGGCTGGTCTTGAGCGTCGCTTACTTCTCGTCGCTCGCATACCTGTTGCTGCGGATGCGGGATGCTTTTGGTGAAAGCTTTGCTGCTGCCGTAAGCAATAGCCCCGGGCTTCTGACAAGCTGGGCGGTGATAGGTATTTCCCGATTGGTGATTTGGTTCCCGGACCTGGTGCTATGGATGCTCTACGGCCAAACGCATTTCGGGAACTGGCTGGCTCCCGGCTTTTTTATCCAATGATGCTATATGTCTGCGCACCTTCTCCGCGCTGATCAGGCCTCGCCCGCTGCTGGGCAAGTCCTTATGGTCCTAGTACCGATGGGCGATTTATCTGGACGCGGTGTCAGGGAGGTTATGTCTCGCTGCCACACCCTTGCCGATCACCCTGAGGCTTGCGCAAAAGTCATTCTGGCAGCGCCCTACGGTGATCATCGCAAACATCCCTTCGTGGAAAGCGTTACGGCGATCGATTGGCCGGCACCCGTCAGGGCGTGGCTTACAGACCGTGATGCGCCTTTCTTGATCTTTGCAACGGCTGCGCTTCGGGACCTTGATCCGGGTGGCGAGGGATGGCTTATCGTAGATCCCCTCGCTTTCGGCGGAATTGGGAAGGGAATCCCAAGCGGATTTGACGCAATGCGCAGGATCATCGCTCGTAGCCCTGACGCGGCGGCTATTCTCACCTCACTGCGGCAGCACCATTGGAGGTTACCGAGAACTATCATAGACCCGGAAGGCGAGATGCAGCCAACCGGAGGCCGGCGCAGGCGGGGGAGGCCGTCATTGCTGGACGGGCTGCGTCAGGATCAAGCCGTGTTCGCTACGCTCTTTTCTGACCTGCCAGGACATCCGGGTGATGCTGAGAGGAAGGGGGTTCTTATATCTCGGGTATCGGGTTGGCTGCGTGCAAAAGGGCAGCCTCGCAGCGAGCGGAATATCCGGGAAGCTCTAAGGCGAGGGGGGATGTTGACTCGCTGATTTTATATTACATATTTTGTAATGTTCGAATTTGGGATGATTTGCGCTATGTCGTGGCCGACTTAGCGGTTAAGCCTTTCCTCGGGGTGATCCAGCGAGACGGTGCGTGGAAAGGAGACAGTTCGGCATATGGTGGGTAGCCACCGCGATTGCCTGCCTTGTTGTATGGCTGGGGCTAGATTTGGCGCGCTCGCTTGGTGGGGTGATCCTTTCGTCTACCTTAGGATTTTGTGGCCTTGTTGTGTGTATAATTTTGCTATTCCGAGTTTCCAATAAATAAATCTCGATCATCATTGACGATTATTTCGTATACTTTGAGAATATTCCATTCTTTTATTCTCCAGACGCCCTCTAATTTTTCCTCTATTGTTTCGAGTTGTACGAATAATTCAATACCAGATTGCATTTTGATGTCAAGTCGACCATGAAGTAGATTATTTACAAAGTCTTCATCCTTCACTTTAGCTCCAAAGCGTATATCTTCAATTGCAAACCGCCAATGCCCTTTTCCTTCTATGAGAACGGGCTTTATTACTTTCACATAAACGTCTTTTGTAGATGCTCTCCTCTTTATGTCGACTTCGACGAGCGGTTTGGTAGCTTTTTCATGAAATTTTTCCCTAGGCACTATTTCTAGCGGCTTCTTATCTGCACCCGGTGACACTCCTAGGCCAACAATTGCCGGATCTTTTTCTATTTGTGTATATATCTTCCGCGCGTGTTCCTCGCCCGCTCCTTTCTGTATTAGTTCCGCTGTTTTCTTTGCGATATCTTCAACATCCTCCTTGCTCAATTTCTTGTCCTCAATCAATTCTATTATTTTATCGAGCCCCTTTCCCACTAGCCAAGATTTAGCATCCATACCGAGGCTGATTGCTACTGTCAAAATTAGTGCGGTTAGAGTAGCTTTCTTTTTGCGGCCATTTATAATTCTTATTATAGAATTTAAAGATAAACTCCCTTGATCACCACTTTTTATCTCGATCCTTATAGATATACTGGGGTCTATAATAAATGCTATTTCTCGAATCGCATCAACAAATGCGACAGAGGCATTTGCCACAACTTCCAGATCAGCAAATTTCCCTTCTTCTAATTCTAGATACAGGGAAATCGGGGCTTCGTCGGCATCCTCTATTATTTGGATATCTGGCATTGCTGATTTTATTGCCTTCGCTCGTATTTCATTCTGTTAGTTCAATCATACTATCATAGGGCACTTACGGCGCAAATCCGCTCCTTTTGCGGAAGAGCGGAAGAGCGGAAGAGCGGAAGAGCGGAAGAGCGGAAGAGCGGAAGAATCTCCTCCTACCCTTCTATTCTCGTGGCAGATTTCACAACCTGTGCAGGCCCTGCATGAAATGGGGCTTTTCCGTGCAAGTGTGTCACCTACTTAAGTGTGATGGCTGTTATCGCTGTCTATCGCGTCGGCCATTTCCCGAATTTCAAGGCTGTTGGTGGAAGGTGATTTAGCAGGGCTGGCGCCGCTCATGCGGGACAGCGACATTGCGCGTTTGCTTGGGGTATCCGGTTCATGGGTGCGACAGCAACGCATGCGGCGCAAGCGAGGCGAGCCGCATCATTTCGAGATCGATCCTGTTGAGATCGGTTCATCCGTCCGGTATCGCCCCGAAGATGTAAGGCGCTGGTACGACGCTTTGCGGCCGACGCGGTTAGATCCCGTTGACCTTCACTGAGCTTGAGCGCGATCTATCACACGCTTGACCTGGGCGGCACTCCATTGCCCCCCACGGGGCGCAGCGATGCCACGCTTATCCAACTCGGATGCCAAGACGCGCAGCGAGGCCGTGGGGCCGTGTTCTTTGCGGACGGTGTCAATGACCGTCGCAACCTGGGATGCCCGGTCTGTGGCCTTCCTGGCGCGTTTGGCGGTGCCTAACTCTCGGCCCATGACCTTGGCATCGTCGGAGAGGTTGCCGGGGTTGCCGAGCTTTTGGCCCCTGGCCTTGGCGGCGGCGAGAGCCGCCTTCGTGCGGACGCTGATCGCAGCGGCCTCATGCTCCGCTACTGCCGCCAGGATATGAACCGTAAGCCGGTTGGCTTGAGGGAAATCAGTGGCGACGAAATCCACGCCGCTCTCCATCAGGCCGGATACGAAGTGGACATTGCGCGCCAGACGGTCGAGCTTTGCGATGATCAAGGTTGCCCCCGTGAGCCGGCATTGTGCGAGCGCTTCGGCCAGCTTCGGCCGCGCGTTGTTCTTGCCGCTCTCAACCTCAGTGAATTCGGCGATGAGCTTGCCGGCGCAGCCGCTCGCATGGCGCTGCACCGCCTCGCGCTGGGCATCAAGGCCTAGGCCTGACCGACCCTGCCTATCCGTCGAGACGCGGTAGTAAGCGACAAGCTTGACCTGAGCCATTGTCGTTCCATTTCTATAAACGAACGTTGACTGAAATGTAACATTGCTGATTCCTGCCTGCAAGCGGGATCATCGGGAGTGAGGCGTTACCCGGCTGATGCTGGTCAATCCGGAATTTGTTCCCGTAATGGAGGAGGAGGAGGAGGGAGGCCGCTGGCGAAAGGTGTCAGAAAGAGCCTGACCAAAGCCGGCCGGTGGGAATTGAGGCGCATTCGTGAGGCGGTTTTCTGGCTTGCTGTGCAGGGTCATGAAACAAAACAAGTCTACTTAACAGTCGATACAAGATTTTGTGCTTAACGGGCGTGAATAGCGGCAGAAATCCTAGGCCTGTCCCCCCGGGGCGAGGGCCATGGCCCCCCTCCCTATTAGTATGTACGCTCACGCTGGAGGAGATAAGTTTGAATAGTGGTCGGGCTCGATCTTGAAAGATCGATCTTCAATCCCTATATATAAGCAAGCGTCGTTCGGACGATGCTTTCGCGCTGTTCTGGCGCGTTCAATTTTTCAGGAAATATTATGGAACTGTCCCCAGGTATCGGCATTCGCGCCGAGCCGCAACGCCGGCCGCGTTGGGGTTACGACTTGCACGGTGATCCGGCCGTATGGATACCAAACGCGGATGCTCAGAAGGTGTTGGGCCAAGCGCTATTGCACCTGGATAGGGGCGCCAGCCTTCGCCGCGTCCGCCAGTGGATCGAAGTCCAGTGCGGGCGAAGAATAGGACAGGCGACTCTTATTGGGTATCACCACCGTCATCAACAGGGCGGTGCGAACGGCATGGCCTCCGACGTGCGAGCCTCGGATACGGTGCAATGAGTAGCTTGCTTGGTGGGTTGATAAGCACTGTCGGTAGCGCGGTTTTGAAAACGCTGGCGAGTCCCAAGCCCGATCCTATGGGCATGCCGTCTACCTACGTGCAGCGCCCGGATACTCGATTCAATCCGACAGGTGCCGGAGGGCCGGCAGCAGGCGGCATCAGGAAAGCCGGCCTAGTCGGGGCGGCGGCAAGTCTAAACCCTGCGGTGTTAAGCGGCGCCGCTGCGAACACCACCGCTCCAATGGTGACGGCTACCAGCCCGCTGGCCCAATGGATGAGCTATTTTGACAAGGCTCTTTTGTCGGTCCCGCCTCCTTCACCTCCGCGCGATGAATAAAGAAAATATCGCGGTGAACGCTGTCCGTCGGATTCCCACGTTCACAGAAGCCGAGTTGGCTAACGAGATATGGAAATCGGTTCCGACTGAGCCGGGCTATGGTGCTTCGTCGCTAGGGCGAATTCGCAACGATAGAACCGGTCGCATTTTAACGCCGTGCCCAGCCAACCGCGAGGGTCATGTACATGTCCGTATCTCTAACCATAACCGGTACGTTCATCATCTGGTTGCGGAAGCGTTTCATGGTGTAAAGCCGGCGGGGATGATCGTCTTGCATTGGGATGATGATCCCACAAACAACCGGCTGAGAAACGTTCACTACGGTACATACAAGGATAACTGTTTAGATCGGCTTTTTAATCGGAATCCATCCCACGTCCAGAGATATGTTCGTGGTGCGGATCCGGTTGAAGATGCTTTCGTGGACGATATCGCTTCGCTGGTTGTGATCGGTGATGACGGTCGATTTAGGCCGTTGGCACTAGCCTAACCGTCTATTGGGTGCGCTCGCTCTCCTCCGCAGCGGGCGCCCCATTTTCCTAGAATATATAAGGAATTCATGACTGAGACCAGCGCGGGCGAACATGATCCGACAATAGAATATTTTCCTGATATGAGCCATTCAGTCACACTTGATAGTATTGGCACCATCCCCGCACCGTCGCTCGTCAACGTTGAAGACGCGCTTCTAGTAGTGGTTCGTGGTGCCCCGGGGGTGGCTCGACGGGAAGGCCTCTTGCGCCATCATCTGGCAATCGCCGTACGGGGGCTATACCTCGCCTGGTACGAAGGGAAGTGCCTGGCCTATCCGGGGCGAGCCAGTGCCTATTCGGACCGGAGGGGGCGGCTGTATCAGCTTGGTATCGGCCGCCAAATCTGCGCCATCATCGGCGCGCTAGAGGTTGCGGGATATGTCCATAGGCAAGCCGGCTGGCTAGATCAGCGAACGGGCGTCGGCCGTGTCAATCGAGCCTGGGCGTCCGAGGCGTTGGCGCCTTGGTTCGGGGCGACATACCGGGCTGGTCTACCGTGGAAGGTCCCCGAGATGGCTGCGGATGATCAACCCCCGTTTCTGCGAGCCTACAACGATGCACTGGGGGCTGCGGTCATTGATCTGGGAGCGATGACACCGGCCGCCCCGTGGCTCGACAGGATTGCGCATCGCAAATTCATCTATCGCCGCTTCAGTGACGCCGAGCAGACGGCAGGGGGCCGGTTCTATGGTGGGTGGTGGCAACAGGTTCCGCGCGCCGTTCGGAGGTGGATCTGCATCGATGGTGACGAGACCGTAGAGCTGGATTTCAAAGCGCAGCATCCGACGTTGCTGTACGCCCGCAAAGGCCTGGCCCTGATGGGAGACCCTTATGCAGTCGAGGGGTTCTCGCGCCAAAACTGCAAGCTGGCCTTCAATGCCTGCCTCAATGCCGAGAATATTGTCCGCGCCCGGCAGGCTCTACGGCAACCTTCTGAGGTTGGCGCAGTGCCGGTAGACCCCAGGCTCGCCGACGTAATTGTGGAGCGGCATCCGGCTATCGCCGAATTCTTCTTCTCGGCCGCTTGGAGATGGCTGCAACGGAAAGATTCGGAGATTGCGTCTCGGATCATTGCCCGCTTGCTGGAGCATGGAATAACAGCTTTGGCTATCCACGACTCGTTCATAGTTGCGCGCAAGTACGTGGCTAATCTGGAGGCTGCAATGGGCTTAACTATGGCCGAAATGATGATCGCATGGGGTGCCCCACCTGTATTCGAAATAAATTCAAAATAATGGTCTTAATAATTCGGTTAGTGATAGGAATTTCCCCCGATAAAGCCCAATTTGTTGTGATTTATCTGGGGGTTTAGCTAACTAAATAACTATATATTGTGCCTGATTTGCCATTATTGTTTGACATCCCGTCGATTTCCGCAAAGATTTGGTCACGGCAATCCTGCCGAGCAAACATCGGGGGAAACGATGGAGACAAGAAAGAGGGAGTTCACGCAAGACATTCGTTTTTTGTGCCGGATGACTTGTGGGGTGGCAAAGGACGGCGACACAGAACAGGCCCTACGCTTCCTTGTTGAGCAAGTAAGCGGGAGGTTGAAGCGGATAGAAGAGGCGAAGATTTATAATTTTGTTCCGGTCAATGTATCTGCGGAGCCATCGCCGATTAAGCTATATGAAGTGATTCCCCGTAACGCGGTGGCGTAATATAGGTAGGAATTGAAACTAGAGGGCGGAGCAACACCGCCCTTTTTTGTTGCTCTGCTAGTTATTCGTATGTTTGCCGAATATTAATTCGATGGGGCTCTGGGATGGTTACCAAGTCTGTCTTTATCCTGTCCGTAGTGCTGTGGGCCTCCGTTGCTATGGAGGCCGGTGCGCAGACCTACTATCAGACCTTTTCAGGGACGGCCGTCCCCAACGTTGCCGCTCCGTCGGTTACCGTGCAGCCCGGCTTGGGGGGCATAACCATGTATCAGAACTTCCAGGGCACCACGGTGCCAAACGTCACCGCTCCCATTGCGACGGCCCCGGCAGGTAGCTCGACCTACTACAAGGCATTCCCGGGGACCACCGTACCGAACGTCTCGCAGCCAATGTACGCGCCGGCCCCCACGCCAGCATATGGGCTCAAGCCCTATGGCCGTTAAGTCGACCGAATCGCCCAGCGATTGGGCGTCGCTGTCGCGGCCGGGTGGCATGTTTCTGTGGGGATGTTGTGGGGGCAAATAGGATAGAGGGGCTAGCCCTTTGCTGGGCAGCCGTAAGTTCCTGATTTTTTTACGAGATTTGGCGCACCCGACAAGATTCGAACTTGTGACCTCTGCCTTCGGAGGGCAGCGCTCTATCCAGCTGAGCTACGGGTGCATGCCGGCCGGTCAATGTGGCGCGGACCTTAGCGGGTTTGTTCCCGGGTTGCAATCACCCGATCTGCGCCTTTTCAGGGCTCTTTCTTCTTCGGGGCGATGCCGGGCTTGCGGTAGTCGACCTCCCAATGCACCGGCTTGAGCGGGGCTGAGAGGAAGCGGGGCAGGGCGGGACGGACCAGGTCCTGGGCGGCGCGGTCGGCGGTGTCGGCGATGCGGCGGCGCAGGCGGGGTTCCAGCAGTTCGAAGGCCCGGCCGGCAAAGGCCAGCGCG
>Ga0206117_100989_pt1 | contig 18543 bp, 16 predicted proteins | sample 3A5Ametagenome_FD_177997 | JGI IMG/M metagenome (GOLD analysis project Ga0206117, IMG submission 177997) | Enriched microbial communities from leaf-cutter ant dump, University of Wisconsin, Madison, United States - 3A5A | ecosystem: Environmental > Terrestrial > Nest > Insects nest > Nest dump... | reverse complement strand
TCCCGAAAGACGGAAGCGGAGCGAAAGCCAAGCGCCGGAGGCGCGCCGGCGACTGAGGCTGAGAACCGAAGCCGCGTCTTGCGGCTTCCGGCGCCAAGCGGCGCCGCGCGAAGCGCGTCTTTCGGGTGCGTAGCGTCCCGAAAGACGGAAGCGGAGCGAAAGCCAAGCGCCGGAGGCGCGCCGGCGACTGAGGCTGAGAACCGAAGCCGCGTCTTGCGGCTTCCGGCGCCAAGCGGCGCCGCGCGAAGCGAGTCTTTCGGGTGCGTAGCCTCCCGAAAGACGGAAGCGGAGCGAAAGCCAAGCGCCGGAGGCGCGCCGGCGACTGAGGCTGAGATCTTGACCTTCCGGCGGGGGCATGCCACACGGCTCCCCGCCAGTCGGTTGGACGACCGCGCGGACAAGGGGCGAAAGCCCGTCCGGGAGGAAAGTCCGGGCTCCACGGAAACACGGTGCCGGGTAACGCCCGGCGAGGGCGACCTCAGGGAAAGTGCCACAGAGATCGAACCGCCCCGGTGCGCCGGGGTAAGGGTGAAAAGGTGGTGTAAGAGACCACCGCGGGCCCGGTAACGGGACCGGCAGGGCAAACCCCACCGGGAGCAAGACCGAATAGGGATGACGCGGGCTTCGGCCCAGCCCGTTTCCGGGTCAGTCGTCCGGGTTGGTTGCACGAGGCGTTCGGCGACGGACGTCCCAGATGAATGGTCGTCGGGCGGGAAACCGCTCACAGAACCCGGCTTACAGACCGACTGGTCTTTTCCCTCATGTCCGCATTCGGAGCCGAGCATTGCCGGCCAGCCGGCGGCTTTGTTCACGCTCGATTGACAATGTGTTGACCGCGCCGGGGCACGGCTTCTCTTGAAGCCCGACCCTCTCGAAACTATTCCTATATTCGCAATTCGGATTAAGCACTTTTAACAGGGCGCTTGATGGCGTTGCGCTGCGCGTTTGGCGCCGCGAGCTCTCTGGATTGCACCAGTCACGCGCCCAAGGGCGCTCATCGAATGACGGGGTCGTCACCCCGATAAGGAACAGGTTTGATATGGCCAAGGTCGCAATCGTCTACCACTCGGGATACGGACACACGGAAGTCGTCGCCAAGGAAGTCGCCGCCGGCGCCGGTGCCGAGCTGATCCCCATCGATGCCGAGGGCAATGTCAGCGAAGCGGACTGGGCCAAGTTGGATTCGGCCGATGCCATCATCTTCGGCACGCCGACCTACATGGGCAACTCGAGCTGGCAGTTCAAAAAGTTCGCCGATGCCACCTCCAAGGCCTGGTTCACGCGCAAGTGGCAGGACAAGGTGTTCGGCGGCTTCACCAACTCCGCCAGCCTCAACGGCGACAAGCAGGTGACGCTGATCGGCCTGCAGACGCTGGCCTCGCAGCACGGCGGCATCTGGGTGAGCCTCGGCCTGATGCCGTCGAACACCAAGGCGTCCACGCGCGACGACGTTAACAGCCTCGGTGGCTCCGTTGGCCTCCTGGTCTCGACGCCGTCCGATGCCGGCGCCAACGAGATCCCGTCCGGCGACCTTGAAACAGCTCGTGCCTATGGCGCGCGCGTCGCCTCGGTCGCGGGCAAGCTGCTGCACTGAGTTTTCGGCGATATCGACAGTAAGGGCGGTGACCTCGACGGGGTTGCCGCCCTTTTCTCGTCTCACACGCGTTCCGCTTGATCCGGACCCATCCGGTTCAAAACGGGCGGCTCAAGTGAGTTTCGGTCTGACCGGCCGGCGCCCGGTCGGGCACTTCCGCTTCCGTCAGGTTCCGCCCGAAAAGGACGAAACCCGACGGAAACGGTATCAGGCCGGCGGCAGCATGCCGCCGTTTTCGAGAAAGACCTTGGCCGTCAGGAAGTCGCGCCAGGCTTCGCGCTTCTTGATCGGCGTCCTCAGAAGATAGGCGGGGTGGAAGGTCGGCAGCGCCTTGAAGCGCTTGGCTCCGATTTCCAGCTCGCACCAGCGTCCGCGCAGCTTGTTGATGCCCTGCTTCACGGCGTCGCCGCCAAGCAACGCCTTGGCCGGCTGCGCGCCCAGGAAGACGATCAGTTCCGGATCGATCAGCTCGATCTGCCTCAGGATGAACGGCCGGCAGATGGCGATCTCCACGTCGGAAGGGTCGCGGTTGCCCGGCGGCCGCCAGTAGATGACGTTGGCGATATAGACGTTGTTGCTGCGGCTGTAGCCGATGGCATTCAACATGCGGTCTAGCAACTGGCCCGAGCGGCCGACGAAGGGGCGCCCCTCAATGTCCTCGTCCCGGCCAGGCGCCTCGCCGATCAGCATCAGCTTGGCGGCGGGATTGCCGTCGGCGAACACCGTGTTTTTCGCCGTGAGCTTGAGATTGCAGCCGTCGAAGGCCTGGATCAGGGCTTTCAGCTCGTCGAGCGTCTTGGCCGATTGGGCGGCGGCGCGCGCCTGCATCACCGTGGCTTCGGTCGGCACCTGCGCCGTCTGGCCGGATGCGATGGCCGGCCGGGCCACGGCGCCCTGTGGCGACAGATCGATGGCCGGCATCGGGCCGCGCGGCACCGGCGCCGCCTGCCGCCGCGCCGCCTGGCTCTCGGCCGCTGCCCTGGCCTTGGCGCTTTCCTCGAACCGGTCTAGCGGCGCGTCGGCCAGAGTCACGTCGACGCCCATCGCCGCGTACCATTCGAGAAGGGTCGCGGCGGCATCGAAGCCGGGAGGAAGGGACGTCGGATCGGACGGCATGGCCTTTCTATAGAGCAGGACGGCTTGCGAGGAAACGTCGCAGCCAACCCAAGGCGGTCAAACGCTATCCCGAAAGCGTTTGATCGCGTCAACGGATCGTGGTTGAAGGGCTGCGGTGCGCATGATCCGTGTTTTTCCCCAGACGATGCCGGGCGACCTTGGCGCGGATGATGCAAACGACATGGCGATCCGCTGCCCGAAAAAGAGAGACATTCATGACCACCGAGCTGCCCGAGCGCGAGTCCATGGAATTCGACGTGGTGATCGTCGGCGCCGGTCCGGCCGGCCTTGCCGCTGCCATCCGTGTCAAGCAGCGAGCCGTCGAAACCGGGCAGGACATCTCGGTTCTGGTGCTCGAAAAGGGCTCCGAGGTCGGCGCCCACATTCTTTCGGGGGCAGTGGTCGACACCTCCGGCATATCGGCGCTCATCCCCGACTGGCGCGACGATCCGGATACGCCCTTCAAGACGCTCGTCACCGACGACCGTTTTTTCTTCCTGTTCAAGTCGTTCGGCGTTCGCCTGCCGAGCATGCTGATGCCACCGCTGATGAGCAATCACGGTGCCTATGCCGTGTCGTTGGGCAACGTCTGCCGCTGGTTGGCGCAGAGGGCCGAAGCGCTCGGCGTCGAGATCTACCCGGGCTTCGCCGCCGCTGAGGTACTGTACGACGACGATGGCAGGGTGATCGGCGTCGCCACCGGCGACATGGGCGTGAAGAAGGACGGCGCGCCCGGCCCCAACTACCAGCGGGGCATGGCGCTGCTCGCCAAGTACACGCTGTTCGCCGAGGGCGCGCGCGGATCGCTGTCCAAGAAGGTGATCGAGCGCTATGGGCTCGACGAGGGCAGGGAGCCGCAGAAGTTCGGCCTCGGCATCAAGGAGCTTTGGGAGGTCGCGCCCGACAAGGCGAAGCCCGGCCTTGTCCAGCACTCCTTCGGTTGGCCGCTCGGTGGCGGTACCGGCGGCGGCTCGTTTCTCTACCACCTCGAAAACAACCAGGTGGCCGTCGGCTTCGTCGTTCATCTCAACTACGAGAACCCGTACCTGTCTCCCTTCGAGGAGTTTCAGCGCTTCAAGACGCATCCGCTCATCCGTGACACCTTCGAGGGCGGCAAGCGCATTTCCTATGGCGCGCGCGCCCTCACCGAGGGCGGCTGGCAGTCGGTGCCCAAGCTCAGCTTCCCCGGCGGCGCGCTGATCGGCTGTTCGGCCGGCTTCATGAACGTGCCCCGCATCAAGGGCAGCCACAACGCCGTCCACTCGGGCATCCTCGCTGCCGACTCGGTCGTCGAAGCCATCGCCGCCGGCCGGACCGGCGACGAACTGGCGTCCTACGAGGCCGGCTGGCGCGCGTCCGCCATCGGCAAGGACTTGAAGCGGGTGCGCAACGTCAAGCCGCTGTGGTCGCGCTTCGGAACGCTTCTGGGTATCGGTTTCGGCGGCCTGGACATGTGGATGGAGACTTTGTTCGGCGTCTCGCCCTTCGGCACGCTTCGCCATGGCAAGGCCGATGCCGACTGCCTGAAGCCGGCGCGCGGCTTCCAGCCGATCGCCTATCCCAAGCCGGACGGCAAGCTCACCTTCGACCGGCTGTCATCGGTTTTCCTGTCGGGCACCGCCCACGAGGAGAACCAGCCCGTGCACCTCAGGCTGCTGGATCCGGACCTGCAGAAGGTATCGGAACATGATGTTTTCGGCGGTCCGTCCGCCCGCTACTGCCCGGCCGGCGTGTACGAGTGGATAAACGAGCCAAATACCGGGCCGCGTTATGTAATCAATGCCACAAACTGTGTTCACTGCAAAACTTGTGATATCAAGGACCCCAACCAGAACATCGATTGGGCGGTCCCGGAGGGAGCGGGGGGACCCAATTATCCGAACATGTAATGGTCATATCGTTCTAGCGGGTAGGGTGGGATTGATGAACGAGCGGGTAGAAGACGCGCAGCCGGCCGACGTCGGCCAGAATTGGACGGCGATCGTTGCCGAGGACCATCCGATCATTCAGTCGGCGGTGGTGCGCATCCTGAAGAAGCGCTTCGGTTTCAAACAGCCGATTCTCGCGACCAGCTATGACGAACTCGCCGACGCCGTTCTCGACACCGGAGACAACACGCTGGTCATCACCGACCTCGTCATGCCCGGCATGCGCGGCCTCGACACGATCAAGCACGTTCGCTCGCTGGCCCCCAAGGCCTTCGTTGTGGTCTACTCCTCCAACTCCGGCGAAGAGTTGGCGCAGGGCTGCCTCGATCTCGGCTGCCGGGCCTTCATCGGCAAGCGGTCCTCCGAGGACATGCTGGCGGCGGCCATCGAGACCGTGCTCGACGGCGGCACCATCATCGAGGTGGGCGCCGACAACTCGGCAGTGTCGCAGGCGGTCCTGGAGCGGTCCGCGCTGGTGGCCGAGCTGTCGCCGCAGCAGCTCAAGGTGTTCCAGCTCCTCGGCGACGGTCTCCTCAACAAGCAGATCGCCTATCAGCTCGGCATCTCCGAGGCGACCGTCAAGGCGCACGTCGGCAAGATCCTGGAAACGCTGAAGATCACCTCGCGCAGCCAGGCTGCCATCACCTCCGCCTGGATGGCCGAGCACGGCTTGATCTAGGCAATTCAGCAAAAGTGGGAACCGGTTTTGCGGCCCGAATTGCCTGACGACAAAGGGCAGGAGCGTGTTGGCGAGCCAGAGTTCGCCCAACAGGCTCCTGCGTTGGTGCGCACCATCGATAGCCGTATCGTCTACGAGAACCGCTGGATGCGCGTCCGCGAGGACGCCATTGAGCGGCCCGACGGCTCGCGCGGCATCTATGGCGTGGTGGAGAAGCCCGACTTCGTGGTCATCGCTGCCGTCGACCGGGCGCGCGGCCTGATCCACCTCGTGGAGCAGTATCGCTACCCCGTCGCCGCACGCTACTGGGAGCTGCCGCAAGGCTCGTGGGAAACGCGGCCGGACGTGGCGCCCGAAGAGGTCGCCCGGGCCGAGCTCTCCGAGGAAACCGGCATCATCGCCGGCAAGATTACGAGGGGCGGCGATCTGTTCCTCGCCTACGGCTACTCGTCGCAGCGCTATCACATCTTCCTGGCCGAGGATCTGGTACAGGGCGATACGGCGCTGGAAGCCGAGGAGGCCGATCTGGTCTCGCGCGCCGTCCCGCTGGCCGAGCTCGAGGCCATGATCGCGGACGGCACCATTCGCGACGCGACCACGGTCGCCGCGCTCGGGCTGATGCGGCTCAAGGGGCTGCTGTAGAGCGACGCTGGTTTGGCGAGCCAAGGAGCGCCGGACTTGCTCCAGGGAGGCGCGCCGCGCCCCCGGTTCAGATCTCTTCCAGAAGATCGTCGTAGAAGCGCTGCAAGCGCGCGTGCCGCTCGGCGGCCAACCGGCGGCCCGTTGCCGTCTTGAAGCCTTCGCAGAGCTTGAACAGCTTGGTTATGAAGTGATCGAGCGCGAAGCGGCTGTCATTGAGCGGCCGTTCCTCTGCGGCCGGATCGCCCGCGTCATAAAGATGGTTGTTGAGCCGGCCCGCGACATAGAAGCAGCGCGCCGCACCGATCATGCCGATGGCGTCGAGCCGGTCGGCATCCTGAACGATGCGCGCCTCCAGCGTCGTCGGCTCGATGCCGCCGGAGAAGCTGTGCGCCTCGATGGCATGCGCCACCTTTTCGCGCCGCTCGGCTTCCCAGCCGATGCCGGTCAGGATCTCGCGCGCCTTGTCGGCCGACAGGCGCGAGGCCCGAGGGCGGTCTGGCGAGTTCTTCTCGACGGCGACGCAGTCGTGAAGCAGGACGGCCGCCGCCAGGATTTCGGTATCGCCGCCCTCATTGTCGGAGATCATGGTCGCGTTCTTCCACACCCGCAGGAGGTGGGAGAAATCGTGACTGCCATCGGTGGAGCAGACGCAGGCACCCGAATGGGGGAGGAGGAGGGAGGCAAGGCGGTCGTGCGGAGAGAACAGCGAAAAGGTCAACAGCGCTCATCCGGTTGGCGAAAGATGTTCAAATCAGAATACGCCGAAAGTCGTATATGCCAAGCCTTTTCGCGAAATATGCGCGCAAAAAGAAGCAAATCGAGATTCGTAACGATTTCAAGTTGATTTGGTTCCGCGCGCGAACGAAAAAGCCGCCCGCCCAGAGGGCAAGCGGCTTGTATTGTCTGACTAATTTACGGGTCAGCCTTCGATCTTCGAGAAGTCCGCCACCTGATGGCAGGCATCGCGCAGCACCGTCAGAAGGGCGAGGCGGTTGGCGCGCACGCGCTCGTCGGCGTCGTTGACCAGCACTTTGTCGAAGAAGGCATCGACCGGCGCGCGCAGCGTGGCGAGGGCCTTCATGGCGCCTTCGAAGTTCTCGTCGGCGACGGCATCGTGGGCCGTCTGGGCAGCCGTCTCGATGGCGGCGGCAAGGGCCTTTTCCTCGGCTTCCTTGAACAGGTTCGCATCGACGGCGTCGGCGACGGTGGTGCCCTTCTTCTCCTCGGCCTTCAGGATGTTGGCGGCGCGCTTGTAGCCGGCCAGGAGGTTCTTGCCGTCGTCGGTGGCGAGCAGGGCGCCCAGCGCCTCGACGCGCTTGACGATCAGCAGGAGATCGTCCTGGCCGCCGAGCGCGAAGACGGCGTCGACGAGGTCGAACCGATTGCCCTGTTCGCGGAGCTGCACCTTGAGGCGGTCGGCGAAGAAGTTCAGGAGGTCGGGCGTCTTGCTGGCGTAGGCGTTGAGCGGCAGGCGCACGCCGTTGTCGAGGATGATGCGGATGACGCCCAAGGCAGCGCGGCGCAGCGCGAACGGGTCCTTGCTGCCCGTCGGCTTCTCGTCGATGGCCCAGAAACCGACCAGCGTGTCGAGCTTGTCGGCCAGCGCCACGGCGATCGAGACCGGCGTCGCGGGCACGCGGTCGGACGGTCCCTGCGGCTTCCAATGCTCCTCGATGGCGGCGGCAACGGCGGCGTCCTCGCCGCCATGGGTGGCGTAGTAGCGGCCCATCAGGCCCTGCACTTCGGGGAACTCGCCGACGACGCCCGTCAGAAGGTCCGCCTTGGCGAGCAGGGCGGCGCGGGCCGCTTTATCGGCATCGGCACCGACCAGCGGCGCGATCTCACGGGCCAGTGCCACGATGCGACGCACGCGATCGCCCTGGCTGCCGAGCTTCTCGTGGAAGGTGATGCCTTCGAGCTTGGGCACCAGCGTCTCCAAGGGAATGGCGAGGTCGCCGTCCCAGAAGAACTTGGCGTCCGACAGGCGGGCGCGGATGACGCGCTCGTTGCCGGCGATGATGGTGGCGCCACCGTCGGTGGCCGCCATGTTGGACGTCAGGATGAAGCGGTTGGCGAGGCGGCCCGTCTTCGGGTCCTTCAGCACGAAACACTTCTGGTTGGCGCGGATTGTGGCGCGGATCACCTCGTCCGGCACGTCGAGGAAGGCGGGATCGAAGGCACCCATCAGCACGACCGGCCATTCGACGAGGCCGGCCACTTCGTTGAGCAGCCCTTCGTCCTCGACCAGCTCGAGACCGGCGGCGAAGGCGAGATTGCGGGCGTCGGCGAGGATGATGTCATGCCGGCGGACCGGATCGAGCACCACCTTGGCCTTTTCCAGCTTTTCGACGTAGTCGGAAAAGCGCTTCACCTTGATCGCCTCGGGAGCAAGGAAGCGGTGGCCGTAGGTGACGTTGCCGGAGCGGATGCCATCCACTTCGAAGTCGATGACCACCGGCTCCTCGGTCTCGGGGCCGAAGGTGCAGACGATCGAATGCAGGGGGCGCACCCAGCGCAGCGTGCCCGAACCCCAGCGCTGCGACTTCGGCCAGGGGAAGCCGCGAACGACCTGCGGCATCAGCTCGGCGATGATCGCTTCGGCCGTGCGGCCGGGCTTGACGAGGTCGGCAACGTAGAAGTCGCCCTTCTTCGGATCGGAGACGACGCGCGCCTTGGCGATGTCGTCGAGCCCGGCGCCGCGCAGGAAGCCCTGGATGGCGCCGGCCGGCGCGTCGGTGCGCGGGCCCTTCTTCTCTTCGCGGATGTCCGGCGAGCGGGTGTTGAGGCCGTGAACGGTGAGGGCAAGGCGGCGCGGCGTCGCAAAGGCGCCAGCGCTTTCGTAGGTGAGGCCGGCGTCCACCAGACCGTTCGTCACCAGACCCTTGAGATCGTCGGCGGCCTTCGCCTGCATGCGGGCGGGAATCTCTTCGGAGAAGAGTTCGATGAGAAGATCGGGCATGGTGGTCCTCGGGTCTCCCGGCCTGTCGCCGGTCGTCTTGCGATGCTGCGTCTGATTAGTCGGTTCGGGGAAAAATGTCATCCCCGAATAGACGCGCAGGAAGACGGAACGACACGAGGGATCGCGGCGAAAAACCCCGCTGCCCCGAGCGGTCGCTCAGCTCCAGCCACCATTGATGGTCTGGTAGAACACGTGCATGCCGATCTTGGCTTTCTTGGTGAAGACGCTCGCCCAGTTCGGCCGCACGTAGGTGGCGTGATAATGGGTCGCCGTGCCCACCTCGTCGAGCCACGCCGCGCCGCTGGTCACCTCGCCGGCCACCTGCTGCGCCCGCCGCCAGGCGACCTTGTCGTAGATGACGTCGCGCCGGCCGTCACAGGCGAACGAGAACTGGCATTCGTTGTATTTGTCGCGGTTCTGGTAGACCACCTTGCAGATGGTTTCTGGATAGGCCGGATTCTTGACGCGGTTGAGCACCACCTGGGCCACGGCGATCTGGCCTTTGCGCGGCTCCGAGCGCGCTTCGAAGTAGATTGCTTCGGCAAGGCACTTCTGCTGGGCGTCGTCCCAGACGCTGGCCGGCAGCGGATTGGCGGCCCACCAGTGGTCGCCGGGGCGGACCACCGGGGGCGGCGGCGCCGGCTTGTAGCCCGGCATGGCGAACAGCGAGGCGAACATGTCCTGGCTCACCACCGAGCTGTCGGGCGCATAGGCGGCCAGCAGCGCCGACGCGGCCGCGCCGGTTTCGGCCGGAGCGTAGGCGCGCGACGGATAGCTCGCGGCCACCAGCATGGTCTGGTCGGGCTTGTGCAGCGGCAGGGGGATCGGCGCGAGATCGGCGACGGCGGTGGTCGGCTTGGGGCCGATAAAGCGCGATATCGCCAGAACCGACAGTGGGGCCGAGGATGCCGAGAAGGCCATGGTCGGCAGCACGGCGGGCGGCGTCAGGCGGCCGGCGTCGCCGAGCGTTAGCGAGCCGGCGGAAAACCCGCGCTCGGTCGACGGCGTGGTGACCGACATCGGAAGGTCGCCCTTCCAGCTACGATCGATGCGGTCCTCGTCGGGCACGAAGGCGGAACTGCCGACCGCGCCGGTGATGACGTCGCCCATGCCTTCGATGACGATGGAGCCGCCATTCATCTCGAGGCGGGCCGAGCCGTCCTTCACGTCGCCGAGGCGCGGGGCGACCACCGTGCTTTCACCGCCGGGACCGACGCCGAGCGTCACCGCCCAGCGCGTCTGGGGGCTGATGGAGTCGACGACGAGACTGGCGATGTCCTGATAGGCGATGGACGTGGGGAAGGCGACCGCGACGACGAACAACGCGCCTGCGGCGGCGAGCCCGACGCGCCCGTGTCCGGGCCGGACTCTGGTACGAGGAACGCGACGCATGGACTGACGGCCTCCGGCGGGAACAGGACTGTGACGAACGACGACGGAGACGAAACTGCTCCCTATCACGATGCTGCCCGATTAACCTTGAGAAGCCGTTAATGCCCCGCGGCCGACAGGTCGCCAGTGGCGGAAATCCGGGAAAAACGTCGATCTCTGAACAGTTTGAGGGTACTGGCGAAGTCGCCATCGTGGTAAACGACCGGGATGAAAACGAAAGGACGGACGATGACGGACTTCGCCGCGGTGCTGCTCGACCGGGATGGGGACGGACGAACCGAGGCGCGGTTCGGGCGCCTCGTCGAGGCCGACCTGATGGACGGCAACGTGACGCTGGCGGTGCGTGCCTCGGCGGTGAACTTCAAGGATGGCCTTGCCGTGACGGGCCGCCTGCCGGTGGTGCGCCGTTGGCCGATGGTGCCCGGCGTCGACGTGGCCGCCACCGTGACGGGCTCGGACGATCCGCGTTGGCAACCGGGCGACGAGGTGATCCTGACCGGCTGGGGCATCGGCGAGACGCATCTCGGCGGCTGGAGCGAGAGAATGCGCGTCTCGGGCGACTGGCTGGTCCGCCGGCCCGCGACGCTGTCGCCGGTGGAAGCGATGGCGCTCGGCACCGCCGGCCTCACCGTCGCTGAAGGACTCGACAGGCTTCATCGTCTCGGCCTCACCCCGGCCGATGGTCCGGTCGTCGTGACGGGCGCGGCCGGCGGCGTCGGCTCCCTGGCGGTGATGCTGCTGGCGCAGGAGGGGTGGAGCGTCACCGCGGTGACAGGCAGACCGGAGGAAACCGAGCGATTGCAGCGGCTCGGCGCGTCCGAGGTGATCGGCCGCGAGCCGTTCGCCGGGGCGGTGAAGCCGCTTGCCCGCGAACGCTGGGCCGCCGCCCTCGATACGGTGGGTTCGACCATGCTCGCCCATGTGCTGTCGATGCTGAAGCCGGGCGGCGTGGCGATCGCCTGCGGCAACGCCGCCGGCATGGACCTTCCGGCCAGCGTCGCCTCTTTCATCCTGCGCGGCGTCAGCCTTGTCGGCGTCGACAGCGTCCGCATACCGACGGCGCGTCGCGAAGAGATCTGGAACCGCCTTGCCGACAGCGTCGATCGCCATCGCCTCGCCGCCATGACGCGGGTGATCGGGTTGCCCGACGCGATCGACGCCGCCCGACGCATCGTCGACGGCGGCATTGCCGGGCGAACGCTGGTGGCGGTTCGCGATTTCTGAGACCGGTCTCCGAGACGGCCTGAGAACGATCGGCTTGCCGTGAATCGTTCCATGAACGATAGTGCGCCGAATCGACCGCTCCAAAGGCAAACCTCACCCCATGACCGATTTCCGCGAGACGCTGCGCGGCATCGTTGCGATGCTGCTCTGTTGCCTGTTCTTTCTCATCAACGACACCATCGTCAAAGCGGTGGCGGACGACCTGCCGATCGGCGAGGTGCTTTTCATCCGGTCGGTCATTGCGACGGTCGTCGTGTTCGTCGTGGTCTGGCGGATGGGGCTGCTGCCGAGCGTGAGAACGCAGACGTCGCGTTTCGTCATCACGCGCTCGATCTGCGAGGGCTTTGCGACGGTGGTCTACCTGTCCGGTCTGGTGCATCTGCCGATCGCCAACGCATCGGCCATCTCGCAAGGGGCGCCGCTGGCCATCACGGCGGCCGGCGCCCTCGTCCTGGGCGAGATCGTCGGCTGGCGGCGCTGGATGTCGGTTGTCGTCGGCTTCTGCGGCATCCTGATCATCGTCCGCCCCGGTCCCGAGGGCTTCAACAGCTGGGCCTTGCTGCCCCTCCTGTCGGTGGCCTTCGTCACCGTCCGCGAGCTGTCGACCCGCTTCATCGCCCCGGAGACCAACTCGGCGGTGGTGACGCTGGTCACCCAGGTCGTGGTCACCATCGCCTGCGGCCTGTTGTCGGCGACGGAGGTCTGGCAGGCGATGACGCTCATGCAGTTCGGCCTGATCGTGATCGCCGGCCTCAGCTGCATTTTCGGCGTTCAGTTCTCGATCGACGCCATGCGGCACGGCGACATATCCCTGGTCGCCCAGTTCCGTTACTCCACCATTCCCTTCGCCATCGTGCTCGGCTGGATCATCTGGGGCGACGTGCCGGATCTTGTCACTTTGCTCGGCATCGCCATCGTCGTCGGCTCCGGCATCTACATCTTCTATCGCGAGCGCGTGCGGCATCAGTCGCTCGCCAGTCGGGCGGATCCGGCGGTCTAAATAGAAAAAGGGCGCCTCGCCGGTTGGCGGAGGCGCCCTGACGTCTCGTTGGTCGGCCGCTCTTACTCGATGACGATGCGCGGGGCGGCCCGCTCCGGCTTGCCGGCCAGCGTATCGAGAACGCGCCCGGCAATCGCCAGATAGGACTCGGCATGCGGGCCGTTCGGCTCGGTCGCCACCACCGGCAGGCCAGCGTCCGACGTCTCGCGGATCTTCATCTCCAGCGGCACTTCGCCGAGGAAGGGCACGCCGATGCGGCGCGCTTCCTGCGCCGCGCCGCCATGGCCGAAGATGTCGTGGTGGGTGCCGCAGTTGGGGCAGATGAAATAGGCCATGTTCTCGACGATGCCGAGAACGGGCACCTCGACCTTCTGGAACATGGCGACGCCGCGCCGCGCGTCGAGCAGGGCGAGATCCTGCGGCGTGGAGACGATGACGGCGCCGGTCAGCGGCACCTGCTGGGCCATGGTCAGCTGCACGTCGCCGGTGCCGGGCGGCATGTCGACGACGAGCACGTCGAGCTCGCCCCAGGCGCTCTCGCGCAGCATCTGCGTCAGCGCGGAGACGGCCATCGGCGCGCGCCAGATCATCGGCGTTTCCTCGTCGACCAGGAAGCCGATCGACATCACCTTGAGGCCGTAGTTCTCGAGCGGCACCAGCGTGCGGTCCTCGTTGACCTCCGGCTTGTCGCCCGACAGGCCCATCAGGCGCGGAACCGACGGGCCATAGATATCGGCGTCGAGAATGCCGACCTTGAGGCCGCGCGCCGCGAGCGCCAGCGCGAAGTTGACGGCGGTGGTCGACTTGCCGACGCCGCCCTTGCCCGAGGCGACGGCAATGATCGACTTCACGCCGGGAATGCCGTTCTTGGCCGGCATGGCGTGGGAATGGCCGTGGCCATGATCATGGGAGGCCGCCGCCTTAGGCGGCGTGCTGCCGGGCGCCACCTCGGCGGTCAGCGCCACCGTAGCCTTGACGACGCCGGGGACGGATTTCACCGCCGCTTCCGCCGCGGCGCGGATCGGCTCGAATCGCGAGGCCTTGTCGGCCGGCACCGAGATCGACAGCATCACCTTGCCGTCCTTCTCGTAGATGTCCGAGACGGCGCCGGCCGCCACGATATCCTTGCCGGTCCCTGGCATGGTGATCTTGCTGAGGGCGGCTGCGACCTGTTCCTTGAGGTTTGGCATGGCGTGCTCCGAATTGTTTGGGTCTTACCTAATCCATAAAGCGGCCGATCGGGAGTGAATTTGCGGTAGGGCAATCATGCGGGCGACTTCGGAGGGCTTGTTCGGTTTCCCCGGATGCCTTTCAATCGCGACATGACGATGTTTGCCGGTCTCATCCTCGCCGGAGGGCGTTCGAGCCGCATGGGCGGAGGAACGCCCAAGGCCCTGATCGAACTTGGCGGCGCCACGCTGCTCGCCCGCGTGGCGGCGGCTCTCTCGCCCCAGGTGGTCGAGCTCGCAGTCAATCCGCCGCCCGGCGTCGATTTTTTCGGTCTCGACCTTCCGATGGTGCGCGACGGTACGCCGACGTTCGAGGGGCCGCTTGCCGGCGTTCTCGCCGGCCTCGTCCATGCATCCGCCCTGTCGCCCGGGCCGACCCATCTCCTGACAACGCCCGTCGATCTGCCGTTCCTGCCCAGGGATCTGGCGGGCCGTCTCGCAGCGGGCCTCATCGATGCGGACACCATCGCCTTCGCCGAGGGGCCGGCGGGCAGGGCGCCGCTCTGCGCCCTTTGGCCGCTGTCGGTGGCTCCCCGGCTCGAAGCGTTCCTCGCCGGAGGACCGGAGCGGCGGGTGGGGGCGTTTCTCGCCGGCGAACGAACGCGGGGCATCCCCTTCGCACCGGTTCACGTGGGCGGCAGGGCCGTCGACCCGTTCTTCAACATCAACACGCCCGATGATCTCGCCTTCGCCGAGGAAATGGTCGGCTCCCTTCGTCCGTGATCCTCCCGGCGTGCAGAATCCGGGTCGGCGCAATAATGTCCCCCGTTGCATCCGGTCGCGGAATAAGATGAAGATGCGGGCGGATCGCCGTCAGCACAAGGTTTAGGCAGGCGTCGGTTCGCCGGAAGGTTTGGGCGCAGAAGCCGGTTCAACCAAGGAGCCAACTCCTAAGGTGGCGGCGCCGAAAACGAACAGGGGGCTGTCGGTCGGCAGCGTCGGTCGCCACGGGCGATCGTGTGCGCCGCACGCCAATGGCCTTGTCATAAGGGTTCAGAGGGGACAATCATGAAGTTTGCCAAGACACTCGTCACCGCCGCAGCCTTGCTTGCGCTGTCGCTCGGCGGCGCCGCGGCCAAGGAGTGGAAGAAGGTCGTCATCGGCACCGAAGGCGCCTATCCGCCCTTCAACTACGTCGACACCGACGGCAAGCTGAAGGGCTTCGACGTCGATATCGCGCTGGCGCTCTGCGAGGAGATGAAGGTGGAGTGCGAGGTCGTCGCCCAGGATTGGGACGGCATGATCCCGGCGCTGCTCGCCGGCAAGTTCGACGCCATCTTCGCGTCGATGTCGGCCACCGACGAGCGCAAGAAGGTCATCGACTTCTCCGAGAAGTACTACAACACGCCGCCGGCCATCGCCGTGCCGAAGGACAGCGACATCAAGGGCGTCACGCCGGAAGACCTCGCCGGCAAGACCGTCGGCGCCCAGGTGTCGACCATGCACGCCGACTATGTCGAGAAGGTCCTGACCGAGAGCGAGCTCAAGTCCTATCCGACTGCCGACGAGTACAAGCTCGACCTCGCCAACGGCCGTCTCGACGCCGCCAACGACGACATCGTCGTTCTCTCGGAGTGGCTGAAGACCGACGCTGGCGCCTGCTGCAAGATCGCCGGCACAATCAAGCCGATCCGCGAGATCCATGGTCCCGGCGTCGGTGCCGGCGTGCGCAAGGAAGACACCGACCTGCGCGACATGTTCTCGGCCGCCATCAAGGCGATCCGCGCCAATGGCAAGTACGAGGCGATCAACAAGAAGTACTTCGACTTCGACGTCTACGGCGGCTGAGTCGGAACGATCTGAGTGACCGAATGAAACGGCGCGGGACTTGCTTTCTGAAAAGCAGTCCCGCGCTTGTTGCAGGCGACGGATCGCGCGAGCCGCTACGGCCGGCGCGATAGAGGCGTGGACGGGGAGACGGGCCGGATGGCCAACTTGATGGAACTGCTGTCATTCGGCGACAGCGGCTGGGGAGACGAACTGGCACATGGCGTGCTGGTGACGGTGACGCTGGCGCTGGCAACCTTGCCGCTCGGCCTGCTGATCGGTTTTCTGATCGCCGTTGCCAAGAACTCGTCCGAGCCGCTCCTGCGCAACGCCGCCCACGTCTACACGACCATTTTTCGCGGTCTTCCCGAACTGCTCACGCTGTTCCTGATCTACTACGGCGGTCAGATGGCCATGTCGGCGCTGTGGCGCCTGCTGTTCGGGGTTCCCTTCGAGGTGAACAGCTATCTCGCCGGTATGATCGCGTTGGCCTTGATGTTCTCGTCCTATGCCAGCGAGGTGTTCCTGTCGGCCTTCAAGGGCATCACCATCGGCCAGTATGAGGGCGCCTACGCTCTCGGCCTCTCCCGCTTTCGCACCATGATGCTCATCATCGTGCCGCAGCTTGTTCGACTGGCCCTTCCGGGGCTGTCCAACCTGTGGCTCATCCTCCTGAAGGACACGTCGCTGGTGTCGGTGATCGGTCTCACCGATCTTCTGCGCAATACCAACATCGCCGTCGGCGTCACCAAGCAGGCCTTCTTCTTCTTCTTCGTGGCCTGCTCGCTCTACCTCGCCATGTCGATCATCTCGTCCGTCGGGCTGCGCCGCGTGTCGGCCTGGGCCGAGCGTGGGCAGGGGAGGCATTGATGACGTATATCGACGCCCCCTCCACCGAACGCCCCCCCATGGTCGCGCGCCGCAAATGGACCGGCGCCCGCATCACCGGGCTGATGCTGATGATGCTGTGGGCGGCGCTTGCCCTCTCCATCGTCTACATGCTTGTCGACGGCTATGACCCTGAGAAGGTTGCCAAATACGGCCCGCGCATCCTGAGCGGAATCTGGGTCACCGTGAAGCTGGTGGCGATTTCCATCGTGCTCGGGGCGCTGATCTCCATCCCCGTCGTCATCGGACGGCTGTCGCACAATCCGATCATCGGCGGCATCGCCTTCGGCTATTCCTATTTCTTCCGTGGCACGCCGCTTCTGGCCCAGACCTTCCTCGTCTACTACGGCGCCGGCCAGTTCACCGACGCGTTGAAGTCGGTGGGACTCTGGGTGTTCTTCCGCGACGCCTACTTCTGCGCCATATTCACATTCTCGCTCAATACGGCAGCCTATCAGGCGGAAATCCTCGCTGGCGCCATTCGCGCCGTGCCGTCGGGGCAATGGCAGGCGGCCGACTCGCTCGGCCTGCGGCCGTTCACCACCATGTTCAAGGTCATCCTGCCGCAGGCGTTGATCACCGCGTTGCGACCCTACGGCAATGAAGTGATCCTGATGATCAAGGGATCGGCCATCGCGTCGATCATCACCGTGCTCGATCTGATGGGCCAGACCCGCTACGCCTTCTCCAAGACCTACGATCTGCAGATCTACATCTGGGCGGCGGTGATCTATCTCATCACCGTGGAGGTGCTGCGCCGCCTGTGGGAAATGATGGAGCGCCGTCTCACCCGCCATCTCAAGCGATAGGGCACCCGCCGGCGACGAAGGCTCCGGGGCCGCAAACGACAAGGCCCGAAGCGGGTGCTCCGGGCCTTGCGAACTTGGACGTCGTGGGCGGCGAGAGCCGCCCAGGTTGGATCAGCGGCAGGCCGTGCGATAGGGGCGGCCGTAGCGATCGTAGGCGATGCAGTCTTCGCGGGGCGCCGTAGCGCCGGCGATGGCCGCACCGCCGATGCCGCCGATGGCAGTGCCGATAATGGCTCCCTTGCCGCCGCCGGCAATGGCGCCGACCGCCGCGCCGCCGAGCGCGCCGACGGCAGCGCCCGTGGTCACGCGCTGCTGGGTGGGCGTCTGGTTGGCACAGGCGCCGAGCCCGAGTGCCAGCACGGTAACTGCGATAGCGAGAACTTTCATGACTGCCTCCAAAACTAGTCCTGTCGGTGACTTCAACGCGTCAGCGGCGAAAGGGTTCCCCGCGCCGCGGCATCGCCGCCATCTGGTTTGCCACCGCGTCTTTTGATAGATGCGGAAGGAACAAGCGCCTGCAACAATAAGCGAAAACACTGCAAATGGATAGATGAGGTTCATGATGGCAAAGGTCGTATTTCTCGGGCTCGGCGTGATGGGCTACCCGATGGCGGGTCACCTCCGGACGCGAGGCGGGCACGAGGTGACGGTCTACAACCGGACCGGCGCCAAGGCGAACGCCTGGGTCAACGCGTTCGGCGGACGCGCCGCGCCGACCCCGCGCGAGGCGGCGGCGGACGCCGATTTCGTGTTCGCCTGCGTCGGCAACGACGACGATCTCAGGTCCGTCGTGCTCGGTCCGGATGGCGCCTTTGCCGGCATGAAGCCCGGCGCCATCTTCGTCGATCACACCACGGCCTCGGCCGGCGTCGCCCGCGAGCTGCAGGAAAAGGCCGTTGCCCTCGGCCTCGACTTTCTCGATGCGCCGGTGTCCGGCGGTCAGGCCGGCGCGGAGAACGGTGCGCTGACCATCATGGTCGGCGGCAACGACAAGAGCTTCGCCGCGGCCGAGCCGGTGATGCAGTCCTACGCCAAGATGATCGTCCACCTGGGGGCGTCGGGCTCGGGGCAGCTCGCCAAGATGGTCAACCAGATCTGCATCGCCGGTGTCGTGCAGGGCCTCGCCGAAGCCATCCACTTCGCCAAGTCGGCCGACCTCGACGTCGAGAAGACCATCGCCGCCATTTCGAAGGGCGCCGCCCAGAGCTGGCAGATGGAGAATCGCTGGCAGACCATGACGGCCGGCAAGTTCGACTTCGGCTTTGCCGTCGACTGGATGCGCAAGGATCTCGGCATCGTGCTCGACGAGGCGCGTC
>Ga0206117_100986_pt1 | contig 18584 bp, 16 predicted proteins | sample 3A5Ametagenome_FD_177997 | JGI IMG/M metagenome (GOLD analysis project Ga0206117, IMG submission 177997) | Enriched microbial communities from leaf-cutter ant dump, University of Wisconsin, Madison, United States - 3A5A | ecosystem: Environmental > Terrestrial > Nest > Insects nest > Nest dump... | reverse complement strand
CTCTTCGATGTCCAGGTGCCAGGTTTCCAGGTAGGCGCAGACCGCGCCCTTGCGCTTGCCGCCCTGGTTGACCGCGACGGCGGTGTCGTTGACCACCTTCAGGAACGGCACGACGCCCTGCGACTTGCCGTTGGTGCCCTTGATGTAGGAGCCCAGGGCCCGTACCGGGGTCCAGTCGTTGCCCAGGCCACCGGCGAATTTCGACAGCATGGCGTTGTCGTGGATCGCGTGGTAGATGCCCGACAGGTCGTCCGGCACGGTGGTCAGGTAGCAGCTCGACAGCTGTGGACGCAGGGTACCGGCGTTGAACAGGGTCGGGGTCGAGGCCATGTAGTCGAAGGACGACAGCAGGTTGTAGAACTCGATCGCACGGGCTTCCTTGTCCTTCTCGGCCAGGGCCAGGCCCATGGCGACACGCATGAAGAACACCTGCGGCAGTTCGAAGCGCACGCCATCCTTGTGGATGAAGTAGCGGTCGTACAGGGTCTGCAGGCCCAGGTAGGTGAATTGCTGGTCACGCTCGTGATCGATGGCCTGGCCCATGCGCTCCAGGTCGAAGTCGGCCAGGGCCGGGTCGAGCAGTTCGAATTCCACGCCCTTGGCGATGTAGGCCGGCAGTGCCTTGGCGTACAGGTCGGCCATCTCGTGGTGGGTGGCGGCATCGGCCACGCCGAGGAAGCCCAGGGCTTCGGCGCGCAGGGTGTCCATCAGCAGGCGGGCAGTGACGAAGGAGTAGTTCGGCTCACGCTCGACCAGGGTACGGGCGGTCATTACCAGGGCGGTGTTGACGTCCTTGATGGCCACGCCGTCGTAGAGGTTCTTCAGGGTTTCGCGCTGGATCAGGGCGCCGTCGACTTCGGCCAGGTTCTCGCAGGCTTCGGCGACGATGGTGTTCAGGCGGTTCATGTCCAGCGGCGCCAGGCTGCCGTCGGCCAGGGTGATGCGGATGCTCGGGTGCGGCTGCACCACGGCCTCGGTGTTGCCGCGGGTGGCACGCTCCTTGGCGCGCTGCTCGCGGTAGATCACGTAGTCGCGGGCGACCTTCTGCTCGCCGGCGCGCATCAGGGCCAGTTCGACCTGGTCCTGGATCTCTTCGATATGGATGGTGCCGCCGGATGGCATGCGGCGCTTGAAGGTCGCGGTGACCTGTTCGGTCAGGCGTGCGACGGTGTCGTGGATGCGCGACGAGGCGGCGGCGGTGCCGCCTTCAACTGCGAGGAACGCTTTGGTGATGGCCACGGTGATCTTGTCGTCGGTGTAGGCAACGACAGTGCCGTTACGCTTGATCACGCGCAGTTGGCCGGGGGCGGTCGCTGCCAGATCCTGGTTCGAATCGGCGGCCTGCGGCGCCTTGGCCTGCGGGTTCTCGCGAGTTGTGTCGGTGTGCATGGGTGTCTCCACGTTCTCTATGTTTGTTCAGGCGCCGGGTGGGCGCCCACCGTTCCATCCAAAGTTCCGACAGGCTCTGCCGCACGCGTGGCTGAAAAGCGCTCGCGCCGCTGCAGGGCGTGTACCCGACTTCGGGACGGATCAGGAAAAAGGGGCATGCGCATGCCGCTCCCTGGGCCGAAGTCAAAAGTCTTGGGCCGGGGCCCAAAATCTGTTGCTGTCGGGTGCGCGGCACTGGCCTGCTGCACCTCATACCCGTGACAACGCCCTCGAAGGGCTTGCAACGGTCTCATCCGCAGGAGCGGTTTGGCTGCTGAAATCACTTAAAGTTCAAGCAAAAAATCAGCCTCTGAAAGGCTTGAGTTTACTGCTCGACTTGTGCTTGGGATTTTGATGAAAACCCAAGATGTAGTGTTTTGTTGTGACTGAGATACAAGATAATGCGGTATCCGGGGTATTGCAAGGCGACGATCTGTGGATAACTTGTTAGTAGATTGTGTGTGAATTGGAACAAAACGCTGTAGGCCCCGTCCTGCCGCGATGAGACCGCTTGTCATCCTTTTTTCATGTGACAAAAGGCGTCGGACAGATTTTTGCGGGCGCGAACCCTATCACAGAAAACGCCTTCGACCGAGACGCCTGGCAGGCAATTTGCGTAGCCCGATCAAGCGGTTGGCAGTGCCGGGGGCGCGACGTAGTATCCAGGGCCGATGTTGCCCTTTGGTGATGGCCGCATCGACCCGAACAACAAGAAAGAAACAGGAGAGGGCCATGGAGCAGCATTGTCAGGTACTGATCGTCGAGGATGACCAGCGGCTGGCCGAACTGACCCGCGAATACCTCCAGGCCAATGGCTTCAGCGTCGAGGTGGAAGGCAACGGAGCGCTGGCGGCGGCGCGGATCATCAACGAGCAGCCCGACCTGGTGATCCTCGACCTGATGCTGCCCGGCGAGGATGGCCTGAGTATCTGCCGCAAGGTGCGCCAGCGCTATTCGGGGCCGATCCTGATGCTGACCGCGCGCAGCGACGACCTCGACCAGGTCCAGGGCCTCGACCTGGGCGCCGACGACTATGTCTGCAAGCCGGTGCGCCCGCGCCTGCTGCTGGCCAGGATCAACGCCCTGCTGCGGCGCAGCGAGGCGCCGGCGGCGGAGGCGGTGCGCAGCGTGCAGTTCGGCCCGCTGCGGGTCGACAACACCCTGCGCGAGGCCTGGCTGGACGACGCCGGGATCGAGCTGACCGGGGCCGAATTCGACCTGCTCTGGCTGCTGATCAGCAATGCCGGGCGCATCCTCTCCCGGGAAGAGATCTTCACCTCGCTGCGCGGCGTCGGTTACGACGGCCAGGACCGCTCCATCGACGTGCGCATCTCGCGCATCCGCCCGAAGATCGGCGACGACCCGATCCACCCCCGCATGATCAAGACCATCCGCAGCAAGGGCTACCTGTTCGTGCGCGAGGCCGCCGAGGCCCTGGGCCGCAAGGCATGAACTCGATCTTCCTGCGCATCTACGGCGGCATGTGCGCGGTGCTGGTGCTGGTGGCGGTGCTCGGCGTCCTCAGCCTGCACCTGCTCAACGAAGTCCGCGCCGGCCAGTACCGCGAGCGCCTGGCCCACGGCACCTTCACCCTGATGGCCGACAACCTGGCACGGATGAACAGCGTCGAGCGCACCCGCGCGCTGGCCTTGTGGGAGCGCCTGCTGGGCATCCCGCTGAACGTGCAGAGCAGTGCCGAGGCCCACCTCGACGGCAGCCAGCGCACCCGCCTGCAACGCGGCCAGGTGCTGGTGGAACACCTGGGGCCGCACCAGGCGCGGGTGATCAGCCAGCTCCAGGGGCGTGACCTGGTGCTCACCGGCGAGGTGCAGCAGATCAGCGAGCAACTGGCCCGCGCCACCATCTACCTGCTGGTGGACGAGCTGGTGCGCTACCCGGTGGCCGAGCAGGCCCGGCGCCTGGCGGAACTGAAGCAGAGCAAGGGTTTCGGCTTCGACCTGCGCCTGCTGGCGCAGAGCGAGGCGGACATGGACGACGACCAGCGCCGCCGGGTCGACGAGGGCGACACGGTGATGGCCCTGGGCAAGGACGGTGACTCGATCCGCGTCTTCGCCGGCATCGCGGGCACGCCGTGGGTCCTGGAAATCGGTCCGTTGTACCAGATGAACCCCTATCCGCCGCAGTTGCTGGTGCTGATCGCCGTCCTCGGCCTGAGCCTGATCGGCCTGGTGGTGTACCTGCTGGTGCGGCAACTGGAGCGGCGCCTGTCCCAGGTCGAAAGGGCCGCCACCCAGATCGCCGAGGGCAGCCTGGATACCCGGGTGGTCGCCGACGGTGCGGATTCGGTGGGGCGCCTGGCCGAGGCCTTCAATGGCATGGCCGAACACCTGCAGCGCTCGCTGACCATCCAGCGCGAGCTGGTCCGCGCCGTCTCCCATGAGCTGCGCACCCCTGTGGCGCGCCTGCGCTTCGGCCTGGAGATGATCGCCAGCGCCAGCACCGAACAGGCGCGGGAGAAGCACCTGGCGGGGATGGACAACGATATCCAGGACCTCGACAAGCTGGTCGACGAGATGCTGATGTACGCGCGCCTCGAACAGGGTGCGCCGGCCCTGCATTTCCAGCGGGTCGACCTGGATGCCCTGCTCGACCAGGTGATCGCCGAGCTGGCGCCGTTGCGTCGCGAGGTGCAGGTGGTGCGCGGGGTGTCCCAGGCCGGAGGCGAGGGTGCCTGGGTCGAGGCCGAGCCGCGCTACCTGCACCGTGCCCTGCAGAACCTGGTGAGCAACGCCATGCGCCATGCCGAGTCGCAGGTCTGCCTGAGCTATCAGTTGGGCTTGCAGCGCTGCCGCATCGATGTTGAGGACGATGGTCCCGGGGTGCCGGAGAGTGCCTGGGACCGTATCTTCACCCCGTTCACCCGCCTGGATGACAGTCGTACCCGCTCCTCGGGTGGGCATGGCCTGGGGCTGTCGATCGTGCGGCGGATCATCTACTGGCACAACGGCCGGGCCCTGATCGGCCAGAGCCAGCGCCTGGGCGGCGCCTGTTTCAGCCTGAGCTGGCCACGGGAGCAGCCGCCGTCGAGCGCGGAATGAACGTCACACCGCGACCAGGCTGAGCAGCTGCTCGCCCATCAGGCTGAACTGGCCGTCCAGCTCGCGGCCGTGGTGCCATTGCGGCGACAGGTCGGTGAGCAGGCGCAGGCGTGCAGCGCCGTCGACGGACCATTCCAGCACTTCCGCGTGTTCGAAGTAGAAACGCTTGTGCACCAGCGGGTAGAGCGCCTTGAACAGGCTTTCCTTGAGCGAGAAGGTCAGGGTCACGCCGAGGCCGGGGTGGTTCGGGTCGAGACGCTGGAGTTCGGCGGCGGTGAGGATTTCCCCGGCCAGGCGGGTGGCGCGTTCGTCGTCCAGGAGGTTTTCCTGGTCCAGGCCCAGTCCGGCGCAATCGCTGCGGTGCGCCACCACCGCGGCGGCCCAGCCCTTGCCGTGGGTGATGGAGCCGGCGATATCGGCGGGCCAGACCGGCGCCCGGTCGTCGCCGGTGGCGGGCACGTAGTGGCGGCCATCGAGGCGCTGCAGTGCAGCGCGGGCGCAGACCCGACCGGCCAGGTACTCGGCCTGGCGCTTGGCCACCGAGCGTTGCAGGGCGGGTGTCTGTTCGATGGCGGCGCGCTGGAAGTCATCGCCGGCCAGGCTGGCCGGATCGAAGGCGCAACTGACCAGCACTGCACCGGGGACCGGGCGGGGCAGGGGCCAGTGGTGCTGGAGAGGGGAGCAGCAGGCGGGGAGTCGGTTCATGGCGGTCATTCTAAGTGCAAAGCTTCAAGCCGCAAGCGGCAAGACAACGCAGTGGCGCTGCCGGCTGCGCTGTCTTGCCGCTTGCGACCCAGGTCAGAAGATCTTCTTGAAGAACGCCTGCAGGTCTGCCCACGAGCTTTCGTCCGCCGCCTTGTTGTAGCCGATGTCCGGCCCGCCATGCTCGCCATGGCTGAGGCGATCGGCATCCGGGTTGGTGAAGCCGTGCTTGGCCCCCTGGATGCTGACGAACTGGTAGCTCGCCCCCGCGGCATCCATCTCCTGCTTGAAGTTCTGCACCTGCTCCGGGGTCACCATGCTGTCGGCGGCGCCGTGCTCCACCAGGATCCTGGTCTTCACGCTGCCGGGGGTGGCCGGGGTATTGGTCACCAGCGCGCCATGGAAGCTGGCGACCCCGGCCAGTGGCTCGCCACGCCGCGCGGCATCCAGCACCACCTTGCCGCCGAAGCAGTAGCCGATCGCGGCGATGCGGGTCTTGTCGGTCTGCGGTTGCAGCTTGAGCAGGCCGACGCCGGCATCGAAGCGCTTCGCCGCCGCGTCCGGGTCCTTCAGCGCGGCCTGCATGAACGCCATGGCGTCGGCCGGGTGCTCGGTGTTCTTGCCGTCGCCATACATGTCGATGGCCAGGGCGCTGTAGCCCAGTGCGGCGAGGTCGCGGGCACGGCGCTTGGCGTAATCGTTCAGGCCCCACCATTCATGCACCACGACCACGCCGGGCACCGGGCCCTTCACCGCGTCGTCGTAGGCGTAGTAGCCGACCAGGCGTTTGCCGTCGGCGTCCTGGTAGGGGATTTCGCGGGTCTGCACGGCGGCCTGGGCCAGTCCGGCGGCGCCAAGCAGTGCGGCAACAATCAGCAAGCGCATGGTCGGTACTCCTGTCGACGAAACATTCGATGCGTTCAGCCTGTGTTCAGGCGGGGTTCAGCGGCGGTTCAGGGCCGGCTCCCTAATCTAGCCCCATCAAACCAACCGCGCATCCTCGTGGAGAACATCAGCATGAAAAGTCTCAACACCCTGCTTGCCGCCATGACCTTCCTCGGTGCCAGCATGGCCGCCCAGGCCGCGGACGACACCTTCGCCGGCATCACCTACGGCCAGACCAGCGACAAGGTCGGCAAGTCCGGCCTGCTCGACCAGAACCTCGGGCACGTGAACACCGACGGCATCGTCGGCAAGGACGACACCTGGGGCGTGCGCCTCGGCCGCATCAATGACGACGGTCGCTACTACGCCACCTACGACAACGTCTCCGGCACCCACAACGGCCTGAAACTGCGTCAGGAAAATCTGCTCGGCAGCTACGACCTGTTCTACCCGCTGGGCAGCACCACCAAGCTGTTCGGCGGCGCCAGCGCCGGCCTGACCAAGCTGACCCAGGACTCGCCGGGCGCCAGCCGCGACAGCGACATCGGCTACGCCATCGGCTTCCAGGGCGGCGTGCTTCAGCAAGTCAGCGACAACGCTTCGGTCGAGCTGGGCTACCGTTACCTGCGCAGCAACGCCAGCACCGAGCTGTCCGAACACGACGGCGACAAGCTTGGCTCGCTGCGCCTGACCAGCAGCGCGCAGACCTACCTGTCGGCCAACTACAAGTTCTGATCCCGCGTTGCCCGGACCGGCCCCTGAAACGGGCCGGTTCGCTGTTATTCTGGATGCCTGAATCACATTGAGGAGCGTTCGATGAAATTGCTGGTGGTCGAGGACGAAGCGCTGCTGCGCCACCACCTCCAGAGCCGCTTGAGCGAAGGCGGCCATGTGGTCGAGGCCGTGGGCGACGCCGAGGAGGCGCTGTACCAGGCCGAGCAGTTCAATCACGACCTGGCCATCATCGACCTGGGCCTGCCCGGCATGAGCGGCCTGGAACTGATCGGCCGCCTGCGCGCCCTCGACAAGAGCTTCCCGATCCTGATCCTCACCGCGCGCGGCAACTGGCAGGACAAGGTCGAGGGCCTGGCCGCCGGCGCCGACGACTACCTGGTCAAGCCGTTCCAGTTCGAGGAACTGGAAGCCCGTCTCAACGCCCTGTTGCGCCGTTCCAGCGGTTTCACCCAGGCCACCATCACCGCCGGCCCGCTGCGCCTCGACCTCAACCGCAAGCAGGCGCTGCTGGACGAGCAGCCGCTGGCGCTGACCGCCTATGAGTACCGCATCCTCGAGTACCTCATGCGCCATCACCAGCAGGTGGTGGCCAAGGAGCGCCTGATGGAGCAGCTGTACCCGAACGACGACGAGCGCGACCCGAACGTCATCGAAGTACTGGTCGGGCGCCTGCGGCGCAAGCTGGAGGGCGACCTCGGCTTCAGGCCGATCGATACCGTGCGCGGCCTCGGCTACCTGTTTACCGAGCGCTGCCGGTGATCCGTTCGCTGCGGGTGCGCCTGATGCTCGCCGCGGCGGTACTGGCGCTGCTGTTCATGCTGGCGCTGCTGCCGGCGTTGCAGAAGACCTTCAGCCTGGCCCTGCAGGAGTCCATCGAGCAGCGCCTGGCCTCGGACGTGACCACGCTGATTTCCGCCGCACGGGTGGAAAACAACCGCCTGATGATGCCGGTGCTGCTGCCGGACGAGCGCTTCAACCTGCCCGACAGCCGCCTGCTCGGCTACATCTATGACCGCGAGGGGCGCCTGGTCTGGCGCTCGCGGGCCACCGCCAACGAGAACATCAACTACCAGCCGCGCTACGACGGGCGCGGCAACGAGTTCGCGCGGATTCGCCAGGACGACGGCGAGGAATTCTTCGTCTATGACGTCGAGGTCAAGCTGCTCGGCGGCAAGAGCGCGGCCTACAGCATCGTCGCCCTGCAGCCGCTGCGCGAATACCGGGAAACCCTCAATGGCCTGCGCGAGAAGCTCTACCTCGGCTTCGGCGCGGCGCTGCTGGTGCTCCTGCTGCTGCTCTGGGCCGGCCTGACCTGGGGCCTGCGCTCGCTGCGGCGGATGAGCGTGGAACTGGACGAGATCGAGTCCGGCACCCGCGAAGACCTCAGCGGCGAGCACCCGCGCGAACTGCTGCGCCTGACCCGTTCGCTGAACCGCCTGCTGCGCGGCGAACGCGAGCAGCGCGGGCGCTACCGCGACTCCCTGGGCGACCTGGCCCACAGCCTGAAGACCCCGCTGGCGGTGCTGCAGGGCGTCAGCGAGAGCATGGCCCAGCGCCCGACGGAGCGTGAGCAGGCACGGGTGCTGCAAAGCCAGATCGAACGCATGAGCCAGCAGATCGACTACCAGTTGCAGCGCGCGAGCCTGCGCAAGAGCGGACTGGTGCGCCACCAGGTGCTGTTGCGCCCGTTGCTGGAAAGCCTGTGCGGCACCCTGGCCAAGGTCTACCGCGACAAGCAGGTCGAGGTCGACTGCGCCGTGGCCGCCGACGCGCGGGTGCCGATGGAGCAGGGCGCCTTGATGGAGTTGCTCGGCAACCTGCTGGAGAACGCCTGGCGCCTGTGCCTCGGGCGGATCCGCATCAGCCTGGACGACACCGGCGGCAGCTTGCAGCTGTGCATCGAGGACGACGGCCCCGGCGTGCCCGAGGACCAGCGCGAACGCATCCTCCAGCGCGGCGAGCGCCTCGATCGCCAGTACCCGGGGCAGGGCATCGGCCTGGCGGTGGCCAAGGACATCATCGACAGCTACGACGCCCGCCTGACCCTCGGCGACTCTTCCCTCGGCGGGGCGGCGTTCCGCATCCGCTTTGCCGCCGACGGATAATCTCCGACGGCTATTTCCCCTGCGATTTGTAGGCGGATAACCGCCAACCTGGCCTGGCGAAAATCCGCCCCGGGCGGAAATCCGCCAACTCCAGCCCTTTTCGGTGCCACCTGATTGTGCAGGAAAACCCCGGAAACATTGGGCCTGCACCGCAAAAGCGCAAATTGGCACCAGGCTTGCTATGTCCTTCGCAGAGTTCTGCCACGCAGCTCGACACAACAAATCCCTCCAGTGCAGGAGGGTTCGCGATTCAGGTGCCACGCGTCCTGGGAAGGACCGGTCGGTACCCTTGAGGAACATAGCCATGACGACAACCCGTCAGCCACTGTACAAATCGCTGTATATCCAGGTGTTGGTAGCCATCACCATCGGTATCCTCCTCGGCCATTACTACCCGGAAGCAGGCGTTGCCCTGAAACCGCTGGGTGACGGCTTCGTCAAGCTGATCAAGATGGTCATCGCACCCATCATCTTCTGTACGGTGGTGAGCGGCATCGCCGGCATGCAGAGCATGAAGTCGGTGGGCAAGACCGGCGGCTACGCGCTGCTGTACTTCGAGATCGTCTCCACCATCGCCCTGATCATCGGCCTGGTCGTCGTCAACGTGGTCAAGCCGGGTGCCGGCATGCACATCGACGTCACCACCCTGAACGCCAGCAGCGTGGCCGCCTATGCCGCCGCCGGCGCACAGCAGACCACCGTCGGCTTCCTGCTCAACGTGATCCCGGCCACCGTGGTCGGTGCCTTCGCCAACGGCGACATCCTCCAGGTGCTGATGTTCTCGGTCCTGTTCGGCTTCGCCCTGCATCGCCTGGGCTCCTACGGCAAGCCGCTGCTGGAGATGATCGACCGCTTCGCCCATGTCATGTTCAACATCATCAACATGATCATGAAGCTGGCGCCGATCGGTGCCTTCGGTGCCATGGCCTTCACCATCGGCCAGTACGGCGTCGGTTCGCTGGTACAGCTGGGCTACCTGATGGCCTGCTTCTACATCACCTGCGTGCTGTTCATCCTGGTCATCCTCGGCGGTATCGCCCGTGCCCACGGCTTCAGCGTGCTGAAGCTGATCCGCTACATCCGTGAAGAACTGATGATCGTGCTGGGTACTTCCTCCTCGGAATCGGCCCTGCCACGCATGCTGACCAAGATGGAGCGCCTGGGTGCGAAGAAATCGGTGGTTGGCCTGGTGATCCCGACCGGCTACTCGTTCAACCTCGACGGTACCTCGATCTACCTGACCATGGCCGCGGTGTTCATCGCCCAGGCCACCGACACCACCATGGACATCACCCACCAGATCACCCTGCTGCTGGTGCTGCTGGTCGCGTCCAAAGGTGCTGCCGGCGTCACCGGTTCGGGCTTCATCGTCCTCGCCGCCACCCTGTCCGCCGTCGGCCACCTGCCGGTTGCCGGCCTGGCGCTGATCCTCGGCATCGACCGCTTCATGTCCGAAGCCCGTGCCCTGACCAACCTGATCGGCAACGCCGTTGCCACCGTGGTTGTCGCCAAATGGGTCGGCGAGCTGGATGACAACAAGCTGCAGTCCGAACTGGCCTCCGGTGGCTCGCCGCTGGTTGAGACCCGTCCGGTCGACGACCTGGGCGTCGCTGAAGGCCCGGCCGTTCGCTAAGCCTCCCGCGCAGTCCCGAAAAGCCCATCTCCGGATGGGCTTTTTTTTGAGCTGCAAGTTGCAAGTCACGGTGTTGGCTGCGCTGGCACGCTTTCTCTTGAAGCTTGCAACTTGCCGCTTGAGGCTGCTTTCAATGCAGCAGACCCAGCAGCAGGGTCGCCAGGATCACCGTCGAGGCGCCGCCGATGCGCGTCGAGATCTGTGCGAAGGGCATCAGTGCCATGCGGTTGGCCGCCGACAGGATCGCCACGTCGCCGGTGCCGCCCAGGCCGCTGTGGCAGCAGGTGACGATGGCCGACTCGATGGGGAACATCTTCAGCAGGTTGCCGATCAGGAAACCGGCCAGGGTCATGGCCACCACCACCGCGGTGCACACCAGCACATAGCCCACCGAGAACACCTTGACCACGCTGTCCAGCGGCACGTAGAGCATGCCCAGGCCGATCATCACCGGCCAGATGAAGGCAGTGGAGACCAGCTTGTAGAACGCCTTGCTGCCGTCTTCCAGGCGGCTTGGCAGCACCTGCAGGTATTTGAACAGCACCGCCACCAGGATCATCATCACCGGCCCGGGGATGTGCACCACCTTCTCCAGCAGGCCGCCGAGGACGAAGAAGGCGCAGATCACCAGCACCCCGGCACCCATGTAGCGGAAATCGATGGCCGTGCCCTGGTCGTCCTTCTCGCGGAACAGGTCGTTTTCCGCCTTGGCTCGGATCAGCATGCCGTCGCCGTTCAGGGCCGGCTTGCGCAGGGCCAGGCGAGCCAGCACGCCGGCGCAGATGATCGCGACGATATTGCCCACCACCGCCGCCGGCACCAGTTGCGCCACGTACTGGTCCGGGCTGCCGCCGAGGATCGCCGAATAGGCCAGCGACAGCGGCAGGATGCCCTCGCCGATACCGCCGCCGATGATCGGCACGATGATGAAGAAGAAGGTGTGATAGACGCTGTAGCCGAACAGCGAACCCACCAGCAGCCCGGCGGCCACGGCGGCCAGGGTGCCCACCAGAAGCGGCACGAACATGCGCAGCATGCCCTGGACCAGGATGAAGCGGTTCATGCCGAGGATGCTGCCCACCACCAGGCTGGCGATGACGAAGTAGAGGAAGTTGGCCTCCTTCATCAGCATCCTGGTCGCATCGAGGGTGCTGCTGCCGAAGAAGCCGTAGAACACCAGCACCGACGGCAGCATCAGGCACAGGATGGCGCCGCCGCCGATCTCCTTGAGGATCGGCAGGCGCTGGCCGAGCTGGCCGAAGAACACGCCCATGGTCATGATCACGGCCAGGCCGCCGATCATGGTTTTCGGCAGCAGGCCGAAGTGCGCGGAGAGAAACACGGTGAGGGCGATGCCGATGAAGTACGGCAGCGGGATCACGCCGATTTCGTAACGCAGCAGTCGGCGTAGCGGGGAGGAAGTGGTGTCGGCAGGCGCCACCGCGGAATCGGAAACCAGGCTCATGGTCGTTCCTCTGGTTGTTGTTGTAGGAGGAGTGGTCGAGGTCTCCGAATCCGCGGCTCGGAGCGTCGATGGAGGAATGCTATCCTTCGCGATTAGTGGAATAAATGCGTAAACCATAAGGCCTATGAACACACTTCGTATCGAATCCCCGCTGCCGGAAGACCTCCGGGTGTTCCTCACCGTGATCCGCAAGGCCAGCTTCGCCGGGGCTGCCGATGAGCTCGGGCAATCGCCGGCCTACGTCAGCAAGCGCATCCGCATTCTCGAGGAAACCCTCGGCACCCGCTTGCTGCACCGCACCACCCGGCGCATCGCCCTGACCGAGGCGGGGGAGCGGACCCAGCGCTGGGCGATCCGCATCCTCGACGACCTGGACGACTTCGTCGGCGAACTGACCGATGCGCGCAAGGCGCCGCGGGGCATGCTGCACCTCTGCAGCAGCTTCGGCTTCGGGCGCAACCACGTGGCCCCGGCGATCGCCGAGCTGACCTCGCGCTACCCGGACCTGGAAGTGCGCCTGGACGTGTTCGACCGCGCGGTGGACATCGTGGCCGAGGGCTTCGACCTGGAGATCCGCGTCGGCGACGACCTGCCGGGCCATCACATCAGCCGCAAGCTGGTGAGCAACCGCCGGTTGCTCTGTGCCACCCCGGAATACCTGGCGGCGCGTGGCACGCCGATGAGCCTCAAGGACCTGGCCGAGCACGACTGCCTGGTGCTCAAGGAGCGCAACAACCCGTTCGGCATCTGGCACCTGGAGCATGCCGGCAAGGCCGAGTCGGTGCGGGTCAGCGGGCCGTTGTCGTCGAACAACGGCGAGATCGTCCTGCAATGGGCGCTGGGCGGGAAGGGCATCCTGCTGCGATCGCAATGGGACGTGCAGCCGCTGCTGGCGCAGGGGCGGCTGGTGCAGGTGCTGCACGACTACACCCAGAGCGCGAACATCTGGGCGGTGTACCCGACACGGCTGTCGGATTCGGCGAAGTTGCGGGTGTGCGTGGAGTTCCTGGAGGGGTATCTGCGGGAGCGGTAGTGCTCTCTCGGGCCCTATCGCTGGCAAGCCAGCTCCCACAGGTTTTGTGGTGCACTCGATCACTGTGGGAGCTGGCTTGCCAGCGATGAGGCCGGGTCAGTCATAAAGGATCATCAGGCCAACCAGGGATTGCGCTGCAGATGCCCGGCCTCGAAGTCGCGGATCTGCGCCGTGCGCTGCAGGGTGCTGCCGATCGCATCCAGCCCCAGCACCAGCGCTTCCTTGCGCAGCGGGTCGATCTCGAACGGGATGCTCTGCCCGTTGCGCAGGCGGATCTGCTGGGCCGGCAGGTCGATGCACAGTTCGGCGTCGTCGGCATGGCTCACCCGCCGGCCGATTTCCTGCACCTGCTCCTCGGGCAACTGGATCAGCAGCACGCCGTTGCGCTGGCAGTTGTCGAAGAAGATCCCGGCGAAGCTGCTGCCGATCAGCGCGCGAATCCCCAGTTGCTTGAGCCCCCACACCGCATGCTCGCGGCTGGAGCCGCAGCCGAAGTTCGGCCCTACCACCAGGAACCGGGTCCGGCGCCACGGCTCCTGGTTGAGCACGAAGTCCGGGTTGGGCTGGCCGTCGGCCAGGAAGCGCAGGTCGAAGAACACCCCGCGGTCCAGGCCGGAGCGGTCGATGCCCTTGAGGAACTGCTTGGGCATGATCACGTCGGTGTCGACGTTGGCAGCCAGCAGGGGCGCGGCGATGCCGCAGATGCTGTCGAACGGTTGCATGTCAGGCCTCCAGGGCAACGTGACGGACGTCGGTCAGGTAGCCGCTGAGCGCAGCGGCGGCGACCATCGCCGGGCTCATCAGGTGGGTGCGCGCGCCGGCGCCCTGGCGGCCTTCGAAATTGCGGTTGGTGCTGGAGGCGCAGCGGTCGCCGGGGCTCAGCACGTCGTCGTTCATCGCCAGGCACATGGAACAGCCGGACTGGCGCCATTCGAAGCCCGCCTCGCGAAACACCTGGGCCAGGCCCTCGGCTTCGGCCTGGTCGCGCACCAGGGTCGAGCCGGGGACGATCATCGCCCGCACATGGGCCGCCACCTTGCGTCCGCGGACCACCCGGGCGGCGTCGCGCAAGTCTTCGATGCGGGCATTGGTGCAGGAGCCGATGAAGGCGTGGCTGATGCTGATTTCACTCAACGGCGTGCCCGGCTCCAGGCCCATGTAGCGCAGTGCCCGTTGCAGGTCCTGGCGGCGGATCAGGTCGGGTTCATGGTTCGGGTCCGGCACCCGGGCGCCGATCGGCGCGGCCTGGTCCGGGCTGGTGCCCCAGGTGACCATGGGCTCCAGCGCCCCGGCATCCAGCTCCACCTCGGCGTCGAAGTGCGCGCCGGGGTCGCTGTACAGTTCGCGCCAGCGCGCCAGCGCCTGTTCCCACAACGCGCCGCGCGGCGCGCGGGGCTTGTCCTTGAGGTAGGCGAAGACCTTGTCGTCCGGGGCCATGAAGGCGCCCCGGGCGCCGGCTTCCACCGCCATGTTGCAGATGGTCATGCGTGCTTCGACGCTGAGCGCGGTGATGGTCGGGCCGCTGAATTCGATGGCGTAGCCGGTGGCCCCGGAGGCGCCGATGCGGCGGATCAGCGCCATGATGATGTCCTTCGAGGTCACGCCGCTGCCCAGGGCCCCGGAGACCTTGACGTGCAGGGTCTTCAGGCGCTTGTAGACCAGGGTCTGGGTCGCCAGCAGGTGCTCGATCTCCGAGGTGCCGATGCCGAAGCCGAAGGCACCCAGGGCGCCGTAGGTGGTGGTGTGGCTGTCGCCGGCGGCGACCACCATGCCCGGCAGGATGAAGCCCTGTTCCGGCGCCACCACGTGCTCGATGCCCTGGCGCTTGTCCAGCACATCGAACAGCTCGATGCCGAAATCGCGGCAGTTCTGTTCGAAGTACGACACCTGCAGGGCGCCGCCGGCATCCGGCATGGCGGCGATGCGCTGCGGCGCGGTGGGGTTGACGTGGTCGACCACGCACAGGGTCGCCGCCGGCCGCCACACCGTGCGCCCGGCCTCGCGCAGGCCGCTGAAGGCCTGCGGGCTGGTGTATTCGTTGGCGACCTGGCGGTCGATGTACAGCAGCACGTGGCCGTGGTCGTCCAGGGTGCAGACGGTATGGCTGTCGATGTGCTTGTCGTAGAGGGTTCTCGGGCTGTTCATGGCAGTGCTCGCGGGTGAGGGTTGTGCGAGTCCGAAGACATCGGTGCACGGCCCTTGCGTGGAGGGCCGGCCTGCCGGGAAGGATCATTCAATGCGAATGAGGCATCAATTGGAGGAATGGAATTGCGTAGTTCACGATTCGTGATGAATCCTGGGTTCATTCGTGGCGGACTTCCCCGCTGAAGACCAGGGTCTGCCGGCATTTGCGGCACAGGTAGCGGCGCCCCTTGCGCACCAGGCCATGGCGCTGCGCGGAAAACGGGAAATCGCTGCCGGCACAGGGGCAGCGGTAGATATAGCGGGTCACCGTGCGCCGTTGCACTTCGTAGTTGTGGCAGCGGTTCGGTGGCAGTTCATAGACCCCGCGCATGATCAGCTGCCATTCCTCGCCATGGGGCTGGATGCGGTCGCCGAACAACTGGTGGGCGATCATGTGCGCGACTTCGTGGGCCACGGTCTGGCGCAGGAAGTCCTCGCTGTTCTCGCGGTACAGCTGCAGGTTGAAGCGCAGCAGGTTCTCGTGCAGGTGGGCGACGCCGGCCTTCTGCCCGCGCAGCTTGAAGCTGACCTCGGGGCGCTGGAAAGGGCGTTTGAAAAAGTGTTCGGCTTGCTTGTAGCAGTCTTCGACGCGGGTTCTGAGCAGCTCTGGCATGCGTGACGGTACTCCTGAGCGGCCGATTATGCCGCAACCACCGAAGCGCTGCCGAGACCGCTGGTCTGCGCACAGAGTCGGGCCGCCTTGCGGCGGCCCGAGGTGTTGCCCCTATGCTGGCATTTTCTAATTGGTGTACACGGGCCCCACGCCCAGTCCCCAGGTGATCACGGTGAAGGCCATGATGGCGACCAGCACCACCAGCCCCACCGCCAGCACCGAGCTGGAAAACAGGAAGCCCTCGTCGGACGGGATGTTCATGAAGGTCGGCAAGCCGACGTACAGCAGGTAGACCGTGTAGCAGATGGCCGCGGTGCCGATGATCATCCCCAGCCACAGGTGCGGGTACAGCGCCGCGAGGCCGCCGATGAACAGCGGGGTGGCGGTGTAGGTGGCGAAGGCGATGCATCGCGCCAGGCTCGGGTTGGCGTCGTAGGTGCGCGCCATCCAGTGGATGAAGGCGCCCATCACCGCAACGCCGGCGAGCATGGCCAGGTACGACATGATGGTCATCCACAGCGCGCTCTCCATGGTCAGCATGACCGGAGCGCGATCGCCGATGACCCAGCCGACCTGGGTGGTGCCGATAAAGGCCGAGACCGCGGGAATCGCCGCGAGAATCAGGGTATGGGTGAGGTACATGTGGCTGATGGATTCTTCCTCGCCACGGATTTCCCGCCATTCCTGGTCGGGATGGGTGAACAGCCCTACAACGTGGTGGATCATGCCAATCACTCCTACGCCGTTTCAATCGCCCCCCATTGGAGCGCTTGCTAGCCCACAAGGCACGGGCCGGACAGGACAGGCCGCTATTGTTGCGGTCTTATGTCGCAGTATAGGAAGGGGTTCGTTGCACAAATCCGCTTTTTTAGAGCAAATCGCGCTCTAAGCCGTCCGCTTGATTTCCTTGCAGTCTTTATCGGATGGGTCTGTGTCGCGCGGTCGTTTGTGCGTAAAATACGCGCCTTTTGTCACACCTCGCGGATTCAAGCGCCATGGGCACCCTTTCGGTCAACCAGAACAAACTGCAAAAACGCCTGCGCCGTCTCGCCGGCGAAGCCATCACCGACTACAACATGATCGAGGATGGCGACAAGGTCATGGTCTGCCTGTCCGGCGGCAAGGACAGCTACACCATGCTCGACGTTCTGCTGCACCTGCAGAAAGTGGCGCCGATCAAGTTCGAGATCGTCGCGGTGAACATGGACCAGAAGCAGCCCGGTTTCCCCGAGGACGTGCTGCCGGCCTACCTGGCGACCCTGGGCATCGAGTACCACATCGTCGAGAAGGACACCTACTCGGTGGTCAAGGAACTGGTCCCGGAAGGCAAGACCACCTGCTCGCTGTGCTCGCGCCTGCGCCGCGGCACCCTGTACACCTTCGCCGACGAGATCGGCGCGACCAAGATGGCCCTCGGCCATCATCGCGACGACATCGTCGAGACCTTCTTCCTCAACATGTTCTTCAACGGCACCATGAAGGCCATGCCGCCCAAGCTGCGCGCCGACGACGGCCGCAACGTGGTGATCCGCCCGCTGGCCTACTGCTCGGAGAAGGACATCCAGGCCTACTCGGACATGAAGGAATTCCCGATCATCCCGTGCAACCTCTGCGGCTCCCAGGAAAACCTGCAGCGCCAGGTGGTCAAGGAGATGCTGGTGGAGTGGGAGCGCAAGACCCCAGGCCGTACCGACAGCATCTTCCGCGCCCTGCAGAACGTGGTGCCGTCGCAACTGGCCGACCGCAACCTGTTCGACTTCACCAGCCTGCGCATCGACGAGAACGCCGCGCCGCGTTTCCTCGACGTGCTGAATATCTGACCCATGCGCGACTACCAGTGGCTGCATGAGTACTGCCTGAACCGCTTCGGCTCCGCGGCCGCGCTGGAGGCCTGCCTGCCCCAGCCGAAAACCCCGGCGCAGCTGCGTGCCATCAGCGACGACCGCTACCTCTCGACCCTGGCCCTGCGGGTGTTTCGCGCCGGGCTCAAGCACAGCCTGGTGGACGCCAAGTGGCCGGCGTTCGAGGAAGTGTTCTTCGGTTTCGACCCGCAGAAGGTGGTGCTGATGGGCGCCGAGCACCTCGAGCGGCTGATGCAGGACACCCGCCTGATCCGCCACCTGGGCAAGCTCAAGAGCGTGCCGCGCAATGCGCAGATGGTGCTGGACGTTGAGAAGGACAAGGGCAGCTTCGCCGCGCTGATCGCCGACTGGCCGGTGACCGATATCGTTGGCCTGTGGAAGTACCTGGCCAGGCACGGCAACCAGTTGGGCGGGCTGTCGGCCCCGCGCTTCCTGCGCATGGTGGGCAAGGACACCTTCATTCCCACCGACGACATGTCGGCGGCGCTGATCGCCCAGGGCGTGATCGACAAGCAGCCCACCAGCCAGCGCGACCTGGCGCTGGTGCAGGAGGCGTTCAACCAGTGGCACGCCGAAAGCGGGCGGCCGCTGTGCCAGTTGTCGGTGATGCTGGCGCATACCGTCAATCATTGAGGGTGTTCTTTCGGGCCTCATCGCTGGCAAGCCAGCTCCCACAGGTACTGCACATGCCTCAGGATGTGCGGTGCCTGTGGAATCGCTTGATCCTGCATCGGACCTGAGAGCGCTGCGGACCCTGGACTGCCCCCAAGAAGTTGGACACCAATCCAACCCTTGGGGGAGTTATGAGCAAGTACAGCGAGCACTTCAAGCTCACAGCGGTCAGGGCCTATCTCGAAGGCAACGATGGCTTTCGGAAAGT
>Ga0206117_100984_pt1 | contig 18633 bp, 9 predicted proteins | sample 3A5Ametagenome_FD_177997 | JGI IMG/M metagenome (GOLD analysis project Ga0206117, IMG submission 177997) | Enriched microbial communities from leaf-cutter ant dump, University of Wisconsin, Madison, United States - 3A5A | ecosystem: Environmental > Terrestrial > Nest > Insects nest > Nest dump... | reverse complement strand
TTGCTGTTATGGTTAAATACAATAAAAGCCATATAGGTAAACCTTTTTTGTGGTACAGCCCTATTCTCATGTAGAATAACATGTAGGAATCAATACTGCATAATGGCAATTAAAACCACTTAAGTATGTTTACAATTAATTTCAAAGGAAAGCCACACCCAAAAGACGACAAATTACTAAAACTGGATATGGTCCTGTTCCAGACAGGCTATCCCAGAGTATCTAAAACATTGAACATATCCGGTCGATATGAAGACTGGAATCAGAGTGCTCAAGGTTTTAAACCTAAGACAAGAGATGCTGCCAACAAAAATAAAATTCTTTTGAACTTACGGCTTAAGTATCAGAAAGTAGCTGAAGATTGGGAAGCCGAGGGTATGAAATGGTCTCCTGTCCAGTGGTCTCATTATTTTGATACGGAAAACATCAGCACATCCAAGGCAAATAAAATAAAAGTAATACCTATATCCCAATGTATTGATGTGATCATTGAAAAGATGAAAAACCAAAAAAGGATTAAAAATGGTAAGTTCATATCTTGTACTTCTAATGCCCTCCATTATCATTATCTTCGGCTACAGTTACAAAAGTTCACACAGGAAGTGTATAATAAAAGCTTCTCTACATATTATTTTCAGGATATTGATGAAAAATTCCTGAAAGATTTTGTTTTTTATCTACAGGAAAGAGGCACCAAAGAAAAAACGAATGCATCTCTTCCGGAAAGACTTAAGAAATTTGTAGGAGTATTTTATAATGCCGGATTAATGGGTCAGCCCTATACTGATAAGAGAATATTCGATTGTATCAGACCCCATTTCAAAAGAAAAGAGAATCCTCCACAAACAATCCCTTATGATGCTATTAAGCAGATTGAAGAAATGAATAAAGGAACATTCAGCAATAAGGAAATTTTTTGGATAGATATGTTCTTGTTTAGTTTCTATACCGGAGGTATGGCCAGTATAGATGTCTGTTATCTGACCTGGAATTGTATTGCGGACGATATAATTGTTTATGAACGAACAAAATTCCCAAAAGAAGCAGAAGTACCATTTAACAGAAAAGCAAAAGCTATTGTCGAAAAATATAAGAACGAATGTTATCAGGACTATGTTTTGCCAATATTTACAGCCAAACACAAAACAGAATACCAACAGATCAAGCGGGTAAAGCGCCTTCAGGAAAAAGTAAACAGAACATTAAAAAAAGTGGTAAAAGAATTAAAACTTGACATGGAATTTACCTGGTATGCTGCCAGAGGTACATTTATTACAAAGATGATAGATGAAGGTTATCATCCGATTGCTGTTGCTAAGTTTGCAGGCAACAGCCCTAATACAATTTATAAGCACTACTGGGATCAGACTCATAAAGATGATATCCTTAAACACATGAATGAAATGTTTTAATTTCAATAAGGTATGATTATACCAGACCTCTATAATCAATAAAATTAATGGTCAAAACTGATAGCAGGTAGTAATACAGGGTGTTTTATAGCATCCTGTATCAAGCTTGTTTCTCATATTTATCTGTTGTTTTTCGGAAAACTGAACCCTGACTTTTTGCGAAAGTACAAACTAAACACTTCATTTATAATACAAGACTCATTACTCTTCACAAGATCATCATGAAATATTTGTATCTCTTTCAACCTTTACTCACTCAGTTTCCTATTCTTAATAAATAAGTATCGATTAAGTATATCTAAACTAAAATTTATGGATCGCATTCAACCAAAAACAAAACAGAATATTACAGTGTCTTCTATGATTGATCTGTTAGTTGAAAAATATAAAAATCAGGAGTCTTTCAACGGAAGTGTATATAAATCCAGTTCAAACAACGCGAAAGAGTATCAAACCCTCAAACGGTCTCTATCAAATTATGTAGAAACCGAATATGCAAAATCATTTACCTTCTATTACTTTAAGAACATAACGTCCGAATTTGTTGTCAGCTATGTTCGCTATCTGGAAGAACAAGGAGCCAAAGCAGGGCACAAAGGCCATATCAGTGGCAAACTAAAGAAATTACAAGCTGTTTTCAATCACGGGAAAAAAATGGGATATCCAAACATCGACCTGACCGTCTTTGATGTTGTTCGGGACAAGATGAAAACTCTAAAGAAAAGTGAACCTAAAGTACTATCTCACAATTATATTGAAAATATAGAAAACCTGGATAGAAGCCGGTTCTCAGAAACAGAAAATATGCATATTGATTTGTTCCTATTTAGTTTTTATACAGGAGGAATGACGCGAACCGATATTACTTATCTGACTAAAGATAATATTAACGGAAATAACATTGTATATGAAAAAGCCAGCAATGAAACTGAAATATGTATTCCTCTGACTTCTGTTGCTCAGGAAATAATAGATAGATACAAAGGTCGATGCTTCAGTCATTTTCTTTTGCCTATTTTATCCCCTAAATATGAGGTTGGGCAAGATCAAAAAGACCGAACAAGACGGTTCTTTGATCAGGTCAATAGAACTTTAATAAAAGTGACAAATGAAATTGGTCATAGCTCAAGAATAACCTGGACTTCTGCCCGGAAAGCGTTTGTTTCAAAGATGCTTCACTTAGGATATCATCCCCGCGAAATAGTCAGATATACAGGTAATATTAACGACGTAATCAATATAAATATAACTCCAGATATACCTGTTTGGGAAATAATCTAATAAACAGTAATTTATAGAAGAAAAACAAGTGTTACAAAGTTGGCAGATCTTTTTTCTGGCCATATAATTATTCCTTTCCGAAATCGGCTGGCGTTTCTCCCCACTTCCGATTATCCCAGTGCAATACCTCAATATGTTTTATTTTTTCGCTCATAACACGAAGAAAAATTTCTGACTTTCTTAGCTCTATAAAACTTTTCTTCGAGGCTGTCTTTTGTGAGTTATTGGAGTGGTACGATATATCCCTGCCGGAAGGAATCTTAGCGATTATTCGTGTGATAAATATTTTACGATACGCTGTGCCTGTTCCCTAGTGAAACCCTCCGCAATTAGGGCTTGCCGTACCTGTATTTTTAATGACAAGAACCTGTTTACTGTCATTGGGGGCATTGTTACCTGTTGTCTGGGTTATCGTTACGGTTCCGTTATTCGAATTATTATATACTCTGGTACTATTGTTCCCATTGAAGAAAGTCGGGTCACGGTACAGCATTTTGCCGAATGCCATTGCCTGAGCCAGTTCTTTGGCCGCGTTGGAGTTGTTTGTTGTGTAGGCGGCTCTTGAAGTTGGGATATACGAAAGAATAATACATGTATTGTTATTTATTATGTACAATTATTACTATATTTGTGCATAATAATAAACATTATAAATATGAAACGTCCGCTATTACCTTCCCAGAAAAGAACATTCGTGTCGTTGGGAGAAAATATAAAGCTTGCGCGTTTACGAAGAGACCTGTCCTCTGAGCAGGTTGCTGAGCGTGCCGGAATATCAAGAAATACGCTCGTCAAAATTGAAAAAGGCGATGAGAGTGTTGCTATCGGATATTATTTTAGGGTATTGGCCGTATTGGGATTAGACAAAGATATTTTGCTGGTCGCAAAGGATGATGAGTTAGGCCGTCAGTTGCAGGATGCTAAATTGGTGGTAAAAAACAGGTCTTCAAAGAAATAAAAGATGGCACAGCAAAAAGATATATATGTATATATGGATTGGTTTGAATTGGATGAACCGATCTTTATGGGCGTACTTCACAGTGAAGTAATCAGAGGTAAGGAAGTTTTTTCATATGAGAATGATCCGGGTTGGCTGAAACATGCCCGGTTCCGTGCTTTGGATCCTGACTTATCGGCGTTCACAGGCAAGCAATATCTACCGGCCGATAAAAGTAATTTCGGATTATTTCTAGACTCTGCTCCCGACAGGTGGGGACGTACATTGATGCGCCGTCGGGAAGCCATAGCCGCCCGTCAGGAAAGCAGGCCGCCACAAACCTTGACCGAAGCCGATTACTTAACGGGAATATACGATGGAAACCGGATGGGGGCACTGCGGTTTAAACTTTCTGCCGAGGGTGAATTTATGGATAATAATAAAGCTTTGTCTACTCCGCCCTGGGCATCTGTCCGGGAACTGGAATACGCCAGCCTTCAGCTGGAGAAAGAAGAATCACCGGACTCTGAACATATCCAATGGCTTAATATGTTGATTGCTCCCGGCTCATCATTAGGAGGGGCCAGGCCCAAAGCAAATATTCTTGACCCTGAAGGACAGCTATGGATCGCTAAGTTTCCAAGCGGTAATGATACGAAAAATATGGGTGCCTGGGAACTTATAACTTCAAAAATGGCCGGGCAGTGCGGCATCAGCATGTCCGAATGTAAAGCTCAGAAGTTTAACAGCGATCATCATACATTCCTGACCAAACGTTTTGACAGGAATCAAACCGGAAAGCGGATTCACTTTGCATCGGCTATGACCTTGCTCGGGTATTCCGATGGGGCAAGCTATGCAGACGGAGTCAGTTATCTGGAGCTTGTCGAATGGATAATATCGAACTGTGATAACACCAATGATAATCTGGAACAGCTATGGCGCAGGATTGTATTTAATATAGCAGTCTCGAATTGTGACGATCATTTACGTAATCACGGCTTTGTACTGGATGACAAGGGATGGCAGCTTTCTCCTGCCTACGATATTAATCCGGATGAAAATGGAATGGGATTAAAGCTGAATATCTCAGAGAATGACAACTCCTTGGATTTTGATCTGGCTCTGAGTGTTTGCAGCTATTTCGGACTCAGCGATACACAGGCAACAGTAATCATGAGCGAGATAAAGTCTGTTGTATCCGATTGGAGCAGATATGCCACCGGGATAGGGATTTCACGAACAGAACAGGCTCTTGTAGCAAAAGCATTCAGATATTAAGTCAATACAGACAAGACTCCGTATATAAAAAAAGACCTTTGGTTACCTGTTAAAGGGGAGAAGGTCTTCTGACTTACTACTTCTTTTGATATCCTATATGGTAAAGATACGCTTTTTTTTGCTCAATAGTAATCGGTTATAGTTGGTAAAACGATACAATAAGAATCAATCCTTTCAGCTTATTTCGGCTACACCATTTGGGATAATTTTAATGTTTTATCCCCAAAAGAGGTATACCTTTTATTCTCATAAGTATTTAAAACATAATTACCTAATTAATATAATTGTATACAGCTTTTATTCCTTAAAACTTAACCGCATTAAAGAGAACATAAATAGTCGTTTTTGGTCTTTATCGGTTAGCTTTACCTAAATATTCTTTTATGTAAAACAAAAATTTAAAGTATGTATTCAATAAGGTTTAAAGGCAAACGCAGTTTTAGAAATCCAGAAATGATCAAACTGGAAATGATTATTTATAAAACAGATTATACCCGCGTATCGAAAGTTTTATTAATAACAGGATTTTACGAGGATTGGGATCACAAAAAGCAACTGTTTCAGGAAAAGTCACCGGAGAATAGACTCAAAAATAAAAGACTGACGCAGATAAGAATGGGATATCTCACCGTTATAGACAAATGGGAATCACAGCAGGTCAACTGGACACCGATAGAATTATCACATAGCCTTAATAGAGGCAAAGAATCAGCAGGGCCCAGAACTTCACTGGTAAGTTCGATGCTAGATTATTTGATTGACAGTTTTAATAACAGAGAGCGTGTAAAGAACGGAAGAGTTATTTCAAGTAAGAAAAACGCACATCAATATATAACATTAAAAAAGTCATTGGAAGAATTTACTTTGCATAAATACAACCGTGCTTTTTCAAAGTACAGGTTCAATGATATTAATCAGAAGTTTATCTTAGATTATTGTGTTTATATCCAAAAACTGGGATTAAAGAATGGAAATGCGGGAGGTGTCAGGAATAAACTCAAGGTGCTGCATGCAACAATGAAATATGCAATAGAAGAAAAGATCCCAAATGTGAATCTCTCTGCTTTTATTCCGGTCAGGGAGAAGATGAACTCAAATAAATTTATGACTAAGTCAGTGTCATCCAATTCAATCCATAAAATAGAAATGTTGGATCGTAGTACTTTAAGAGAAAAAGAAAGACTGTATCTCAATTTATTCCTTTTTGGTTATTATACGGGATTATCCAACATCGATATCTGTTTTCTTACTCATGATAAAATTAAAGGCGGGATGATTACTCAGGAGCGGATAAAATGTAACAGGGAGGTGCGTATACTATTAACAAACAAAGCATTGGGGATTATTGAGAAATATAAGTATATACGTTATTCAAACAATGTATTTCCGGTGATTCTTCGCAATGACAAGACGGAAGAGGATCTGTATAACCGGGTAAAGAAAATTTCGCTCGCGGTTAACCGTTTTCTGGCAAAGATATGTGAACGGGAAAAGATATATGAAAAGATTACCTAGAGTTCTGGAAGAAGCAGCTTCATATCGAAAATGATCGATGAGGGTTTTCATCCTCTCCTGGTTGCTGAAATAGCGGGTAATACTCCCAATGCAATACAGAAATACTATTATACAAATACAGATAAGGAAAAAATTAGAGAGAAGATGAATGAGGTGTTTTGAGCACCTTATTCATCTGGAAAAATAAAAGCCAAGAAAATCAAATTCTAGATTATATAGATAGAAAGTAGTTATCATTACAACAATCATAACATGTAAATAATTGAATATCATAACAGCATATATATTGCGGGTGTGTCACACTAAATAGTATAACATTATCACAGTCAAAGTTTCAGCTTCTTCGTAATTATATTATATATTTTTTCTTGTAATTTTTCATACCATTCTTCTGATAAGTCGTTTTCTGGATTAGGTTTTACCAAATCTAATTTAGATGCTACATAGCCTGACTGAGAGCCATATTCTCTCAAAACTAAATTAGGAAATTCTATAAAGATTTGGGCAACAACAAAAGATGCTTCTTCTTTTTTATAATCGTTATTATAATCAAATAAACAATTCAAAATATTAGGAGACAACTGAAATCCTTCACATAATACTTCAATCATTCGTTCAATTTCATTTTCATAGTATTTCTGAATATGACAACTAAAACAATAAGCAAATATTAAATCTAACATATCCCAAAAATCTATAGATATTGCATAATAAGGCGATACTAAATGATTTATATATCTAGAAAGTGGATATTCTTTTCTAAATTCTAAATATTTATTATAATGCAATAGAAAGACTGATAAGTTATTTATATTCAAATCAGAGCTAACCAAATTTTCATATTCTATGTTATTCAAAATGGTTATGTGTTTCTTCAAAAACAAAAAGGTTTCAGTTTCACTATATTCATTGAGCTGGACTAGATAATATAAGCATTTAAAATCATATCCTAATTCAGCACGAGATTCGAAGAATTGTAAAGCTTCTTTTTTCACCCAACTGTCCTTATTCCAATTTGTCGCTAATATTCGAACTTTAAATTGTAAAAAATGAAAGTCTTCCGGATAATAACTTAAACCTTTATCAAGCCACTTTAAGGCTTCTTGTATATTATGTAGTTTCTCATAGGCATATGCAAAATTCAAATATGCATGTGGGTAATTATGTAATATTTCTTCTTCATTATCAAATGCCTTTTGCATAAACTCTAAACCTTCTTTATGCTTACCATGTAATTGAGATAAGAAAACTCCTTTACTGAATAATGCTTGTGACAGATTGGGATTTATTAGTAGTGCTCTATTGTTACAATCTTCTGCTTTTTTATGTTGTTGAAGTTTATTATACAAATTGGCTAAATTTTTCCATGCTTGAGCATTATTCGAATTAAGTTCTAAACATCTTATATAATGGCTGATAGCTTCTTCTGATTTTTCAAGATAAGTTAATGCATTTGCATAATTATAATGATATTGATCGTGGTCTGGATTGCTTTTTACAATTTTTTCAAATATATTTTTTCCCTCAAGAACTTTGGCTCTACAGCGATTCTGTATTCCATCTTCAGTTAGAATAGAGGCCTTTAATATATACCTATTATCACTATCTTGTATGTCAATCAACTTATTTGTAAAAAAGAGAGCATCCTTATAATTACGATGCATATATAGACTATGAGAAAGAGCTTCCATCATTGTTAAGTCATCAGGTTTTTCCTTTAACATACCTTTAAAGTAAAATGCTGCTTTTTCATAATCATGAGAATAATAGTACCTCCATGCTAGTATTTCTGCATCAGTAAGTTCTTTATACTCTAGATGTTTAATGCCGTCTATAAAGTTCTTTATGCTGAAAATGTTTTGTACATATTGTATAACTTCATTCCAGTCAATAACCCTTAACATATTAGCTTTTGGCACATTAACTCTATGGGTTTCTTGTTTCGATGACAAATCAAATGACAAATCATTATACCAATACCAATAAGCCTCTTTATCTTCTTGTACATATGCTATTAGTAAGACTGGCTCCAGTCTAGCTTGGAATAATCCTAAAGTAGATTTCTTCAAAGAAATCGGAACATACTGTTGGCTTTCTTCTTTCTCTGTACTCTTTATCTGAACAGAAAAATTTAGCCCCGTGACTTGATTATTAATAACAATACTGACATTATAGTCAATACCGTAATCATAACTTGGCTTTTCAGCATACCATTCATTGGAAAGACAGTTTTCAAAAAATTTATTTGACTCTGTTTCCAATATGTGGTTCTTATGACGTATAGGTTTATTCATAAATTAGATATATTCTAAATAGGTATATATAATTTTTTGTACAAAATTTTTATTCAAAAACGATCAATGGGTTTTCTATTATTTCTATAGCTGAATATAACTTAATCGAAGGCTGTTCTTCAATTATGTAACGATAAGCATCTACGTTCATTGATAGTAAAATTGTCGAGATAGAAAATGATTCATCAACATCAGAGTCAATCTTATTAAACTGATACACATTTTGTTTACACCACTCATCGCGCCTTTTTACTTTCTCTAAATCTTTTTGGATTTTGACGCTATCACGTTCCATATCAAAGAAAGTTCGACTAGCGACATAATTCTTAGCTTCTAAACATATAATATGCTTTAATTCTTTATTTATGATTAATATATCAATGTCTCCTAAACGTTCTGTATATTGCAAAGTTCTATTAGGTCCAATATCTTTCTCCCTATATAATGCTAGACTATTATAATTCTTGTAAAGCTTTTCTATTTTTTCTGTAAATGCAGCTCCCTTTTTATTGTTTATCTTACTAAGGAAGGAAATCAGCTCTTTTGAAGAAGCTCTGTATCTGCCTTCTTCTATCTGTTGATAAAGAATAAACACACTCTGATAAACACTTTTCGCACTATAATAAATTTTATTTTCTAGAAGAATAAAGGGTCTATAAGAAACGGATAACTTTCGATTATATCGATTAGGGTATAGATCAGAATCTCGAAACTGAGATAATTCATCCTTACCTATCATATCTTTTAATTTAGGGTACAGGAAAAAAGATTTTCTAAAAGAATCATATTCTTCATTAGATAAAGAGCCCTTTAATATGTCAGTTTTAAAACTATCTTCAGAACAGACTGTTACAGCCCTTTTATCTAACATATAAAATTCGAAAACATAATTAATTATATTTAAATAAACTCTATAAGTTATACCAAACTCAGTTTTGAAAATCTCTTGAAAGCTGTCTGATTCAAAATCAAATACATCAACATCTAAATATTCATGAACCTTATTATAGCTATCATTAAGATTAAGCTCATCGTCTAACATTCTGTAATAATAAGCATGTCTTTTTTCAATCTCTTCAATCGGTAGAACAATCCGGCCATTGGGAAGGACTCTTAAATTAAACCCTTCTCCTCCAAATGTAAACATGTCAAGATGTCGTCCAAATCCATCTAGATGCTTGATTATAGCAAATATTTCATCAATCTGGTCAACACACCATTTCTTTTGGCCTGTTATGCAACCTTTTATAATCAGATTCTCGATGATACATTTTGTATAATGGTTTGTTCCTGTGTATTCCATTATTGTTTTATATTGAGCATCATCATTTATATCAAGAAAGTTAAATATAGATTGTGTTGCATTATAACGACCTCTTATTGTGTGTATCCAAAATATAGTTCCATGATGAAGCTCTAACAGCGGTTTTAAAAGTGATTCTATATTTATTTCTGACAATATTTTAAGTAACCTAGAATTTAAATACTCTAATATTTTCATTGTTGTAGCCTTTGACTCATCCACTGATAATATAATATCATCTCCTTTATAATTTAGATATTTTGCAATATCTTCTAAAATAACATCACACCATCTCTCACTTATTTGATAAGAAGCATTTGTGTCTTTCTTCAAAGGAATTATGTCATTTCCTACCTGTTGCAGAAAAGTGCCATTACATTGGTCGAAAATATTATTAATTTCCTCTAGTTTAATAAATTCTACATGAGGAAAAATCGCTTCAATTATGGCATTAATCATTTTATGTTCAAATTGATTTTGTCTTATTCGCTTTTCTCCTATTTTCAAACAATGTATAATTATTTTGTATGTATTAGAATTGACCCTTTCAATATACATTGATTTATATTCTTGTTCTTCATGAAGGATAATAACATCTATGTTTATGTCATTTTTAACTAACACTCGATTGATTTTATATTCTAAAGTAAATATCCAAATAGCTATACTTTTAGCAACCAAATAGGCTAAAGACTTCTGGTCATCATTATATGTGTTATATATTGATGAAATTACAATATTGGCATTATGAAGTTTAAGAATAACATAATCTTCCAATAACTTTTCTTCCTCAAACATATAAATAGGAATAGATTGAGGGAAGTCTTTGTGATGTTCTATTTTTGAATATTCACTTCCATATTTAATCATGTGTATATCCGATTTTATTAAATATTTTGCTTTATGCTTTAAGAATATACCTGAAGAAAAAAACAAGATAGCAGGATTAACTGTTGAATAAAATGTTTTTTTATTATCCATATAAAAACTCCATTTATCACGTTCTTGACTATATAAATCAGAGTTTATTTTCTTCTTATCTATATAATATGAATATAATCTATTCGGATTTCGTCCCATAGAAGATAATATAATCTCAAGGTCGTTTAGATCAAAAACTAGAGAATCAGATGGAGCTCTTAATATAGTTTGATTCGATAAGTATACAGGAACAATTAAATTATAGTAATCAAACCCTAATTTCTTTAATTTCTGCTCCTCTTTTTCAATGGAATATATTAATTTAGAGGTTAGCGTTTTGTTTTGTGAAGTTGAAAACATCTCCATATGTGACAATCTTTCCTCCCAATTGCATATCGTTGTTAGTATTACAGCTTTATTGTCAGAAAACATGTATATACAATGAAAGACATCTTTAGTAAGGTTTGTACTTTGCGCAATAAATTTGAAACCAGATTTTTCCATTCTTTTTGCAACAGTTGCAGATTGATGCCTAAAAAAGGTCAAGATTAGTTGCTTCTCTGTAAATCCATTTTGTAGGTATATGTTTACAATTTTTGCATAGACTGCTGTTAATAATGATTCTGGAGATATGATTAATAAATCACCGTTTTCTATATAGTATAATGGACAGTAGTCTAGTGGATTTTTTTCCTCAAAATTATCACTTATTAAATCTTGATTGTTTTTCTGAGAATCGTAAATCAGTTCTACAATATTAGAATACGATAGATCAAATTTTTTAAGTTTATATTGGATTCTATTTTTATCTAAAATTAAATCTCCTTTGGACCTTTCATATATGTCTATCGAGGGAAAAGTAATACTAACAGCTTCGTAATCTCCAACTTCATACCTCAACAATCCATTCTCATCTACTAATCTTTTAGATATATCTAATAAAAAATATATGATCCTTAAATCAGATTCATTTATATTATAATATTGAGCGATATTTAAAAGAGCTTCAAGATTATAATGATATTCTGAAAGTCCTGTATATAGGGAAAAAGACCCTTTTTCAGTAGAGATCGTTTCAATAAACATATTTTCCTGAGGCTCATTTTCTAAATTATAATCCCAATTAGCATTTATATCTCTCTCAAATTCAAGAATATCTATATTTTTATCTCCATTACAATATAAAATGGCCTCTCTTAATAATAAATTTATTTGCTTCAAATAATTTGAATTTTCTCGCATAGACATGAGAAAAGAGAGACATTGAATCATATCTATCTTTTTATATTTGTGAAGAAAACTTATATCTACATTGTTGTTCATATATGTATTTTTACCATTATCCTACAATCTTCACACTACTTCTGCCATTAGCAGATTTTATTACCTGAATCTGAGTAGTTATGCGTTCTTTCATTTCCTCCACATGGGAAATAACTCCAATCTTCCGTCCTTGAGTTTGGAGATTATCTAGGGCATCCATTGCCACACTGAGCGTGTCAATGTCTAATGCTCCAAAACCTTCATCAATGAAAAGTGATTCAATTTTCATTCTGTTTGACGAAAGAGAGGATAAGCCAAGAGCAAGTGCTAAAGAGATCAAGAAAGATTCTCCTCCCGACAGGGAATGCACGGAGCGAACCTCTCTCAACATATCGTTATCTACAACTTGCAGAGCTAACGTATCGGGAATCTTCTCCAGACTATAACGTTGAGTTAAATCCTCAAGATGTTTATTTGCATAGCTTAGCAACACATCCAGCGTATAGCCTTGAGCGATAGTCTTGAATTTATTGCCATTGGCAGAACCCAAAAGATCATTTAGTTTTGCCCAATTTTCATAAAGTTCTGATTTTTCATTTAGCTCTTTTTCAAAAGTCTTGACTTGCTCTTTCCCTCTTTCGTGACTCAATAAAGTAACCTCTATTTCGGATAGTCGTTTGTTGATGTTTTCGGTTAGCGCAGAGATCGTATTTAAATTTTCAGATAGGCTGTCTTTTGTCTCTTCGTCTAAAGGTTTATCCTCTGATTCCTTGTGTTTGAGGCTTCTCTTCTTACGTTCAGTTAATGTAGCTTCAATTGCTAACCTTTTATTTTGTATCTCAGCAAGATATTGCTTTTCCTGATTGATCCATTCCCGCGATTTTGAGATCAGGTCTTTTAAAATATCTGCGCTTATCTGATGCTTTTCGTCTTTCAGCCATTCTTGTATCTGTGTTTTAAGACGCTCCATTTCTTTCAGATTCGTTTCAGAGTCTTTTTTCTGTTGTTCTATTTTACCGGTCAGAGAAGATTTTTGAGCATCGTTTTTTTCTTTCTTGATGTTCAGACTCTCAATCTCTTTCGATTGCAATTCTCTTAGATTAGTATAATATTTCTCAATCTCTTCTACCGATTTTCCGCCTAAAAGCTGTTTGCGTTGCTCTATATTTCTTTTATATAACTCCTCTTCTATCTGATATGCTTTCTCTTTATTGGATATATTTTCGAGAAGTGGGGCTTTGGCTTTCTCTTCGGTAATAATTCTGGCTGAAACGTTTTCGAGCAATAAGGCAGAACTATCTAACCTCTTTTTATTTTCATTCCATTGAGAGGCAAATGCAGAAAGGTCTTTACTTAAAACTCCTGAGTTGAACTTTATTTCCCAATCAGAGAGGAGGTTCAAATTATCTTTCAGACTATTGTATGAGTTGGTATATTGTTCCTCAAAATTCTTAATATAGGTTTCAAATTCCGTTATTCCTTTTTGGATTTGCTCAATCTGGGATTTTAATTTGTCTATATTATTCTGAACTCTCTGCTTGTTAGTTGCTAATTCCTCTTCATTTATTTTCTGAGATTGCTCAATATTATCTTTGAAAGGATGATGAGAACTTCCACAAACAGGACAGGCTTCCCCTTCTACCAATTTATATCTGAGATTAATTATCTCAGTGGGTAAAAGGTTATTCAATCGCTCGGCTTCTACCTCTAAATGTTTCAGTTGCTCCAGAGAAGTTGTCAACATAGATTGATTTGTCTTTAAGCTATTGGACGCATTCTCTTTTTGCTTTTGAGCAGAATAGCATGTATTAATGAGGTTCTCTATTAAGTCTACTTTAGTCACAATCGTTTTGTAAGTATCGTTATTTGAAAACCATTTTTCTAGTTGGGCTTTCTCCTTAGTAGTTTTCTCTTGAGACTCCTTTAAGTCGGCTATAGTCTGCTCTGATACTGATAGTTGCTTTCGATATATATCTAGTTCCTTTTTTAGCTCTGTTAGTTTTTCTACTGATGCTCGATTTTTTATATCAAGCTCTTTTGCGATATTTATCTCAGGTTTTAGGCTATTATACTTTATTTCAGTTTCTTCTTGCGTCTTTTTAGCTACAGACAGATTGCTTGTAGCCCTTTCTAATTGTTCGGATATAGTTTTGAGAATTGCTTCATTGTTTTCAATCTCAGCCTGTGTGTTTTTCTGTCCATTATGTTTATTGACAAACTCGATATAAGAATCTCTAATCTCTAGAGATTTGTCTATCATATCCATGTAATCGTAACGTGGAGAGGCTTCTCTTATCGCTGTCTGAATAGTTTCAAGTTCTTTTTCTGCCTGATTGAGTTCATGTTTTATTTGCTCATCATCTTTAATCCAAGACAGTTTCTTCTCTATTTGACTAGTTTGAATTTTGATCGGTTTTAATTCTTCATTCTTTGTCTTTTTCTCATTGATAAGTATTTCTAACTCCTCATCGGTTAAGAGCTTTACATCTTTCATCCGTTGAAGGATCAAATCAAGAGCAGTTTTTGCTTCTACTGTTTTCTGGTAGATAGAAACTGATATTTTGGAATATATTTCTGTTCCTGTCAATTTTTCTAATAATTCTGCTTTCTCGCTCGATTTGGCTTTAAGGAAATTGGCAAAATCTCCTTGAGCTAGTAAAACAGCGCGTGTAAATTGATCAAAAGTCAATCCAATCAATTCTACAATCCGATTGAGTAAATTGCTTTTGGTTCCTTGTTCCTCGTTATTTGTAGTAAGATTATCCAATTTGATAGACGTTGCTTGTAAAGCTCCATCGGCTTTCCCTCTGGCTCGTCTGACCATCCATCGGGAACGGTATTTATCTCCATTCAGGGCAATAAAGTCAACTTCGGCATAACCTTCACTTGTTCCCCTTCTCAGGATATTACGACTATCTTTCTGGGTGATGGTCTTGTCTTCTACATCAGAAACATTGACAGATGCTTCCGCTTTGTTCAGTCGGGGAGCATTGTCAAAAAGAGCAAGACAGAGAGCATCTAATATAGTCGATTTACCAGCGCCTGTTTGCCCTGTGATAGCAAATATCCCTGACGACTTTAGAGGTTCGACAGTAAAATCAATATCGAATTCACCTTCCAGTGACGCCAGATTCTTTCCTCTGATTGCTAATATCTTCATAAATTGATTTCATGTATCACTGTTTGTAAAAGAGATTTCATCTTATCGGGCATCTCACTGCCGTAGCGGCTTGTAAAAACATCTTCTGCCATTTCCATCGGATTAATTGTCTTTAATTCTTCATAAGTAATCACTTTTGATTCCCGATCCGATTTAACTTTGAATGGGACAGCAGTTGCCAGCCGAACAGCCTTACCTTGCAATGCTTCTTCTATTTGGTTTCGCATGGATGGCTCTGGCTCTTTCAATAAGACTTTCAACTCTAAATACGGAGATGCTTTTGTTATTTCACCATCGGGTAAAGACTTTATTTCGTCCAATACTTCTGCTAAAGGTTTTGGTTGTTTAGGCAAACTTATCAAACTCGCTAAAGGTTCAAAGTCTAAGCGCTCTATTCTTTTTAACTGACCATTCTCTATTTCAATTAGATTCACACCTTGCTTATAATTCTTTTCGGCAAAGGACATGGGTAAAGGACTTCCTGCATAACGTACATTCTCTCTACCTGAAACTTGTTGTGCTTTATGCAGATGACCTAAAGCCGTATAAACAATATCTTTTTTATCAAATACTTCGGGAGAGATACATTCCAAACCTCCGATAATGGTTCGTTCGGAACGGTCATTCTCTGAAATTTCCGAACCGGTTGCCTGCAAGTGTCCCATAACCACAACAGGTAAATCGCTTTCTTTTATTTGTTGCAGCTCCGAATGTAGTTTGTCATAAAGTGCAGAAACTCCTTTTGCATAACTCTCTGCATTGGGGTAATCTCCTTGACGAAGATAGGGAACAGCAATACACCAAGCTTTTACTTCTCCATCTTTGAATAAAGGAACGAATAGCTGTTGGCTGTCAATCTCTCCATTTTCATTTTTGTGAATGATTCCTCTGATATGCACATTCATCTCTTCGAGAAGAGGATTAGGTGCTTCTAATCGTCCGGCTGAATCGTGGTTGCCTGCAACAATAACTGCTTGCAGATTGGGGTTCTCTGTTGTTACTTCTCTCAGAAAACGATAGTATATCTTTTGTGATTCAGCAGACGGATTCGGACTGTCAAATACATCTCCTGCAACAAGCAGTGCATCTACTTGCTGTTCTTTGATCGTTTTCTTAAGCCAATTAAAGAAGTAGGTATGTTCTTCTTTGCGGTCATAGCCGAAGAAGTATTGTCCGATGTGCCAGTCGGCGGTGTGAAGGAGGATCATAACTATATTAGGTTATAATATTTCTTATCTTTTTTATTTTATCCCTCACAAGGGCCGAGATTATTGATGCAATCGATATATTTCACTAAGAAATCAGTGTTATTCTTTGATAATTTCATCTCTTAAAGTTATACTTTTTTTCTCTTTTCAGAAAAGCATCCTCTCCTCCTTCAACAATATCGGCAATATGTTCTCGGACTCCCATACTTTTTAACAAGTCGGTTTCATCTAGTTTTTGGAAAGTATTTTCTAAAGCACCATTTATATAATCAAATTGATATAGGCTTGTTGTTTTTCTATCATTTTGCCCTTTTTGGTTTGCTACAATAATATTTTCAGCATCAGCATTTACAACTATATTTGGATTGTGAGTAACGAGAATTATTTGGCGTTCGATTTTTCTTTCTTTTAAAAACTCTACCATTTCTTTAGAAATAGAGCGATTATCGAGATTGTCTTCTGGTTGGTCTATCAATATAGGAGCTTTAGATTCGCTTAATCCTACTATTAACATTAATATAACGAAACTAGCTTTTCCTGCAGACATTTCAGCCAAATTATCTCCGTCATATTCGACATCCCAATTATCAAAAAAGTAATCATCAAGTAAAATCTTAATTGAGTATTTTCTATCTATGCTATCCTTGATTTTGAAAGTTCCAGATTCAACTATTGCTTCAAAGACCGTTTTTAGATCATTAATAATTGATTCCACTTCATAATCCGTCGTTCCTAATAATGTATCACTTAATAGAGATGGATAGTTTCTATACGATTGCGTTCTGCCATCACTTATTTCTTCTATCTTTCTTCTTAATTTAGGGAAATTATATCTTGTAGCACCAAATATTTTCATCTCCTCCCCTAATTGAGATACTCTTGGAAGTAAATCTTTTATTATATTATCATACTTATTATAAGTATTTTGAAATTGATTGAATATTTCCGTTTTTTTATTTAGAAGGTTTTTATTTTCTTGTTCAATCGTAGATTTAGAAGTATCAATATCTTTCAATTTTTGCAGATCCTGATTAACAATACCTTCTAGTTCTTTTATTTTAATCTTTATCTCTTCATTCTTTACAAAAGGTTCTAATTGCCTTTCTATTTCTTGTTTTTGTTTTTTTAATCCATCTAGTGTTACACTAAATATATTCTCATTAATAAATTTCCTTTCTTCATTTAATGTTAGCAATTCGTGTAGTTTTACCACTTCAGAGTGGGCTTTTTGAATATTTTCATAATATGGTTTTATAAATGCTAAGACTTCTTCTGATATTCCTGATTTTAGTAAATCTATTTTTCGTTTTTCTAATTCGCCTAATATTCGCCCTGCTTCAAGGTTGAATAACTGAACTTTTTTATAATCTTCGTTTATTTTATTTACTCCATTTAGAATTGATTCTAATTTCAATTTTAGAGCATTATATTCCTTAACTTTTTCTTCTGTTAGCCCTGCATTTTTCTTTAATATATCTAATTCCTTGTTATGTTTATCTATATTAGACTTTAAAACAGTATCGTCTCCTTTTGCTGACAATTGTTGCTTTAGTAACTCTAATTTTTCAATAATTTCAAAATATTCGTCAATTAAGCTCTCACGAATCTTATCATCATTCTTCAAATTAATAATGAAATCATTATATAATGTATTTGTACTCTCTTCCTCAAGAATCAAATCTCTAACTAATTTACGTAAACTATCTCCTGTCTTAAAGCCTTCAGGTTCTGCTAATTTTGACAAATAATTTTGAGGGATATATTTTATTTCAGGCAATATGCTCGGTATATTCTTATCACGGTTTGAAGAAACAGATTGACCTGAGGCTATGGTTACAGCTAATTCTAAATTATTATTAAACGTGTATTTTAAAGGTTTCTTTTCATCTTCATTTTTATGTAGTAAATATAAGTCTTCATTTTTTAATAGTGCTTTTGCTAATAAAAATAAAAGAATTGATTTTCCCGAAGACTTTCCTCCAATTATAACATTCAAATTTTGATTAAAGCTAATTATATTAGGAGTAAAATGATTTGTATTATCACTACTAAATCTGA
>Ga0206117_100982_pt1 | contig 18647 bp, 14 predicted proteins | sample 3A5Ametagenome_FD_177997 | JGI IMG/M metagenome (GOLD analysis project Ga0206117, IMG submission 177997) | Enriched microbial communities from leaf-cutter ant dump, University of Wisconsin, Madison, United States - 3A5A | ecosystem: Environmental > Terrestrial > Nest > Insects nest > Nest dump... | reverse complement strand
CTCCTGCGTTACTTCGAGGCGGCGGGCCAGGTTCGCCGTGCAGTCTCGGTGATCAAGAAGCGGTCGGGCGCGCATGAGACGACGATCCGCGAACTGAGGGTTTCCCCCCGCGGGGTGTCGGTCGGCCCGCCGCTGACGAATTTCCAGGGCGTGCTGCGCGGCATTCCGACCTTCATCGATGACCGGGCGGGGCCGATGGACAGAAGCGTCACGTGACCGCAGTCGACCCCAGCCCCGAGCGCGCGCTGATCCTGGCGCCCACCGGGCGCGACGCCGTGATCGCGGCGCGCATCCTGGCCGAGGCGGGCGTGGCCATCGCGGTCGCACCCGACCTGTCCGCCCTGTGCGAGGCGATGGGCGAAGGGGCTGCCATGGCCATGATCGTCGAGGAGGCGCTGCTGGGTGCCGATCTCAGCGGCGTGGCCTGCCTGCTGGCGGCCCAGCCGCCCTGGTCGGATTTCCCGTTCATCATCCTGTCGCGGCGCGGCGCGGGGCTTGAACGCAACCCGGGCGCCAGGCGGCTGATGGACGTGCTGGGCAATGTCACCTTCCTGGAGCGGCCGTTCCATCCGACCACCCTGGTCAGCGTCGTCCAGACCGCGTTGCGCAGCCGGCTGCGCCAGTACGAGGCGCGCCGCCGGATGGAGGAGATCCGCGCAGCCGAAGCACAGTTCTCGATCATGGTGGAGACCATCCCCCAGCTGGCCTGGATGGCGTCGGCCGATGGCGACATGATCTGGTTCAATCAGCGCTGGTACGAATACACCGGCCGGACCGCCGCCGACATGGCCGGGCGCGGATGGGAATCGGTTCACGATCCGGCCGTCCTGCCCCAGATCCTGGCACGCTGGCAGGTATCGCTGACCTCGGGCGAGCCGTTCGAGATGACGTTCGCGCTGCGGGCGGCCAACGGCGAATACCGGCCGTTCCTGACCCGGGCAGCACCGATCCGCGATGCCGAGGGCCAGATCGTCAGGTGGTTCGGCACCAATACCGATGTCACCGCCCAGCAGAACATGGAAGCGCTGCTGGAGCGGCGCGTGGCCGAGCGCACGGTCGAACTGGAACAGACCAACCGACAGCTCGCTGCCCAGATCGTCGAGCGCGAGCGGATCCAGTCCGCACTGCGCCAGGCACAGCGTCTGGAAGCGGTGGGTCAGCTGACCTCGGGCGTGGCCCATGATTTCAACAATCTGCTGACCGTCGTGCTGGGCAATGCCCGGCGCCTGCAGAAAAGCGAAGCCGATGCCGAGCGGCGCCGGCGTCTAGACATGACGGTCCAGGCAGCCGAAAGGGGCGCCAAGCTGACCACCCAGCTTCTCGCGTTTTCGCGGCGCCAGAAACTGGAACCCAAGCCGGTCGACCTGAACGAGACGGTCTCCGGCATGCATGACCTGCTGCAGTCGACGATGGGCGGCAGCGTCGACATCCAGGTCCGGCTGGACGACCAGTTGTGGCTGGCGATGATCGATCCGACGCAGATCGAACTGGTCGTGCTCAATCTGGCCATCAACGCGCGCGATGCGATGGATGTCGGCGGCACGCTGACGGTCGAAACCGCGAACGTGACGCTGGGGCCGCCCGCGCGGCCCGAACAGCCGGTCGCCGGCGACTATGTGATGGTCGCCGTGTCCGATACCGGCACCGGCATGACCGACGAGGTGCTGGCCAAGGCGTTCGAACCGTTCTTCACCACCAAGGCGGTGGGCAAGGGGTCGGGGCTGGGCCTGAGCCAGGTCTACGGCCTGGCCAAGCAATCGGGCGGGGGTGTGCGCATCGTCACCCGGCCGGGCAGCGGCACGTCGGTCAAGGTCTATCTGCCCCGGGCCAGGGCGGCGGCGGCCGTCGAGGTGCCGGCGGTCCGGCCCGTGGTGGATCGCAAGCCCAAGGGGGCGGTCGTCCTGCTGGTCGACGATGACCGTGCGGTGCGCGAGGTGACCGTGGGCATGCTGCGGGATCTGGGTTATGGCGTGTTCGAGGCCGGCAGCGGCGGCGCTGCGCTGGACCTGCTCGAACGCAACGTCCATGTCAGCCTGGTGATGCTCGATTTCGCCATGCCCGGCATGAACGGCGCCGAACTGGCCCGCGAGGTGCGCGCCCGCCGGCCGGACCTGCCGATCCTGTTTGCCACGGGGTACGTCGACGCCTCGGCCCTGGACGGCATCCACGAGGACCAGATCCTGCGCAAGCCGTTCGAGGAACGCGACCTGGCGGAACGTCTGGCCCGGCATCTGCCGACGGGAAACGCCGGCTGAGGCGTGCCAATTCTTGACCGGGGCAGGAGGCGCCTCTAAACCTAGCCGGTGGGCAAGTTTCCCGATCAAGAGAATTGAATAAAAATGAAACCATTGACCGCGACACTCGAGCAGAAGCGCGATCGCGTCGAGAAGACGGTGCGCCGCCTGCGCGAAATTCTCGAAGCCGGGCTCGAAGACGGGGTCAATCAGACCTATGCGCGCGGTTTCCTGCGGCGCCTGGATCATATCGAACCCAAGGTCGAAAGCGCCAATATGGAAGCGATCGACGTCATCATCCGCGACGTGTCCCATGTGATCGACGGCTGGTCGATCCGTCGCAGCGAGACGACCACCCCCTTGGCCATGCGCGGCCTCAGCAAGAAGCTGTACGGCGAATTCTGACCGTCCGGGCCTGACATGGCGACGGTGGCCGAGGTCCTGACCCATGCCGTGGCCCTGCATCAGGCCGGCGATCTGGCGGGGGCCGAGCGGCTTTACGACCTGATCCTGTCGCAACTGCCCGACGAACCCGACACCCTGCACCTGTCGGGCGTGCTGGCCTTTCAGACCGGCCGCGCCGCCCTGGGCGCCGATCGGATCGGTGCCGCCCTGCGGCATGATCCCGCGATGGCCGAGGCGCACAATAATCTGGGGGCGGTGCTGGCCGCCCTTGGCGATCGCCGGGGGGCCGAGGCTGCCAGCCGGCTTGCCCTGGCCCTGGTTCCCGCCCATCGCGATGCCTTGTTCCGCCTGGCCGAACTGGCCGGCGATCCGGCTGTGTTCACCCGCTGCCTGACCCTCGATCCGTACCATCGGGCCACGCGCCTGGCGCTGGCATCCGTCGACCCGGGGCAGGCGCCCGTCCTGCTGCGCGGGCTGGCGGCGCTGGAGCCGGGGGCGGCGCTGGCCTGGGCCAATCTCGGCCGGCTGGCGGAACAGCGTGGTGGCGAAGCTGCGGCCGCCGGGCTGTACCGGCGGGCACTGCGCGCCGATCCCGGCCATGCGGCGATGTACGAAGCGCTGGCGGTCGTCGGCGGGGGCAATGGCGCGCGGCGGCGGGCCCTGGCCCTCGATCCCGTGCTGGCCGCGGCGCTGACCAACCATGCGGCGACGCTGCATGGTTCGGCGCGGCGGCGCTGGGCCGAACGGGCGGTGCGGGTGCCGGCGGCGGATGCCGCGGCCTGGGTGAATTGCGGCAGTGCCCGGGGGGCGGGCGGCGGCGGAGCGCTGCGCCGGGCGGCAAGCCTCGACCCAGCCCAGCCCGGCGCCTGGCTCGGCCTGGCCCAACTCGCGGCCGAGGCCGGGCGGCCTGCCGAGGCCGCAAAGGCCTATGACCGCGCGCTGTGGCTGCGCCATAACGACCTGACCGCGCTGACGGGACGCTTCAACATTGCCAGCGGGGTGGCCGATCTGGATCGCGCGGCGACCCTGGCGCGCGCGATCCGCGATACCGTCGCGCCCGCGGCGATTACCGACTGGCGATTGGCCGGCCAGTTGATCTACCTGGGTCCGTATATCGGGCTGGATCCCACGGTGCTGCGGGACCTGGGCCGCCGTTGCGGCGACCTGCTGGCAGTTGAAAGCGGCCCGCCGCGCTTGCGCCCGGCACCGCGCCGGCCCGAACCGCCCGTCCGCGTCGGGCTGGTTTCGCCCGATTTCGGCAACCGGCCGATGGGCCAGGTGTTGCGCGGCATGATCGGCGCCCACGACCCCGCGGCCATGGCGATCCATGGTTATGCCCTGGTCGATCGCGCGGGCGACGACGGTCCGCATTATCGCGACCTCGTCGCCGGCATGGCCCGCTATCGTGATATCAGCCGGATGTCCGACGGCGAGGCGCAGGACCTGATCGCAGCCGACGGCATCGACGTGCTGATCGACCTGACCGGTTTCATGCAGCATACCAGGGCGACGTTGTTCGCCCCGCGGCCGGCGCCGGTCCAGCTTTACTGGATCGGCCATCACGGCGGCGGCCTCAGCCTGCCGTTCTTCGATTACCTGCTGGCCGACGACGTCGTGCTGCCCGCGGGCACCGAGGGGCGCTATGACGAGGCGGCCGTCCGCCTGCCGGTCTGCTATCACCCCGCCGACCGGCCCGACCTGCCGGACCTGACCCTGGCGCGGCGCGATTTCGATCTGCCCGACGACGCCGTGGTGTTCTGCGCCTTCAACAACCCGCAGAAGATCGACGATGCCTGCCTGGATGCCTGGGCGGAAATCCTGCGCGGCGTACCGGACAGTGTGTTGTGGCTGTCCAATCCCCATGGCCTGGCGCCGGGAAATCTGCGCGCCGCGGCCCTGCGCCGCGGCATCGCGGCCGATCGGCTGGTCTTTGCCCGTTTCGTCGACGACAAAGCGGTCCATTTCCTGCGCCACCGCCTGGCAGACCTGTTCGTCGACGCCTTCCGTGCCACGGCCTCGACCACCGCGCTCGACGCGCTATGGGCCGGCCTGCCGGTGCTGACCCGGGCGGGCGAGGGGGTGGGCCAGCGCATCGCCACCAGCATGGTCACCGCGCTGGGCATGCCCGAGCTGAGCCGGCCCGACACGGCCGATTTCGTCGCCACCGCCCAGGCCCTGGGTCGCGACCGCGCTGAACTGGCCCGGCTGCGCCGGCGCCTGGCCGAGCGGCGCGAGGGTTCCGCGCTGTTCGACCCGGCGCGCAGCGCGCGCCATCTGGCTGCAGCCTTTGCCGAAATGATGCGCCGCCGCCATGCCGGCCTGCCGCCGGCCCCGTTTCGCGTGAACGAGGACGGCACGATCGGCTGACGGTTCAGTCCAGCGGCTGCAGCGGTGTGCTTTTGCCGTCGGCGCGGGTCACCAGCCCGCCGACGAAGCGGCCGGTGCCATAGGCATCCATGCGGCCGATGACGCGGATGCGGTCGCCGACCCTGATGCCCGACTTGCTGGCCCAGCCATGGCCGGCATCGACCACGACCGAGGCATGGCCGTCGGAAAGCACGAAATCGGCCATGTTGGCGGCAACCACCGACCCCATGATCATGACGAAACTGGCCTGGGGAATTTCCCCGATCGGCGTGGGCGAGGCCAGCCGGGCGGCCTGCAGCGCGGCGGGATCGGGATTGCCGGCCGGGCTGGGCGTCGTCGGCGGCACCGCGGCCTGGGGCGGGGCGGTGGCCGGCGGGGTGTTGGGTGTGGCGGGCGTGGCCTGCGGCGTGGTCGCGCGCGGCGGCTGGGACGCCGGCTGCTGGGCCAGGACCGGAAAGGCCAAGGCTGCCGCCAGGATCAGCAGGATGGTGCGGGCGAACATGGTCAGAACATCGCGCGGGCCGCCGGTCCGGGCAAGCGGGAAAACCATGGGATACCAGGGGTAATTGTGCTGTAGCGTGCAGGGCGGCAGCATGTCATTCTACCGGGCAACGGTATGGAAGCCGGCATATGGCGATTCGTTAGGCAATCCTTTCGTTAGGCAATCGTTGGTCTTTCGGCGATAGCCTGTCTTCGGGTTGGAGCCGGTGTGGCGCACATGGCGCGGCTTGACCATATTGGGGTGGAGACCCATGCTGGGAGACCGGGTGCGCAAGGCACCTCCGGCGCCGGCAAAGCGGAATTATCAGCAGGGCGTGGTCCGACCATGACGGAGACGATGCAACTCAGCAAGGCCGACGTCGAGCGACTGATGCGCGATCCCTCGCCGGATTCGCGTGCCGATGCCGCCACCAAGGTCGCCCATGCGTTCTCCGACGCCCATCTGACCGATGCCGAACGCCAGCTGGCGCGCGACATCATCGCGGCCTTTGCCCATGACGCCGTGGTCCGCGTCCGCCAGGCCCTGTCCGAAAACCTCAAGGACAGCCCCGACATCCCCCACGACCTGGCGCTGAAGCTGGCCAAGGACGTGGCCGAGGTCGCGGCGCCGATGCTGGCCTCGTCGACCGTGCTGTCCGAGGCCGATCTGATCGAGATCGTGTCGGCCGGCTCGTCCGCCCATCAGACCGCCATCGCCTCGCGCCGCGACGTACCGGCGGAACTGGCCGGCGTGCTGGTCGAAAAGGGCAGCGAGGATGCCGTCTCGACCCTGATGAAGAACGATGGCGCCCAGGTCGACGAAGCCCATATGGAAAAGGCCCTGACCCGGTTCGAGGGCAGCCAGAAGGTCGCCGACAACCTGGCCCTGCGTGCCAAGCTGCCGATCACCATCACCGAGCGGCTGGTGGCGGTGGTGTCCGACAAGATTCGCGAACACCTGGTTACCCACCACGAGATGCCGGCAGACCTGGCCGCCGACCTGCTGCTGCAAAGCCGGGAAAAGGCGCTGGTCGGCCTGATGGCCGAGAACGAGTCGGTCGACCTGGCCGCCCTGGTCCGCGACCTCAAGACCAACGGCCGCCTGACGCCGACCCTGATCCTGCGGGCGCTGTGCACCGGCGACATCGATTTCTTCGAACATGCGATGGCGGTGCTGGCGGGCATCCCGGTGCAGAATGCCCATCGCCTGATCAACGATCCCGGCCGGATCGGCCTGAAGACCCTTTACGACCGCTGCAGCCTGCCGCCCGAACTGTTCGACATGGTCCGCATCGCCATCGATGTGGTGCGCGAGACCCAGTACAACGGCCTGCCCGGCGACCGGCAGCGTTTCGTCGAAAGTGTCATCGAGCGCACCCTGACCGCCTTCGATACCATCATGGAAGGCGAAGATATCGACTGGCTGATCCGCAAGCTGTCGGGGTCGGCGTCGGCGCGTTCGCAGGCGGCCTGAAGCTAAGGCTTACGACCGGGCGCCGATCGTCATCCCGGCTTCGCCGGGATGACCACCGTCCCTCGCGGGCAGTCCACCTTAGATGCAGCGGCCGCCGTCGACTTCCATGACGACCCCGGTGATGAACGCCGCCTCGTCCGACGCGAAATAAAGGGCGGCGTTGGCGATGTCGCGCGGCGTCGACAGCCGGCCGATCGGGATCGACGACACGAAGCGCTGATGCTGCTCGGGCGTTTCCTCGCCGCCCATGAACACCTTCAGCATCGGGGTGGTGCCGGCCACCGGCGCCAGGGCGTTGACGCGGATCTGTTCGGGCGCCAGTTCGACGGCCATCGCCTTGGTCAGGGTGATCGCCGCGCCCTTCGAGCCGTTGTACCAGACCAGGCCCGGCCGCGGCCGCAGGCCGGCGGTCGAGGCATTGTTGATGATCGAGCCGCCGCCGCGCTTGCGCATTTCGGGGATGGCGTGGCGGGCGCCGAGATAGATGCTTTTCACGTTGACGGCGAACAGCTTGTCGAACGTCGCCTCGTCGGTGTCCAGCAGCGGGCCGTTCAACTGCGGCATGCCGGCATTGTTGACCAGGATGTCGAGCCCGCCATAGGCCTTGACCGCGGCGGCCACCATGCCGGCGACGTCGGCGTCGACGGTCACGTCGGCCTTGACGCCCAGGGCCTTGCCGCCCGCCTTGGCGATGTCGGCGGCGACCCGCTCGGCCGCCGCCAGGTTCAGGTCGGCGATCACCACCGCGGCGCCTTCCTCGGCGAAGCGCAGGGCAATGCCCTCGCCAAAGCCCGACCCGCCGCCGGTGACGATGGCGACCTTGTTGCTCAGACGCATATTCGTATTCCTTATTCCGACTCTATCCCAGAGGACCGGGAGTATACCGGTGGCTAACCGCCCTGCCATGCGAAAGCGTTTTGCCTGGCCCCGGCTTGCCGATAGAGTGCCCGCGAACGGGAGGGACCCGATGTTCGAGGGATTCAGCGACCTCTCGGTCGATACCGGCGAGACCGAGATCTTCATCCGGCAGGCGGGCGACGGGCCGCCGCTGCTGCTGTTGCACGGTTTCCCGCAGACCCATGCGATCTGGCATCTGGTGGCGCCGGCCCTGGCCCGGCATTTCACCGTGGTCGCAGCCGACCTGCGCGGTTACGGCGCGTCGGGCAAACCCCCCTCGACCCCCGATCATGCCGCGCATTCCAAGCGCGCGATGGCCCGCGACATGGCCGTCGTGATGGCCAGGCTGGGGTTCGAGCACTTTGCCGTGGCCGGCCACGACCGTGGCGGGCGGGTGACGCATCGGCTGTGCCTGGATCATCCCGACAGGGTCACCCGCGCCGCGGTGCTCGACATCATTCCCACCCTGACCTGGTTCGAGCAGGTCACGGCGAAACGGGCGCTGGACTATTACCATTGGCTGTTCCTGGCCCAGCCCTTCGACCTGCCCGAGCGGCTGATCGGCGGCGATCCCGATTACTACATGCATCAGAAGCTCGGATCCTGGGGGTCGGGGTTCGACCGTTTCGCGCCCGAGGCGATGGCGAGCTACCTGGAAGCCTGGCGACGGCCTGACGTCGTGCATGCCGCCTGCGAGGACTACCGCGCCGCGGCCAGCATCGACCTGGTGCATGACCGCGCCGACCGCGACGCCCGGATCCGTTGCCCGCTGCTGGCCCTGTGGGGCGAAAAGGGGCGGATGCACGGCGAGTTCGACGTCCTGGCGACCTGGCGGGAAAAGGCGGTTTCGGTGTCGGGGCGGGCGCTGCCCTGCGGCCACTACCTGCCCGAGGAACAGCCCGGGATGGTAGTGGATGAATTCATGCGTTTTTTTGCAGGCGGCTGATCGGCAATGACTGACAAGGCACTGCAGCCCGGGCCTCTGGCCCGGCTGCGCAACTGGTTTCTGGCTGGCATCGTCGTCACGGCGCCCCTCGCCATAACGGTCTACCTGACAATCTATTTCATCGAGGCGGTCGACCGGAACGTCGATTCGCTGCTGCCCCCGGAGCTGAAGCCGTCGACCTATCTGCCGTTCCAGGTGCCCGGGCTGGGCCTGATCATCGCCCTGGTCACGCTGACCGTGATCGGTTTCCTGGCGACGAATTTCCTGGGGCGCAGCGTCATCGGCATCGGCGAACGCCTGGTTGCCCGCATGCCGCTGGTGCGCGGCCTTTACAGCGCGCTCAAGCAGCTGTTCGAAACGCTGCTGTCGCAATCGGGGAACAGCTATCGCCAGGTCGTGCTGGTGCCGTTCCCGCGGGCCGGATCCTGGGCGATCGCCTTCGTCACCACCGAACAGACCGGCGAGGTCGGCCGGGCGATCGGCGAGGATGACCTGATCGGCGTGTATGTCCCGACCACACCCAACCCCACCGGCGGTTACCTGATCTATGTCCGCCGGTCGGAAGTCATCCCGCTGAAGATGACGGTCGAGGAGGGGATGAAGGTGGTGATCTCGACCGGTGTGGTCCAGGCACCCGACGCGCACGAGCCCCGTATCGACCGGCAGACGCCGAGCGAGGCCGCCTGAGATGATGGCTGCGGTCGAGGACATGATCGACTGGCTGCACAAGCTCGACGTGTTCACGATGGCCGGGGTGATCTACGGCTTCTGGTTCCTGGCCATCGCGCTGATCGGGGTGACTGTCGCGCTGCGTGGCCGCGGCGCCCGGCTGGACGCCTATCGCCGGATCTCGCAGAACCTGCTGGGCACGCTGATGGCGTCGTTTGCGCTGTATACCGCGCTGCTGATCAATTCGATCTGGCGCGACCGCAGCGACGCACTGCATGTCGTGATGCAGGAAGCCCATGCGATCGAACAGTCGATCATGCTGGCCCGCCATCTCAGCATGCCCGACCGCACCGAACTCGAGGGCATGATGCGCGACTACGTCCAGGTCGTGGTGACGCGCGAATGGCCCAACCTGGACGATGCGGAAAAGCTGCCGTTCATCGAGCCGGAGATGCGCGACGCGATGGACTGGGTCCTGTCGCTGAAGACCGCGACGCCCGACGACAGTTTCCTGCGCGGACAGATCGTGGCCGAGATCGGCCGCATCGAGCAGTATCGAACGCGCCGCATCGCCATCGCGGCGCAGGAAATCTCGCTGGTCGTGTGGATGACGCTGTTTATCAGCGCCATCGTTGTCTCGACCGCCGTGGCGATGGTGCATGTCGAGAACAAGCGGACGCTGGTGCTGACCCTGACATTGGTGGGTATCCTGATCAGCAGCGCTTTCTGGGTCCTGCTGGCGCATGATCAGCCTTTCGTCGGCACATTGTCGGTGTCGCCGCAACCGCTGATCGCGGCGGTCAATGCGCTCTGACGTCGGTCCATGACGGTTCTGCGCCGACTGCTGCGCCTGGTCGGGCTGGTCGTCGCCGGGCTGGCCGGGCTGATGGCCCTGCTGATCGTCGCCTATCGCTGGATCGACCCGCCGGTCACGCCGCTGATGCTGCTGCGCCTGCCCGAGGCGGGCACGATCCGCCGCACCGGCCTGTCGTTGGACGAGATTGCCCCGACCCTGCCGCGATCGGTGATCGCGTCCGAGGACAACCGCTTCTGCCTGCATCACGGCATCGACTGGGATGCGGTGGCCGACGCGATCGACGATTACGAGGAGGACGGCCGCCTGCGCGGCGCCTCGACCATCACGATGCAGGTCGCGCGCAACCTGTTCCTGTGGCCGGGCGGCGGTTTCCTGCGCAAGGGCATCGAGGCGCCGATCGCGCTGGCCATCGATTTGCTGTGGCCCAAGCGGCGGGTCATCGAAGTCTATCTGAATGTCGCCGAATGGGGTGACGGCATCTATGGCGCCGAGGCGGCGGCCCAGGCCTATTTCAAGAAGCCGGCCAAATCGCTGTCGTCGCGCGAGGCGGCGTTGATGGCGGCTGTCCTGCCCAACCCGCGCCGCTGGTCGCCGGCCAACCCGACGCGCTACATCGCCGGCCGCGCCGGCACCATCCAGGGCCGCATCGGCCAGCTGGGACCGCTGCTCGATTGCATCGGCAGATGACGGCGGCGCCGTCATGGGTCACACTGGTCGCCGGTTCTTGTGGTGGGGGATGGGGATGAACACGACCAGGCCGGGCCAGCATGGCGCCCGGCGAACGGCCGTGCTGGCGCTTGGCGCCCTGGGCGTGGTGTTCGGCGATATCGGGACCAGCCCGCTCTACACCCTGGCCGAATGTTTCAGCCCCGTTCACGGCATTCCGGTCAGCCCCGACAATGTCTACGGCGTCGTGTCGCTGGTGTTCTGGGCATTGATGCTGGTCGTCAGCCTGAAATACCTGGTCTTCATCATGCGCGCCGACAACCAGGGCGAGGGCGGCATCTTCGCGATGCTGGGGCTGTTGCGGGCGCGCGGCCGGGCGCTGGGCCTGCGCCAGAATTTCGCCTTGGGCCTGATGGTCGCGGCCGCCGCCGCGCTGCTTTACGCCGACGGCGCGATCACCCCGGCGCTGTCCGTCATTTCGGCGATCGAGGGCGTGGCGATCGCCCTGCCCCAGGCGGCCCATATGGTAGTGCCGCTGACCTGCGCCATCCTGGTCGCCTTCTTCATGATGCAGCGTTTCGGGACGGCGCGGATCGGGGCGGTATTCGGGCCGATCATGCTGGTCTGGTTCCTGGTGCTGGCGATCCTGGGCCTGCGCGGCATCGCGACCGCGCCCGAGATCCTGGCCGCGATCAACCCGCTGTACGGTCTGGCCGTGATCGACCAACTGGGCTGGCGCACCTTCATCCTGCTGGGATCGGTGCTGCTGGCCGTGACCGGCGGCGAGGCGCTTTATGCCGACATGGGGCATTTCGGGCGCGGTCCGATCCGCCTGGCCTGGTACGGCGTCGCGCTGGTCGGGTTGCTGCTGAACTATTTCGGCCAGGGCGCCCTGCTGCTGCAGGGGGCAACGCCCGGCGTCACGCCATTCTATGCCCTGGTGCCGCATGGCCTGATCCTGCCGATGGTGGTGCTGGCGACGCTGGCGACGATCATCGCGTCGCAGGCGCTGGTGTCAGGCGCCTTTTCGCTGACCCGCCAGGCCATCCAGCTGGGTTACCTGCCGCCGATGCGCATCGTGCAGACGTCGGACCAGGCCCAGGGCCAGATCTACCTGCCGGTGGTGAACTGGTGCCTGATGCTGGCCTGCATCATGATGGTGGTGGGCTTCGGGTCGTCCAGCCGCCTGGCGGCCGCCTACGGTTTTGCCGTCGCGGCGACGATGGTGATCACGACGATCGCGTTCTTCTTCGTGCTGGTCCGGGTGTGGGACTGGCATCCGGTCCGCGCCGGCGGCCTGGTCGGGCTGCTGCTGGTCTGCGACGTCGCGTTCTTCCTGTCGACCCTGCCCAAGATCCATGTCGGCGGCTGGGTGCCGCTGGTCATCGCCATCGCGCTGGGCGGGTTGATGGCGGCCTGGCGCGCAGGCTCGCGCGAGTTGAACGAGCGGGCCGAGCGGCTGGACATGCCGATCAGCCTGCTGGCCGAATCGGTGGTCGAACGCCCCGACCTGCATCGCATCGACAAGCCGGCCCTGTATGTCAGCCATCTGCCGCAGCCCGAGATCGTGCCGCCGGCGCTGCTCAAGCAGATGCAACTGACCGACGCGCTGTACATGCCGACCATCGTCCTGAGCCTGATGACCGACGACCGGCCGCATGTGCCGGAATCGGAACGGATGACGCTGTTGCCCAAGGGTCGCGGCATTCACCAGCTGGTCGTGCGCCACGGCTTCATGGAAACCCCCGACCTTCGGGAGATCGTCGAGGCGGCGGCGCCCTACGGCCTGTGGCGGGATGCCGCCGACCTGGTTTTCGTCTTCGGGCGCGAACGTTTGCGCCCGGCGCCGGAACGCGGCTGGCGCTGGTACCGCCGGCCGTTCCGCTGGATGCATGCCCGCAGCCGGCCGGTCGCCGATTATGTCGGCGCGCCGGCGTCGCGCACCATCGTCCTGGGCATCCAGATCGATTTCTGACGCGTCACCGGTCGATATGGCGGCCGACCGCGACGGCGCGCCGGCCGCCTGGGATCAGCCAGCCGGTAAAGGCACCGGGAAAGGTCGCGGACAGCAGGAAATCGGTGTCCGCGCAGGTCGCCGGCTTGGGCTCGGCGGTCAGTGACTGTCCGCCGGCGCAACCATAGATCGGCGCGCTCATGACGGTTGCGGTGCCGACCTTGGCCGCGATCCCCGGCGACAATGTCCAACGTGCCGGGAAATGATCCTCGACCGCGACGGTGCCATAGGCGAAGTCGGCGACGACCAGCCGGTCGCCCTGGCCTTCGATGAACCAGAACCGGCCGGGATCGCGCGTGGTCGAATACCAGCCGGTTTCCGGCAGCCCGGGATTGGGCGCGGGGCGGCCGTCGGCCAGGGTCGAGCGGCGGATCGGCCAGCGGCGGTCGCCGATGTTGAGCGTGCCTGTGGCCGCGCCCTGGAAGGTGACGGTCACGTTGCCCGGCGATCCGATGCGCCGCCAGGTGCGGATCCCAGCTGTGTACAGCGTGTCGCTGCCGTCGGCGAACTGGTCCAGCGTGGCGGTGAAGCTGCCCTGGCCGGCGAAGGCGCCGTGGGCTAAATACCAGGTCGGCCGGCCGTCGTCGTCATAGAGCATCGCCCCCAGGATCAGCCGCGCACCCTGCACCTCGATGGCCAGCCCGGCGCCAGGCGCCCCATCCAGCGACCAGAAGCCGCTTTCGATCAGGCTGTCCTCGACGATCAGCCCCGATACGCGGGCGGCGATCCAGTCGAGATGGGCGGGGATCGATGTGGCGATGACCGGGCTGTCCAGCGCACAGTCGGTCGCCTGGGCCGAGACGATGCCGGCCAGGGTGAAGCCGCCGCGCCGGTTGGGCACGAACAGCGGGCCGCCGGCATTGCCGGCACAGGCGGTGTTGACGCTGTCCTCGGGCGCCGGGGCCTTGGGCTGGGCGCAGACCATCTCGGCGCTGAACGGCCGCGGCGCGATCCGGCTGCCGCAGGTGGCGCCCTGGGCCAGCGTCAGGTCGGTCTGCGCCAGCAGCGTCGTGCCAGCCGCGGTCGAGGGGCCGGTCAGCGGTTTCCAGCCGATCGCCAGGGCCGGACCGCCAACGGGGCTCAGGCGCCCGGCGGCCTGCAGGCCCAGCACGGCGGCCGGCGTGACGGTGACCGGCGTCGCCAGCCGCAGCAGCGCGATATCGTTCTGATAGGACGGGAAATCGCGCTGGTTGTTGGCGCCCGGTTCGAAATCCCCGTGCACGACGACCTGGGCGACCGGCACGACCTGTCCACGGCCTTCCAGGATTTCGGTGCCGATCTGCACCGACAGCAGCGACGAGGGCAGGGCCGCGCCGTTCTGCTGCACGCAATGGGCGGCGGTCAGCACCCAGTCGGCGGCGACGACCGTGCCGCTGCAACCCTGGACGCCGTTGTACAGCAGGGCTGCCGCCATCGGCCAACGGGTCGGCGGCACCTGATCGCCGCCCAGGACACGGCTTTCCGTCTGGTCCTGCGCCTGGGCCTGGGGGGCAAGCAGACTTGCGGCGGTCAGCGCGACGATCAGCAGGCGACGCATTCAAGAACTCCCTGACTACCCATTACGCAACAGGCGGACGCCTTCGTCGCGCTCGAACAGATACAGCAGAACCCGCAACGCCTGGCCCCGTTCGCTTTCCAGCCGCGGATCGGTTTCGACGATCAGGCGGGCATCGTCGCGCGCGATCTCGAGCAGGCGGCGATGCAGGTCCAGGTCGGCGACACGGAATTCCGGCAGGCCGCTCTGCTTGGCGCCCAGCAGTTCGCCGGCACCGCGCAGGTCCAGGTCTTCCTCGGCGATGCGGAACCCGTCCTCGGTCTCGCGCATGATCTTGAGCCGCGCCTGTGCCACCTTACCGATATTTGCGGCATAGAGCAGCAGGCAACTGCCCTTCAGCCCGCCGCGCCCGACCCGGCCGCGCAGCTGGTGCAACTGGGCCAGGCCGAAACGTTCGGCATGTTCGATGATCATCAGCGTCGCGGTCGGCACGTCGACGCCGACCTCGATCACGGTCGTCGCCACCAGAAGACGGGTCTGGCCGGCCGCAAAGGCCGCCATCGCCGCATCCTTCTCGGCTGGCTTGAGCTTGCCGTGGACCAGGCCGATGGCATGGCCGGGCAGGGCGTCGCGCAGATGGGCGAAGCGGTCCTCGGCGGCGGCCAGGTCGACGACTTCGCTTTCCTCGACCAGGGGGCAGACCCAGTAGACCTGGTCGCCGGCCGCCAGCTTGCGCCCCACCGCCGCCACCACTTCGTCCAGCCGGTCCAGGGCGACCGACCGGGTATCGACCGGCTGCCGGCCCGGCGGCTTTTCCGTCAATTTCGAGACGTCCATGTCGCCATAGGCGGTCAGGGCCAGGGTGCGGGGAATCGGCGTGGCCGTCATCGCCAGCAGATCGACGCCGCCCTGGTCGCGCTGCCCCTTGGCGGCCAGGGCGACCCGCTGGTGCACGCCGAAGCGATGCTGTTCGTCGATCACGATCAGCCCCAGGTCGCGAAAGACGACGTCGTCCTGGAACAGGGCATGGGTGCCGACCAGCAAATCGATCTCGCCGGCCTCCAGCCGCGCCAGCAATTCGGCCCGCCCGCGGCCCTTGTCGCGGCCGGTCAGCAGGGCGACGCGCAGGCCGGTATTCTCGGCCAGGCGCGACAGGCTGTCGTAATGCTGGCGGGCCAGGATTTCGGTCGGCACCATCAGGGCACCTTGCGCGCCGGCTTCGGCGGCGATCGCCAGGGCGAACAGCGCGACGACGGTCTTGCCCGAGCCGACGTCGCCCTGCAGCAGCCGAGACATGCGTGTGTCGGACGCCAGGTCGGCGGCGATTTCGGCCAGGGCCTGGGTCTGCGCGCCGGTCAGCCTGTAGGGCAGGTTGGCCGCCAGCCGGGCGGCGATCCGCCCGTCGCCGACCAGGGGTCGGCCGGACTGGCGCCGCGCCTGGGCGCGGACCAGCAGCAGGGCCAACTGGTTGGCCAGCATCTCGTCATAGGCCAGCCGGGCACGGGCCGGGGCGTTGGGGTCCAGGTCGGCGCCATCCTTGGGCGCATGCACCGCCCGCACCGCGGCCGCCCAGCCCGGCCATTTTTCCCGATCCAGCAGGGCCTGGTCCAGCCATTCGGGCAGCGGCGGCAGACGCAGCAGTGCCTGCCAGATCAGCTTGGTCAGCGGCCGGTTGGTCAGCCCGGCGGTCAGGGGATAGACCGGTTCGACGGTCTCGATCGCGGCGCGTTCGTCCAGCCCGCCGATGCGGTCGGGATGGGTCATCTGCGGCCGGCCGTTGAACCATTCGACCTGGCCCGACACGATCCGGGTCTCGCCGATCGGCAGGGCGGTCTTCAGCCAGTCGGCATGCGGGTTGAAGAACGCCAGTTCGATCGATCCGGTCTCATCCGATGCCTCGACCCGGAACGGCTGGCGCGGGCCCTGGCCCGGGCGGTATTCGTCGATGGTCACGGTCAGCGTCGCCACCCGGCCGGGTTCGACCTCGGCCACGGCGGGCGCATACCGCCGGTCGATCAGCCCGCTGGGCAGATGCCACCACAGGTCCAGCAGCCGCCCGCCGCGCAGCAGCTTTTCCAGCAGCTTGGCGACACGCGGCCCGCAGCCCTTGAGGACGCCGATCGAGGTGAAGGCGGGATTGAGCTGCTCGGGACGCATCCGGCGACTTATAAGCGGCCATGCCGCCGGCGGCAACTTTGGCCATGATCTGTTCCCGGTGGTGACAGCGCGGGGGTGGCGGTCTATATCTCCGGCATGACCGACACGAACGAGTTGCTCGACGAGCGCCGCAAGCGACTGATCTATCGCTCGCTCTATACCGGCATGAAGGAGACCGACCTGTTGCTCGGCGCCTTCGCCAAGGCCCATCTGCCGACCTTCGGGCCGGACGAACTGGACCAGTACGAACATCTGCTGGCCACCCAGGAGGATCCGCTGATCTATGCCTGGGCGATCGGCCGCGACCCGGTGCCGCCGGAATACGACACCCCGGTCATGAAACTTCTGCAGCAGTTCAAGATCGGCGTCTAAGCCATGGACTGGAAACGGGTATTCGATCGCCCCGGCCTGGTCACCCTGGGTGGCGCGCCGGAAGGCATGGACGCACGCAGCCTGGCCGAAATCGCGGCGACCGTCGGCGATGCGGGCGTGATCCATGTCGCGCGCGACGATGCCCGGCTGGCGATGCTGGCCCAGTCCCTGCGATTCTTTGCGCCCGGCCTGACCGTCATGGTGCTGCCGGCCTGGGATTGCCTGCCCTATGACCGTATCTCGCCCAACGGCGAGATCGCGGCCCGGCGCATGGACACGCTGTCGCGCCTGGCCAAGGGCGTGCCAGCGGGCACCGTGCTGCTGACCACGGTGAATGCTGCCGTCCAGCGCGTGCCGGCCCGGGCGGTCGTCGGCGCCTCGTCCTTCATCACCAAACTGGGCGACCGCGTCGACCTGGACGGTCTGACTGCGTTTCTGACCCGCTCGGGCTACAACCGCGCGTCGACGGTGATGGAGCCGGGCGAATACGCGGTGCGCGGCGGGTTGATCGACCTGTTCCCGCCGGGGTCGGAAGAACCGGTGCGCCTTGACCTGTTCGGCGACACCCTCGATTCGATCCGCCGCTTCGATCCCCTGACGCAGCTGACCACCGTGCGCCTCGACCGGCTGGAACTGGTGCCGGTCAGCGAAGTGATGCTGGACCCTGCCTCGATCCAGCGTTTCCGCGCCGGCTATCGCGAAACGTTCGGCGCGGTGACCGACGAAGATCCGCTTTATGCCGCCGTGTCCGAAGGGCGCAAGCAGTTCGGCATGGAACACTGGCTGCCCCTGTTCCACGAACAGCTCGACACCGTCTTCGACTACCTGCCCGGCGCGCTGGTGACGCTGGATGCCCTGGCGGTCGAGGCGCGCGACCAGCGTTTTGCCGCCATCGCCGATTATTACGAGGCGCGCAAGGCCGCGCTGAAATCCGGTCTGGCCGAGGGCGGCGCGCCCTACAAGCCGCTGCCGCCCGAACGGCTGTACCTGAACGCCCGTGAATGGGACCGCCGCCTGGCCGGCCGGCCGGTCGGTGCCTTCACGCCCTTCGCCCTGCCGCCCGACGGCGCCACGGTGCTGGACCTGGGCGCGCGCAAGGGCCACGACTTCGCCGAGGAACGCACCCAGGGCGCCAATGTCTTCGAGGCGCTGAAGCGCCACGTCGCGGCATTGCGGACCGAGAAGAAACGCGTCGTCGTCGCCTGTTACACCGTCGGCGCGCGCGACCGTTTCGTCACGCTGCTGAACGACCACGGCATCGAACCGGCCTTCGCGGTCGACAGCTGGCAGGAGGCGGGCGGGCTGCCCCATCATGCCGTGGCGCTGGTCGTGCTGCCGCTGGATCACGGGTTCGAGCGCGAGGACCTGGCCGTCATCGCCGAGCCCGACATCCTCGGTGATCGCATGGCCCACCCGCGGCGGCGCACCCGCCGGGCCGAGAATTTCATCGCCGAGGCCGGCCAGCTGGCGGTCGGCGACTATGTCGTGCATGTCGATCACGGCATCGGCCGCTACGAAGGGCTGGTGACGCTCGAGATCGGCAACGCGCCGCATGACTGCCTGCTGATCATCTATGACGGCGGCGACAAGCTGTATATCCCGGTCGAGAACATCGACCTGTTGTCGCGCTACGGTTCCGACGACACGACCGTCA
>Ga0206117_100980_pt1 | contig 18679 bp, 21 predicted proteins | sample 3A5Ametagenome_FD_177997 | JGI IMG/M metagenome (GOLD analysis project Ga0206117, IMG submission 177997) | Enriched microbial communities from leaf-cutter ant dump, University of Wisconsin, Madison, United States - 3A5A | ecosystem: Environmental > Terrestrial > Nest > Insects nest > Nest dump... | reverse complement strand
TGAGCCGCGCCGGCCTGACCGGCCTGACCGAGACGATGTGGCGCCGCACCTCGATCGAGGCATCGCCGCCGCTGGGCGTCGACCTGGAGCGCGACGAGATCAGCGTCTTCCCCTTCCTGTACTGGCCGATCACCGAAACCTCGCCGATCCCGTCGGACAAGGCGCTGGCCCGGGTCGATCAGTTCATGAAGACCGGCGGGCTGATCCTGTTCGACACCCGCGACCAGCAGTTCGGCGGCAACGGCCCGGGATCCCAGCGCCTGCGCGCCATCCTGGGCAAGCTGGACGTGCCGCCGCTGGTGCCGGTGCCGCCCGACCATGTGCTGACCAAGGCGTTCTACCTGCTGCAGGATTTCCCGGGCCGCTATACCGGCGGCCAGGTCTGGGTCGAGCGCCATGGCGGCGGATCGAATGACGGCGTGTCCTCGCTGGTGATCGGCGGCAACGACTGGGCCTCGGCCTGGGCGGTCGACGCCCAGGGCCGGCCGATGGCCGCGGTGGTGCCGGGTGGCGAGCGCCAGCGTGAGATGAGCTATCGCTTCGGCATCAACCTGGTCATGTACACCCTGACCGGCAACTACAAGGCCGACCAGGTCCATGTCCCCGCCCTGTTGGAGCGTCTGGGCCAATGAGCGGCTTTACCGGTATCGACCTCGATCCGCTGCTGCCCTGGCCGCTGATCGCCGTCCTGGCCGCCCTGGCCCTGCTGCTGGTCGGTTACGCCCTGTGGCAGCGCGCCCGCGGCGCCTGGTGGCGGCTGGCGGCATTCGCCATCGCGCTGATGGCGCTGGCCAACCCGTCGCTGGTCGAGGAGCAGCGCCAGCCCGAGCCCGACATCGCCCTGGTCGTGACCGACCGCAGCCCGTCGATGGGCATCGGCGAGCGTACCGCCCAGGCCAACGCGGCCGAGGCGGCGGTGCGCCAGCGCCTGTCCGCCCTGCCGGGGCTGGAGGTCCGCACGATCGAGGCCGGCGCGGCCGCCGCGGATGGCCGCGACGACGGCACCCGGCTGTTCGAGGCGGCGAATCGCGCACTGTCCGACACGCCGCGCGAACGCATCGCCGGCGTCGTCGTCATCTCGGACGGCCAGGTCCACGACGCCCCCGACGCCGCCACGGCCCAGCGCATCGGCGGCCCGGTCCATACCCTGCTGGTCGGCAACCCGGACGAACGCGACCGCCGGCTGGTGGTCGAACAGGCCCCGGCCTACGGCCTGGTCGGCCACGAGGTTGTCGTTCAGTTGAAGGTCGAGGACGACGGCGCCGCCGCGGGTGCCACCGCACCGCTGACCATCCGCATAGACAATGGCGAAAGCCGGGTGGTGCAGGCCCCGATCGGCCGCACCTACGACCTGCCCGTCAAACTGGAGCATGGCGGCCCGACCATCGTCGAGCTGGGCGTGGCGCCCGGCGAGCGCGAGTTGACCCTGCTGAACAACCGCGCGGTCGTCACCATCAACGGCGTGCGCGACCGCCTGCGCGTGCTGCTGGTGACCGGCGAACCCCATGCCGGCCAGCGCGTGTGGCGCAACCTGCTGAAGGCCGACCCGTCGGTCGACCTGGTCCATTTCACCATCCTGCGCCCGGCCGAGAAGCAGGACGGCACGCCGATCCGCGAACTGTCGCTGATCGCCTTTCCCATCCGCGAACTGTTCGAGCTGAAGATCAGCGAGTTCGACCTGATCATCTTCGACCGCTATCGCCGGCGCGGCATCCTGCCCAACCAGTATTTCCAGAACATCGTCGATTATGTCCGCAACGGGGGCGCGTTGCTGGAAGCATCCGGCCCGGCCTATGCCACGGCGCTGTCCCTGTTCCGCTCGCCCCTGGCCGACGTGCTGCCCTCGCGCCCGACCGGCGGCGTGCATGTCGAACGCTATCGCCCCCATCTGACCGAGATCGGCCGCCGCCATCCGGTGACCGAGGGTCTGCCGGGTTCCGGCGAAGACGGCGGCGAACCCAGCTGGGGCGCCTGGTTCCGCCTGGTCGATGCCGATGCCGGGCCGCGCCAGACCCTGCTGGCCGGGCCGATGGACCGCCCTGCCCTGGTACTGGACCGGGTCGGCAAGGGGCGTGTCGCCCAGGTCCTGACCGATCACGGCTGGCTGTGGGCGCGCGGCTTCGACGGCGGCGGCCCGCAAGCCGAACTGCTGCGCCGCACCGCCCACTGGCTGATGAAGGAACCCGAACTGGAGGAAGAAGGGCTGTCGGCCCAGGTGCGCGGCAACCGCATCGAGGTCACGCGACGCGCCCTGGAAACCGACGAACGCCCGGTCAACGTCACCATGCCCGACGACCGGCGTACGACGATGACCCTTGCCGAGCAAAGCCCCGGGCGCTCGACCGCCGCGATCCCGGCCGACCAGCCCGGCGTCTGGCGCTTCGACGATGGCCGCTACCAGGCGATCGCCGCGGTCGGCGCGCTGAACCCCAAGGAATTCGCCGACCCGCGCGCCTCGATGACCAAGATGGCGCCGGTGGCCGAGGCCAGCCGCGGCGCGGTGCGCTGGCTGAAGGACGGCATGCCCGATTTCCGCCGGGTCAGCCCGGACCGCCCGACCGAAGGCCGCGGCTGGCTGGGCATGGTGGCGCATGGCGACTACCTTGTTACCGGCATCCGCCGGATCGGCCTGATGCCGGGCCTGGCCGTGCTGGCGATCGCGCTGGCTGCGCTGATGCTGGCCTGGCGGCGCGAAGGCCGCTGACCCCGCCGCCAGGGGACCAGATTCCTATTCGACTCGACGTCTTCCGCGGTGAGGCGTAGGGTTCGGGGATCGGGTCCTGCTGGCAGGGGGGCGTCATGTCCGGCTTCAGCAATTGGCGGATCTCGTTCAAGATCTTGACCATCATCCTGGTGCTTGCGCTCGTTGCCGTCGTGTTGTCGTGGATCAGCGTCGCTTCGCTGCGTGCGATGGGCCAGGCCGGAAACGCGGTGGCGACGGCGGCCCAGCGGAATTTCAATGCGGGCCGCGCCACCGCCAACCTGCTGGCTTATGCCCGCAACGTGGAATACCTGCCGCTGAAGCTGACGCCGGCCGACCGCACGCGGTTCGAGGCCGAGGCCGACGACGAGATCCGCCGCTTCCGCGCGCGCCTGGACTGGCTGGCCCGGAACGCGGCATCCGACGATGACCGGCGCGAGGTCGACGCCGCGCGCACAGCCATCGCCCGCTACGAACAGTCGGTCCATGCCGAGGTCAGGCGGCTGGCAGCGGCAGGCAACCTGGAGCAGGCGACCGACGCCGCCTTCAGGGGCGCGGCCGGCATTGAGGAAACGCGCGAGGCGATCCGGCGGATCGAGGATCGCAACGGCCGGATGATGGACGCCGCGACCAAGGCGGCCGCCGAGCTGGAGGCGGACTCGCTGACCTCGACCATCGCGATCTCGGCCGGCGGCATCCTGGTCGGCATCGTGCTGGGGCTGTTCCTGTCGGCACGCTACATCACCGGCCCACTGAACGGCATCACCGCATCGATGGGGCTGGTGGCCAAGGGCGACTTCGCCGCCGCGGTGCCGGGCGCCGGGCGCGGCGACGAGATCGGCGCGATGGCCGGGGCGGTCGAGGTGTTCAAGCGCAACGGCGCCGAGGCCGTGCGCCTGGCGACCGAGGCCGAGCATAACCGCCTGAAGGAAATCGAGCGCCAGCAAAGGGACGCCGAGCGCGAGCGGCTGGCGGCCGAGGAACGCCGCGCCAGCACGAGGAGGCCGCCCGCCGGGCCGAGGAAACGCGCCAGCGCGAACTGGCCGAAGCCGAGCAGCGTGCCGCCGACCAGCGCCGCGCCGAGGCCGAGCGCCTGCGCACCGAGGCCGAAGCGCAACGCAAGGCCGAGATGGCCAAACTGGCCACGAACTTCGAGGTCGCGGTGGGCGGCGTGGTCGACGTCGTCGCCTCGGCCGCGACCGAGATGCAGGCGACGGCGCGCACCATGACCGGCATCGCCGACCGCACCTCCAAACAGTCGCTGGCCGCCGCCTCGGCCACCGAACAGGCCGCGGCCAACGTGCAGACGGTCGCCTCGGCCTCCGAGGAATTGTCGGCCTCGATCCGCGAGATCGCCGCCCAGGTCGCCTCGTCCTCGCGCATCGCGCAAGGGGCGGTGGCCCAGGCCCAGCGCACCGATGCGATCGTCCAGGGCCTGGCGGCCTCGGCCGAGAAGATCGGCGCCGTGGTCAGCCTGATCAACCAGATCGCCGGCCAGACCAACCTGCTGGCCTTGAACGCCACGATCGAGGCGGCGCGCGCCGGCGAAGCCGGCAAGGGTTTCGCCGTGGTGGCCAGCGAGGTGAAGAACCTGGCCAACCAGACCGGCCGCGCCACCGACGAGATCGGCCAGCAGATCGCGTCGGTCCAGTCGGCGACGCAGGAAGCGGTGACGGCGATCCGCGAGATCGGCGGGGTGATCGACCAGATCAACGAGATCGCCGGCGCAATCGCCGCCGCGGTCGAACAGCAGGGGGCGGCCACCAACGAGATCGCGCGCAATGTCGAACAGGCCGCCGGCGGCACCCGCGAAGCATCCGCCAACGTGGCCGACGTCAACGCCTCGGCCGGCGAAGCCGGCCACGCCGCCGCCCAGGTCCTTTCCGCGTCGGGCGAACTGGCATCCCAGGCCGACCGGCTGAAGACCGAGGTACAGCGCTTCCTGACCCAGGTGCGTTCGGCCTGAGCGATCAATCCGCCAGCAAACTCGTCGCCGCGATCCCCTGGCGGTCCAGTTCGGCGCGGATGGCGGCGACCAGGCGGCGGACCGGCGGATCGTCCCAATGCACGGCGCTGCGCGCCACCAGGGCGATGTCGCGGCTCAAGGGTGGAACGTCGGTCAGGGCCGGCGCCACCAGCCGCCCGGCCGCCAGATGCGGGGCCACTTCCTGGGCCAGGAAAAACCCGCCGCCGCGCCCCGCCAGCGCCAGATGCAATCCGACATCCATCGGCACCTCGACATGGTGACGGGCGCGGCCGGCGACCGCCATGACGATGTCGGGCGTCACCTGCCACCAGCGCATCAGCAGGAAGCTGGGCAGCACCGCCAGCAGCGCGTCGATCACGGCTGGCCCGCGATGCGGCCACAACGCGGGGCTGACCGCGAAGACCACGGGTTCGGGCACCACCAGCGCCACCGACGGCTGGTCCAGCAGCGGATCCAGGTTGGGCCAGGCCATCATCGCCAGGTCGACGGCGCGGTCGTGCAGGGCCGCGACCAGTTCGTGATGCAGCCCTTCGCGCAGCACCAGCGTCATGCCCGGATCTTCGGTCAGCAGGCGTTCGACGACCGGCCCCATCAGCAACGAGGATTGCGAGCGCAGCACCGCCATCGACAGATGCCCGCCCTGGCCATGACCGGCCAGCCGCGCGACCTCGATCCCCTCGCCCCACAGCGCCAGCAGCCGACGCGCATAAGGCAGGAAACGCCGACCGCGATCGGTCAGCTGCAGCCGCCGGCCCCGCCGGAACAACAACCCGCCCAGCCGCCCTTCCAGCGCCTGGATGCGCAGCGATACCGCGCCCTGGGTCAGGTCCATGCGGGCAGCGGCGCGGGTGAAGCTGCCCTCGCGGGCGACCTGGTCGAACGCCTGCAGCAGATCGGCATCCATCTATTAGACTTCCTCATGCAAGCCATGGGTGTTAGCCCATTGAACCACGGTCAGACCCCAGGTCATATGAGGCTTGTAAATTCCTGGGACCAAAGACGATGCGTATCCGCGACGCCCGCGACACCGACCTGCCGGAAATCCTGGCGATCCACAACGATGCCGTGCTGACCACCACGGCGATCTGGAATTCGACGCCGGTCGACCTGGCCGACCGCCAGGCCTGGCTGGCCGCCCGGCGGGCTGCGGGTTACCCCGTGCTGGTGGCCGAACGTGACGGACTGGTCGCGGGTTATGCCAGTTTCGGCGATTGGCGCGCCTGGGAGGGGTATCGGTTCACCGTCGAGAATTCGATCTACATCCGTGCCGACCAGCGCGGCCACGGGATCGGTTCGGCGCTGCTGGCGCCGCTGGTCGGGGCGGCGGCGGCGCTGGGCAAGCATGTGATGGTGGCGGGCATCGAGGCGGGCAACGAAGCCTCGATCCGTCTGCATCGCCGGCATGGTTTCGAGATGGCCGGCCATTTCCGCGAAGTCGGCCAGAAATTCGGCCGCTGGCTGGATCTGGTGTTCCTGCAGAGGTCGCTGGCCACCTGACGTCATGGACTGGATCGTCTTCCTCGCGGCGCTGACCAGCGCTGCGCTGCACGCGGGCTGGAATGCCGCGATCAAGGTGTCGGCGACGCGCGAGGATGCGATGGCGGCCGTCGTCATCGGCTGTGGCATGGCCGCCCTGCCGTTGCTGCTGTTCGTGCCGCTGCCCGATGCCGCGGCGCTGCCCTGGATGGCGCTGGCGGTGGCCACCAACCTGGCCGCGATCAAGGCATTGACCATTGCCTACCGCTTCGGCGATTTCGCCCTGGCCTATCCGCTGGCGCGCGGCGGCGCGCCGCTGGTGGTGGCGGGGCTGGCCGCGCTGCTGATCGGCGAACCGGCCACGCCGCTGATGCTGGGGGGCATCGCCGCGATCTCGGCCGGCATGGTCATCCTGGCGCTGGAGGGGCGCAGGCGGGGCGGCGGCGGGGTCAAGGCCGTCGTGCCGGCGCTGCTGTCGGCCGTGCTGATCGGCTGTTATTCGTTCATCGACGCGATGGGGGTGCGCCATTCGGGCTCGGCCGCAGGCTACGGCCTGACGGTCTCGGTGCTGAACGGGTGCATGTTCGCCTTGATGCAGGGGGTGCGGCGGCGCAACCCGGTCACCCTGGTGACGCGGCAATGGCGGACGATGATCCTGGCCGTGCCGGCCTCGGTCACCTCATACATCCTGATCCTGTGGGCGATGACCCGCGCCCCGGTGCCGCTGGTCGCATCGCTGCGCGAAACATCGGTGCTGTTCGCCACGCTGTTCGCCGCCTTCATCCTGAAGGAACGTGTCGGACCCTGGCGCTGGGTGGCGGCCGGCGCGGTCGTCGCCGGCATCGCCCTGTTGCGCCTGGCCTGAAGACACCCTATCTGGTTCGGCATCCCGAGGAGACCACCGATGTTCCAGGCCCAGGCGATCACCACGACGGACAAGCCGACATTCTATGCCGAACTGGCCCAGCAGCTGGAAGGCCTGCTGCACGGCGAAACCGACCCGGTCGCCAATGCCGCCAATACCGCCGCGCTGCTGTTCGATGCCATGCCCGGCCTGAACTGGGCCGGGTTCTATTTCATGCGCGGCGGCGAACTGGTGGTCGGCCCGTTCCAGGGCAAGCCGGCCTGCGTGCGCATCGCCGTCGGCCGCGGCGTCTGCGGCACGACGGTGGAACGCAAGGCCTCGATCCTGGTCGAGGATGTCCACGCCTTCCCCGGCCATATCGCCTGCGACGCGGCCTCGCGCTCGGAACTGGTGGTGCCGCTGCTGCGCGACGGCGAGGTACTGGGGGTCATCGACCTGGACAGCCCGTCGCCGGCGCGTTTCGACACCGACGACCAGGCGGGGATCGAGGCGGTGGCGCGGATCTACCTGGCGGCCAGCTACCCGGCGGGCCGGCCGGGGCCCGACACCGTCGGGCGCTGATCAGGCCTGCGCGGTCGGCCGCACGATGATTTCGCCGACGTCGATGTCGGCGGGCTGGTCGATGGCAAAGGCGATCGCACGGGCGACCGCCGCGGGCGGCATGGCGAAGCTGTCCTGCGCCGCCGCGATCCGTGCCCGCATGTCGGGATCGGTCAGGTGGTCGGCGGCATTCGTCCGGGTCATGCCCGGCGAGATCACCGTGACCCGCAGCTTGTCGCCTGCCTCCTGGCGCAGACCTTCCGACACGGCACGGACCGCCATCTTGGTCGCGGCATAGACCGACTGGCCGGCGACGACGCGATGGGCTGAAGTCGATGCGGTATGGACGAAATGCCCTGATCCCTGCGCCCGGAATACCGGCAGCGCGGCGGCGATGCCGTACAGCACCCCCTTGAGATTGACGTCCACCATCGCTTCCCAGTCGTCGACGCGCAGGTTGTCCAGCGGCGAGATCGGCATCGCCCCGGCATTGCTGACCAGCACGTCCAGACGGCCGTGGCGCTGGCAGGCCCTGGCCACCAGGGCCTCGACATCGGTACGGCGGCGTACATCGGTCGCCAGCCAATCGGCCTCGAGCCGCCCGGCCAGCGCCTCCAGCGGCCCGGCGCGACGGGCACCGAGGACCAGGCGGGCGCCGCTTGCGGCCAGCAGCGTGGCGGTGGCTTCGCCGATACCGCTCGAGGCACCGGTGATGACAATGACTTTTCCTGCGATACCCGACATGGCACGGATCCTTTCCGGTGTTTTCCGGCCTTGGATATCGCGCCGCCAGGCTGGATAATCCATGCGGCTGCCTCCAGGAAATCGTTGCGATCGTCCAAAATGGATCCACTGTCCGACGTCTTCTCGCTGCTGGACCTGCAGAGCGCGGCGACCGCCCGCTTCGAGGCCGGCGGCGACTGGGCCTTCCGGTTTCCGGCCAAGCCCTGGCTGAAGATCAACGCCGTGCTGCGCGGACAGTGCTGGATCGCCCTGCCGGGCGATCCGCCCCGCCGCCTGGAGACGGGCGACGTCTTCCTGCTGGCCGAAGCGCCGTCATTCGTCCTGTCGGGTGCGCCACGCGGCGATGCCGACGATGTGGCCCCCTATCCTGCTGCCGGGCGGACCGGCGTGATGCGCCATGGCGGCGACGATACCGTGCTGATCGGCAGCGGTTTCGTTTTCCGCGACGACAATGCCCGCCTGCTGCTCGACGCGCTGCCACCGCTGGTCCATATCCCGGCCGATGCATCGGCCGCGGCCGCGCTGCGCGCGACCCTGGCCCTGCTGGGGCCGGAACTGGCTGACGGCGGCGCGATGGGATCGGCATTGGTGACGCGGCGCCTGGCCGACGTCCTGCTGGTCCAGGCGCTGCGCGCCCATGTCGCGGCCGGCGGTGCCGATGGCCTGGGCTGGATCGGGGCGCTGGGCGACCGCGCGATCGGCGCCGCGCTACGGCTGATCCACGGCGATGTCGGACGGCGCTGGACCGTCGCCGAACTGGCCGCGTCGGTCGGCATGTCGCGCTCGGGCTTCGCCTTGCGATTTCGCGAACGCACCGGCCGCGCGCCGCTCGACTATCTGACCCACTGGCGGATGCAGCTTGCCCGCGACGCCCTGCGCCATGGGGCCGAACCGGTCGCCAGCCTGGCGGCCCGCCTGGGCTATGCCTCGGAAAGCGCCTTCGGCAATGCCTTCAAGCGGGTGTGCGGCCACGCGCCGAAGCGCTATTGGGCCGCGGTCGCCACCAGCACCGGCTGATCGCGCCAGACCTGCGGGAACAGCCGCTTCAGGTTCTCGACCTTGGGCGCATCGTTGATCACGATATAGGGATAGCCCGGGTTCCGGACCATGAAGTCCTGGTGGTAGTCCTCGGCCGGATAGAATGCCTGGCCCGGTTCGATCCGGGTCACGATCTTCCTGCCGAAGACCTGGGCCTGGTCCAACTGGGCGATATAGGCCGCGGCGACGCGGGCCTGTTCGGCATCCTGGGGAAAGATCGCCGACCGGTATTGCGTGCCGGTATCGGGGCCCTGGCGATCCAGCTGGGTCGGATCGTGGGCGACCGAGAAATAGATCTGCATCAGCCGGCCATAGGAAACCTTGCGCGGGTCATAGGTGATGCGCACGGCCTCGGCGTGGCCGGTCCAGCCGCGGCTGACTTTCTGATAGTCGGCGGTCTCGGCCTTGCCGCCGGCATAACCGGACACGGCATTGGTGACGCCCTCGACATGCTGGAACACGCCCTGCACGCCCCAGAAGCAGCCGCCGGCGAACACCGCCGTCGCCGCGGTGGCCGGGCCGTCGGCAAGATCGACCGCCGGCGGGGCGATGACCACCGCATCCTCGGCCGCGGACGGCCAGGACTGCAATCCGACCGCGGCCAGCAACAGGGCGCCGGCGCACAGGGCGGCAGTGACTGACAGTTTCGGCATCGGCGTCCCTCCGGGCCTGGCAATGCCCGCAGTCTACGCCCGATGGACCGACGCGCCGCGTCACGCTGGCGTGAGGGCCGGTCAGTCCTTGAGTTCGATGTAGCCGCGATCGATCGCGCGTTCCAGCGCCTCGAACGCCTTGCGCGCTTCGTCATAGGCTTCGCGCTTGGCCCTGATGTCAGCCAGGTCGGCCGCGGCCGGTCGGATCAGGCGCAGCGCCGCGGCCAGGTAAGCACCGCGCAGCTTCGCCACCGCGACGGCGAAGGCCAGGACATGATCGCGCCCCATGCGCGGCAGGACCTGGCCCAGCACCTCGCGATTGGCCAGCCTGATGCCGTGCTCGATCTCTTCGAGGATATGTTGCTGCCGCAGCAGCATCTCAGCGTCACCCGCCATTGTCGGCCTTCCCTGCCCCGTCGCCGCCAGAGTAGCAAGCGACGGGACGTTGGGAAATCAGGCAGCGCGCGTCGCCTTGCCGCGGGCCGCCGGCGCAGACGTCTTCGACGGCTGGCCGATCATGCCCGAGACGCCGTCCAGCGCGCCGGGCGCCAGTTCCATCACCAGGAACCGGTCGGGATCGACCCAGCCCGGCAATTCCAGGCCGTGGTCCAGCGCCGAATGGAAACCGAAAGGTTCGTAATAGGGGCGGTCGCCGACCAGCATGCAGATCCTGTGGCCGAGCCTGGTGGCAGCCCACAGGCTGTGCCGGATCAGCGCCTTGCCGATACCCTCGCCGCGCCGGTCGGGATCGACCGCCACCGGGCCCAGCATCACGCCCGGCCACTGGCCGCCGATCTCGATCGGCCAGTAGCGGATCGAACCCAGCAGCTTGGTGCCCTCGTAGACGCAGAACGACAGGCTGGCGATCGGATCGACGCCCTCGCGCAGCTTGTAGACGGTCTTCAGATGGCGATCGGGACCGAAGGACTGGTCGAGCAGCGCTTCGATGGCGGGTTCGGCACCCGTCGGTTCGGGAATGATGGGCAGCATGGACGTACTTCCTGGGACGACTTCGGCGACTGTCGGCGGTTGCTTCTTGCTCCGCCGCTGACGCTGCCCGGGAAGGGGTCTGCCGTTTATGGGATTATCCCTTGATCAAGGGATGAACGGCGATCCGGGTTACGCGCGCGCGACGGTCTTGCGCTCTTGTGGAGCGCGCAGCATTCGTCGTCGCTGGATGTTGATCCCCGTAGCCATGCGCGGTTCATACCATGTGATCGACCATGGACAAAGCGGATTGTTGACGGCCGGGTTCCCCGCTTCCACAGTGCCGCGATGCGTTCCGCCGGTACCACCCTCGACCGTCTCGCCTCGATGGCCGTCTTTGCCCGCGTGGTCGAAGCCAAGAGCTTTTCGGCCGCCGCCCGCCAGCTTGGCCTGTCCAAGTCGGCGGTGTCCAAACACGTCGCCCGGCTCGAGGAATTGCTCGGCGCCCGCCTGCTGCAGCGCACGACCCGGCGCCTGGCGCTGACCGAGACGGGCACGGTCTTCCACACCCATTGCCTGCGCGTGGTGGCCGAGGCCGAGGAGGCCGAGGCGGCGGTGACCAACCTGACCGCCTCGCCCCGCGGGTTCCTGCGGGTTTCGCTGCCGATGACCTTCGGCCGCATGCATGTCGCCCCGCTGCTGCCCGACTTCATGGCGCGTTATCCCGACGTCACGATCGAGGTGGCGCTGAACGACCGCGTGGTCGATCTGGTCGAGGAAGGTTTCGACGTCGCCATCCGCATCGCCTCGATGCCCGATTCGTCGCTGGTCGCGCGCAAGCTGGCGATCTGCCGCTTCGTGGTCTGCGCCGCGCCCAGCTACTTGGCCGCCCATGGCGAACCGCAGACCCCGCAGGACCTGACCCGGCATAATTGCCTGGGTTATACCCACACGCCGACCTCGATGGACCAGTGGGTGTTCGACGGGCCAGCGGGGCTGCAGTCGATCAAGGTCAGCCACAACCTGATCGGCAACAACGGCGAGATGCTGCGCGAAGCCTGCATCGCCGGCATCGGCATCATCCGGTCGCCCAGCTTCATCGTCGGCGACGCGCTGGCCGACGGCCGGCTGAAGCCGCTGCTGTGCGACTTCGCGGTGCCGCCGCTGTCGATCAACGCGGTCTATCCGTCGCGCCGGCACCTGACGCCGAAGGTCCGCGCCTTCATCGACTATTTCGCCGAGGCCTATGCCGGCGAGCCGGGCTGGGATTGCTGGTTCACCCAGACCCCGCACAAGCAGCAGAAGAAGGTCACGGCTTGACACGACCGGCCTGGTCCTTCGGGCGGCTGATCTGGCTGATGCCCGCCGTCTTCGCCGTGCATATCGTCGAGGAATACGGTGCCGGCTTTCCCTGCTGGGTCAGTTCCATGTTCGGCCAGCCGATGGCCGCCGGCACCTTCCTCGTCAACAACGCAGGCTTCATGGTCATCCTGCTCGGGCTGACCATCTGGGCTGCGGCCAGGCCCTCGACGCTGTCGGCCTTCCTGCTGCTTGCCTGGGCGTCGGGCAATCTGTTCTGGAATTTCGTCTTCCACCTGGCGACCACGGTGATCTTCGACCGGTTTTCACCGGGCCTGGTGACGGCGACGCTGTTGTATCTGCCGGTTTCGGTGGCGGTGGGCTGGGCGGCGCTGGCCCAGCATGTCCTGCCGGTCGCGGCCTTCGTCGCGGCGACGGCAATCGGCGCGGCGCTGATGCTGCTGGTGATCTGGGGCGGCCTCTACCACTTCGCCGTCTGAGCGGAAACTCAGCGGCGGGCCGCGTCCTCGTTCTCGTCCTCGTCGTCGCCCGCGGTGAACAACAGCGCCTTGGCCTGCATGTCCTCGACCCGTTCCTCGGCATCGGCGATGGCATCCTGCAGCGCGGCGATGGTGTCGCGGGCCGTCGCGACCTCCTCCTCGATCACGGCCAACGCCATCATCCGCGCCGCCTCCAGCGCGTGGGGATCGGGGTCGGCCGCCGACCAGTCGGTGACCGCGCCGACGCGGCGGGCGAAGCGGCGCACGGTCGACACGCCGGGAAACCGGCCCAGCAACGCACCGTTGCCGGTGGCCGAAACCTGCCATTCCGTCCCGTCGCGCACGGCCTGCAACCCGTCGCGGGCAAAACCGGCGCCGACGGCCTGCCAGCCGAAGGCCGCGAATTCCTCGGCGCTGGCCTCGATCGGCTCGACCGCCCCGTCCCCGTGCTCAACCGTCATCACAGCCCCTCCTACCGCGGCGCCTGGCAGGGCACGACGAACGGTTCGATATACCGCCGCGTGACCTCGACCTGGCGCTCGAACGCCTGCCACCCCTCGACCTCGATACGGCTCATCACCTGCATCGCGGCAAGGCATTCACCATCGCTCATCTGCCGGCCCTGATAAACCGAGATCAGCGCCCCATCCATCTGGCGCTCGACCGCCTTGCGGGTGGGAAAGTTGCGCTGCAGGGCCAGGCGGCGGATTTCCAGCTCGCCCTGGATCTTGTCGGCATAGTCGGCATCGAAGGCACGGAACCTGGCCAGGGCATCGGCCGCCGTGCCGCTGGTGGTGGCGAAGTTGCGGGCCGCACAGTTTTTCAGCACCTCGCGCAGGTCGACGCCGGTGCGCACGATCGATTCGGCCGTGACCTCGTCGGGTTTCATGCAGCCCGGCCGGTCCTGCGCCGCCACGGCGGAGGCATGCGCCACCAGCAATCCGATCACCAGCCACGAAGATGAGCGTCCAGCCATGGGGACGATGATACGGGATCGGCCATGCCGCCTCTAAAAACATAATTATAGTGTTCAATATTAGGCTGATGCAGATCTCGTGTGTTTTTTCTTGAATACCGCTCCGGCGCGTGGAAATTTAGCCCCATTGTCCAATCACGAGGGGGCCCCGCCCATGCGCACGACGTCGATCTACACCACGGCCAAGCGGCTTGCTGCCGGGCTGGGGCTGGCCGCGCTGCTGGCCGGGCCGGCGGTCGCGCAGGACAAGAAGGTCGAGATCCTGAATGTCTCCTATGACATCGCCCGTGAATTGTACGTGCAGTTGAACCCGCATTTCGTCGCGGCCTGGAAGGCCAAGTCGGGCGAGACGCTGGAAATCAAGCAGAGCCACGGCGGCTCGTCGCGCCAGGCACGCGCGATCATCGAAGGCTTGAAGGCCGACGTCGTCACCTTCAACCAGGTCATCGACATCGAGGCCCTGGCCCAGCGCGGTTTCGTCGCCGCCGACTGGAACAAGCGCCTGCCCAACAACGCCTCGCCCTATTATTCGCTGCCGTCGTTCCTGGTGCGCAAGGGCAACCCCAAGAACGTCAAGGATTGGAACGACCTGATCCGCAAGGATGTGCAGTCGGTGTTCCCGAACCCCAAGACGTCGGGCAATTCGCGCTACACCTATCTGGCCGCCTATGCCTATGCCCTGGAAACCAACGGCCGGGACCAGGAAAAGGCCAAGGATTTCGTCCGCCAGCTGTTCGCCAACGTGCCGGTGTTCGACACCGGGGGGCGCGCCGCGACGACGACCTTCGTCGAGCGCGAGATCGGTGACGTGCTGATCACCTTCGAGGCCGAGACCAACGGCATCCGCCGCGAATACGGCAACGACAAGTTCGAGCTGGTCACCCCCTCGACCTCGATCCTGGCCGAATTCCCGGTGGCCGTGGTCGACAAGGTCGCCGAACAGCGCGGCACCAAGGCGGTCGCGACCGCCTATCTCGAATGGCTCTACAGCCCCGAGGCGCAGGAGTTGCTGGCCAAGAACTTCAACCGCGTGAACGACAAGGCGGTGATGGAGCGCAACGCCGCCCTGTTCCCACCGGTCAAACTGCTGCGCATCGAGGACGTGTTCGGGTCGTGGGCCGATATCCAGAAGGTGCATTTCGCCGATGGCGGGGTACTTGACCAGATCTACACCAAGCGCTAACCCCAACCCATGAACGCTGCAGCCCCGGCAATAAAGGGCACCGGGGCGCGGCCGCGCTCGGTCCTTCCTGGTTTCTCGCTGGCCATGGGCATCACCCTCGGCTATGTCGGGCTTGTCGTCCTGCTGCCGCTCGCCATGCTCTCATGGCGGGCGGCGGGCCTGGGGCTGGAGGATTTCTGGCGCATCGTGTCGGGTCCGCGCGCCGTCGCCTCCTACCTGCTGACGCTGCGCGCGGCGTTCTTCGCCACCATCCTGACCGTCGTTTACGGCCTGCTGATGGCCTGGGTGCTGGTCCGCTACCGCTTTCCCGGCCGGCGGCTGATCGATGCGGCGATGGACCTGCCCTTTGCCCTGCCGACCGCGGTGGCCGGCATCGCGCTGACCGCGCTTTATGCCAAGAACGGCTGGCTGGGCGGCCCGCTGGCCGAGGTCGGCATCAGCGTCGCCTACACCCAGATCGGCGTGGCCATCGCCATGGCCTTCGTCAGCGTGCCGTTCGTGGTGCGCACGGTGCAGCCGGTGCTGGAAGACCTGGACCCGGAAGTCGAGGAAGCCGCCCGGTCGCTGGGCGCCACCGACTGGCAGGTGTTCCGCCGCGTCATCCTGCCGTCGATCACCCCGGCCCTGCTGGCCGGCGGATCGCTGGCCTTCGCCCGCTGCCTGGGCGAATTCGGCGCGATCATCTTCATCGCCGGCAACCTGCCGTTCAAGACCGAGATAACAGCCCTGCTGATCTTCATCCGGCTGGAGGAATACGACTATCCCGCCGCCGCGGCGATCGCCCTGGTCGTGCTGGGCAGCGCGCTGGCCATGCTGCTGGTGATCAACACCCTGCAGGGCCTGAACCGGCGCTGGGCGGAGACCCGCGGATGAGCGCGCCCTATCGCCCCGGGCGCAGCGAAAGCGCCACCGTCCGCCGCACCCTGATCGGCCTGGCCCTGCTGGCGACCGCGCTGATGATCGGCCTGCCGGTCGTCATCGTCTTCGAACAGGCCTTCGCCAAGGGGTTCGAGGTCTATGCCGCGTCGCTGAACAACCCCGACACGCTGCACGCGATGATGCTGACCATGATCGTCGCCGCCATCGCCGTGCCGGTGAACATCGCCTTCGGCATCGCCGCCGCCTGGGCCATCGCCAAATTCGATTTTCCGCTCAAGAAGCTGCTGGTCTCGATCATCGAGCTGCCGTTCTCGGTCTCGCCGATCGTGGCCGGCGTCTGCTACCTGATGATGTACGGCAGCCAGTCGGTCATCGGCGCCTGGCTCGAACAATACGGCATCAGCGTGATGTTCCAGCCGGCCGGCATCGTGCTGGTGACGATCTTCGTCACCTCGCCCTTCGTGGTCCGCGAGATGCTGCCGCTGATGGAGCAGCAGGGACGCGAGGAGGAGGAGGCCGCGGCGCTGCTGGGTGCCCGGGGCCTGGCCATCCTGTGGCGCGTCACCCTGCCGAACGTGCGCTGGGCGCTGCTGTACGGCGCGGTATTGTGTGCCGCGCGTGCGATCGGCGAATTCGGCGCGGTGTCGGTGGTGTCGGGCAATATCCGCGGCGAGACCAATACCCTGCCCCTGCATATCGAGGTGCTGTATCACGACTACAACGTGATCGGGGCCTTTGCCGCTGCCACGGTGCTGACCCTGTTCGCCCTGGTCGGGCTTCTGGCCCAGACCCTGCTGGCGCTGCGGATGGAGGCGCGGGAAGGCCGCCACCCGTCCGGCGCGCATTGACGGCCGGCTGAACGACCCGGCCCATAAATTTTTCGCTGGCGGGATGAACCGGCCGCCCGCCAGCGTATATCGGTCATGACCAACCGTGCCGCCCCGTTCGACGTCCTGGCCCAGATCGGCCCCCTGCGCCGATATGCCCGGTCGCTTGCGCGCAGCGAGGCGGATGCCGAGGACCTGGTCCAGGATGCCCTGGTCCGGGCCTATGAAAAGCGCGGGACCTTCCAGTCCGGCCAGAACCTCAAGGTCTGGCTGATGTCGATCCTGCACAATCTGTTCGTCAGCCAATGGCGCCGCGGCAAGGTCGAGGCGTCGCGCCTGGCCCATGTCCAGGCGCTGGCCGAGCCGGCCTCGCCCCCGGCCCAGGACCATGCCGTACGGCTGAACCAGATCCGCGACGCGTTCCTCGGCCTGTCCGACGAGCAGCGTGCCGCGCTGCACCTCGTCGCGATCGAGGGGCTGTCCTACCAGGAAGCCGCGGAATCGCTGGGTGTGCCGCTGGGCACGCTGATGTCGCGGCTGGGGCGCGCGCGCGCCGCCCTCAGGATGATGGAAGAGCAGGGTTCGGGGTCGCCCCCGGTTCGCCTGCGCATCGTGGGAGGTTCCGATGAGCCAACCTAATGAACCGATCTCCCAGTACGACCTGCATGCCTATGTCGACGACCAGCTCGATGCCGCCCGTCGCATCGCGGTCGAGGATTACCTGGCCCGCCACCCCCACCGCGCGGCCGAGGTGATGGCCGACCTGCGCAGCCGCGATGCGCTGCGCCTGGCGTTGCCCAGCCCCGGCCCGGCGCCGGAAGCGACCCTTGCTGCCGGCCGCCGCCTGGCCCGGTCGCTGGCCGGCCAGCGGCTGTTCGCCCGGTTTCGCCGGATCGCGGCCGTCGCCGCCTTTCTGGCCATCGGCTGGTTTGCCCATGCCGAACTGGCGCCGCTGGGCGTCGGCAATTCGATCGCATCGCCGACCCCGCCGGCCTTCGTCGACGCGGCGCTGATATCGCATCGCACGGCGATGGTGCGGGCCAACCTGCATTCCTTCCGCGCCGTCGTCGATTACGACCGCGAGGAACTGGGTACCGCCACCGGCATCGAACTGCCCGACCTGCCGGGCGACTGGACCGTGCGCGACGTGCAACTGGTGCCGGCGGCGACCGGCCCCAGCGTCGAGGTCGAACTGACCGCCGGCCGCGCCGGGGGCGTATCGCTCTACGCCGTCAAGTCGGAAGCCTTCCGGGTGATCAACCCGACCCCGATCCAGAAGGGCGGCGAATCGGTCGTCTACTGGCAGATGGGCGAATACGCCTATGCCCTGACCGGCGGGCCCAGCGCGTCGGAAACCATCACGCGCGCCGCCGAACAACTCGCCGCCAGCCTGCACTGAACCGCGTCAACGGAGGATTTGAAACGCCATGAACGCCCCCCATTATGCCTGGAACACGGCGGCAGGCACCGACCGCGCCCTGTTCGACGAAGGGCTGCGCCAGCACATGCTGCGCGTCTACAACTACATGGGCCTGGGCCTGGCCCTGACCGGCCTGGTCGCCTTCATCGTCGGCACCACCCCCGCCCTCTACGTGCCGATCTTCTCGACCCCGCTGAAATGGGTCGTGATGCTGGCGCCGCTGGCCTTCGTCTTCTTCTTCTCGTTCCGCATCCACGCGATCTCGGCGGCGACGGCACAGACGCTGTTCTGGGTGTTCTGCGCCGTGATGGGCCTGTCGCTCGCCTCGGTGTTCCTGGTCTTCACCGGCGTCAGCATCGCCCGGACGTTCTTCATCACCGCCGTGATGTTCGGCGCGACCAGCCTTTACGGCTACACGACCAAGCGCGACCTGTCGAAGATGGGCTCGTTCCTGATCATGGGCCTGATCGGCGTCGTCATCGCCAGCCTGGTCAACATCTTCCTGGGCTCGTCGATGCTGCAGTTCGCCATCTCGGTGATCGGCGTCATCGTCTTCACCGGCCTGACCGCCTGGGACACCCAGTCGATCAAGGAGCGCTATGCCGAGCATTACGATGCCGAATCGACCCAGAAGATGGCCGTGTTCGGCGCGTTCTCGCTGTAC
>Ga0206117_100979_pt1 | contig 18689 bp, 14 predicted proteins | sample 3A5Ametagenome_FD_177997 | JGI IMG/M metagenome (GOLD analysis project Ga0206117, IMG submission 177997) | Enriched microbial communities from leaf-cutter ant dump, University of Wisconsin, Madison, United States - 3A5A | ecosystem: Environmental > Terrestrial > Nest > Insects nest > Nest dump... | reverse complement strand
GTCCATAATCGTCAGCCCTTCACCTGGCGGACGATGTCGATCACGCTGCCGTCGCGGTAGCGGACGATCCCGACCACCTTGTCGAGGAACTCGATGGGCCGCGGCTCCCCGGTCAGGGAGTCGGCGCGCTGCTGCAACGCCTCGATGGTCATCACCGGCAGGCCGGCGGCCTTCAGCCGCTGGGCGATCTCCGGCCGGCGCGGGTTGACGGCGATGCCGTGGTCCGTCACCAGCACGCCGATGCATTCGCCCGGCGTCACCACGGTGGTGCAGCGGCGCACCACGGTCGGGATGCGGCTGCGGATCAGCGGCGCCACCACGATGGACAGGTTGGCCGCCGCCGCCACGTCGGAATGGCCGCCCGACGCCCCGCGCATCACCCCGTCCGATCCGGTGATGACGTTGACGTTGAAATCGACGTCGATCTCCAGTGCGCTCAGGATCACCAGATCCATCTGGTCGACATAGGCGCCCTTGGAACCGGCATTGGCATATTCGTTGGTCGAGATCTCGATGTGGTTGGGCGAGGTGCGCAGCGATTCCGCCGCATCGCCATCGAAGCTCTGGGTGTCGATCACCCGTTCGATCAGGCCCTTCTTATGAAGGTCGACGATGCCGCCGGTGATGCCGCCCAGCGCGAAGCTGGCGGTGATCCCATTCTTGCGCATGTAGCCTTCGAGGAAGCGCGTCGTCGCAGTCGCCGACGCTCCGGACCCGGTCTGCATCGAGAAGCCCTGCTCGAAATAGCCGGAATGCACCATCACCTCGGCCGACAGCCGGGCGATCAGCAGCTCGCGCGGGTTGGTGGTGATGCGGGCAGCGCCGACGCTGATCTTGGACGGGTCGCCGATCTGATCGACCTTCACCACATAATCGACCTCGTCCTGCGAGAGGCTGGCCGGCGCGTTGGGGAAGGGCACGATCTCCTCGGCCAGCAGGATCACTGTGCCGGCATGGCGGGCGTCCACCTTGGCATAGCCGAGCGAGCCGCAGCGCGACCGCCCGCTGATGCCGTTGGCGTTGCCGAAACAGTCGGCGGTCGAGACGCCGAGGAAGGCGACGTCGATCTTCAGCTCGCCATCCTGGATCAGCTTCACCCGCCCGCCATGCGAGTGGATGTTGACCGGATGGGCCATCAGCCCGTGGCTGATCGCCTCGGCCAGCTTGCCGCGCATGCCCGACGTGTAGATGCGGCTGATGACGCCGTTGCGGATATGCTCGATCAGCGGCGCGTTGCAGCTCAGCAGCGACGACGGCGCCAGCGTCAGATCCTTGAAGCCCATGCGGGCCAGCAGATCGACCACGCTGTTGATCGTCTTGTCGCCTTCACGGAAGGCGTGATGGAAGGAGATGGTCATCCCGTCCTTCAGGCCGGCGCGCCTGACGGCGTCCTCCAGCGACGGGCAGACCTTGCGGGAGCGCTTCAGCTCCGGGTCCTTCAGATAGGGGTTCTGGCTGGCGAACCCGTCGAAGCGGGGCAGCCGGTCCAGCAGGTCGAAAGCGAGGTCGGTCACGGCACAGCACTCCAGTTCACTTGCGGGTTCCCGACGCCTCGGCCCGCTGCAGCACACGGCGCGCGTGGTCGATGACGGGACCGTCGATCATTTTTCCATTGAGCGAGACGACGCCGAGCCCCTTGCGCTCGCCCTCCGCCGCCGCGGCGACGACACGGCCGGCATACTCGACCTCTTCCTCGGTCGGGGCGTAGGCGTTGTGCAGAAGCTCGATCTGGCGCGGGTTGATCAGCGATTTGCCGTTGAAGCCCAGCCGCTTGATCAGGTCGACCTCCTTCAGGAAGCCGGCCTCGTCGTTCAGGTCGGACCACACCACGTCGAAGGCGTCGATCTTGGCGGCACGGGCGGCATGCAGCACGGCGCAGCGGGCATAGAACAGCTCGGTGCCGTCGCCGCGCTCGGTCTGCATGTCCATCACATAGTCGAAGCCGGCCAGCGCGATGCCGATCAGCCGCGGCGACGCCTTGGCGATGGGCAGCGCATTGATGACGCCGCTGGCGCTTTCGATGGCCGCCATCAGCTTGGTCGAGCCGATCTCTCGGCCGCAGGCGCGCTCGATGCGCTCCACCTCGCGCTCCAGCACCTCGACATCCTCGGCGCAATCGGTCTTGGGCAGGCGGACGACATCGACGCCGGCCCGCACCGCCGCCTCCAGGTCGGGAAGGCCGAAGGGGGTGTTGAGCGGGTTGATGCGCACCACCGTCTCGGTCTCGCGATAGACCGGCAGTTGCAGGGCATGGAAGACCAGCAGGCGGGCGGAATCCTTCTCGCGCAGCGAGACCGCATCCTCCAGGTCGAACATGATCGAGTCCGGCTTGTAGACGAACGCCGTGCTGAGCATGGCGGCGTTGGCGCCGGGCAGGAAAAGCATGCTGCGGCGGAGCTTCATGACAGCGCACTCCAGTCGATGGTTTGGGCCTCGGCCCCGCGCATCACCGCTGTCTGGACGCGGGCGCGGATGGCGCAGTCGAGCGCCCCCTTGTCCTCCACCACCACCAGCCCGGCGGTGACGCCGAGCCGGGCCAGCGTGTCGCGCACGACATGGTCGATCTGCAGGCCGAACTGCTGCATGACCTCGCTGCTGATGACGACTTCCAGCCCGGTGGCCGAGCCGGGCGATACCTTGACCAGCAGGTCGCTCGATTCGAGCGTGCCCGCCAGGGCCTCCTTGACGATCTTCATCGGTCCCACTCCAGAAGGCCCGGCGGCAGGCGCACCAAGCGTCGCGCCGCCGGGCCGGTTCAGATGCCGGCCGCCACGGCCCGGCACGCCAGCGCGTCGGGCTCGCCGCCGTGACCCAGCGGGTCGGGGGCGAATGGCAGGATTTTCGACAGGTATTTCTCGCGCAGCAGATCGAAGGTCGGCGCCGGCACCAGGGCGCGGATGCGGTCGAGGTCGCGGCTGCGCAGAAGGCGCCGCACCTCCGACGCCGAGATCGGCGTGCCGCCCGCGCGGGTGCGCGCCTCCTCGATCACCGTCACCGCCGGAGCCGTGCTGCCGGCCCCCTGCAGCCAGAACTTCATGTCGGCGTTGTATTTGCGCGTGGTTTCGCAGAAAGGCTCGGTGCCGACGAAACGATGGGTGATGCCGAGCGCCGGTGCGATGTGGTTGCGGAACAGCAGCAGGTCGATCGCCGTGCAGCAATCGCCGACCACCCCCTTCTCCTTGAAGAAATAGTCGGGAAAGGTGGCGCGCGAGACCATGTATTGCGACCCGTGATGCAGGGTCAGCCGCTCGATCCCGCGCACCCCCTCCTCGACCAGCGCATAGCGGTCGCGGTAGGAGACGAAGGACACGTCCTCGCTGACCACGAACAGGTGCAGCCAGTCGCACTGCGCCGCCGCCAGCTTCACCAGATACTGGTGGCCCAGCGTAAAGGGGTTGGCGTTGATGACGATGCCGCCGATCCGGGCATCCGCGCCTATTGCGACCGGCGGACGCTGGACGCGCAGCCGGTCGCAATAGGCGCGGATGCCGACCGGCGTGTTCTCCATCAGCGTGACGTAGCCCGGCACCTCCGCCAGCGCATAGAAGCCGCAGCCCTGGAAGAAGGAGACGTTTTCCGGCCGGGTGTAGAGGAACAGGTGCGAATGGCCGCGCTCATAGGCGAGATGGACCACTTCGCTCAGCAGCGTCAGGCTCAGGGAGCCGCCGCGCAGATCCGGATCGATGGCGCAGCATTTGACGATGTTGCTTTCCAGCCCGGCGCAGGCCACCAGCCGGCCGGCGTCGCGGCAGACCACGAAGACCTGGATGTGCTCCTCATAATCCAGGCCGCAACGGCCCAGCAGCGCTTTGATGTCCCGGCGCTCCCTGGCGCTGGCCGCCGGATCGACGGCGTAGAAGTCGAGTTCGTCAGTCACGGATTCATGCTCCTTCTGGAGCTTCCGACAGGGTGGTCGCGGTGTTTCGTGGGTCGGGCACTCCCTTCCCCCGCGCCGGTAACGACGCCTCCGCGGCGTCCGATGGAACCCAGTGTGGACCGGACTTCTGTCAAATCGCTGTCAGGCCCGGTTCGCCTTGTGGTCCATTTTGTCGCGGTTCCGCGGGACGGCGTCGCCACCGGCCCGCAAAGTCGCCGCCTCTTACTCCGCCGCCTGGCGCAGCGGAACCGGTGTGGTGTCGATCTGGGCGTCGACAACGGCCAGTGCCGTGACGTTGACGAGGCCGCGCGTGGTGATCTCCGGCGTCACGATGTGCGCCGGGGCGCTGACGCCCAGCAGGATCGGGCCGACCGACAGGCCGTCGCTCAGCACCTTCAGCATCTCCAACGCGATGTTGGCGGCGTCCAGCGTCGGCATCACCAGCAGGTTGGCCTGCCCGCGCAGCCGGCCGTTGGGCAGCGCCGCGTCGCGCACCGCCTCGCACAGCGCCGCACCCGCCTGCATCTCGCCATCGGCCTCCAGCTCCGGCGCCCGACGGCGCAGCAGCTCGCAGGCCGCCCGCATCTTCAGCGCCGACGGCGAGTCCGAACTGCCGAAGTTGGAATGCGACAGCAGCGCCACCTTCGGCTCGATGCCGAAATGACGGACCTTCTCCGCCGCCAGCACGGCGATCTCGGCGATCTCCTCGGCACTCGGGTCGGGGTTGACATGGGTGTCGGTCAGGAAATAGGTGCCCTTGCCCAGGATCAGCAGCGTCATCGCAGCCGACACCGGCGCATCGCCGCGGCGGCCCAGCAGGTCGCGGATGTGGCGGTGATGCTCGGCATAGCGCCCGGCGGTGCCGCAGACCATGGCGTCGGCCGCCCCGCGCCGCACCATCAGGCTGGCAAAGACGGTGGCGTCGGCCCGCACCATGGTGGCGGCGAAAGTCGGCGACACGCCGCGCCGGCCTATCGCCTGCCGGTAGACATCGGCATATTCGTGACAGCGCGGATCGCGCACCGGATCGACCACCGTGACGTCCCGGCCGGGGACCAGCCGCAGCCCGAGCTGTTCGATCCGCCGCGCCACCACCTCGTCACGGCCCAGCAGGATCGGCCGGGCGATGCCCTCGTCCACCGCCACCTGGGCGGCGCGCAGGACGCGCTCGTCCTCGCCCTCGGCATAGACGACGCGCTTGGGCGCCTGGGCCGCCTTGTGGAAGACCGGCTTCATCACGAGGCCGGAGCGGAAGACATACTGGCCCAGACGCTCGCGGTAGGCGCGCAGGTCGGCGATCGGCCGGGTGGCGACGCCGCTGTCCATCGCCGCCTGGGCGACGGCCGATGCCACATCGACGATCAGCCGCGGGTCGAAGGGCTTGGGCAGGATGTAGTCGGGGCCGAAGCGCAGCTGTTCGCCGGTGTAGGCAGCGGCCACCACGTCGGAGGCCTCGATCCGCGCCATGTCGGCGATGGCCTTGACGCAGGCGATCTTCATCGCCTCGTTGATGGTGGTCGCCCCTACATCCAGCGCACCGCGGAAGATGAAGGGGAAGCACAGGACGTTGTTGACCTGATTGGGATAGTCGGAGCGGCCGGTGGCGATGATGGCGTCGGGGCGGGCGGCGCGCGCCTCCTCCGGCGTGATCTCCGGATCGGGGTTGGCCAGCGCCAGGATCAGCGGCTTGGCCGCCATCGTCTTGACCATGGCGCCGGTCAGCACGCCCGGCCCCGACAGGCCGAGGAAGATGTCGGCGCCGACCATCGCCTCGCCCAGGCTGCGCACGGCGCCTGCCGTGGCGTAACGGTCCTTGTAGGGGTTCATGCCGGCATTGCGGCCCTGATAGACGACGCCCTCGCGGTCGGCCAGGATGATGTTGGCGCGCTTCACCCCCATGCCGACCAGCAGGTCGAGGCAGGCGATGCCCGCCGCCCCGCCGCCGGTGGAGACGACGCGCACATCCCCGATGCGCTTGCCGACCACCTGCAGGGCGTTGTAGACGGCCGCCGCGACGACGATGGCGGTGCCATGCTGGTCGTCATGGAAGACCGGGATCCGCATCCGCTCCTTCAGCCGGCGCTCGACCTCGAAGCAGGCAGGGGCGCCGATGTCCTCAAGGTTGATGGCGCCGAAGGTCGGCTCCAGCCGGGCGATGGTGTCGACCAGCGCATCGACGTCCTTCTCGTCCAGCTCGATGTCGAAGACATCGATGTCGGCGAATTTTTTGAACAGGACGGCCTTGCCCTCCATCACCGGCTTGGCGGCCAGCGGGCCGATGTCGCCCAGCCCCAGCACCGCCGTGCCGTTGGAGATCACCGCCACCAGATTGCCGCGCGCCGTCACCTCCGCCGCGTTGGCCGGATCGGCGACGATGTCGGTGCAGGCGAAGGCCACACCCGGCGAATAGGCCAGCGCCAGATCGCGCTGCGTCATCATCGGCTTGGTGGGCACGATCGCCAGCTTGCCCGGTTTCCCGAGACGATGGTATTCGAGTGCGCGCTCCTTCAGATCGCCCGACATGGCATTCCCCAATATTGATTGTCCCGCGGACGCATGTCGATGCCGGAGGCGGCATTTCTGCGGCTTGCCTGTCCGCTTTTTGACGAAGTCTTGGGGTTATAGGCGCGATATCTGTCAGAAGCCTGTCAGTAGCGGTTGGTCATCATGCGCCATTGTCGCAGGAAGCGGGCGCGCTTGCTGTCGTCCAGAAAAACGAGAAGGCCGGGATTGAGCGTCGTGTGCTGGAGCGGCCCATTCAGCTCGGCCAGCAGATGCGCCGCCGAGAAGGGACCGTCCACAGTGGGCGAGATGGCGTAGAAGGGCGTCCTGTTGGCGATCTGGGTCTGCCCCTCCTGCGACAGCAGGTAGTCGATGAACAGGCCGCCGAGCCCGGCGAGCGCCGCCCCCTTGGGAATGGAGGCGACGCGCGAGGTGACCAGCGTGTAGTCGCTGGGCAGCACGATGCCGATGGGCGCCCCCGCCAGCTGCCGCGCCCGGGCGTAGGATCCCAGCAGATTGTAGCCGATCAGCCGCTCGCCGCGCTCGATCTGGTCCAGCATCTCGCCAGTGCAGCAGCGCTGGTCCATGTGTCGGTCGGCCATGGCGTCCACAAGCTGCCAGAACTGGCTGTTCAGGACCGAATCCTGGGTGGCGAGCAAAAAGCCGATGCCGCTCTGGGCGATGTCGTAGGTGACGATGCGGCCGTCATAAACATCCTTCTCGCGGATCAGGCGGATCAGGTCGTCGCGGGTGCGCGGCACATCGGTCTCCGGCACCCGGTCGCGGTTGTAGACGATGACCGCCGGTTCCTGGGCGAAGCTGAAAGCCTCGTCCCGCCAGTTGGCCCAGCGCGGCAGGGCCGCCGTGGCCGGCGACAGGTGGCGCTGCATGTAGCCGTCATTGACCAGCTTCACCTGCAGATCGGCGGACGAGCTGATAACCAGATCGGGCAGCCGCTCGCCGGGAGTGACGATGCCGTCGTAAAGCTCGACCGCCGTCATCTCGTCATACTGGATGGCGATGCCGGGATGGCGGTGCTGGAAGTCCTGGATCAGCCCCTCCATCACCGGCCGGTCGGTGGTGGAGGCGATGACGAGGGTCGCGGTGCCGCCCCCCTCCGCCGCATAGAGAGTGCGCTTGGCAAAACTCTCCCCCGGCCAGAGCAGCAGGATGGAAAGCAGCAGGATCAGCGACGGCAGCCAGAGGCGTTCCGCCTTTACCGCCCTTTGCCCCTTGTCGCCATGCCCTTCCCGGCTTTCCGCCCCTTCTCCGCTCCGACAGGCATGGCAGCGATGGTCGAGCGGGAACACCATCCGGGCGATCAGCCCGCCGCCGGGGCGGTCGTTCAGCGAAAAGGCGGCGCCATGCCCATCGGCGACCGCCGCGACGATGGCCAGGCCCAGTCCGCTGCCCACCGTGCCCGCCGCCGAACTGCCGCGGCCGAACCGGCTCAGCACCTTGGGCTTCTCCTCGTCGGGAACGCCGGGGCCGCGGTCTGCAACCTCGATCAGCGGACCACGCTCGCCGTCGGCAGGGCACAGCCGGACCACCACCGCGCCGGCGTCGCCGCTATATTTGATGGCGTTGTCCACGAGGTTGACCAGCGCCTCGCGCAGGATTACCCCGTCGCCGCAGACGGCGATGTTGTCCTCGCCCTCCTGCTCGACGCGCAGCGTGGTGTCCTCGGCGATGGCGGCGGCCCGCTGCACCACCTGCCGGGCCAGAACCGTCAGATCGACGAAGTCGGGGTGAAGCGCCTCGCTGCGGTGGACGACCATGGCATGGCTGAGCAGCTGGGTCGTCAGCTCGCTCGCTTCGACGGCGTTGCGGTGGATGCGGCCGACGATGCGTTGCAGCCGGGCGGGGTCGGTCTCCTCCGACGCCAGTTCCGACTGCGAGCGCAGGGCCGCCAGCGGCGTCCGGATCTGGTGCGCCATGTCGGCCAGGAAGGTCTTGGTCGATTCCAGATTGCCGTGCAGCCGCGCCATCAACGTGTTGATGGCGCCCAGCAGCTGGCGGACCTCCGCCGGGGCAGACACGTCGATGGCGCTGAAATCGTTGGGCCGGCGGGCATGGATCAGCCGCTCCAGGAACCCCAGCGGCGCCAGCGCCTGCCGCACGCCGAACCACACCAAGCCGATGCTGACCAGCAGCATCAGCATCACCGGCAGGAAGGAGTTCATGAAGAACCCGCGGGCCAGCGTGTCGCGCTCCTCCCGCGTCTGGGCGACGACGATGGTCACCCAGTTCGTCCGCCGCGCCTGGACGATCAGATGGCCCAGGGCAACGACGCGCACCGGCTCCCCGCGATAGACGGTGTCGGTGAAGCTGGCGACGTCGTCCTGCCGCACGGCGCCGGGCAGGTCGCGATAGCCGATGACCGGACTGCCGTCGGTGTCCAGCACCTTGTAGAAGGCGCGGTCGCGCTGCGCCATGGCGAGGATGCCGAGCGAGGAATAGGGAAGATCGACCACCACCGCCCCCTCCTCCACCCGCACGGCATCGGCGATGGCGAGCGCAGAAGCGAGGAGAAGCTGGTCGTAGGCGCCGTCGGCGGCGCGCCGCGCATCGCTGCGGATCAGCAGGAACAGGCATCCGGCGACCAGCGCCAGCACCAGCACCAGCCGCACCATCAGCCGCCGTTGCAGCGACCCCGCTATCCGCTTGTCAGGGGGCATCTTGCCGTTCCGCGACATAGCCCTGGCCATGCACGGTGCGGATCACGACCGACGCGCGCTCCAGCTTGCGGCGCAGACGGGAGACGTAAAGCTCGATGGCGTTGGGCGCCACCGGCTGGTCGAGGCTGCACAGCCGGTCGATCAGCGTGTCCTTGGCCATCACCCGGTTCAGGTTCGACAGGAACAGCTCCAGCAGGCGGAACTCCCGCGCGCTCAGATCCACCGTCTGGGCCTCGACCGTCACCTTCTTGGTGGCGGTGTCGAAGACCATGTTGCCGAAGACCTGTTCGGAGGCGGCGATGCCGTGATGGCGGCGCAGCAGGGCGCGGCAGCGCGCCTCCAGCTCGCGGAAATCGAAGGGCTTGACGACGTAATCGTCGGCGCCGAGGTCGAGCGCGTCGACCTTGGTGTCGACGCGCGACCGGGCGGTGACCACCAGGACCGGCGTCTGGTCGCCCTTGCGGCGAAGCTGGCGCAGCAGCGTCTGCCCGTCCGGGCCGGGCAGCATCAGGTCGAGGATGACGAGCTGATAGGTCTCGCCCGCCAGCAGCTCCTCCGCCTGATAGCCGTCGGAGGCCCAATCGATGGCATAGCCATGCTTGCGCAGGCGCTGGATGATCGCGTCGGCGAGATCCTCGGTGTCCTCGACCACCAATATGCGCATGTTACCAGCCTCCGTCGACAGAACCGGCCGTGCCGCTGCGTCCGCGGGGAAACCGCTCCTTGCCGCATCATAAGGCGGTGCGGGCCGCCGCCGCCCTGTCCTGAATCAAGCCGCCGGCCAGCCCCGACAGAAGCGACCGATCACCAAGGCGGATCGCCGGAGCCCGGCGCCGCGTCAGACAGGTTGCCCCAGTTCGATCCTGCGCAGGCAGTGCAGGACCCGCGCCGCGCCGTCACCGGTCTCCACCAGCTCGCCCGGCTTGGCGCCGAGCAGGCTTTCCTTGCAGCCCATCCACTCCGTCGCACGCTCGGCCGTGCCGAGAACCTCGACGGCCCGATCGAACACCATACCGCCATCCACCATGGCATTGACCCCAACCATGAAACCACCTCGACTGCGGAGAAGGCCGATTGCCGGATCGCGCGCCGGAGCAGCCGGCCCACGGACATCGTGCCGGGGTCCATTGTAAAGACCCCAGCTGTCAAAGACCTGTCGCCGATCACGTTTGGGGCTGGGCTTTCCGGGGGGCCATCATGATGGAGCTGCCACCCACGAGGGACCGGAGGCTTTGCCTCACGGCCGGTCGGCCTGCACGGTCAGCGCGGCCGCGGCCTTGCCCGACAGCAGGGCAGCGGCCGGGACGGCCACGGCCTCCGACGTCAAGCCGTTTCCGGTCAGGCCGGCGCCGCTCAGGCCGAGCCGCCCGGTCACCCTGAACGCCACCCAGACCGCCGCGACGCCGAACAGCACCGATCCCGCGGCCTGCCCGATCAGCACGCCCGGCGCCCCGCCCAGCCCGCCGCCCGCCGCGACGAAGGGCATGGTCCCCAGCGTCGCCCGGCCCCAGTTGAACCCGGTCGCCAGCAGTGGAAAGCCCAGATTGTTGAAAGCGGCGTTGGCAACGAAGAGGAAGCCGACGAACAGGAAGCCGCCGGCCACCACGCTGCAGAACAGGCGGACCAGATCGGCCGAAACGCCCTGGGCGGAAAAGGCGATCACCACCCAGTCGCGGGCAAGGAACAGCCCGAGCCAGACCGCCAGCACCCAGACGACGATCAGCACCAGGCTGGCCTTCAGCGTCTCGCGCACCCGGTCGAGACGGCCGGCACCCAGATTCTGCGCCAGGATCGGGCCGACCGCCCCGGTCAGGGCGAAGATGGTGCCGAAGGCGACCGGGACCATGCGGTCGACAATGGCCGCCCCGGCAATCGCCGCATCGCCGAAGCGGGCCATGCTGGTGGTGACGTAGACGCCGGCGACCGGGGTGGCGAGGTTGGTCAGGACCGCGGGACCGGCGATGCCGGCCAGCGTACGGGTATCCTTCAGCAGCCCGGCCCAGCCCGGCGCCGCGACCATCCGGTGCACCCGTGCCACGCCGTGCCAGCCGACGGCGGCGAGCAGGAGACGGGACAGCACGACCGTCACCGCCGCACCGGTCAGGTCCAGCCGCAGGCCGAAGATCAGGACCGGATTCAGCGCTGCGGTGAACAGGGCGGCATAGAGGGTGACGGTCATGGCGCGGCGCGCATCGCCCTGTGCCCGCAGCATCGCCGAACAGCCCATGCCGAGGCCGAGCAGCGGCAGGGTCGGCGACAGGATGGTCAGATAGCCGACCGCAAGATCCTTGGTGACTCCCTTGGCACCCAGCAGATCCATCGCCGGACCCAGCAGCGGCAGGGTCAGCAGCCCGACCAGTGCGGCAGCCAGCGCGGTGAGGATCAGGCTGGAACCGGCCAGCCTCGCGGCCTCGGCGCGCCGGCCGCCGCCTATCGCGCGTGCGACCAGCGCGCCTATGCCAATCGACAGCCCGATGCACAGCGACGATTGCAGGAACAGGACGGTGCCGGCGAAGCCGACCGCCGCCGCCAGTTCGCGCTCGCCCAGCAGGGAGATGTAGAACAGGTTCAGCAGATCGACCGCAAACACCGCGATCAGCCCGACCGAGCCCGTGGCGGTCATGACCACCACATGGCGCATCGGCGAGCCGGTGGTGAAGCGGCCCGCGGCGGTTTCGGTCATCGGATCGGTCTCCTGCTTGACGGCCTTGGTTTTGAGGCCCCGGTTCAATGGCCCCGGTCTGAAGGACGGTCGGCCCCGCTCGGTTGTTCCCGGCCAAAGTGGCGCAGGCAGGTCTCTCCGGCAAACCGCTTCTCGCCGCAACCGACCCGCCGACCCCGTCACGATACCTGAAGGTCACGTCAGGAAACTGTCAGATCTCGCACACATACTGTCAGCAAGAGCCGCAATGCGCGGCATCAGCAAATCAACAGACTCTGTTGGAGGAAACGATGAGCAGGACGTCGCAGACGGTCCGTCCCGCCCCTGTGGGTGCCGTGGGAGCCGCGGCCGATCCGGTGGCTGCCACGGTTCCGGCTACCCCGCTGCTGGAGGTATCCGGCGTCACCTTGCAGTACAAGACCACGGATCATCTGGTGACGGCGACCTACCGGGTCGATTTCCAGGTCTTCAAGTCCGACCGCTACGTCCTGCTCGGGCCGTCGGGCTGCGGGAAATCCACCCTGCTGAAGGCTATCGGCGGCTATCTGGAACCGGTGGAGGGCGCCATCCGGCTGAACGGACACGAGGTGACCCGGCCCGGTCCCGACCGCATGATGGTCTTCCAGGAATTCGACCAGCTTCTGCCCTGGAAGAGCGTGCGCGAGAATGTGCTGTTCGCGCTGACCACCAGCGGCCGCGCCAAGGGGGCGGAGGCGGCGGAGCGGACCGACCATTACATCAACAAGGTCGGTCTGACGAAGTTCGCTCACAGCTTCCCGCACACGCTGTCCGGCGGCATGAAGCAGCGCGTCGCCATCGCCCGCGGCATGGCGATGGAGCCCGACGTCCTGCTGATGGACGAGCCCTATGCCGCGCTCGACGCCCTGACCCGCCGCCGCATGCAGGACGAACTGCTGCGCCTGTGGGACGACACCAAATTCACCGTCCTGTTCGTGACCCACTCCATCGAGGAGGCGATCCGCGTCGGCACCCGCATCCTGCTGCTGTCGCCGCATCCGGGCCAGGTGAAGGCCGAACTGAACAGCATCCCGCCGGAGCAGCTCGGCACCGCCGCCCAGGCGGAGCTGGAAGCCCGCATCAACGACATGCTGTTCGTCCACTGAGGCCCGCCATGATCACGCACTCCACCATGCAGTCCACCATGCAATCCATCCTCGTCGACCGTCCGGAGATCGTCCGCGACGTCTCCCGCTCGACCGTCATCGCCGATGTCGAAAAACCCTTGAGCGCGTGGGAGCGGCTGTACCGCGTGCCGCTGCTGCGCAAGGGGCTGATCCTGCTGGTGCTCGCCGTGATCTGGGAGATCTACGGCCGCTGGCTCGACAACCCGCTGCTGTTTCCGCCCTTCACGGCGATGCTGCAGGCCTTCGTCACCGACCTCGGCAACGGCATCATCCCGGCGCGCACGCTGGTCTCGCTGCAGACTCTCGTGATCGGCTACGCCATGGGCATCCTGCTGGCGGCGCTGCTGACCACCGTCGCCATCGGCTCGCAGATCGGCACCGATCTCCTGGAGACGATGACCTCCATGCTGAACCCGCTGCCGGCCATCGCCCTGCTGCCGCTGGCGCTGATCTGGTTCGGGCTCGGCTCGGGCAGCGTGATCTTCGTGCTGGTCCATTCCGTGCTGTGGGCCATCGCGCTCAACACCCATGCCGGCTTCCGATCCGTCTCCAACACGCTGCGCATGGTCGGCCGGAACTATGGGCTGAGCGGCCTGGGGCTGGTCCGCCACATCCTGATCCCGGCGGCCTTCCCGTCGATCCTGACCGGCCTGAAGGTCGGCTGGGCCTTCGCCTGGCGCACGCTGATCGCGGCGGAGCTGGTGTTCGGCGTCAGCTCCGGCTCGGGCGGGCTCGGCTGGTACATCTTCGAGAACCGCAACCAGCTGGAAACGGCCAACGTCTTCGCCGGCCTGTTCACCGTGATCCTGATCGGGCTGGTCGTCGAGAACGGCGTCTTCGCCACCATCGAGCGGCGCACCATCCGCCGCTGGGGCATGCAGCACTGATCCGAACAGCAAAAATTCTTTTGGGAGGACTCTTCATGACTGCATTCGCGACCCTGCGCCGGGCCGGCGTCCTGGCGACGGCACTGATCGCACTGGCGACCGGCAGCGTCCGCGCCGAGGCCCCGGAAGTCCACATCTCCAAGGGCTATGGCATCCTCTATCTGCCGATGATCGTCATGGAGCATGAAAAGCTTCTGGAAAAGCAGGCCAAGGCGGCCGGCCTCGGCGACGTCAAGGTCGGCTGGCTGGAGCTGGACGGCGGCAACGTCATCAACGACGCGATGATCTCCGGCAATCTGGACATCGCCGCCATCGGCGTGCCCGGCTTCCTGACGCTGTGGGCGAAGGTGAAGGGCAACGCCAAGCTGGAGGTGTCGGGGCTGGCCGGGCTCAGCGCCACCTCGCTCTACCTCAACACCAACAACCCCAACATCAAGTCGCTGAAGGATTTCACCGCGAAGGATAAGATCGCCCTGCCGGGCATCAAGACCTCGCTGTCGGCGGTCGTGCTGCAGATGGCCGTCGCCAAGGAGTTCGGCGACGACAATTACGCCAAGCTCGACCCGATGACGGTCGGCCTGCCGCATCCGGAAGCCTACACCGCACTCGTTTCCGGCAAGACCGAGGTGAACAGCCATCTCGGCTCGCCGCCCTATTCCTTCATGGAGCTGGAAAACCCGCAGGTCCATCGGGTGATGAACTCGGTCGACGTGCTCGGCAACATCTCGCTCGACCTCGTCTATGCGCCCAAGCGCTTCATCGACGCCAACCCGAAGCTGACCGCCGCCTTCCTCGCGGCGCTGGAGGAGGCAGACAAGTTGATCGCCGACGAGCCGGCGCGCGCGGCCACCATCTATGTCCAGTCGGCCAAGGCCAAGCTGTCGGTCGAGGAGGTCGAGCGGATGATCAAGGACCCGGACACCAAATTCTCGACCACGCCCAACGGCGTCATGCAGTTCGCCAACTTCATGGGCCGCGTCGGCTCGATCAAGACCAAGCCGGCGAGCTGGCAGGACCTGTTCATCGCCAACGTCCATTCCCTGTCGGGAAGCTGACCGCCCGGCGGGTCCCGCATCGGCACGAACTGGCCCGGGTCGTCCCCGGGCCATTTTTTTGCTCCCGCCGTGTCTTTGCCTTCAGGGCTGATGCAGGAACGCCTTCCACTGCTGGAGGAAGCGGGCGCGTTTCAGATGGTCCATGAAGACCAGCAGGGCGGGGCCGAGCCCGATCCGCTGCGTCGGGCCGCGCATCTCCTCCTGCAGGTGGGTCGCAGACATCGGGCCGCCGACCGTCGGCTGGATGGAGTAGAAGGCGGTGCTGCCGGCGACCACCGACTGCCCGCGCTCCGACAACAGGTAATCGATGAAACGCCCGGCCAGCTCCGGCGCGCTCGCCCGCTGCGGGATGAGGGCGACGCGCGTCATGACCAGCGTGTAGTCGGACGGCAGGACGATCCCGATGGGAGCACCGTGGATCTGCCGTTCCCGCGCGTAGGAGCCCAGCAGATTGTAGCCGATGTAGGTCTCGCCGCGCTCGATGGCGTCGACCATGTCCGACGTGCAGCACATCTGCCTGGCCTGGTTCTCGCCGAGCGCGTCGGCAAGCTGCCAGAACTGGCTGGTCAGGACGGAGTCCTGCGTCGCGAACAGATAGCCGATGCCGCTCTCCTCGACATTGTAGGTCACCACCCGGCCGCGGTAGCGCTCCTTGCGGTCGCGCAGCAGGTGGATCAGATCCTCGCGGGAGCGCGGCACGTCCTCCGCCGGAACCAGATCGCGGTTGTAGACGATGGCCGCCGGTTCCTGGGTGAAGCCGAAGGCGGCGCTGCGCCAGTTCGCCCAGTCCGGAAGCGCCTCTGTGGCCGGGGAGCTGTAGCGGCGCGCATGCCCGTCATTGACCAGCTTCACCTGCAGGCCGGAGGCGGAGCTGATGACGAGGTCCGGCACGTCGCCGACGGCCCGCTTGACGACGGAATCGTACAGCTCACCGGTGTTCATTTCCCGGAATTCGATGGTGACTGCCGGGTTCTCCCGCTGGAAATCCCGGATCAGCGGCTCGATCGCCGGCCGGTCGGTCGCCGCGTCGATGCGCAGGCGTTCCGTGCCGCCCACGGCTGCCGGATACAGGACCGGCTCCACCGCCCTGGCCGGGCCGGCGGCGGTCAGCGTCAACGCTCCCGCCAGCAGCAGGATCAGGGGAAGCAGGCGCCGCCCGGCCGGGACGCCATTCGCGGTTCCCTCGCCGGGCTGGACGGGCGCCGGGAACTCCAGCCGGACGACCAGCCCGCCGCCGGGACGGTCGAGCAGCGACAGGGCCGCATGGTGCGCCTCCGCCACCGCCGCGGCGATGGAAAGGCCGAGGCCGCTGCCGGCGATCCCCTTGGACAGCCGCCCGCGGCTGAAGCGTTCGAACACCTTGGGTTTCTCCCCGTCCGGTATGCCCGGACCACGGTCGGCGATCTCCACGAGCGGGCCGTAATCGCCGGTGCCCGGACGCACCAGCACCTCGACGGGGTTGGCGCCACCGTATTTGACGGCATTGTCCAGCAGGTTGGTCAGGGCTTCCCGCAGGGTCACGGGGTCGCCGTGCAGCAGCGCGTCCCCCTCGGCCGGCTCGCGGGTCAGTGCGATGGGGGGCGCGTCGGGGCGGCCCGCCATCTGCTGGACGATCTGCCGGAGCAGCGCGTCGAGGTCCACCACCTGGGGCTGGACCGCCTCGGCGCGATGGACGACGGTCGCATGGTTCAGCAGCTGGGTGGTCAGCTCGCTCGCCTCGACGGCGTTGCGGTGGATGCGCTCGACGCGGTTCCGCAGCCGCTCGACATCCGCCTCGCGCCGTGCGAGTTCGGCCTGCGACCGCAGCGCCGCCAGGGGGGTGCGGATCTGATGCGCCGCGTCGGCCAGGAAGGACTGGGTGGAATCCAGGTTGGCCTTGAAGCGGATCATCAGCTGGTTGATCGCGGCCAGCAGTTGCCCGACCTCGGTCGGCACCGGAGCGTCGATCGGGGAGAAATCCTGCGAAGGCCGGGTGCGGATCAACGACTCAAGGAAGCCCAGGGGCGCCAGCGCTTGACGGACGCCGAACCAGAGCAGAAGGGCGCCGACGACCACGGCGAAGGCGATGGGGGCGAAGGAATTGGCGACCAGACGGGAGGCCAGCAGGTCGCGCGCCTCGCGGGTCTGGGCGACCACCACCGTCACCCATCCGGAGCGCGCCACGCCGCTGATGAAGCGTCCCGTGACCGCGATCCGCACCGGGGCGTCGCTGTAGACGGCGTTCTGGAACATCGGCCTGTCGTCATGCACCGTGGCGCCGGGCAGATCCTCGTAGCCGGTGACGAGGACGCCGCCCGGCGCCATGACCTTGTAGAAGACGCGGTCATGCCGGGCGGTGCCCAGAACGCTCAGCGAGGAATAGGGCAGATCGACCGTGATGGCGCCGTTCTCGACCCGCACTGCGTCGGCGATGGACAAAGCGGATGCTGACAGAATCTGGTCATAGGCGCTGTCGGCCGCCTCGCGCGCGTAAGTGCGGACGAACAGGAACAGGATGAGGGTCACGACGCCGAGAACCACGAACATCCGTGTCAGCAGGCGTCGGCGCAGCGAGCCGCCCGCCGCGACGCGACCCTCATTCGGCATTTTGCTTTTCACCCACATAGCCGACGCCGTGGACGGTGCGGATCACCACCGAAGCGCCCTCCAGCTTGCGCCGCAGCCGGGAAACCGACATCTCCACCGCGTTCGGGGTGACCGCCTGTTCCAGGTCGAACAGCTGGTCGATGAGCGCGGTCCTGGTCAGCACACGGCCCATGTTGCCCAGGAACAGTTCCAGCAGCCTGAACTCCCGCGCGCTGAGGTCGAGGGGCCGTCCGTCGATGGCGACCGTCCGCCGCGCCGTGTCGAACGCCAGATTGCCGATGACGGTCTCGGACGAGGCCATCCCGTGCGACCGGCGCAGCAGGGCGCGGCATCGCGCTTCCAGTTCGCGCAGGTCGAACGGCTTCACGATGTAATCGTCGGCGCCGAGATCGAGCATGTGGATCTTGGTGTCGATCTGCGACCGGGCCGTGGTGACCAGAACCGGTGTCCGGTTCCCCCGGCGGCGCAGCTGGCCGAGCAGCGCCTGCCCATCCGGTCCCGGCAGCATCACGTCCAGGATGATGAGCTGGTAGGTCTCGGTGCGCAGAAGCTCCTCGGCCTGATGGCCGTCGGCCGCCCAATCGACGGCATGGCCGAGGCTGCGCAGGCTGTCGACGACCGCGTCCGCCAAGTCCTCGGCATCCTCGATAACCAGTATGCGCATCGGTGCTCTCTCACAGGCCGGGCACCGATCATACCGTGCGCGTCCCAAAGGAGCCATAAGGGCCGAAGCGGTCCAATGGGAAGCGCCAGCCTTCCGACCGTCGGGCCGGGCTAATCAGGCGGCGACACTGCCCGCCGTCGGCGGTCTCCCCCTCAAGCCGCAGGACCGGCATGCGGAGGCAATGACGGGACATGCCGGGTCCGTCCCCCCGCATCCTGCACACCTTCGGGCGCAGCAGGATGTGGTCGATTGGCCGGCCGCGACCGGCCCAGCCCGAGCCGGTCGCAATCTATGCGAGATTTGCTTGCCGATTCAGTTGCCGACCGACGGCGGCTCGGCCATGAGGTCCTTGACGCGGATTGCGCTGCCGGCGCGGTCCTGCCAGGTCGACAGGCCCCGGCTCACCGCCTGGGTCAGGGTGGGCAGGTCGTCGGCGGCCATCGTTTCGGGCAGCGGGTCGACGCCGGCCGACACCATCACGCGGGCGTAGGCGTTGTGCAGGTCCGCCAGAACCAGATCGCGCCGCAGGTCGGACAGCAGCGCCGTCACCTCCGACTGGATCACGCCAAGCTCGCCAACCTGCCCGGCCTCGCCGACGTTGGTGTATTGCGAGCGGATGCGGGTGTCGAGGTC
>Ga0206117_100975_pt1 | contig 18803 bp, 16 predicted proteins | sample 3A5Ametagenome_FD_177997 | JGI IMG/M metagenome (GOLD analysis project Ga0206117, IMG submission 177997) | Enriched microbial communities from leaf-cutter ant dump, University of Wisconsin, Madison, United States - 3A5A | ecosystem: Environmental > Terrestrial > Nest > Insects nest > Nest dump... | reverse complement strand
GGCGGAGAACTTCATGCGCTCGGCAAACGCCCCCACGATCAGCGCCACGGTGATGGCGGCAAAGGTGGACTGGAAGGCCACGAACACGTATTCGGGAATCGTGCCCAGCGTGGCCGAGAGTGTGTCTGGCCCGATGCCGGCCAGGAACAGCCTGTCCAAGTTGCCGTAGAACAGGCCCGCGCCGCCGAAAGCCAGCGAAAAGCCGTAGATGGCCCACAGCACGGTAATCAGCGCAAAGATGGTGAATACCTGCGCCAGCACGGACAGCATGTTCTTGCCGCGCACCAGGCCGCCGTAGAACAGCGCCAGGCCGGGGATGACCATCAGGATCACCAGCATGGTCGAGGTCAGCATCCACGCGGTATCGCCAGCGTTGATGCCGGCAGCGGCCTCCAAGGCAGGGGCGGCGGCTTCCTGGGCGAAGGCGCCTGTCGCAGCAGTCAGCAGGCCCAGGGGCAGGCCCAGTGTGATGGCAGGGAGTGATTTTTTCATGTCAGTCTCTTGCAGAAAAGAATGGCTAAAGAGTGCTTTCAGTCCGGACGTCGGCGCGGACTAGAGGGCTTCGGGGCCGGTTTCGCCAGTGCGGATGCGCACGGCCTGCTCCAGTACGGTGACGAAAATCTTGCCGTCGCCGATCTTTCCGGTGCGGGCGGCGTTTTCGATGGCCTCGATGACATGCTCGACCTGGGTCGCATCAACGGCGGCCTCGACCTTGACCTTGGGCAGAAAATCGACGACGTACTCGGCCCCCCGGTACAGCTCGGTGTGGCCCTTCTGGCGGCCAAAACCCTTGACTTCGGTGACGGTGATGCCCCGGATGCCCATGTCCGAGAGCGCCTGGCGCACCTCGTCGAGCTTGAAGGGTTTGATGATGGCGGTCACGATCCGCATGGTGCGCTCCTGTGCTTGGGTGAATGGATACCCAGGGGTTAAGCACAAGCCATGCCAGAAATCAAATATTTTGCTCTTTTTGGCCTCTAAGGCTTATGTGGAAAGCGCTAGAAGCTCCTGTTTTTATTTTTCTTCAGGGCAGGGACGCTGCTGCTTCGTCCAGTTATCGTGCGCGATCGCGGAGGCGTGCCCACTTTTGATGCCTGTTTACTGTGTCTTGCAGAAACACGCTCATGCGTCTTCCTCGTCGTTGTCGCTGGCGGTAGAGGCTTCCAGGCCCAGCTCCTTGATCTTGCGCGTGAGCGTGTTGCGCCCCCAGCCCAGCAACTGGGCGGCGTCCCGGCGGCCCCCGCCGGTATGGCGCAGGGCGGTGGTGATCATGATGCGCTCGAAGGCGGGCAGCGCCTGTTGCAGCAAATCGCCCTGGCCCTGGCGCAGGGCGTTGCCGGCCCACTGGCCCAGGGCCTGCTCCCAGGCTGTGGCGCTGGCGTCTGTCGGCGGGCCATCGACCGCCGCTTTGGGGGCCTGCTGCACTTCCTGGGGCAGGTCGCCGATCTGCACTTCCTGGCTGGCGGCCATGACGGTGATCCAGCGGCAGACGTTTTCCAGCTGGCGCACATTGCCCGGCCAGTCCCATTGCGCCAGGTGCTGCTGCGCCTGGGGCGACAGGACGCGCGGGGCCATGCCCAGCTCGCGGGCGCTTTGGTGCAGGAAGAAGGCGGCCAGGCGGGGAATGTCCTCGCGCCGCTCGCTCAGGGTGGGCAGCTGGATGCGGATGACGTTCAGGCGGTAGAACAGGTCTTCCCGGAAGCGCCCCTGACGCACCAGCGCCTCCAGGTTCTGGTGGGTGGCGGCGATGATGCGCACGTCGGCGCGGATGCCGGTGTGCCCGCCCACGCGGTGAAAGCTGCCCTCGGACAGCACGCGCAGCAGGCGCGTCTGCGCCTCCAGCGGCATGTCGCCGATCTCGTCCAGGAACAGCGTGCCGCCCTGGGCCTGCTCGAAGCGCCCCTGGCGCTGGGCGGTGGCGCCGGTGAAGGCGCCGCGCTCGTGGCCGAACAGTTCGGACTCGATCAGGTCGCGGGGGATGGCCGCCATGTTCAGTGCAATGAAGGGCGCCGCGCGGCGCGGGCTGTGGCGGTGCAGCGCCTGGGCGACCAGCTCCTTGCCGGTGCCCGATGCACCGTTGATGAGCACGGTGATGTGCGACTGCGACAACCGGCCGATGGTGCGGAACACTTCCTGCATGGCGGGCGCTTCGCCGATCAGCCCGTCGGTCTGGGCAATGGCCGGCACGGGCAGGCTCTGGCGGGCCTCGCGGGCGTGGATCAGGGCGCGGCGCACCAGGGCCACGGCCTCGTCCACGTCGAAGGGTTTGGGCAGGTACTCGAAGGCCCCGCCCTGGTAGGACTGGATGGCGCTGTCCAGGTCGGAATGCGCCGTCATGATGATCACGGGCACCTGCGGGCAGGTCTGGCGCACCTGGGCCAGCAGGCCCAGGCCGTCCATGCCGGGCATACGGATGTCGGTCAGGATGACGCTGGGCGGGGCCTTGGCCAGCTTGCCCTGGACGGCTTCGGCGCTGTCGAACAGGCAGGTGCTCAGGCCCGCCTGGGTGAGCGCCTTGTCCAGCACCCAGCGGATGGATTTGTCGTCGTCGATGATCCAGACCAGTTCATGAGGGGCGGACATGTGTGGCTCCTGCCGCAGTGGCGTCGTTCGTGGAAGGGAAGGGCACCAGGACCTTGAAGATGGTCTGCCCCGGCTGGCTCTCGCACTCGATCAGGCCGCCATGCTGCTGCATGATGGCCTGGGCGATGGGCAGCCCCAGGCCGGTGCCCTGGGAACGGCCCGTGACCATGGGGTAGAACACCGTCTCGCGCAGCTCGGCGCCGATGCCGGGGCCGTTGTCCTCGATCTCCACCAGGCACAGCAAGGCGTGGCAGCGCGTGCCGATGGTGAAGCGGCGCAGCACGCGCGAGCGGATGATGATGCGCGGCGGCGGGCTGCCGGCGGGCTGGCCGGGGGGCATCTTCGGCATTTCCATCAGGCATTGCACCGCATTGCCCACGATGTTGAGGAAGACCTGGATCAGCTGGTCGGCATCGGCCCAGACTTCGGGCAGGCTGGGGTCGTAGTCACGCACCATCTGCACGGCGTCGCCTGCCTCGGCCTGCAATATCAGGCGCACGCGCTCCAGAATCTGGTGGATGTTCACCCGCGCAAAGGCGGGGGGCTGGCGGGCATCCAGCATCCGGTCGGCCAGGGCACGCAGGCGGTCGGCCTCGTGGATGATGACTTCGGTGTATTCGCGCAGCGGGGCGCTGTCCAGTTGGCGCTCCAGCAGCTGCGCCGCCCCACGGATGCCGCCCAGCGGGTTCTTGATTTCGTGCGCCATGCCGCGCACCAGGGCGCGGGTGGCCTGGTTGGCGGTGAACAGGCTGTCTTCGCGGTTGCTGTGGATCTGCCGATCGAGCGGGTGCAGCTCCACCAGCAACTGTCCGCCGCCTGCGCTGCTGGGGGCCGCGCCCAGCGTGGCAGGCAGGGGAGTGACGGTGTAATCGGCCACGGCCAGCTGCATTTCGCCGGTGCCGAGCAGCCGTGCCTCGCGCTGGGTGTAGGGCTGCTGGGCGTGCAGCGCCAGGTCCAGGCTGGCGGCGGCGCTGCCGTCGGCATCATCCAAGAAGGCGGTGAACGCCTGGTGGCGCAGGCGGGGCAGGCCGGTGGCCAGCAATTGCTCGGCAGCATGGTTGGCGTACTCGATGCGCAATTGCGCATCCAGCAGCAGCACTGCGGTGGCCAGATGCTCCAGCAGTGGCGCCGGGCCCGGTTCGGAGCCGGTGGCGTTGAGGGGGGCAGCAGCAGTGTCGTTCACGCCTTGTCAGTTCTTGTGGGAAGGACGAGTGCCGCTGCTGTCAGCCGTTAGCCCTCACAGGCTGTAGTACAGGTCGAACTCGACCGGGTGTACGGCCTGGCGCAGGCGGGTGACCTCGTCCATCTTGCAGTCGATATATGCCTGGAGCATGTCTTCGGTGAAGACACCGCCTTCCAGCAAGAAGCGATTATCCGCCTTGAGTGCGTCCAGCGCCTGCGCCAGGCTGTGCGCCACGCGCGGGACGTTGGCGGCTTCTTCCGGGGGCAGGTGGTAGAGGTTCTTGCTCATCGCATCGCCGGGGTGGATGCGGTTGCGGATGCCGTCCAGCCCGGCCATCAGCAGGGCGGAGAATGCCAGGTAGGGGTTGGCCAGCGGGTCGGGGAAGCGGCATTCGATGCGCTGCGCCTTGGGGCTGGAGGTGTAGGGGATGCGGATCGAGGCCGAGCGGTTGCTGGCCGAGTACGCCAGCATCACCGGCGCTTCGTAACCGGGCACCAGGCGCTTGTAGCTGTTGGTGCCGGGGTTGGTGATGGCGTTCAGGGCATGCGCGTGGTGGATGATGCCGCCGATGTAGTACAGCGCCAGCTCCGACAGGTTGGCGTAGCCGTCGCCGAAGAACAGGTTCTTGCCGTCCTTGAACAGCGACTGGTGGACGTGCATGCCCGAGCCGTTGTCGCCGACCAGCGGCTTGGGCATGAAGGTGGCGGTCTTGCCGTGGGCGTGGGCGGTGTTGTGGATGCAGTATTTGAGAACCTGCACCTCGTCGGCCTTGTGCACCAGGGTGTTGAAGGCCACGCCGATCTCGCACTGCCCGGCATTCGCCACCTCGTGATGGTGCACCTCGATCTTCAGGCCCATGGCCTGCATGGCGCGGCACATGGCGGTGCGCACGCCGTGCAGCGAATCGACCGGCGGCACCGGGAAGTAGCCGCCCTTGACGCGCGGGCGGTGGCCGGGGTTGCGGCCGTCCATGTCCTGGTTGTTCGCCCAGGCGCCTTCGGCGGAGTGGATTTTGAAGCTGGCACTGTCCATCTGCGACTGCCATTGCACCGAGTCGAAGATGAAAAACTCCGGCTCCGGCCCGAAGTAGGCGGTATCGGCAATACCGGTGGAGCGCAGGTACAGCTCGGCCCGCCGGGCGATGGAGCGCGGATCGCGGGCATAGCCCTGCATGGTGGATGGCTCCAGCACGTCGGCCCGCACGATGACGGTGGGCTCCTCGGCAAAGGGGTCGAGCACGGCGGTCTGGTCGTCGGGCAGCAGCACCATGTCCGAGGCTTCGATGCCCTTCCAGCCTTGGATGGAGGAGCCGTCGAACATCTTGCCGTCTTCAAAGGCATCTTCCGGCATGGCCTCGGCGGGGAAGGTGACGTGGTGCTCCTTGCCCAGCGTGTCGGTAAAGCGCAGATCGACCCAGCGGGCGTCGTGCTCTTGGAGGAGGGAGTGGGTTTTCAGTGGCATGGATGTGCTCTCGTTGGTAAGGAGTGGAGGAACCGCCGGATTTAAGCAACAAGCGTGCCATCTTCATGCCAGGGTGGGTCGGCCGCCTGGCCTGGAGGCCGATGAACCATCGCGGTGCATGGCCGGGGGGCGCTGCACCAAGTTGAGGCAGGGGCATTCCTGCTGGGCCGGCCGGGCCGTTGGCACGGCCATGCAGTTGTGTGAAGATCGCCGCCATGAGCAAAGCCTTTACGAAAGAACCCGACGGGCAGCTGGACGACGACGATGACGACCTGCCCAGCCTGCCGAAAATCCCCGCTGGCAGCAAAAACTACATCACCCCGCAAGGCTACGCCGCGCTGAAAACCGAACTGCTGGCCCTGATCGACGAGGAGCGTCCCAAGGTGGTGGAAACCGTGCACTGGGCGGCCAGCAACGGCGACCGCTCGGAAAACGGCGACTACCTGTACGGCAAGCGCCGCCTGCGGGAAATCGACCGGCGCATCCGCTTCCTGACCAAGCGCCTGGAGATTGCCGAGGTGGTCGATCCCAGCGCCCACGCGGGCAGCGACCAGGTGTTCTTCGGCGCCACGGTCACCTATGTGGACGACGAGGACGTGCAGCGCACCATCACCATCCTGGGCATCGACGAGGCGCAGACCAGCCAGGGCCAGGTCAGCTGGGTGGCCCCGGTGGCACGGGCCCTGCTCAAGGCGCGGGTAGGTGATGAAGTGCCGCTGCCCACGCCTGCCGGTGTGCGGATGCTGGAGGTGTTGGAGGTGCAGTACCCGCAGAAGAATAAAAAATGAGCTTGTCCCGCCCATAAACAAAGGGATTCAAGTATTTTTGAACTTGAATCCCTTTGTTTATGGGCGGAAACAGCTATTTTTTATATAACTTCAGGGAATCAGCACCCGGCTACAGCTCAATACCACGGTATTGCGGCGCAGCGCCCGCAGCGCTGTCTCCAGTTGCAACTGGTCGTGCACCGCAACGGTAAAGCGCAGCACCGTGGTCTGCATGGCCGATTCGTCCTCGATGTCCACGCGGCGGATATCCACATCGGTATCGGCCAGCACCTGTGTAATGCGGGCCAGCACGCCCTTGCCGTTCTGCACGGTCAGGGTGATGTTGGCGTTGTACAGAGGCCCGTTGCTGGCGTCCTCGCCCCATTCCACGGCAATCTGGCGCTCGGGCTGGCGCTTGAGCAGCCGGTGAGCCTCGGCGCAGTCGCTGCGGTGTACGTGCAGCCCGTCGCCATGGCCCAGGTAGCCGGTGACGGCGTCCCCCGGCACCGGAGTGCAGCAGGGGGCGTAGTGGGTGGCGGCGCGGTTCTGGCTGTCCAGGATGACGCTGCTGTGCGGCCGGGCGTTCTGCGTGAAGCGCTGCTGGGTCAGCAGCAGGGCATCCGGGCGCTGGCCCTGGTGCAGCAGGTAGGAAGTGATCTGCTGCGCCACCAGGGTCGCCACCTGGCGGCCCAGGCCGATGTCCGACAGCAGCTCGGCCTGGGTCTGGCCGGGCTTGAGCATCGCCTGCCAGAGCGCTTCAAGGGCACTCTCGTCGGCGGGCAGCTCGGCAATCCCTTCTTCGCGCAGGGCTTGCGCCAGGAGCTGCTCGCCCAGGGCGACCGATTCGGTTTGCGCTGCCGTCTTGAGGTGGTTGCGGATTTTCGAACGGGCCCGCCCAGTCTTGGCAAAGTTCAGCCACATCGGGTTGGGCTGGGCGTTCTCATCGATGGTGATCTCCACCACATCGCCGCTTTTCAGCGCCGTGCGCAGGCTGGCTGCCTCGCCGTTGATGACGGCGCCGGTGGCGCGGTGGCCGACGTTGCTGTGAATGGCATAGGCGAAGTCGATCGCAGTTGCACCGCGCGGCATGGAGAACACCTTGCTTTTCGGGGTGAAGACGTAGATTGAATCGGGAAACAGATCGACCTTGACGTTGTCCCAGAATTCGCTGGCGTCACGCGTTTCGTTCTGGATGTCCAAAAGCGATTGCAGCCACTTGGTGTTCAGCGTCTCCTGCTGACCTTCGGATTTGTAGAGCCAGTGCGCGGCCACGCCCGCCTCGGCGACGATGTGCATCGACTCGGTGCGCAACTGGAACTCGATGTTCACCCCCGAAGGCCCCACCAGCGTGGTGTGCAGCGACTGGTAGCCATTGTTCTTGGCAATGGCGATGTGGTCCTTGAAACGCCCCGGCACCGGCTTGTAGAGCTGGTGCAGCACCCCCAGGGCGGTGTAGCAGTCGGTGGTCGTGGGCAGGATGATGCGAAAGCCGCAAACATCCGTCACCTGGGCAAAGCTCAGATGGTGGCGCTGCATTTTCAGGTACAGGGCAAACAGGGTGTTCTCGCGCCCGGACAGGCGGGCCCGCATGCCCAGGCGCTCGAAAGTGGCCTGTACCTCGTTGTGCACGCGCTGCACCAGGTCGCGCCGGCGCGAGCGCGACTTGCCGATGGCCTTCTCCAGCGTGGCATAGCGCCAGGGGTGCAGGTGGCGAAAGGACAGGTCCTGCAACTCTCGGTAGGATTGGTTCAGTCCCAGGCGATGGGCGATGGGGGCGAAGATTTCCAGCGTTTCCGACGATATGCGCCCCCACTTGCTGCGCGGCATGTCATCCATGGTGCGCATGTTGTGCGTGCGGTCCGCCAGCTTGATGAGAATGACGCGCACGTCCTTGGCCATGGCCAGCAGCATTTTGCGAAAGGACTCGGCCTGGCTCTCCTCGCGCGTGTTGAAGTGCAGCTTGTCCAGCTTGGTCAGGCCATCGACCAGCTCGGCCACCGTGTCATCGAACTGCACGCGCAAATCGTCCTTGGTGATGCCGCAGTCCTCCATCGCATCGTGCAGCAGGGCGGCGGAAAGCGCCTGGGCATCCAGCTTCCAGTTGGCGCAGATGCCGGCCACGGCAATCGGGTGGGTGATGTACGGATCGCCGCTGCTGCGCCACTGGTTGTGGTGGGCCCTGTCGGCAAATTGCCAGGCGCGATGCACCATGTTCACACTGGCACTGTCCAGGTAGCCGAGGAAGCCTTGCAGATGTTCGAAATGCCGGGCCGACACCTCGGCAGCGGCCTGCAGGCGTTCAGGCTCGGGCAGATCCTTGGGGATGGCAATGGAGGGAAAGGACGATGTGGTGACAGCCGCGTTCATATGCCAAATGTAGCGTGAGAAAACAAGCCTGCGCACAGGCGAAAAAAAGCACCGCGGTGCGGTGCTCTTATTCTCTGCGGTAATGCAGGAAACCAGTGTGCAGGTTTGGGCCTATCCCGGAACCTTTTTCAGCATTTCGATCCCCACCTTGCCATCGGCGATTTCACGCAGGGCGGTAACGGCCGGCTTGTTCTGGCATTCCACCTTGGGGGTGTGGCCCTGGCTGAGCATCCGGGCGCGGTAAGTGGCGGCCAGGACGAGTTGGAAACGGTTGGGGATCTGCTCCAGGCAGTCTTCCACGGTGATGCGTGCCATTGGCAGGGTACTCCGGCAAATAGGATTAGAGGGTGAGATTCAGCGAAGTAAAGACATCCGAGCGCAAACGGCGCTGGCTGACGTACTTCAGACGCTGGGCGTGGATGATGGCTTTGAGGTCAAACAGCGCCGCTTCGAATAACTCGTTGATTATAACGAAGTCGAACTCCTTGACCTGGGCCATTTCGGTGGCAGCGTTCTTCAGGCGCAGCTCGATCACTTCGGGCGCATCTTCGCCCCGGTTTTCCAGGCGCGAGCGCAGCTCTTCCCAACTGGGCGGCAGAATGAAGATCAGCACGGCCTGGGGAAAGGCTGCGCGAACCTGCAGCGCTCCCTGGTAATCGATTTCCAGCAGCACGTCGTCGCCGTTGGCCAGACGGTCCTGAATGCCTTTTTTGGAAGTGCCGTAGCGCTTGCCGTGGACGTTGGCCCATTCGATGAAGGCATCGGCGGCGACCATGGTGTCGAACTCGGCCTCGGAGGCGAAGAAATACTCCCGGCCATGCTTTTCCTGGCCGCGGGGGGGGCGGGTGGTGTGGGAGACCGAGGGGTAGACCCGTGCGTCAAACGAGCGCAGGGCTTTGACCAGGCTGGATTTGCCGGCCCCGCTCGGGGCGGCAACGACAAACAGGTTTCCAGGCAGTTGTTGCATACACAAGACGTGCAAAGGGGTGATTGTCTTTGAAAAAGGGCGCCTGTGGCGCCCTGTGGGTTTTGCTGCGCCGTGGAGGCGGCAGCTATTCGATGTTTTGCACCTGTTCGCGCATTTGCTCGATCAGTACCTTCATGTCCACGCTGATGCGGGTCAGCTCCAGCGTCGCGGATTTGGAGCCGAGAGTGTTGGCCTCGCGGTGCAGCTCCTGGATGAGGAAGTCCAGGCGCTTGCCGATCTCGCCGCCTTTTTTCAGCAGGCGCTCGATTTCTTCCAGGTGGGCATTCAGGCGGGTGATTTCCTCGGCCACATCAATGCGGATGGCAAAGGCGGTGGCCTCCGTGAGGGCGCGGTCTTGCGCTGCCTCGGGCGGGACTTGTCCCTGGGCCAGTCCCATGGCTTCCTGCCAGCGCTCCAGAAAGCGCTGGCGCTGCTGCTCGACCAGTTGCGGTACCAGCGGCGCGGCCTGGGTGGCCAGGCTGCGCAGTTGCGCAATGCGGTCGAGCAGCATCCGTGTCAGGCGCTTGCCCTCCCGGGCGCGGGCGTCCAGCAGGGCGGCGATGGTTTCTTCGGCCAGCGGCGGCACGATGCTGGCCCAGTCGGTCTGCACGGTGGTGTTGCTGCCGGCCAGGCGCAGAGCATCGGCCACGGTCAGGGCCTTGGCGCCCGGCAGCCACGCCTGTACCTGTTCCTGCACCATGCCCAGGCGCTGCAGCAGCGCCGCACTGGGCTGGGGCAGGCTGGTACTGGCATCTTGTTCGATGGCGGCCCGCACTTCGACCTTGCCGCGTTTGAGGTGAGCGGTCAGCAGGGTGCGCAGGGCGGGTTCCTGGGCCCGCAGTTCCTCTGGCAGGCGAAAGGTCAGATCCAAAAAACGGCTATTGACGGCGCGGATTTCCAGCCCCAGGCGCAAAGGGGATGCAGCGGGCTGTGCATCCGGAGAGTCCGGTGCCAGCTGGGCGCTGGCGTATCCGGTCATGCTGTAAACTGGCATTACCTTGTCTCGGGTTGCTTGCAATGCCGAGGATTATCCGGTTTCTGTGCTGCCTGCGGGGTGTCCCGGCGCAAAAATGACGACTAAACCTAAACCTGCCGCGCTGCCGCCTGATACCGTGATTGGGGACTATCGCATCATCCGGCGGTTGGCAGCCGGGGGGTTTGGCGTGGTGTACCAGGCGCGGGATGGGCAGGGGCAGGAAGTGGCGATCAAGGAATATCTGCCAGCCGCCCTGGTCACACGGGATGCCGGGCAGAGGGTGCCCCAGGTGGCGCCCGAGAAGCTGTCCCTGTACCGCCTGGGACTGAAAAGCTTTTTCGAAGAAGGCCGGGCGCTGACGCAGATTTCCCACCCCTCGGTGGTCAGCGTGCTCAATTTCTTCCGCGAGAACGAGACGGTCTACATGGTCATGAACTACCTGCAGGGCGCGTCCCTGCAGGAGTACGTTCTGCTGGCCCGGGGACTCAAGCAGCCCAAGGTGCTGCGCGAATCGACCATACGCTCGCTGTTCGACGAAGTGTTGCGTGGCCTGCGCATCGTGCACCAGCACAAGATGCTGCACCTGGATATCAAGCCGGCGAATATCTTCATCACGGACGATGATCGGGCCGTGATGATCGACTTCGGTGCCGCCCGCGAAGTGCTCAACCAGCAGGGCAACTTCGTGCGTCCCATGTATACCCCTGGCTTTGCTGCCCCCGAGATGTACCGCAAGGGTGGCGGCACCATGGGGCCGTGGACGGATATCTACGCCATCGGTGCGTGCATTTACGTGTGCATGACCGGACAGGCGCCACCGGACGTGCCCAAGCGCCAGGGGCAGGACTCCTTGCCCACGGTGCTGGCACGGCTGCGTGGCAGTTATTCGGACAACCTGCTGGAATTGGTCCAGTGGTCCATGGAGCTGGAGGCCCTGAGCCGTCCACAGTCCGTGTTCGCCCTGCACAAGGCGCTGACCCACGATATCGAGCGCCGCTACACCCCCCTGACCATGGCTGAGCGGGTGCGGCTGCAATTGGGTTCCTTGATGGGCCAGGGGCCGGGCGGGCTGTCCTTGCATTCATCGGCGCTGCAGCCGCCCAAAGCACCATGAAGTTTTCTGTTTTCCAACTCAGCCGCCGTGGTGGCCGCGCCACCAATGAAGACCGCATGGGGTACTGTTACACCCGCGAGGCAGCGTTGTTCGTGCTGGCCGATGGCATGGGCGGCCATGCCGAGGGGGAGATTGCGGCGCAGCTGGCCTTGCAGACCATGGCTGCCGAGTTCCAGCGCCAGGCCACCCCCCGACTGGACGATGTGCCTGGATTCCTGCGCCAGGGCCTGATGCTGGCGCATGAGCACATCCGGGCTTATGGGCGGCACAAGCGCATGAGCGATGCGCCGCGCACGACGCTGGTGGCTGCGGTGATCCAGGAAGGGCAGGTCAGCTGGATCCACTGCGGCGATTCGCGCCTGTACTGGGTGCGCTCCGGGGTTTTGCAGGCCCGCACGCGTGACCATTCGTATGCCGAAATGGACCGTGCCAGCGCCTTGAAGCTGGCACACAGGATTCTCAATCGCAATGTGCTCTACACCTGCCTGGGGGCCGAGACGGTGCCGGTTGTGGATCTGGCCGGGCCGCACACCCTGCAGCAGGACGACCGGCTGCTGCTGTGTTCCGACGGGCTGTGGGACGTGCTGCAGGAGCATGTGCTCTTGCAGCGCCTGTGCAATTCCCCGGTGCAGAACGCCGTGCCGGCGCTGGTCGACGCCGCCTTGCAGGTGGCTGGCAATAAAAGCGACAACGTTACCGCCCTGGCCGTGCAGTGGGAGCAGGACGAGGCCGAGCCGGCGGCCATCGACACGCAGGATAGCGATGAGGCATTTGCCTCGACCATCCAGTCCCTGCAAGACCTGGAAGGCTTCGACGTCAGCCTGGACGAGGCCGAAATCGAGCGCAGCATTGCGGAAATCAACGCCGCCATCCGCCGCTCGGCAGTGCTCAAAAAAGTGTAGACAGACGCCTTGGGGGTTTGTGCTTTGGCGCACACTCAAGGCTTGTTTCTTCTCAAAATAGATAGCTTGCAGCGCTTTTGCATAAAGCGCCAGGATTCGATTTCTTATGAAAATAGTTTTGGCTTCCAACAACCGGGGCAAGCTCGACGAGCTGCAGGCGATGTTTGCTCCTCTGGGCGTGCAGCTGGTCTGCCAGGGCGACCTGTTCAGCGGCGAAGCGCCCGAGCCGCATTGCACCTTTGTGGAAAACGCGCTGTCCAAGGCCCGCTTTGCCGCCGAAAAAACCGGCCTGCCCGCCATTGCCGACGATGCGGGGCTGTGCCTGGACGCCTTTGGCGGCCTGCCGGGGGTGGATACGGCGTATTACTGCACCCAGTTCGGCTACGAAAAAAACGATGCCAACAACGTGCAGGCCGTGCTGGAGCAACTGGCTCCCCATGCCAACCGCAAGGGGGCGATGGTCAGCACCCTGGTGGGCGTGCGCCATCCGCGTGACCCCGAGCCGCTGATCGCCGTGGGCCGCGTGGCGGTGGAAATCGCCCCCGAGCGCCGGGGCAGCGGCGGCTTCGGCTTCGATCCCGTCCTGCTGCTGCCTGCCCTGGGGCTGACCTTTGCCCAGATGCCGCCCGAGCAGAAAAACCAGTTCAGCCATCGTGGCCGCAGCAGCCGCCAGATGATGGAACTGCTGCGCACCAGCTGGCTGGCGTAAGGGGGCGGGCCGATGACGCGCACGGTAGAAATTGCCAGCCACGCCCCCCTGGGGCAGGCACCCCGGGACATTCAGCACTACATGCGGGCCGGAACGCTGCAACTGAGCGCCCTGCCGCCCCTGGCCCTGTACGTCCACCTGCCCTGGTGCCTGAAGAAGTGCCCGTACTGCGACTTCAACTCGCACGGGCTGGAGGCGGGGCACACGCTGCCCGAGCAGCGCTATATCGACGCCCTCATGGCCGACCTGGAAGCCAGCCTGGGCATGGTCTGGGGCCGCCCGGTCTACAGCATCTTCATCGGCGGCGGCACGCCCAGCCTGTTCAGCCCCGAGGGCATCGCCCGGCTCATCAGCGGCCTGCGGGCGCGTCTGCCGCTGGAAGCGGGCTGCGAGATCACGCTGGAGGCCAACCCCGGCACCTTCGAGGTGCAGCGTTTCGCTGCCTTCGCGCAGGCGGGCGTCACGCGCCTGTCCATCGGCGTGCAAAGCTTCGACGACCGCTTCCTGCAGGCGCTGGGGCGCGTACACAGCGCCGAGCAGGCCCGCGCGGCGGTGGCCGAGGCGGCGCAGGCGTTCGAGACCTTCAACCTCGACCTGATGTATGCCCTGCCCGGGCAGACCCTGGCCGACCTGCAGCGCGATGTGGACACGGCGCTGTCATTTGCGCCGCCGCACCTGTCGGTGTACCACCTGAGCATCGAGCCGAACACCTACTTCGCCAAGCACCCGCCCCGGCAACTGCCCGAGGACGATACCGCCTACGAGATGCTGGATGCCATCACCGCTGCCACCGCCCAGGCCGGGCTGCAGCGCTACGAAGTGTCCGCTTACGCCCGCCCGCGCCACCAGTGCGTGCACAACAGCAATTACTGGCAGTTCGGCGACTACCTGGGCATTGGCGCCGGGGCGCACAGCAAGATCAGCTTTGCCCAGCGCATCACGCGCCAGGTGCGCCTGCGCGACCCGCAGCGCTACATGGATGCCGCCCTGGCCGGCCGCCCGCTGGCCAGCGACGAGGATGTGCGCCGCAAGGATCTGCCGTTCGAGTACATGCTCAACGCCCTGCGCCTGCGCGGCGGATTCAGCCTGCTGGACTTCACGGCCAGCACCGGCCTGTCGATCAACGGCATCGGCCCGGCGCTGGAGCAGGCGCAAGGCCTGGGCCTGCTGGAGCGCCATGGCAACCAGGTGCAGCCGACCGAGCGCGGGTTCGATTTCCTGAGCGACCTGCAGGCCTTGTTTTTGCCAAAAGAATAGCTGCTACCGCTGGATATATAACGATTTTATGAACAATGTTTATTGAAATCGTTGTTCTACCAGCGCAAGCAGCTATTGAAATTCAACCGCAGGTGGCCCTCACAATGCGCCCGGTGGCATCGACCTCCAGGTTCAGCCGCTCGGCATTGAACTCGCGGGTGGCCGGGGCGCCGAGGTTCAGGACGCGCACCAGGTACGCCCCGGCCTGCACGCGGGCCTGGGCGACGTTGTTTTCCGTATTCGTCTTGCCCACGGCCCACTGCGCGGCCTGGGCATTGCAGTGCTGCTGCGGACGCTGGGGTTCGCGGGATGCCTGCGGCAGCGTGCAGGCAGTCAGGGTGCTGATGCTGATGAGGGCCAGCAAGGCCAGGGGCAGGCGCATGGGAACGATCTCCTATTCGGTTACAACGCACAATCTTTGCACGATATCAGCCCGGGCCGGTAACCAGGGGCTGCAACCGTGAACAGGTGTTGTGCTCTGGCGCATGAACACGTTCTAAGATTGCCAATCCATGCAAAGGCAAATTTTTTTGGTATCTGGCGCTTGCCCGGCAAGCGCCGGCAGCTCCTGTTTTTAAATGACTGATTCCCAGACACTTGATTTTTCCCCTCGGCCCGAGGACGGCGATGCCCTTGCCCTCGGCGGCTATGCCCAGCAGGCGTACCTGGAATACGCGCTTTCGGTCGTCAAGGGCCGGGCGCTGCCCGATGTGTGCGATGGCATGAAGCCCGTGCAGCGGCGCATTCTGTACGCCATGCAGGAGATGGGCCTGGGCTATGGCGGCACAGGCGGCAACACGGCAGCCAAGCCGGTGAAAAGCGCCCGCGTGGTGGGCGACGTGCTGGGGCGCTTTCACCCGCATGGCGACCAGTCGGCTTACGACGCGCTGGTGCGGCTGGCGCAGGACTTCAGCCAGCGCTACCCGCTCATCGACGGCCAGGGCAACTTCGGCAGCCGCGATGGCGATGGCGCCGCCGCCATGCGCTACACCGAGGCGCGGCTGGCGAAGATCGCCAGCCTGCTCCTGGACGAGATCGACGAAGGCACGGTGGATTTCGTGCCCAACTACGACGGCTCCACCCAGGAGCCGCGCCAGTTGCCCGCGCGGCTGCCGTTTGCGCTCTTGAACGGCGCCAGCGGCATTGCCGTGGGACTGGCCACCGAAATCCCCAGCCACAACCTGGGCGAAGTCGCCAGCGCCTGTGTGGCGCTGGCCAAAGACCCGCAACTGGCCGACGCAGCGCTGTTCGCCCTGGTGCCCGGCCCGGACTACCCCGGCGGCGGCCAGATCATCAGCAGCGCCCAGGACATTGCTCATGCCTACCGCACCGGCCGCGGCAGCCTGAAGGTGCGTGCCCGCTGGAAGATTGAGGAACTGGCCCGGGGCCAGTGGCAACTGGTGGTGACGCAACTGCCCCCCGGCGTTTCCGCGCAAAAGGTGCTGGAGGAGATCGAGGAACTCTCCAACCCCAAGGTCAAGACCGGCAAGAAGGCCTTGAGCCAGGAGCAGCAGCAGCTCAAGGCCACGGTGCTGAACGTGCTGGACGGCGTGCGCGATGAATCGAGCAAGGATGCCCCGGTGCGCCTGGTGCTGGAACCAAAAAGCAGCAAAACCCCGCAGCAGGAGCTGGTCAACGCCCTGCTGGCGCACACCAGCCTGGAAACCTCGGCCCCCATCAACCTGACCATGGTCGGCCTGGATGGCAAGCCCACGCAAAAATCGCTGCGCCAGATGCTGCAGGAATGGCTGGCCTTCCGCCAGGCCACCATCACCCGGCGCAGCCAGCACCAGCTCGACCGGGTGCAGGCACGGATTCACATTCTCGAAGGGCGGCAGGTGGTGCTGCTGCACATCGACGAGGTGATCGCCATCATCCGCGAGAGCGACGAGCCCAAGGCCGCGCTGATCGCCCGCTTCGGCCTGAGCGACCGCCAGGCCGAGGACATCCTGGAAATCCGCCTGCGCCAACTGGCCCGGCTGGAGGCCATCAGGATCGACAAGGAATTGCAGGAACTGCGCGAGGACGAGGGCCGCCTGCTGGACATCCTGGCCAACCCGAAAAGCCTGCAGCGCCTGCTGGTGCGGGAGATCGAGCGCGATGCCAAAACCTTTGCCGACCCGCGTCGCACGCTGATCGAGGAAGCGCAAAAAGTCAGCACCGAAATCAAGGTGGTGGACGAGCCGGTAACGGTCGTCATCTCCGAAAAAGGCTGGGTGCGTGCCTTGAAGGGCCACGACCACGTCCCGGAGAATTTCAGCTTCAAGGCGGGCGACGCGCTGTGGGGCTGCTTTGCCTGCCGCAGCGTGGATGCGCTCATCGTCTTTGGCCACCAGGGCCGGGTCTACAGCGTGGCCGTGGCCACCCTGCCGGGCGGGCGCGGCGACGGGGTGCCCATCCACAGCCTGGTCGAGCTGGAAGCGGGCACCCGCATCGTCAGCTACTTTGCCGGCAGCGCCGATGCCCGCCTGCTCATCAGCGGCAGCGGCGGCTACGGCTTTGTCGCCCAGGCGGGCAGCATGCTGGCCCGCAACAAGGCGGGCAAGGCCTTTGCCACCATTCAGGACGGCGAAACCCTATGCCAGCCCAGCGTGATCGACCTGCCGGGCGGGGCGGCGGCCACCCATATCGCGTGCCTGAGCAGCGACTCCCAGGTGCTGACCTACCCCCTGGCCGAACTGAAAACCACCACCGGCGGGCGCGGCCTGCAACTGATGAAGCTCTCCGACGGGGCCGCCCTGGTGGGCGCCGCCGCCTATGTGCGCAGCGTGCGCGTCAGCGGCCAGGGCCGGGGCGGCAAGGAGCGCGAGGAAGTGCTGGAAATCCGCAGCCTGAACAACGCCGCCGGCAAACGCGCCAGCAAGGGCAAACCGGCAGGCTGGACGTTCAAGCCCACCAGCATTGCCCGGGTCGAATAAAAAATAGCTGCTTGCGCTTGTTGTATAACGATTTCAATGAAAAAACATTCTGAAACCATTGAATATCCATCGGAACAAGCTCACTTAAATATTATGACCATGCAACTGCACTGGCACGGCCTGCCGCCCGAAATCGCCCCGGATGCACTCTTGCCGCCCGGCCTGCACCTGCTGCTGGACGAGGCCGACAGCGCCGCCCGTGCGTTGCTGGCAGCGCTGGCAGGTAGCGCACCCTTGCCCGCAGGCGCTGGCATCACCTGCGCGGGCCACGCAGCAGGCACTGCCGCCTATGCTGCCCAGGTGTGTGCTGCGCCCCTGTCCGCGTACGACCCGCAGCAAGCGGTGCAGGCGTGGCTGGCCGAACAGCCGCAGCGCTGGCCCGCTTGGGATGCCGCCGCCTGGCAGCAGCATGTGGACGGTTTTGCCCTGGCCCCGCATCTGGGCAAGGCATGGTGGCAGTTGTCCACCGGCACGCAGCGCAAATGCTGGCTGGCCGCCGCCCTGGCCAGCGGCGCCGCCCTGACCTTGATTGCCGAGCCGGTGGCCGGGCTGGACAAGGCATCCATCACCTATCTGGAGCAGGCGCTGGATGCGCTGGCGGATGGCTTGGCCGAACAGGGCACGTCGCGCTGGGTGCTGGTGGCGCACCACGACACCTTGGCTGGGGTGCAGTGGGATGGGGTGGTGCAGTTGCCTGTTGCTTTTTAAGGGCTGTTGCCTGGACAGGGTTTTTTCTGATTTTTAGATCGTAAACACGTTCTTAGGGCTGCTGGCCGGGTCTCGCCCCGGCGGGCGACCTCCTTTCTTGCCCGCGCAAGAAAGGAGGCAAAGAAGGCGTGCTGCGCAGCTTTGCGCCGTGGAACTCGCTTCGCGCCTGCGGCGCTGCGCTCGGGCAGCCACGGCGAGTCAGATGGGATGCGGCTTGCCTGTTATTGCGGTTGCGCCCTGACGGAGGCGCTGTGGGGGTGGGGCTTCTTCGCTTGCTTCGCAGCTTCAGGCGCTTGCGAGGGGGCGTGAGCAGGTTTTTAGCCAGCGGCGGGCCAGGGTGTCCCAGAATATTGCGCCCAGGGCGATGTTGTCGTCGTTGAAGTCGTAGCCGGGGTGGTGCAGGCTGGTGCCGCTCTGGCCGTTCCTGCCGTTGCCGATCCAGCCGTAGGCGCCGGGCACTTGTTGCAGCATGAAGCCGAAGTCCTCGCTGGTCATGGCCGGGTCGATGTTGGGGTGGGTGTTGTCCGGGCCGACCACTTCGGCCATGACTTGGGCCATCAAGGCGGCCTCGTCCGGGGTGTTGGTGGTATTGGGGTAGCCGGGCTTGTGGATGTAGAGGGCCTGGCATTCGTGCGCAGCGGCGATGTGCTGGGCGATGCGTTCGATGCCGGCCACCAGCGTGGCCTGGGTGTCGTCGCGCAGGGTGCGCAGGGTGCCGTAGATCACCGCTTCGTTGGGGATGATGTTTTCCACCGTGCCCGCCTCGATCTTGCCGATGGTCAGCACGGCGCTATCGACCGGATCCAGCGTGCGCGACACCAGGGTTTGCAGTTGCGTGACGATGGCGCAGGCCACGGGCACGGGGTCGCGCGTGGTGTGCGGCAGCGCGGC
>Ga0206117_100974_pt1 | contig 18834 bp, 21 predicted proteins | sample 3A5Ametagenome_FD_177997 | JGI IMG/M metagenome (GOLD analysis project Ga0206117, IMG submission 177997) | Enriched microbial communities from leaf-cutter ant dump, University of Wisconsin, Madison, United States - 3A5A | ecosystem: Environmental > Terrestrial > Nest > Insects nest > Nest dump... | reverse complement strand
ACTCATGGTCGAATGATCCCCTTCGAGGGCGGCGACGAATCGGCCGACACGGCGATTAACGCCCGGGATCCTGGCAAAGTTGCGGCGGTCTCACGGCAGGGTTGCGGCAGGCCAGCGCGCGACCAGCCGGGCAAGTCCCTCGCACAGCTCGGCCTCGCCGCTGCCGCCGTCGCCTTTCACCCGGCGGTGGTGCAGCAGGTTCAGCGACTGGATATGAGCGAGGATCGCGGGCCGGTCGTTGGCCGCTGCGGCCAGCAGCCGGTCGGCCAGTTCGCACAGGCTGCCGGCCACGTCCGACACCAGGGCATAACCGAACACCCCGCCCAGCCCGCGCAGAGTCGCGGCCTCGCGATAGATCGCGTCGATGTCGGGGGCGGGTTCCCCGGCAAGGGTATTCAGCCGGTCGATCAGCCCGTCGGCCTCGGCGATATAGTCGCCTTCCATCGCGGCCACGCGGGCTTCGGCGGCACGGATCGCGTCGGCGCGGCGCCTGGCGCCGGGGCGGCCGGCGTGGGCGGCAAAGCGGCTTTCGCTCACGGCTGGCCCGCCTGGTCGAGGATGGCTGCGACTTCGGCCGGGGTCACCGACGAATCGGTCAGCCGGGCCAGGCGGTCGCGGTCGACCTGGCGGCGCGACAGGCCGTGCGACGGCTCGTCCTCGCGATGGCGGCGATCGGGGCCGGTAAATATGGCGCTTTCGACGAAGGGGCGCGGATCGCGGGCGATCCAGGCCAGCCGGTCGTACAGCGCCTTGGGCGCCACGGGCTTGGCCAGGATCAGGCTGGCGCCGCAATCGCGCATGCGCATGACGTCGGCCCGGCGGGTATGCCCGGTCAGCAGCAGAATGGGGATGGTGCGATAGCTGGCCGACGTCTCGAGCCGGATGTTGCGGGTCAGCGTGATGCCATCCTGCCGGGGCAGCATGGTGTCGCAGATCATCAGGTCGACATGGCCGCGCCGCAGCGCTTCGGTCGCGGCATCGCCGTCCTCGGCCTCGAGGATGGTGGACACCCCGAATTCGACCAGCATCTGGACCACCAGTTTGCGGGTGAATTTCGAGCTGTCGACCAGCAGGACGGTCAGGCCGTCCAGCCGCAGGTCATCGACGCGGTTCATGCGGTGTCGCAGCCCCAGTCCCGTTGCCTGACGGCACAGAAGCTAGCGACGCCGGTGCCGGCCGTCCAGTATGCGGACCGGCCGGCACCGGCGCCCCGGGGAAAGGGCGAAGGCGAGCGGGAAATATCAGACGCAGAACAGGCGGGGCAGCTCGGCTTCCAGCTTGACCAGCGCATGCAGGGCGCCCGACGACGCCAGGCCCAGCGCGCCGACGTCGGCGATGATCATGGCGGTCTGGCCGCCCACCTCGGCCTCGGCAAAACGCAGGCAGGTGCCGTCGAACAGGGGCAGGGTGACGGGCAGGTCCAGCAGGCCGTTGTCGACCGGCGCGGCCGTGGGATCGGCCAGGGCCGGTGCCAGGCGCCGCCACAGCCCGCCGCGCGCGCCGCCCTGGCCCATGCCGGCCAGGTCGCTCAGCGGCAGGTTGAACCACATGTGGAACCACGAGGGTTCGATCAGCGTCAGGGCGCCGTCGGCATCGCCGCGCACGATCGAAAAGCGCAGGCCGCTTTCGCCGGTGCGCGCGATCAGCGCGTTGCGTTCGGCCGCGATGTAATCCTGGGTGACGTCGTGCCAGCGTTCCAGCTTGAAGCCGCCTTCCAGGATTTCCTGGGTCCGGCGCATCCAGCGGCTGGTATGCGGGTGCTGGCAATCGATGGTCCCGGCCAGGCGGCGATGCAGCAGGCTCTGGTCGGCATGGGGGAACATGCCGCGATAGGTCGGGCTGGTCGCCGCGATCCGGCCGGTGGCATCGTACAGGCACAGCGGTTCCGACTGCGGATCGTCCAGGGCAAAGAACAGGCCGCCCCAGTCGGTGGTATCGGTCAGGATCTTCTCGGCCGCCATGCCCATCGTTGCCTCCTTGGCTGTGGGCCAAGTGATACCGCCGGGCCGTGAAACCGTGTCCAACCCCTTGTAAAACTTTGTCGCGCGGCAGCGGTCGATCACCTTCTTTCGACCGTTGACGGATCCGCGCGACAACGGTCTAGTGCAGCCCGACGTTAAACAGCAGACGCCCCGAGGGAACATCCATGACCACCAGCCTCTATTGCGACGGTATCGAGGAAATCTCGTTCGCCAACGGCGTCGTCCGCCTGCAGCTGACCCAACTGCGCGGCAACGGGTCGGCGCCGGCCGGCACGCTGCTGGTGCCGCTGAACATGGCGCGGGCGATCGCCGAAAGCCTGGCCGGCGCCGCCCAGCAGATCGAACAGCAGATCGCCGCCCAGTCGTCGCCGATTCCGGCCCCGACCCAGGCCGGCGCCGATTTCCTGTCGACGATTCCCAAGCTGACCTGATCGGCCCCTGCGCTGGCGGCCGTCAGGCCGCCAGCATCTGGCGCGGCGTGAAGCCGTGGGTCCGCTTGAAATGCCGGATCATCGCGGCCTGGTCATAGAATCCCGCGCCGGCGGCGGCATCCGCCATGCTGGCGCCTTCGCGCATCAGGGCGATCGCGGCACGCAGGCGGATCTGCGTGACATACCCGTAGGGCGGCATGCCCAGCGCCCGGCGAAAGCTGCGACATAGCTGAAACGGCGACAGGTCGATCTGGCGGGCCAGGTCGTCCAGCGTCAGGTCGTCGGCGTAGTGGGTACGCATGTAGTCGATCACGCGGTCGATCCGGGTATCGGAGCGGGGGGCGCCCCGCACCGCGGGTGCATGGCCGCCGCAGTGGTCGGCCAGCAGCCGGGCCAGCGCCTGGCGCAACGCGTCGCCGCCCGCCAGGGCGCCGTCCGCCTCGCAGGCGCGATGGGCACGGACGAAGGCCGCGACCAGCCGGCCGTCGTCGATCTGGTTTCCCCCGACCACCGGCAGGCCGTCCAGGCCCAGCGCTTCCCCGACCTCGCGCACCAGCGCGGTGGGGACATAGACGCCGCGATAGCGCCAGCGCCCGCGCTCGTCCTGGCGGCTGTCGTGCGGTTCCTCGGGGTTGAAGGCGAGCAGGGCGCCGGGGCGGGTGCGATCGGTGCGGTTGCGGGTTCGAAAGGTGGCGCCGCCGGCCTCGGTCATGGCAAAGACGAAGGTGTCGTGCGTATGCATGGCGAATTCGTGGGTGGTGAAATCGGCGGTCAGCAGGCTGACGCCGGGCAATCCCGCTACTGTCCGGAACTGCGACCGGTTCCGTGGATCGGTTCTTGCCATGCCGCCGCCACCCCACACGCTGATGCCGTCCCGGATCGGATCATGACAGGTCGGCGACATGGTGTATTGGCCGGTCTTGCGCATCGTTTTTCGACAATACGGCGCCGGGCCGGCGATGCGATGGTCGGCCGGCCCGGCAACGCGCGGAGGTTTCCTTGTCCACCAGGCATATCGGCATTCTGGCCCACAGCGCCGAGGGGTCGGCGCTTTGTTACCTGACCGCGACCCATGAGGGTGCCCGGCGCCTGGGCGCCTATGATCATCCCGAAATCACCATGAGCATCCTGCCGATGGGGCCGGTGCTGCCGGCCTGGGAACGGCTGGACCTGGTGGAAATCAACCGCACCCTGGCGCGCAGCGCCGGCCGGCTGGCCGCGGCGGGCTGCGATTTCTTCGTCTGCCCCGACAACACCGCCCATATCGCGCTGGAGGCGCCGGGTCTGGTCCTGCCGCTGCCCGGGCTGCATATCGCCGAGGTGGTGGCCGCGACCGCCGCGGCGCGCGGCCACCGCCGCATCGGGCTGTTGGGCACGAAGTGGACGATGGAGGGCCGGGTCTATCCCGACGCCTTCCGCCGCCACGGCCTGGAATGCCGCGTGCCGGAACCCGAGGACCGCGCGCTGATCGACCGGGTGATCTTCGCCGAATTGTGCAAGGGCATCTTCCGTGACGAGTCGCGGGCCGGCTATGTCGGGATCATCGCCGGGCTGAAGGCCGCGGGCTGTGATGCGGTCGCCCTGTGCTGTACCGAAATCCCGCTGCTGGTCGCGCCGGAACAGTCGCCGCTGCCGGTGCTCGATTCGACGCGGCTGCTGGGCCTGGCCGCGGTCGAGACGGCGCTGGGCGACCGGCCGATGCCGGTCTGGCGTGGCGGGCCGCTGGCGGATTAGCGGTATCTGATTGCTCGTAATCGGTGCGTTCATCGGCGGATCGAACTGGCTACACTCGACCTTCGGTATGCTGACGCTTGAGGTAAGTTGTGGCCGATACGGTTGGCGGGGCGGAAAAGTCGGTCGGCGAAACCCCCGAGTTCTACGTTCCGTCCCAGGGCCTCGACCTGCAGCCCTATCTGCGTGACGGCGACATCGCGGGCATCCACCATCTGGCCCGCTATCACTGGGCCTGCCAGGTGCTGGCGCATCTGCAGCCGGCGAGGGTCCTGGATGTCGCCTGCGGGGCGGGATACGGCACGCATATGCTGGCCGATGCCTTGCCGGGCAGCGCCGTTACCGGCTGCGACTACGATCCGCGCAGCAAGATCCACGCCGATGCCCATTATCGGCGCGACAATTTGCGTTTCGTCGCCGGCAACATGGTGACCTGGCAGTACCGCCAGACCGGCGAGCCGATGGGCCGCTATGACGGCATCGTCTCATTCGACACCATCGAACACCTGCTGCATCGCGAGGTCGCGATTCTGTCGATCGTGCGCAACCTGGCCGATGACGGCGTTTTTCTGTTCTCGACCCCCTGCGCGCACGAGGCCGACGTGCTGAACCCGGGCTGGGAACACCACAAGATCGAATATTCCTATCGGACGCTGGTGCCGCTGCTGAAATACTTCTTCCGCTCGGTGGCGATGGCCGGCGATCCCGATTTCATCGCCGGGGCGTTCTGGACCGACGTCATCAACCGCGATGTCCTGCGCTACCCGACGATCGGCAACCCGCTGATCTGCCGCGGCCCGATCCGGCACGGCTGAACCTGATCCCTCCGCGGGCCCAGGAAAAAACCCCCGCCATCGCTGGCGGGGGCTCTTCGTCACCCGATCCCGATGGGATCAGACCGAGTAATACATCGCATACTCGATCGGATGCGGGGTGTGTTCGAAGGCGTAGACCTCTTCCCACTTCAGTTCGATGTAGGATTCGATGAAGTCGTCGGTGAAGACGCCGCCCTTCTTCAGGAACTCACGGTCCTTGTCCAGGCTTTCCAGCGCTTCGCGCAGGCTGCCGCACACCTGCGGAACCTGCTTCAGTTCTTCCGGCGGCAGGTCGTACAGGTTCTTGTCCATGGCGTCGCCGGGGTGGATCTTGTTGGCGATGCCGTCAAGACCGGCCATCAGCATGGCGGCGTAGGCGAGATAGGGGTTCGCGCCCGGATCGGGGAAGCGGACCTCGACGCGCTTGGCCTTGGGCCCGGTGCCGAACGGGATGCGGCAGGAAGCCGAGCGGTTGCGCGCCGAATAGGCGAGCAGCACGGGGGCCTCGAAGCCGGGGATCAGGCGCTTGTAGCTGTTGGTCAGCGGGTTGGTGAAGGCGTTCAGCGCCTTGGCGTGCTTGATGATGCCGCCGATGTAATACAGCGCCATCTCCGACAGGTCGGCATAACCGTTGCCGGCGAACAGCGGCTTGCCGTCCTTCCACAGCGACTGGTGGACATGCATGCCCGACCCGTTGTCGCCCTTGATCGGCTTGGGCATGAAGGTCGCGGTCTTGCCCCAGGCGGCGGCGACGTTGTGGACGCAGTACTTGTAGATCTGCATCCCGTCGGCCGACTTCAGCAGGCTGGCGAACTTGATGCCCAGCTCATGCTGCGAGGGGGCGACCTCGTGATGGTGCTTTTCGACCGAAACGCCCATCTCGGCGATGGTCGACAGCATCTCGCCGCGCAGGTCATGGCCGCGATCCAGCGGCTGGACCGGGAAGTAGCCGCCCTTGATGGCCATCTTGTGGCCGTCATTGCCGCCTTCTTCCTTGCGGCCCGAGTTGTACGGCCCTTCGATGTCGTCGAGATAGACGAAGGTCTCGTTCATCGCGACCTTGAAGCGGACGTCGTCGAAGACGAAGAATTCGGCTTCCGGGCCGAAATAGGCGGTGTCGGCGACCTTCGACGACTGGATGAACGCCTCGGCGCGCTTGGCGATGCCGCGCGGGCAGCGGACGTAGGGTTCGGCCGTCGCCGGCTCGAGCACGTCGCAGAAGATGATCAGGGTCGACTGGGCCGAGAACGGGTCATGGGTGACCGAGGTCAGATCGGGCCGGAGCAGCATGTCCGATTCGTTGATCGCCTTCCAGCCGGCGATCGACGAGCCGTCGAACATCGTGCCTTCGTTCAGCAGGTCCTCGTCGACGACGGACACGTCCATCGTCAGGTGCTGCCACTTGCCGCGCGGGTCGGTGAAGCGCAGATCGACGTACTTGACGTCCTTTTCCTTGATCTGCTGCAGGATGGTCTTGGCGTCGGACATGCTCAAAGTTCCCGTTTCTTTACTGATACCCTGGGGGTGGAAGTCGGCGGGCTTGCGGTCGCGATCGGTCAGATCGCGTCCGAACCCCGCTCGCCGGTGCGGATGCGGATCGCGTCCTCGATGGTGGAGACGAAGATCTTGCCGTCGCCGATGCGGCCGGTGCGGGCGGCGGTCATGATCGCCTCGATCGCCCGCTCGACCATGCCATCGTCCAGCACGATCTCGATCTTGACCTTCGGCAGGAAGTCGACCACGTACTCCGCACCCCGGTAGAGTTCGGTGTGGCCCTTTTGCCGCCCAAAGCCCTTGGCCTCGGTGACGGTAATGCCCTGCAGGCCGATCTCGTGCAGGGCTTCCTTCACCTCGTCCAGCTTGAACGGCTTGATGATCGCTTCGATCTTCTTCATCGCTGCCTTCTGTCACCAACAAGACGGAATTCCGCCACCCGCAGCGGACTGACCGTCGCGGGCGGACATTCCCTGTGATTGCAGGGAGCGTGCCAAGTGTCGGGGAAGGGATTTCAGCGAGTCGCAAAACGCCCTGACGGCCTGTCTGCCGTCAGGGCGGGCACAATGGTCAAAAATTAGGCGGAAAATCGCCTAAATAATTTGCCGTGGATTAGTTGGAGAAAATCACCTGGACCGAGCGGTCGGCCTGTGCCTGCTGATTGAGCACGCCGCCGACCGACGGGACAGGCTCGCCTTGGCCGATGATGACCAGTTCGGCCTTGGTGCCGGCGGCCTTGATCGCATTGGCCACGGCCTGGGCACGGGCCTTCGACAGCTTTTCGTTGGCCGCTACCGAGCCGGTCTTGTCGGCCGAGCCGAAGATGCAGATCTGCTGGGCGAAGGTGTCGTTCGACCGCTTGGCGAGGTCGGCGGCTTCCTTCTTCTGCGCGGCGGTCAGCGCCGACTTGCCCGTCGGGAACTGGAAGAAATAGGGCTGGGGAAAGTTCGAGCCGGGCTTGCGCCGGCAGGTGTTGTCGGCGGCCGATGCGGGGCTGGGTGCGACGCTCGTGGCCAGCACGGCGACGGCGGCCAGGCCGGCCAGCGCGAACAGGGACAGCGAGCGGGTGAGGGCGGGACGGTGCGGCATGGCGTGTGCTCGTTGAGTTGGAGGGCGATTAGTTCTCCTTAAAACCTATCACGTTGATTTGGTTCCGGGATCCCAGCAAAATGCGCGCCCCGCCGCGGAAGACCAGGAGCCATCCCCAGTGAAACCTGCCAATCAGATCCTGTCGGGATACGGCACCACGATCTTCACCGTGATGAGCGCGCTGGCGGTCGAGCACAAGTCGGTCAACCTGGGCCAGGGTTTCCCCGACGGAAACGGCCCGGACGACGTCCGGCGGGTCGCGGCCGAGGCGCTGGAGAACCCGCCCAACCAGTATCCGCCGATGATGGGCGTACCCGAACTGCGCCAGGCGGTGGCGGCCCACAACAAGCGGTTCTACGGCCTGGACGTCGACTGGCAGACCGAGGTGATGGTGACCTCGGGCGCGACCGAGGCACTGGCCGACTGTCTGCTGGCCTGGCTCAATCCGGGCGACGAGGTCGTGCTGCTCGAACCCCTCTATGATTCCTATCTGCCGATCATCCGCCTGGCGGGGGCGGTGCCGCGGCTGGTGCGCCTGACCCCGCCGGACTGGCGCCTGCCGCGCGACGAGGTGGCGGCCGCCTTCGGGCCGAAGACCAAGCTGCTGCTGTTGAATTCGCCGATGAACCCGACCGGCAAGGTGTTCGACGACGACGAACTGGCCTTCCTGGCCGGGCTGTGCGTCCAGCATGATGTCGTCGCGGTCTGCGACGAGGTCTACGAGCACCTGACCTTCGACGGCCGGCGGCACCGCCCGCTGATGACCTTTCCCGGCATGCGCGAGCGCAGCCTGCGCATCGGCTCGGCCGGCAAGACGTTCTCGCTGACCGGGTGGAAGATCGGATATGTCACCGGCGCGGCGCCGGTGCTGGGCGTGGTCGCCAAGGCCCACCAGTTCGTCACCTTCACCTCGGCCCCGAACCTGCAGCGCGCCGTCGCCTACGGCCTGGGCAAGGACGACGGCTATTTCAACGGCTTGTCGGCCGAACTGGCTGCCAAGCGCGACCGCCTGCGGGCAGGTCTCGAGGCGATCGGGTTTGCGACGGCCAGCTGTGAAGGCACCTATTTCATCAATGCCGATTTCCGACCGCTGGGTTTCAACGGCGACGACGAGGCGTTCTGCCGCTACATCACCGAGCACGCCGGGGTGACTGCCGTGCCGGTGTCGGCCTTCTACAGCGACGGGGCGATCCGCCACCTGGCGCGGTTCTGTTTCTGCAAGGACGACGCCACGCTCGACGAGGCCTTGGCGCGGCTGAAGGCGCATTTCCGCAAATAGGGGCGCTGATCGCGCTTGACCGGGCGCGCTTGCGGCCGTACAAGACGCGCCACCCCGGTGGCGGGAGTAGCTCAGCTGGTTAGAGCGCCAGATTGTGGCTCTGGAGGCCGCGGGTTCGAACCCCGTCTCTCGCCCCACTCTTCCTTCCAAAATTCTGACAGTCGGCGACAGCCCGCGGATATGCGCGGGCTGCGACGCCATCGCGCTGGACGCCCCGGTCCGGTTGGCTCAGGATGGTTCAACCTGACTGAGAAACCGAATGGGGGGCAATGCACGCCAGGGCGCGGTATCCGGGCAGGAAGGGGGCTTTTGTCGCCGGACTGCTGGCCGCGCTGACCGCATTCGCGTCGCCGGCCGCGGCCGAGACCTTGCGGTTCGCCTGCAACCCCTTTCCGCCGCACAAGATTGCCGAGTCGACGGACGGGCGCGAGGGCTTCGACATCGAGATTCTGCGTGCCGCCCTGCCGGACGACACGGTGGAAATCAGCTTCTATCCCTGGCGGCGTGCCCTGGCCCTGGCGGAAGATGGCGTGGTCGACGGCCTGTGCAGTTGCAGCCACCTGCCCGAGCGCGACGCGGCCTTCGCTTTTTCGACCGAAATCGGCAATGCCTCGGTCGGCTTGTTCGCGCTGAAGGCCGATCCCGCCCTGCCGACATCGGGCGAGGCGCTGACGGGCCTGACCGTCGGTGCCGTGGCGGGCTATAACCTGACCAGCGAACTGGTCGATGCCGGTGCCGTGCCGGTCGAGGCACCCGACGACGCGACAGCGGTGGCGATGCTCAAGGCCGGGCGATTCTCCCTCCTGTACGGTTATCGCGACACCGTGCGGTCGGTTGCCGGGCCGCACGAAACGCTGCATTACGTCGAGTTGCGCCCCAACCCTTATTATACCTGCTTCAGCCGCAAGGCCGGCGACGCGACCGCACGCGCCGCCCGCTTTGACCAGGCGTTTCGCCGCCTGCAGCAGGACGGCGCGATCCAGGCGATCCGAGCGCGTTATGGCGTGGGCGGCAGCTAGGCTGCCGTTGGCCGTCGCGCTGGCGGCGGTCATTACCATTGCCGGCGCGCCCGCCGCGGCCGAGCGGCTGACCGGTGCCTGCCTGCATTTTCCCCCGGGCAAGATCGAGGGCCAGCCGGTGCGGCCCGGCTTCGAGGTCGAGATCATGGCCGCGGCGCTGGCCGTCGTCGGCGACAGCGTGGATCTGTCGTTCTATCCCTGGGCCCGTGCCCTGGCCCTGACCGAAGAAGGCCGGGTCGACCTGTTGTGCGGCTGCAGTCAGGATCCCGGCCGGCAGGACAGGCTGTTGCCGTCCGACCCGGTCGGGCAGTTGGCCGTCGGCCTGTTCGCCCTGGCGCGGCCGGGCGGCGCGCGGCCCCCAGGCCCGGCCGGGCTGGCGGGGCGCGAAGTCGGGGTGGTGGCCGGCTACAATCTGGTGGCAGACCTCAAGGCTGTCGGTGCGATCCCGATCGAGGTCGACAGCGATGCGGCGGGGTTGCGCATGCTGGAAGCCGAGCGCTTTCCCCTGTTCTACGGTTTTGCCGACTCGGTGCGTTTCACCGTCAATGAGCAGCGCATGAGCGTTGCCCTGGACTTTCGCGAACTGCGGGCCGAGACGAACTATGTCTGCTTCAGCCGGCGGGCCGGGGATGCGGCGGGGCGCGCCGCCCGGTTCAACCATGGCCTTGCGGCCATCAGGGCCGACGGACGCCTGTCGGCGATCCGCCGGCGTTATGGCATCGAGGACTGAGCGTCAGCCGGGCAGGGGCAGGCGGCGGTGCCACAGCCGGTCGGCCAGGGCCTGTGCCTCGGTCGGGGTCGCGACCCTGCCGGTCAGGGCAAGCGCGATGGCGGCGGTGCCGGTAACGGCGGCGACCGGCGCGGCTTCATCGATCTCGCCCTGCCACAACGCCCTGATGCGCCGGGGATCGAGATCCTCGTCGCGCCAGCGGTGATCGACGTCGGGCAGCAGCGCCGGCCAGGACTGATCGATGATTTGGCCGTCCTGGACATGGGCGACCGCACAGGCCTTGAGCGGGTTGCGCTGGGCTTCGCCGCCGCCGCCCTTGAATACGGCCGACCGCGGCTGGCCCAGCAGCCGTGCGGCATCGGCCTGCAGGCTGCGATAGGGCGGGTGGAACACGCCCTGCATCTGGGCCGGTGCAGCCGCCGGATTCAGGGCCCGCACGAAGGAATTCACGACCGTGCGAACCCCTAGCAGCGGCCGCAGGCCCAGCAGCGCGTCGACCTCGGGACACAGATCCTCCAGCCCGACATAGGCACAGCCCTGACGGTCGAGGTCTGCGGCAACCGCGGCGCGGTCGCGGGCAGGGGTAATGCCCAGTGCTGCCAGGGCCGGCCGCGTCGAGGCGTAGTCGGAACCAGTGGCCCCCTCGACGCCATGGATCAGGATGCGGATGCCGCCGGCCGCCAGCAGCCGGGCCGACAACAGAAACCAGGGCTGCTGGCGATGGCGATCGGCGTAGGAGGGCCAGTCCAGCGTTATGCCGAGATCGGAAAGGTTGAGGCGCAGTCGCTGGCGCGCCGCCACGGCGAAACCGGCCAGTTCGGCCGGCGTCTCGCCGCGGTAGCGCAGCAACAGCAGCAGGGCGCCGGTTTGCACCGGATCGGCATGGCCGCCCAAGATGCCGCCCATGGCCTCGACCGCCTCGTCCTGGGTCAGGCTGCGCGACAAGGTCGGCCCGCGGCCGATGATGCGCAGCAACTCGGCCAGCCGGTTTGCGGTGGCGACGTGCCCCATCGCGGTGCCGATCGCCGCGCTGTCAGAAGGTTTCGGGTTCGGATGCCTCGTGGGCGTCGCGCATCGCTTCCAGCAGCGCTTCCAGCTGCTGCAGGGCGGCGACCGCGCGGCCGTGCCAGGTCGGGCTGAAGATGATGGCCGGATGGCCGACGATCTCGGCATCGACCAGATTGACCGCGACCGAGGCGGCGTGCAGCGCCTCGTACCCGCCCAGCGAGCCGGGCGCGAACACTTCGCGCAGCATCTGGGGCGAAGTCTGCTCGGCCTTGGCTTCCTGCTCGATTTCGCGCAGCAGTTGCTTGCGCTCGGGCTCGGCCTTGGCCGCGGCGGCGCAGTCGGCGGCAAGATCCAGGCGGTCGGCCGGAATCGCCGCGGCGCTTTCGCCATGCACTGCCGGCATATGCACCGCCTCGATTCGCTCGTGCAGCGCATCCAGCAGGGCCGAGGCCGACGCAGCGCGGGCAAACCATTCCGGGCGATAGGCCACCGCGGGATGGAAGCACAGCTCCTCGCGGATCAGCCGCGCAGCCATCGCGGTGGCATGCAGCGCCTCATGGCAGCCGAATCCGCCCGGCGCGTAACGCGGGGCCAGGGCGTCCACGGTTTCTTCCTCGCCCAGCGCGGCGGCAAGGTCGGTCAGCGCCTGGGCATGCAGTTCGGCCAGTGCTTCCGTGGTCGGCAAGGTGGGGATCATCTGGTGCTCCATGGGTCGTCAACCGTCAGAGCCATAGCGCAGTTCCGCGACAATGTCGCGAACGACCGCCGGCCGGATCGCCTGTGCGGCGACCCGGCCGGCGATGCCCGGACACGGGCTCAGCCGTGGCGGATTTCCGCCAGGAACTTGCCGACTTCGCCGCGCAGTTCGTCGGCCAGCCGCGACAGTTCGCCCGACGCGTTCAGGACCTCGCCGGCGGCCGACCCCGACTCGGCCGCCGAGGCATTGACCTGGGCCACGTTCGACGATGCCTGGCGGGTACCCGACGCCGCATCCTCGACCGAGCGCGCGATTTCGCGCGTGGCCGCGCCCTGCTGTTCGACCGCGGCGGCGATCGACCCCGAGATCTCGCTGATCTGGTCGATGATGCCCGATATCGAGCGGATCGCGCCGACGGCTTCCTGCGTGGTCTGCTGTACGGACGATATCTGCTGACCGATCTCCTCGGTTGCCTTCGAGGTCTGGTTGGCCAGGCTTTTCACCTCGCTGGCGACGACGGCGAAGCCCTTGCCGGCCTCGCCGGCACGGGCGGCCTCGATGGTCGCGTTCAGCGCCAGCAGGTTGGTCTGGCCGGCGATCTGGTTGATCAGCCCGACCACCTCGCCGATCTTCTCGGCCGCACTGGCCAGGCCGCGCACGATCTGGTCGGTACGATGGGCCTGTTCGACGGCTTGTGCCGCCACCCGGCTGGAATTTGCGACCTGGGCGGCGATTTCGGAGATCGAGGCCGACAATTCCTCGGTCGCCGAGGCGACCGTCTGCACATTGGCCGCGGCCTGCTCGGTCGCCTGGGCGGCATCGGCGCTTTGCTGGGCTGTCGAATCGGCGATGCCCGACATCGTCCGGGCGGTGGCCTGCATCCGCGTCGCGGCGGTGCCGACCGAATCGACGACGCCGCCCACCGCGCGCTCGAACGTGGTGGCCAGCGTCCGCATGCCTTCCTTGCGTGCTGCCTCGGCTTCCCTGGCCTGGCGGGCCTCGGCGTCACGGCGCTCGATCTCGGCCCGGCGGTCGGCTTCCTCCAGTTCGCGGCGGCGGCGATCCTCGGCCTGGGCCTGCATTTCGGCCTGGGCACGCCGCTCGTCCTCGACGCGGCGCTCCTGGATTTCTCGTTCCCGCGCGGCGAGGGCCGCACTTTCCCGCGCTGCCTCGGCCTCGGCCTGCAGCCGCTCGTTCTCGATGCCGTTCTCCTTGAACTGCTGCACCGCGCGGGCCATCGCGCCGATCTCGTCGGTCTGGTTGCGCGATGGCACCTCGACCGACCAGTCGCGATCGGCCAGCCTGCCCATCGCCCCGGTCATGCCCGTGATCGGCCGGGCGATCGCCCCGCCGATGACCCAGGCCAGCACCAGCCCCAGCAGGGTGCCGGCACCGCCGACCCCGCCCATCAGGGTCTGGCTTTCAGCCACCCGGTCCTCGTTCTCGATAGTCAGGCGATCCTGCAGCGCGATCAGCGAATCGCGGATCGCGGTGGTCGACTTTGCCACCGTGCCCGCCTGGCCGACCATTTCCTGGGCGACCATGGTGTCGGCCGTCCTGCGCAGGCCGACCAGGTCGTCGAAGGACTTGGCGGTGCGGTCCAACTGTTCGCCCAGTTCCTTCAGCTTGGTCTTCGATTCGGCGCCGTAGGCCAGCGTCGCCACCTGGCCCAGCGCTTCCTTCAGCTTGACCAACTGGTTCTTGCCTTCCTGTTCGAGCACCGGGTCGTAGATGAAGACCAACTGCTCGATCGCCGCCCGTGCCCGGCCCAGCGCCAGCAGGCCCGCGATCAGGTGATCGCCGGCTTCCTTGTCGCAGTAGTCGGTGCAGATCTTGAGCATTTCCTCGAACTGCGTCTCCAGCCTGGACACGCTGGGCTTGACCGTGTCGGCGACCAGCACCTGCTGGGATCCCAGCACCTTGGCCAGGGCGTCCAGCTTGCCGAAATACGCCTTCAGTTCGCCGGAGATGGTATCCAGTTCGCGCTTTTCCGCGTCGGTGCGCGCCTCGCCGATCGCCTGGTTGACGCGATCCTGCAGGCGCGTCTGCACGGCCAGCGCGGCCGACTGGTAACGCTTGTCGCCGGTGATGCCGAACTGGTCGACATTGCGGCGCACCTCGATGAATTCACGGTCGATGTCGCGGGCAAGCCCGGCCAGCTTGGCCGAGCCGACCAGCGCCCGTGATGAATTGGCCACCTGGTCGAAGGCCAGCACGCCGACGACGGTCAAGGCTACCAGCAGCGCTATGACTGCCAGAAAGCCGATGAGAATTTTTGTGCGGACCTTGATGCGGCCGAACAGGCCGGGCCTTGCGCCCGCACCTTCCCCGCCGCCTGCCACAATTTCTGCCGAAACTGCAGTTGCAGACGCCATTGTTTCGTCTCCCGACAACCCTGTTTGCGGTGGCACTGCCGTCCCCGCGGGGGCGTGCCACTCTGCGATATTGCCTTCATCATAAGCCGTGAAATTGGACGTAAGACAATGGATTTCGACGGTAGGCCGAAACGCCGCCGCTGGCGGTTGCCTGGCGCGGCGCTACCTGGCCGGGTGCGGGTTCAATCGCCCGGCGCGCCGGCTATGAGGGCATAACCGACAGATAAAACTTGCCAGGAATTGTCCTCGGCCTCATCGTGCCAGGGTGAACGTTACTGTGTCGGCGTCTGCCGCTAAGCACCGTGCTCGGGAGGCGAGCGGTGCCGGGCTCGGGTCCTCTCACAAACACGCTCCAACTCAACCGCGCACTCCCGCGCGGGGGATGATCTATCGAGGAGATTTCCATGCCTACTGGCACCGTTAAGTGGTTCAACGCGACCAAGGGTTACGGCTTCATCCAGCCGGAAGACGGCTCGGCCGACGTTTTCGTTCACATCTCGGCCGTCGAGCGCGCTGGGATGGGCAATCTGAAGGAAGGCCAGAAGCTGTCCTTCGAACTGCATCGTGACCCGCGCAAGGGCAAGACCTCGGCCGAAAACCTGCGCGCCGTCTGATTACGCCTGCCGTGCCGGGCGGGGTTTCCCGCCCGGCGCATCTCGTCGCCGGCCGCGTCGTTCGACGCCACTCAAGTGCTCTTGGTCCCGAATCGAGCCTTGCACCCCTGCCGTTTCCAGCATGTCCGCAGCACCCGCCCGCACTCTATGACCGGCGGGACAGGCTTGTGGTCTTTAAAATAAGTATAAAATTCTATCTATCTGCCTTGCGCCCGACCAGCGGCTCGAGCAGCGCGCTTTGCCGACGGCTGGTGATCGCCGCCAGCCCGGCCTGCCCGCGGGTCCGGCGGGCGTCGGGCGCCGCCAGCAGGTTCAGCGCCGCGCCGATCAGCTTGTCATAGGGTGCGAAGGTCACGGCCTCGCGATAGGGGGCTTCCAGTCCCGGGTCATTGCCGTCCTCGGACAGCACGCAGCGGCCGTTGGCCAGCAGATAGGAAACCCGCACGATCTCGAACAGCCTTGCGGCCTGGGCGTGGATGTTCAGCACCAGCTTGGCGCGGGCGATATAGGCGTCCCGCTCGGGGCCGTAGACGTTGAACAGCGGCACGACCTTGAGGCCCCGCTTGTGCAGCGCCTCGAGAATGGCGATGCGGCGTGGCGTCATCGCGCCATAGGCCAGCACATCGACATCCTCGGCCTCCGTGGCCGCGATTCGGGTCAGGCAGGGGGCATAGCCGACCGGCAACAGGCGGGCCGGCACGCCGCGCGCCCGCAGGTAGTCGGCATTGTTCTGCGAATAATCCCAGACCTCGTGTCCGCGCAGCAACGCCCAGTAGGCGGGGCTGAACCAGTCGTTGCCGTCGTCGCCCTGCTCCAGATTGTAGAGGATCGCATCGGCGGGCGGGTGCCAGCCGACATGCGGGATCAGATGCGGCGCGACGACGATCGCGCGCCCCTCGATCTCGGCCGGGTTCTGGGTCAGGGCGGCGGCATAACCCAGTTCTTGCAACCCCTGGACCAGGGCGTTGGCCAGTTCGGCAAAGGCCAGGACATGGGGGTAGTTGGGCGGGGTGACGATGTAGACGGTATAGTCGTTGGCCATGCCGCTCTCCGTCAGGCCGGCAGGTAGCCGCGAGCGACGCCGTCGGCGACCAGGCCCTGCGCATAGGCCCACAGCACCGGCGAACCATCCCCGATCACCCGCTTGCGCCGCAGCACTTCCGAGGCGGCGATGCCGGCCTCGGCCCAGGTACCGCCCGCGGTGTGATAGTTGTGCAGCAGCGGCTGCAGCCGGTCGATCGCCTTGGCGAACAGGGCGTCGGGTGTCGCGCGGGCCTCGAACTCGTCCCACAAGGCGCGCAGGGCGCCGCCCTGGCCTTCGGGCAGCAGGCCGAACAGGCGGTCGGCGGCGACCTGCTCGCGCGCTTCCTGGTCGGCCGCGGCGGCGGTGTCGTAGAAAAAGGTGTCGCCGGCATCGATCTCGACGATGTCATGGATCAGCAGCATGCGGATCACGCGGGCCGGGGTGATGCCCTGGATCGCGTGTTCGTCCAGCACCAGGGCCATCGCGGCCATCTGCCAGGAATGTTCGGCATCGTTCTCGCGCCGCGACCGGTCGATCAGCCAGGTGCGGCGGAACACCTGTTTCAGCCGGTCCAGTTCGACGACGAAATCGAGCTGGCGCAGCAGCCGCGGATCCGCCGGTTCCAACGCCGGCGGCTGCCAGCCGCCATCGGCGAGGTAACCACGGGCCACGCTGTCGGCGATCAGGCGGCGGGCATGATCCCACAGCCGCGGGGCGCCATCGCCGATGACGGCCAGGCGCGCGACGACCTGGGTGGCGGTGACCGCATGATCGCGCCAGCTGCCCCCCTCGGTCAGATAGTCGTGCAGCAGCGGGTGGAAGCGGTCGAGTGCCTTGGCGAAGCGGGCATCGGGCGTGTCGCGCGCCTCGAATTCCTCCCACAGGGCGCGCAGGGCTATGCCCTGGTCGGGGGGCAGCAGGCCGAACAGCCTGTTGGCCGCGGCCTGCTCCCGCGCGTCCTGATCGGCGGCGGCCACGTCGTCGAACAGGAAGCTGTCGCCGGCGTCGATCTCGACCAGATCATGGATCAGCAGCATCCGGATCACCCGGTCGATGTCGACATCGGGCCCGGCCTGGTCGGCCAGAACCAACGCCAGCATGGCCAGATGCCAGGAATGTTCGGCATCGTTCTCGCGCCGCGACCGGTCGATCAGCCAGGTGCGCCGCTCGATCCGTTTCAGCCGGTCGAGTTCGAGGGCGAAGGCGATCTGGCGGTCGAGGCGGGCAGTGCTGTCGGTCATCGGGCAGCGATAGCAGATCGGCGGGGCCGGGGGTAGAGTGACGCCCCGTCCGGCCGGAGCTGCCCCATGACCCAATATCTCTATCTTGCCGTCGCCATCCTGGCCGAGGTCATCGCCACCTCGGCCCTGAAGGCATCGAACGAATTCACCCGCCTGTGGCCCAGCGTCATCGTGGTGCTGGGATATGGCGTCGCGTTCTATTTCCTGACGTTGTGCCTGCGCACGATTCCGGTGGGCGTCGCCTATGCGATCTGGTCCGGGCTGGGGATCGTCCTGGTCGCGATCATCGCCTATTTCCTGTACGACCAGAAACTCGATGCACCGGCCCTGGTCGGCATCGGCCTGATCCTGTCGGGCGTGCTGGTCATCAACCTGCTGTCGAAGACCTCAGGTCATTAGAGCATCATGCGTCCTCTTGGACGCAGATAAGATGCTCTAACTTTTTGAGATAGATCAATTTATCCATGTTCAGTCGATTCCGACTGAACATGGTTTGATCTGAAGCTCACCACCCGCCGGGCAGGTCCAACTGTTCGAGATCCAGCGGCGTGGCGGGGTAGGGGCCGCGCTGGATCGCCGCGACAGTCATCGAGGGGGCATCGAAGGCCAATGCCTCCAGCGCGCCCACGATGCTCAATTCCAGCGGCACGGCCGCGAGGCCGAAACCGAACAGCGCGATCATGGCCCATTGCAGAAGGCTCTGTCGCATGGCGTGTCTCTCCTACACTGCCTCTGCTTTGAGCATCATCCTACAAACTGGGCAGCGCTGCCAGTTGCGACATTCTTGTGACGAATACAGCCGACGCGGGCGTCCCGGCGAGCAGGACGCCCATCCCATCAGATGCGCGGGCGGCTGTTCAGCGGCCGCAGACCGCGTTGCAGCGGCGAGGGCCGTTGGGGCTGTCGCGTTCGCAGGCTCCGGTCGAGACCGACACATTGACCGCGGTGGCAAAACCCTGCGGCGCCAGGCCCGGATCGGCGCCGATGGCGATGCGGTTGCGCGGCAGGTTCATGATCTGCAGCGACGGATCGGGCTCGCCCTCGGTCCCCGAACCGCGCGGCCCCTGCTGGTTCAGGACGCCCAGCCCCGCATCCGGCGTCAGGTAGTCGGACGCGCCGGGCACCGAATCGGACCGGCCGGGCTGGCCGTAGAACGGGTTCAGCGACACGCCGCACTGGCCGGCGATGCGCGCGTTGGGATCGTCGTCGCAGGTGCCGGCGACGGCGATCTGGATATCGCGTTCGCCCTGGCTGAGATCGACCGGCAGATTGGCAAAGCCGGCGCGGTCCAACTGGACCGAGCAG
>Ga0206117_100971_pt1 | contig 18856 bp, 17 predicted proteins | sample 3A5Ametagenome_FD_177997 | JGI IMG/M metagenome (GOLD analysis project Ga0206117, IMG submission 177997) | Enriched microbial communities from leaf-cutter ant dump, University of Wisconsin, Madison, United States - 3A5A | ecosystem: Environmental > Terrestrial > Nest > Insects nest > Nest dump... | reverse complement strand
GGCCAGCAGGGCCAGGGGTTGCTCGCACAGGGCCAGCGCCAGGGGGTAGAGGGGGTCGTCCGGTTCTGCGGCCCCGGCATGGCGCAGTTGCAGGCGCAGGCATTCGGCCACGCTGCGGGCGCCGACGCCCACCGGCTCCATGCTGTGCAGCAGGGCCAGGGCCAGTTGCAGGGTGTGCAGCAGGGCGTCGTGGGTTTCCTCGTCGGCATCGGGGGCCAGGTTGGCGGCCAGCTCGGGCAGGTCGCCATCCAGGTAGCCGTCTTCGCGCAGGTTGCCGATGAGAAATTCCAGCGCGGCCCGCTCCGGCGCGGTCAGGCGCAGGCTGGCGGCCTGCTGGTGCAAAAAGTCCGCCAGGGTGGGGCTGCTGGCGGCCAGTTCCCAGGCGCCGGGGGCAGCGTCATCGGCTGCGGCAGCGCTGCGCGGGCCGGGCCGGTCTTCGTCCCAGTCTTCGGGATGGGCGGCGGCCTGTTCCCAGGTCAGGTCGTTTAATTCAGGAGCTTGTTCCGCTGGTATATCCTGGTTTTCAGAATCATTTGCTTCTGAAAATGTTTCTGCATCAGCGGTAGTAGCTATGTTTTCCGGGTTTTCCAGGGAATCGGCCCCATTTTCTTCCAGCTCCAGGAAGGGGTTGTCCAGCAGTTGCTGCTGCACTTCCTGCTGCAGCTCCAGGCTGGATAGCTGCAGCAGCCGCAGCGCCTGCTGCAATTGCGGCGTCAGTTGCAGCTGGGCGCTGGGGCGAACGGTCAGTTGCGGTGCGGCCCCGGCCATGGGCTTACATGCGGAAGTTGTCGCCCAGGTAGACGCGGCGCACTTCGGGGTTGTCCACGATTTCCTGCGGCGTGCCGTGGGTCAGCACCGTGCCGTCGCTGATGATGCAGGCGTGGTCGCAAATACCCAGGGTTTCGCGCACGTTGTGGTCGGTGATCAGCACGCCGATGCCGCGCTCTTTCAGGAAGCCGATGATGCGCTGGATTTCGATCACGGCGATGGGGTCGATGCCGGCGAACGGCTCGTCCAGCAGGATGAAGCGCGGGTGCGTGGCCAGGGCGCGGGCAATTTCCACGCGGCGGCGCTCGCCGCCGGACAGGGCCAGCGCGGGCGCATCGCGCAGGTGCTCGACGTGCAGCTCCTGCAGCAGGCTGGTGAGCTGGCGCTCGATCTCGTCCTGGCCCAGGGGTTTGCCCGCCGCATCCTTTTGCAGTTGCAGCACGGCACGCACGTTGTCCTGCACGTTCAGCTTGCGAAAGATCGACGCTTCCTGCGGCAGGTAGGACAGGCCCAGGCGGGCACGCTGGTGCATGGGGCTGCGGGCGACGGAGTGGCCGTCGATGCGCACGTCCCCGCTGTCGCTGCGCACCAGTCCGACGATCATGTAGAACGACGTGGTCTTGCCCGCGCCGTTGGGGCCGAGCAGGCCGACGACTTCGCCACTGTTCACCGTCAGCGATACATCCTTGACGACCTGGCGCTTGCCATAGGTTTTGGCCAGGTGCAGCGCTTCCAGGCGGCTGGCGGCGTCCTGGCCGGGGGTGGGCATCTCGGTCATGGCTCTTGCGGGGCAGGGAGTTGGTCGGTCGGCTGCAGCGCCGCGCCGGGCTGGGCGGGCGCTTGTGAGGTGGCCTTGGGGGACAGCACGGCCCGCACCCGGCCGGTGCCACCGGCAGCGCCCCCATCCTGCGCGGCCTGGCTATCGACGGTGAACACGTCGGTCAGGTTGTTGTAGGTGATCTGCTTGCCGGTGATGTCGTCGCTCAATTTGCCGCCGGTGTAGCGGCGCAGCTGGGCGCGGCGCAGCAGGCGCACGTCGTCCTTGCGGCCATCGTATTCAATGACTTCGGCCTCGCCCTCGACGTATTCCTCGGGCGCCCCCGGGGCCGTGTCGCGCTTTTGCCGGAAGAAGGCCCGCTGGCCGCTGGCTGCCGTCACCACCCCGTACTGGTAACCCTGGGCATCCTGGCGCACGTCGAGCTGGGCGCCGCGCAGGACGATGGAGCCTTTGGTCATCACCACGTTGCCGGTAAAGACGCTGGTCTGCTGCAGCTCGTCGTGGCGCAGGGCGTCGGACTCGATGTGCATGGGCTGGTCGCGGTCGGCCCGCTCGGCCCAGGCGGGCGCAGCCGCCAGACACGCGGCCAGGCACGCCGAAGCGAGAAAGGAGAAGGGGGAAAAATAGCGCTTCATAAACTGGGCATGGTTTTTGCGTGTGATTGTAGCTATCCCACTGCAGCAATAACAAAGCCCGCCGAAGCGGGCCATGCAAGCCGGTGCGCCGGGGCGGTCAGCCGCGCTTGCGCTCCTGCTCGATCAGGCGGTTGGTGATCTGCACCATCTGTTCGAAGCCACCGGCCATCGAACCGTCGGTGTAGTAGCGCCCGGCAATACCGATGGCCGGGGTGCCCTCGACCTGGTACTGGTCTTGCAACTGCACGGCCTGGCGGATTTGCGTGGCCACGCTGAACGACTGGTAGGCCGCTTCGAATTTGGCACGGTCCAGGCCCTGTTCGGCCACCCAGGGGAACAGCACGTCGGGCTGGTCGAGGCGTTTTTTCTGCTCCTGGAAGGCTTTGAACACCTTGGCGTGCAGGGCTTGGACCTGCCCCAGGCTTTCCAGCGCGTAGTAAATGCGCTGCAGCGGCTCGAAGTTCTTGTTGAAGCCGACATGCACCAGGCGCACGCTGACATCCTTGGCTGCGGTTTTCCTCCAGGCCTCGAACATCGGGTCGAAGTTCTTGCAGTGCACGCAGCCGTACGAGAAGAATTGCACCACCTCCACCTGCCCCTTGGGCGCCAGCACCGACGCAGGCTGCTTGAGCGCCACGTAACCGCTATCGGCCTGGGCGCCCAGGCTCCATGCGGCGGGGACGGCACCGAGCAGCGCCAACTGGGCAAATTCACGACGTTTCATAAATGGTTTCTCCAAAATAAGGCCCTGCTGGGAGCAGCGGACGGGCCGGCAGTTCCCGTCCGTCAGCATGGCGGGGCGGGTTATCGCTGGATGCGCACCAGGGCGGAATCGATGCCGGCGGCGTCAAGCTGCTTTTTCAGTGCCTCGGCCTCGGCCCGCTGTTCCATGGGGCCGATGCGCACCCGGAATACGGGACGGCCATTCTGCTCGCGCTCGCTGACCCGTGCTTCCTGCCCCAGCAGGCCCAGCTTGGCACGCTGGCCGTCGGCATCGGCCTTGCTGCGGAAGGCGCCCGCTTGCACGAAGTATTGGTAGCCGTCGGTGGTAGCTGCCTTGGCCTGGGACTTTTGCAGCTGCGCCTGGGCCAGATCGCCCAGCGGGTCTGCCGAGACGGGGGCCACGGTTGTGGCGGGCGTTGTCGTGGTATTTGGCGTCGCTTGCGGCGGCGGGGCATCAGCCGGGGCTGTCGGCACTGCGGGGGCCGTCGGCGGCGGCGTCACCTTGCCGCCCAATGCGGTATTGGGATTCCAGTTGGGCCGGGGCAGAGTTTGCGGTTGCGCGTCCCGGGTGACGAAGGGGATGGGGATTTTGCTGACATACACCGCCACGCCGAAGGCGATCCCCAGGCCGACGAGCAGGCCCAGGATGAAGCCCAGGATGGTGCCGCCACGTTGTTGCTGATGACGCATGGCAGGCGCTCCTTTACATGCGCTGGGGCGCATCGACCCCCAGCATGGCCAGGCCGTTGGACAGCACCTGGGCCGTGGCGGCCACCAGCGCCAGGCGGGCCAGTTTGACCGTTTCGTCCTCGACCAGGATGCGCTCGGCGTCGTAATAGCTGTGGTAGGCGGCGGCCAGCTCGCGCAGGTAGAAGGTCACATCGTGCGGGGCGTTGCCCTGGGCAGCGGCGGTGAGCATTTCCGGATACTTGGCCAGCAGCAGCATGAGCGCCTGGGCCTGCTCGCCTTGCAGGGGGGACAAGTCCACGTTCTGCAAGGCCGCCACGTCGTAGTCCTCGCGCCAGCCGCGCAGCACCGAGCAGATGCGGGCGTGCGCGTACTGCACGTAGTACACGGGGTTGTCGTTGTTCTTCGCCACGGCCAGATCGACATCGAAGGTGTATTCGGTATCGGGCTTGCGCGAGAGCAGGAAGAAGCGCACGGCGTCCTTGCTCGTCCACTCGATCAGGTCGCGCAGGGTGACGTAGCTGCCCGCGCGTTTGCTGATCTTCACCTCCTCGCCGTTGCGCACCACGCGCACCATGGTGTGCAGCACGTAGTCCGGGTAGCCGGCAGGGATGCCCACGTCCGCCGCCTGCAGGCCGGCCCGCACGCGGGCAATGGTGCCGTGGTGGTCGGTGCCCTGGATGTTCACCACCTTGGCAAAGCCCCGGGCAAATTTCTGGATGTGGTAGGCCACGTCCGGCACGAAGTAGGTGTAGCTGCCGTCCTTTTTGCGCATCACGCGGTCTTTGTCGTCGCCGTAGTCGGTGGACTTCAGCCACAACGCGCCGTCCTGCTCGTAGGTGTGGCCGTTGGCGATCAGGCGCTGCACCGTGGCCTCGACGTGGCCGTTGGTGTACAGGCTTGATTCCAGGTAGTACTCGTCGAACTTCAGGTTGAACGCCTGCAGGTCCTTGTCCTGCTCGTTGCGCAGGTAGGCCACGGCAAACTGGCGGATGTTGTCGTAGTCTTCCACGTCGCCGTTGGCGGTGAAGGCGCGGTCATCGGCCTGGACGGTGGCTTTGGCCAGGAAGGCATCGGCAATGTCCTGGATGTAGTCGCCGTTGTAGAAGTTCTTCGCCAGCGGGTTGTCGGCATCCGTGGGCCAGCAATCGTCGCCGGGCTTGAAGCCCTTGGCCCGCAGTTGCGTGCTTTTGGTCAGGGTGTCGATCTGCACGCCCGCATCGTTGTAATAGAACTCGCGGTGTACCGCCCAGCCCTGGCTGGCGTACAGGTTGCAGATGGCATCGCCCAGCGCGGCCTGCCGCCCGTGGCCGACGTGCAGCGGGCCGGTGGGGTTGGCCGAGACGAACTCGACCAGCATTTTTTCCCCGCGTGCGGCCTGCTGGCCAAACTTCGCGCCTTCCGCCAGCACTTCGCGCACCACCTGCTGCTTGGCGGCAGGTTTCAGGCGGATATTGAGAAACCCCGGCCCGGCGATCTCGATCGCCTCCACCCATTGCTGGAAGGCCGGCGTGGCCTGCAGGGCCGCCATGAGCTGCTCGCCCAGGGCACGCGGGTTTTGCTTGAGCGGCTTGGCCAGCTGCATCGCCGCCGTGCAGGCCCAGTCGCCATGCGCGGCCACCTTGGGGTTTTCAAAGGCGGCGCGGTTGCCCGCACCGGGGGAGAGTTGTTCCAGCTCGCCAGCCAGGGCCGCGAGCAATTGCTGTTTGACTAAAAGCATGGGCGGGGATTTTACGTGTCCTGCCAAGTCCGCATGGCCCGCCGTGGGCAGGGATGCGGCATCGGCAGGATTTTTTATTTGATAGCTGCTACCGCTTATGAATAAACGTTACCAAACATTAATAACCCTGAAAATGTTTATTCATCAGCGCAGGAAGCTATTTTCTTTACCAACCCCGTGCCCAGAATACCGCTACGACCGCAATGAACGGCATGATGTGCGTGTGCAGCATGATGGCGCGGCGTACGCGGTCGATCTCCTGCGCACCAGGCAGGGCGCCGCTGGTGTCCAGCGCACGCACCCAGCGGCGGATGGCCAGGCTGGGCCGCGTGACGATCAGCAGGGTCAGCACCACCAGGGTCATCTTGACGTGGAACAGCGGTTGGCCGACATACCACTGCCAGCCCTTGATGCCCCAGACCACGCGGGCCACGCCCGAGAGGATGAGCACGGCCAGCGCCGTCAGGTAGATCCAGTCCAGGCGCAGCAGACGGCGCACCACGGCAGCGTTGAGCCATTCCTGCCGGCACAGGGCGGCCTGGCTGGAGGAGAACACGACGATCGCCAGGATGGCCACGATGTGCAAACTGGCCAGAAACGGTTCGAGAATCACGCAATTACTCCCTGGCGCCAGAACTCGGGGCGCTCGTACTGCATTTTCAAATAGTCAATCCACAGCCGCACGCGCAGCGGCATGTGCTTGCGCTGGGGGAAGATCATATAGATGCCATTGGGCGGCGCGGCGAAATCGTCCAGTACCGGCACCAGGCGGCCGGCGGCGATTTCCGCATCCACCTCCCAGGTGCTGCGCCAGGCAATGCCCCAGCCGCCTAGGCACCAGTCGTGCAGCACCTGTCCGTCCGAGCAGTCCAGCGGCCCACCGGGCTTGACGTGGACGACTTCGCTGCCGCCGCCCTCCGGGCGCTCCACCCGAAAGGCCCAGCCCCGGGTCTGCGAGGCATCGCTGGACAGCGTCAGACAGTCATGCTGCGCCAGATCGTGCGGGTGTTGCGGCGTGCCGCGCCGCGCCAGGTACTCGGGCGTGGCCACGCACAGGCGCCGGTTGTCGGCCAGGCGCACGCTGACCAGCGACGAATCGGGCAGATCGCCCACGCGCACGGCGCAGTCGTAGCCTTCGGCGGCCAGATCGACCACGCGGTCGGACAGGTTCAGCGAGATCTTCACCTCCGGGTGCCGGTCGTAGAAGCGCGGCACCAGCGGCGCAACGTGGCGGCGGCCAAACCCGGCCGGGGCGGTGATGCGCAAATGCCCGGCTGCCTTGACGCCCCCGGCGGAAACGCTGGCCTCGGCATTGCTCACGTCCGAAAGCAGGCGCTGGCAATCTTCCAGAAATGCGCTGCCCTCGTGCGTCAGCGTGATGCGCCGCGTGGTACGCACCATGAGCTTGACGCCCAGGTGCTCCTCCAGCGCATCCAGGCGCCGGCCCATGATGGCCGGGGCCACCCCTTCGGCCTTGGCCGCGGCCGTCAGACTGCCTTTGGTAGCGACAGAAACGAAAGACTCAAAAGCTTTTAGTTTGTCCATAGCTGCACCCAGGGTGCCGGAAAAATATGAAAGAAATATAGCCTCAAGCCAATACCATCAATCGGCTACAGCTATTAAAAACAAGGAAGGTGCCGCAGCACTACCCCCTCCCAAGGTTAAAGTGTGGGCCACCTTTGCAGAAAAGTCATGAGTTCTAGGATGCACGCACGGTTTATTTCACCGGCCATTTCTAATACAGTGGCCGCATCCTGGAAGTCTTATATATGACCTGGCACGCAGCCACCGCCATCGCGGCAGCGCAGGCCATGTGCAGACACTCCAATGTGTACCGATTTTTTGTTTCTCCAAGAGGTATTTATGACTGCTCGTACCACCGTGCACGGCCTGCAGGTCGCTGACGAACTGCATCAATTCATCAACACCCAGGTGCTGCCAGGCACGGGGGTGGATGCGGCATCTTTCTGGCAGGGCTTTGACGCCATCGTGCGGGATCTGGCGCCCAAGAACGCGGCCTTGCTGGCCGAACGCGACCGCCTGCAAAAAGAGCTGGACACCTGGCACAAGGCCCACCCCGGCCCCATCGCCGACATGGCCGCCTATCGCGCCTTCCTGACCCAGATCGGCTACATCGTCGAGCCGCCCCAGGGTGCCAAGGCGACCACCGAAAACGTCGATGCCGAACTCTCCAAAATCGCTGGCCCGCAGCTGGTCGTACCCATCACCAACGCCCGTTATGCGCTGAACGCCGCCAACGCCCGCTGGGGTTCGCTGTACGACGCCCTGTACGGCACCGACGTCATCAGCGAAGACGGCGGCGCGGAAAAGGGCAAGGGCTACAACCCGGCACGTGGCGCAAAAGTGATCGCCTTTGCCCGCGACTTCCTCGACCAGGCCGCGCCCCTGGCCCAGGGTTCGCACAAAGATGCCACCGGCTACCGCATTGAAGGCGGCAAGCTGGCCGTCAGCCTGCAAGGCGGCGCCAGCACCGGCCTGAAAGACGCTGCCCAGTTCGTCGGCCACCAGGGCGACGCTGCCACGCCCAGCAGCATCCTGCTGGCAAACAACGGCCTGCACATCGACATCATCATCAACCGTGCCACGCCCATTGGCCAATCGGATGCCGCAGGTGTGGCCGACGTGGTGGTGGAGGCCGCCCTGTCCACGATTCTTGACCTGGAAGACTCCGTGGCCGCTGTCGATGCCGAAGACAAGGTGCTGGGCTACAGCAACTGGCTGGGCATTCTCAAGGGCACGCTGACCGAATCCTTTGAAAAAGGCGGCAAGATGATGACGCGCGGCCTGAACGCCGACCGTATCTACACCGGCGCCAACGGCCAGCCCGTCACGCTGCATGGCCGCTCCTTGCTGTTCGTGCGCAACGTGGGCCACCTGATGACCAACCCGGCCATCCTGTGGGGCGCGGACAACCAGGAAATCCCCGAAGGCATCCTGGACGCCGTGGTCACCACCGCCATTGCCATCCACGATCTGAAGGGCCACGGCGCCAACGGCATCCGCAACTCGCGCACCGGCAGCGTCTACATCGTCAAGCCCAAGATGCACGGCCCCGTCGAAGTGGCCTTCGCCAACGAGCTGTTCGGCCGCGTCGAACAATTGCTGGGCCTGCCTGCCAACACCGTCAAGCTGGGCATCATGGACGAGGAGCGCCGCACCTCGGTGAACCTGAAGGCCTGCATCGCCGCCGCGCCGGCCCGCGTAGCCTTCATCAATACCGGCTTCCTCGACCGCACTGGCGACGAAATGCACACCGCCATGCAGGCAGGCCCCATGATCCGCAAGGGCGACATGAAGACCAGCGCCTGGCTGTCCGCCTACGAGAAGAACAACGTGCTCGTCGGCCTGACCATGGGCCTGCGCGGCCGGGCACAGATCGGCAAGGGCATGTGGGCCATGCCCGACCTGATGAAGGCCATGCTAGAGCAGAAAATCGCCCACCCCAAGGCCGGCGCCAACACCGCCTGGGTGCCCTCGCCCACGGGCGCCACCCTGCACGCACTGCATTACCACCAGGTCAAGGTTGCCAGCGTCCAGGAGGAACTGGAAAAAATCAGCGCCGACACCGAGCGCGACAACATCCTGGCCGACCTGCTGCAAGTGCCTGTCGCCAAAGACCCGAAATGGACGGAGCAGGAAAAGCAGCAGGAACTGGACAACAACATCCAGGGCATCCTGGGCTACGTCGTGCGCTGGATCGACCAGGGCGTGGGCTGCTCCAAGGTGCCGGACATCAACGACATCGGCCTGATGGAAGACCGCGCTACCCTGCGCATCTCCAGCCAGCACGTTGCCAACTGGCTGCTGCACGGCATCGTCACCGAAGGCCAGGTACGCGCCACCTTCCAGCGCATGGCCGCCAAGGTCGACCAGCAGAACGCAGGCGACCCGCTCTACCAGCGCATGCACGACCGCTACGACCAGTCCGCCGCCTACCAGGCTGCCTGCGACCTGGTATTCAAGGGCGTTGAACAGCCCAGCGGCTACACCGAGCCGCTGCTGCACGCCTGGCGCCTGAAGGTGAAGGCGGCTGCCAAAGCCTGATCGGTGTTCGCGTTCTGAAAACCTGTTGACGATCTCGGCGCACCTTTGTGCCGAGATCGTCAACAGGTTCTCAGGAAAACGATTCTTCCAGCGCCCCGGCCTCCAGGTGGCGCACATCGCCCCAGCCGACCAGGGTCAGGCCCTGGGGCGTCCACAGCAGACGGTTGATGGCGGTATTGGTCAGTGTCCAGGTGCGTGGCGCCTGCAGGTTCTGGCCGGTGGCCAGGCGGTACAGAATGTCCATCACACCGCCGTGGGCGACCAGGGCAATCTGGGTGCCCCGATGCTGCTGTGCCAGGCGCTGCACAGTGGCGGCAATGCGCTGGCGCAGTTGTTCCAGGGATTCCCCGCCACCGGGAAAGACGAACTGCGGATCACGCTTGCGCCAGCGGCGTGCTTCTTCCGGGTGAGACTGCTCTACTTGCGCAAAGCTGCTGCCTTCGAACACGCCAAAGCAGCGCTCGCGCAGCCCGGGCTCGGCATGCAGGGCTGCGCCCGTGGTGTGCGCCAGCGCCTGGGCAGTCTGCCAGGCCCGTTGCAAATCGCTGCTGTAGATGGCGGCCAGGGGTTCCTCTGCCAACGCCTGGGCCGCCTGCACGGCCTGGGCCTGGCCCGTGGCGTTCAAAGGGATGTCGGTATGTCCTTGAATGCGTCCATCGGCATTCCAGGGGGTTTCACCGTGTCGAATGGCAATGATGCGGGTTGCGTCCATGGGGTTTGCGCCGGAAGTGGCGATGTGAGGAAAGCCGCCGATTTTACAAATCCCGAGTTCTTCGCACCGACCCACGCGTGTTTTTCACCTTCTTCGCCGCAAATGCCGACGTGATCGCTGCAAAACACGGAGTTGTTGTTATCTGTTTGCAAAATCGGTCAAGTTTTGAGAAAAATGGCGTAATTTGACATTCTTTAGGCGCTGAAAAATCATGCCGACTATTTGGCCCGGCCCCCTGGGCAGGCCGGGTCGAGGCTCTCACAATCGGCCTCCATCGTTTTTGCTTTGGAGACCTGCCATGTCTACCTGGACTTTGTCCGCCATCGAAGAATTGTTTACCCAGCCGTGGCTGGCGCTGATGCAGCGGGCTGCCGCCGTCCACCAGGCGCATTGGCCCACCCCGGACGTGGAACTGGCGACCCTGCTGTCGGTAAAAACCGGCGGCTGCCCGGAAAACTGCGGCTACTGCCCGCAATCGCAAAGCTTCGATACCGGGCTGCACGCCAGCAAGCTGCTGCCCGAGGACGAGGTGCTGCATGCCGCCAAGGCGGCCAAGGCAGCCGGGGCCACCCGCTTCTGCATGGGTGCGGCCTGGCGCAGCCCGAAAGAACGCGATCTGGAAAAAATGGCCCACATGATCGCCAGCGTCAAAGCACTGGGGCTGGAGACCTGCGCCACGCTGGGCATGCTTTCGTCCGAACAAGCGCAAACCCTGCAGGCTGCCGGGCTGGACTATTACAACCACAACCTGGACACCAGCCCGGCGCACTACGCCCAGGTAGTGACCACGCGCACCTACCAGGACCGCATCGACACCATTGCCGCCGTGCGCGAAGCGGGCATCAAGGTGTGCTGCGGCGGCATCATTGGCCTGGGCGAGGAGCAGGCGGACCGTGCCAGCCTGATAGCCGAGCTGGTCAAGCTCCAGCCCGAATCGGTGCCTGTCAACAGTCTGGTGCCCGTCCCGGGCACGGTGCTGGCCAGCAGTGCCCCCGTCGATCCGCTGGATTTCGTGCGCGTCATTGCCGTGTGCCGCATCACCATGCCCAAGGCGCGCATCCGCCTGTCGGCGGGCCGCCAGCAGTTGGGCGAGGCGGTGCAGGCGCTGTGTTTTCTGGCTGGGGCGAACTCGATTTTTTACGGCGACAAGCTGCTGACCACGGGCAACCCCGATACCCGGGCCGACGACCAGTTGCTGGAAAAGCTGGGGCTGCGCACCGTCGCTCCGCAGGCAGCACCCGCCGCCTGCAGTTGCGGCACGCCTACGGTGCCGTCGGCGCTGGCGTAGCTGCAGGCGCGGCCTGGGGGGAAGCCACTTCTTTGGGCTGCGTCGTCACCTGACGCGGCCCGCTGGGCGGAAAGGGAAAGCCCGTCAGAGCCGCATCAAACAACGCCTGCCAGATGGTGTTGTCGTCCACGCGCACTTCATCGTACTGGGCCGAGGTTTCGTAGACGATACGCTGGGTCTGCTGGTCCCGCAGCACCAGCTTGACGGCCCGCAGGTACACCCGGGGCGGTGCATCCATCATCATCCAGTGCATGTTCCAGCCGCTGTACCAGCCCCCGCCGTAGCCCAGGCCCCAGCCAAAGCGCGGGCCGTAGTAGTAGGGATCCCAGGTCGGATGGCTGGCCCGCCCTTCGCCTGCCGAAGCACCCACCTGCACCACCAGCCGGGCCAGGTCGGGGCGCACATCGCGCTTGAGGCCGACTTTTTCCAGCGCCGTCTCGGCGGCAGCTTCGATCTGGGCGAAGCTCGATTGCTGGGCCTGGGATGGCAGCACCTCCAGCCGGTAGGTGGCGGGCAGCGTCACCCCTTGCATGCTGGAGTAAGACTGCACATCGCTGGTAATGGCCGTCGGCCCGGTGGCGCATCCGGCCAGCGCCAGGGCGCAGGCCAGCACGGCGGCGCAGTGCATGGCGGTAGTTTTCGGGTTGGGCATCAAGACCTCCTTGCCCGCTAGGGCGATCACTCGATGGTGGAACGGTTGCGCTGTACGACCTGCGGGAAGGGCAGAGGTTCATCGTCAAACGCTATATCGCCATCGGGGTCTGCAATGCCGGTGGCCTTGGCGTTCTTGAAGTCGTGCAGCTTCGGGTCCATCATATGCGTGGTCACCACGTGGCCCATGGCGCGGAACATGCTCTCGATACGGCCCGGGTGTTTCTTCTCCCACTCGCGCAGCATTTCATTGACCGCCACGCGCTGCAGGCCGTCCTGGCTGCCGCACAGGTTGCAGGGGATGATGGGGAACTGTTGGTATTCGGCCCAGCTGCGCGTATCGCGCTCGGGCACGTAGCACAGAGGGCGAATGACGACGTGCTTGCCATCGTCGCTGACCAGCTTGGGCGGCATCCCTTTCATGCGCCCGCCGTAGAACAGGTTGAGCATCATGGTGGCCAGGATGTCGTCGCGGTGGTGGCCCAACGCCACCTTGGTGCATTGCAGCCGGTCGGCCACTGAATACAGGATGGCCCGGCGCAGGCGCGAACACAGGCTGCAGGTGGTCTTGCCCTCGGGCACCACGCGCTTGACGACGCTGTAGGTGTCCTGGTTCTCGATGTGGTACTCCACGCCGATACTGTCCAGGTAGCCAGGCAGCACATGCTCTGGAAAGCCCGGCTGCTTCTGGTCGAGGTTCACCGCAACGATCTCGAACTTGATCGGCGCCCGCTTCTGCAGCTTGCGCAGGATGTCCAGCAGGGTATAGCTGTCCTTGCCGCCGGACATGCACACCATCACCCGGTCGCCCTCTTCGATCATGTTGAAGTCGGTAATGGCGCGGCCGACTTCACGGCACAGGCGTTTTTCCAGCTTGTGCGCCTCGCGTTCGGCCTTGGACTTGCCGCCCCCGGCCACCGCTGCCGCATCAGCAGACTGGGGAGGTTGCACGGCATCGGTGGACTCGGCCACCCAGGAAGGGGAAGTAACGATATTCATACAAAGTAAATTGCTGTAAAAGCGCTATCCGGATAGACGGGTTGAGACAACCCAAGCGCTGCTGGGCCGGGATTTTCCTCGCATTCGAATGCAGTCGGGCCCAATCGGGCCTTTCCTCTGCGGCGCAGACAACACACAAAACAGGGAGCAACTGCTTATGCCAGGGCCATCGTGGCACTCACTGAAACTGCGTTTGCCGTTGCTCACCGTACTGCTGTTTCTGGGCGGTTTGTGGGCACTGGTGCTGTTCGCCAGCCACCAATTGCGCCAGGACATGCGTTCCCAGGTCGAGGCACAGCAGCAATCGACGGCAGCCTTCGCCGCTCTGGCACTGGACGAAACCCTGCAGGAGCGCCAGGCCATCCTGCTGCGGGTAGCCCGGCACTTTGCCCCCATCGTCCAGCACCATCCGGAGCAACTGAGCGCCCCGCCTTCCGACTTCGCAGCGCTGCGCCAGGCTTTCGGCGAGATGCTGGGAACCCCGAATTCAGCCCAACTGGGGCTGGTCGTGCTGCAGCAACTGTTCAATGGCGGCACCTTCATCACCGACACCAGGGGGCTGGCGCTGACTTCGTTTCCGCCCCACGTCCTGCGCACCGGGAAGAACTATGCCGACCGGGACTTCATCCGCCGCACACTGGCCGGGCACAGTGTAGTCAGCCCGCCTTTTACCGAAGGCACCATTCCGGTGATCGTCATGACGGTGCCGATCTGGGGCGATGACGGCACTCCGGTCGGCGTACTCGCCGGGGTGCTGGACCTGAGCGATCCGAACTTCCTGGCCAGCGTGCAGGATCACACATATGGCCACGATGGCGACTTCCTGGTGGTTGATGCGGCCACGCGCACCATCATCGCCGCCAGCAAGACCAACCGCGTGCTGCAAACCCTGCCCGCTGCCGGCACCGATCCCGTGCTGGACGCCCTGACCGAGGGCAGCGCAGCGCAGGCCGAATACCTGCGTAACGGTACCCCCTGGCTGGTCGCCGTGCGCTCGATTCCCATCACCGACTGGAAGGTTGTCGTCAGAATGCCTCTGGCCGAGGCACTGGCCCCGGTGGACGCCCTGAGCCGGAGCATCACCCTGGCGGCCATCGTGGTCAGCCTGCTGGCCGCCCTGGGCATGTGGCGGCTGCTGCACCATGAGCTGCTGCCGCTGGAAGTCACCACTGCAGCGCTGGCCGGCATGATGCGCGACGGCGGCACCCTGCAGCGCGTGATCGTCCCCCAACAGGCCGAAGTGCGGCAGATGGCGCTGGTGTTCAACCACCTGGTGGGGGAGATTGAACAGCGCCAGCAGGCATTGCGCGAAAGCGAGCACCTGTACCACACCGCCTTCATGTTCAGCCCGGATGCGCTGGCCATCACCCGCCTGCACGATGCCCGGATCATCGACGTGAACGCCGGGTTCGAGCGCGTCTATGGCTGGGAGCGGGCCGAAGTGCTGGGACGCTCCAAGATGGAACTGAGCCTGTGGGAGGACGACCGCGCCTGGGCGCCGCTGGTGCAGCAAATCCTGCTGGAGCACAGCTGCCGTGGCGTGGAGCGGCAACTGCCTCACCGGGATGGACATACGGTGACGGTGCAGGTCTCCGGTTGCCTGCTGACCATCGAGGGCGAGCACTGCATCCTGTGGATCAGCCACGACGTGACCGCCCAGCGCCAGGCCGATGCCCGCATCGCCCGGCTGACCTCGACCGACCCCCTGACCGGCCTGCCCAACCGCCAGTCCTTCGTCCAGTCTCTGGAGCAGGCGCAGATCGCGTGTCTGGACGGGCAGGGCCTGGGGGCGCTGTTGTACCTGGATGTCGATGACTTCCAGACCGTCAATGACACCCTGGGCCACGAAGCGGGCGACGCCTTCCTGACCGCCCTGGCCCAGCGCATCCAGGCCACGCTGCCGTCCAACGCCATTCTCTCCCGCCCCAGCGGAGACGAGTTCCTGATCCTGCTGCCCGCACTGCCTGCAGTCCTGGGCGATGCCGCCCTGCGCACCGAGCGCGTGGCGGTCGGTCTTCTGGACGCCCTGAACACCCCCATCGCCTTTGCCGGAACGACCCAGCACTGCACCATGAGCATCGGTGTGCTGCTGTTCGGCCTGCAGCACGAAGCGCCCATGGAACTGCTGCGCAAGGCCGACCTGACCCTGAACCAGGCCAAGAACGCCGGCCCTGGCTGCATCCTGTTCTACGAAGCACAGATGCAGGTCCAGGTCGCCTCCCGCGCCCGCCTGCAGCACAGCCTGCGCGAAGCCCTGCAGCAGCAAAATTTCCGTTTGCACTACCAGCCGCAGATCGATACGGCAGGGCAGGTGGTCGGTGTGGAGGCCCTGGTGCGCTGGTTCTCGCAGGAGCAGGGCTTCATCTCCCCGGCGGAATTCATCCCGCTGGCGGAAAAGACCGGCCTGATCCTGCCCCTGGGCCGGTGGATTCTGCACACCGCCTGCACCCAGCTGGCCATCTGGGCCACGCAGCCCGGGCGCGGGCACATCACCATGGCGGTGAATGTCAGCGCAGGCCAGTTCCAGCAGGACGATTTCGTCCAGCAGGTGCAAGAGGTGCTGCAGGAAACCGGCGCCCCGGCGCCGCTGCTGAAGCTGGAACTGACCGAAAGCGCCATGGTCGAGCAGATCGATGCCGTCGTGCAGCGGATGCAGGCCCTGCGCAGCCTGGGCGTGCGGTTTTCGATCGACGACTTCGGCACCGGCTTTTCGTCCCTGGCCTACCTCAAGCGCCTGCCGCTGGACCAGCTCAAGATCGACCAGAGCTTTGTGCGCGACTGCCTGGATGACCGCAACGACGCCAGCATCGCCCAGACCGTGATAGCCCTGGGCCACGGCCTGGGCCTGGAGGTGATTGCCGAAGGCGTGGAAACCCCGGGCCACCAGCAGGCGCTGCAGAGCTGGGGCTGCCGCTTTTTCCAGGGCTATGGCATCAGCAAACCGCTGCCGATCGAGGCGCTGGAGGCATTTTTAAGCGAACACGCCGCCGCTACCACTGCCCCGCTTCCACCCGGATAGCCACTTCGCAGTCGTCAAAAATCTCCAGCTTGGCAATCCTGATGCGCACGCCCAGCACGCCCGGCAGTTGCATCAGGCGCTGGGCGAGTTTGCCGATCAGGCTTTCCAGCAAGTTGACATGCTCGGCGGTGCATTCCTCGATGATGATCTGCCGCACCTTGCGGTAGTCCAACACGTGCAGGATGTCGTCGTCCTGCGGGCGCAGGGCTTGCGGGCCCTGGTTCAATTCCGCATCCACCTGGATGGGCTGGGGCGCGGCTTTTTCGTGGTCGAGGATGCCCAGGTTGGCAGCAAAGCGCAGGCCGGTAAGCGTCAGGATTTGGCTGCCCGTTTGGGGCGCCGGAAGGTTTTTAGACATATTGATAGCTGCCAGCGCTTGCTGACTTTGATTTGTAGGCTGTTATCACTGCGAAATCACCACGGCTTCAGCGCTATGCGCTCTACTCCTATCGATGCGCTGTCCGGGTACACATCAGGCTTGCGCGTGGCCACCCGCACGGCCTGTACTGACGGGTTGGCCAGCAGGCGGGCGGCGATGCGGTCGCACAGGGTTTCCTGCAGCTCATGGTGGCGATCGCCCACCACCTGGGCAATCACGGAGCGGATGAAGTCGTAATCCAGCGTCTGCGCAATATCGTCGTGCGCAGCAGCAGCCTGCGCCAGCGGCACGCACAGATCCACGTCGAACCACATGCGCTGGGGCGCCTGGCGTTCGAAATCATGCACGCCGATGCGCACCGGCACTTCGTGGCGGCGCAGGCTCAGGGCCCGGCATTCCAGCGCCAGGCGGGGGTCGAGGGCAGCAAAGGCCAGCAGGATGGCGGTCATGGCAGGGGCTCGTCCACGGCAAACATCACATCGCGCGACAGGGGCAGCAAGTGCTGGCCGTTGTCCACGGGCAAGGTGCAGCCGTTCAGGGCCGGATTCTCGGCCGCGAACACCACGCTGCGGGCCACCTGCGCCGGGTCGATCGGCGCCTGCAGCAGATTCACCCGGCTGGCGCGGTCGAAGTTGTCCTGCGTCTGCGGGCCGCTCAGGAACATCAGCCCCGGCGAGATGCCGCACACCCGCACCCAGGGGGCCAGCGCCTGCGCCTGCAGGGCCACGCTGCGTTCCAGCGCCAGCTTGCTCACGGTGTAGGAAAAGTAATCGGGGTTCAGGTTGTGGACTTTCTGGTCCAGGACGTGCAGCACGCTGAACCAGCCCGCCCCGCCCGGCGGCGGCATGCCGTGCTGCTGCGCCAGCGCCAGCAGGCCGTTGCCCAGCAACAGCGGTGTCACGGTATTCGTCTGCAAATGCGCCAGCAAGCCATCGGCCTGCGCCGTGGCCGCCGTATCCGCATCGAATTGCGAGGCGTTGTTCACGATGCAGCGCAGCGGCTGGCCGTCCAGCGCCTGCTGGCTGGCCGCCAGCAACTGGTCGGCGGCATCGGGCCGGGCCAGATCGGCCTGCACCAACCGGCACTGGCGGCCCCGCGCCTGCACCAGGGCCTGCACCTGTTGCGCCGCGTCCAGGGAATGGCGGTAGTGCAGCAGCACGTTCCAGCCGGCATCGGCAAACGCCAGGCACAGCGCCCGGCCCAGCCGCACCGCGCCGCCGGTCACCAACACCCAGGAGGCGGGCGCTTGCCCCGCCGCCGCCACCGAAGATTGCGTCACATTCCCCATACTGCCCATAACTACTGGTAAAAAGCGTGCCGATTATGGACACACAACACACCCCTCTGTCGCAGTCGATCGCCCGGGAAATCCACGCCGCAGGCGGCTGGCTGGGTTTCGACCGCTTCATGCACCTGGCCCTGTACGCCCCGGGGCTGGGCTATTACGCCAACGATACTATTAAATTGGGAGCTATGCCCGCAGGTGGCAGCGACTTTGTGACGGCCCCTGAGCTATCTTTTCTTTATGGGCAAGTGCTGGCAGCTCAGGTTATAGAAGCATTGCAGCAAACGGCAACGGACGAAGTGTGGGAGTTCGGCGCGGGCAGCGGGGCGCTGGCCGAGCAGGTGCTGACCACCTTGCAGGCGCAGGGCGTGCCGCTCAAGCGCTACACCATCGTCGATGTTTCCGGCAGCCTGCGCCAGCGCCAGCAGGCGCGGCTGGCGGCGTTTGGCGATGTGGTGCAGTGGGCCGATCACCTGCCCGCCGCGATGCACGGTGTGGTGCTGGGTAACGAGGTGCTGGACGCCATGCCCGTGCAACTGCTGGCTCGCGTGGATGGCGTGTGGCACGAGCGCGGCGTGGCGCTGCAGGATGGGGCTTTCGCCTGGAGCGATCGCCCCACCGACCTGCGCCCGCCGCTGGAGATCGACGGCGAACACGATTACGTCACCGAAATCCACCCGCAGGGCGAAGCCTTTCTCCGCACCCTGGGCCAGCACCTGCAGCGCGGCGCGGCCTTCTTCATCGACTATGGCTTTGGCGAGGACGAGTATTACCACCCCCAGCGCTCGATGGGCACCCTGGTGTGCCACCAGCGCCATCGCATGGACAGCGACCCGCTGGCCGACGTGGGCCTGAAGGACATCACCGCCCACGTCAATTTCACCGGCAGCGCCGTGGCGGCGCAAGAGGCGGGCTGGGACATCCTGGGCTACACCAGCCAGGGGCACTTTCTGCTGAACTGCGGGTTTACCGAAAAAACCGATCCGCTCACCCTGCCCCAGCGGGCGCTGGCCGGCAAGCTGGTGCTGGAGCACGAGATGGGCGAACTGTTCAAGGTGCTGGGCCTGTGCAAGGGCGTGGCGCCCTGGCCCGCCCTGGGCTTTGCCCTCGGCGACCGCACGCACCGGCTGTAGCGCGAAGGAACTTC
>Ga0206117_100969_pt1 | contig 18875 bp, 17 predicted proteins | sample 3A5Ametagenome_FD_177997 | JGI IMG/M metagenome (GOLD analysis project Ga0206117, IMG submission 177997) | Enriched microbial communities from leaf-cutter ant dump, University of Wisconsin, Madison, United States - 3A5A | ecosystem: Environmental > Terrestrial > Nest > Insects nest > Nest dump... | reverse complement strand
AAGGGCGCCGCCCAGAGCTGGCAGATGGAGAATCGCTGGCAGACCATGACGGCCGGCAAGTTCGACTTCGGCTTTGCCGTCGACTGGATGCGCAAGGATCTCGGCATCGTGCTCGACGAGGCGCGTCGCACCGGCGCCCGCCTGCCGCTCACCGCCCTGGTCGACCAGTTCTACGCCGACGTCCAGGCCTCCGGCGGCAACCGTTGGGACACGTCGAGCCTGATCTCCCGCCTGGAGAAGTGATCGGCTTGGCCGGCGGTGGTCCACCGCCGTTGGCCGCTTCCGGCATGGGTGCCATTCGCCTGTCGCAAGGCTGGTACCCACATGCCGCCCCATGCGCGGATGCCCGAATTGAGAAGGGCAGTATTGCCAAGGTGATAGCGATCGTCGGACAATGGTCGTCTAGTTGCAAATGAATGTCATTATCACATAAGTATTTGAAATTGCTTGATTTTATGGGCGGTGGCCGGTATCCGAACCTCATCGGGGAGTAGCCACCGTCGCTTGAGACGGGACCGCGTCAACATGCTCGCACTCATTGCGTGGCGCGGTCGGCCGAAAGGTCCGGCAAGACCGTGGTGGCGCCATCTTACGGGCGAGATGTGACGACGCCATCCGGTTCTGTGCTCGACTGGTACCCGCCGATGTCTCCGATCTCCATCGCCGTGCTCGCCGTGGGCATGTCCATCGACAGCCTGCTCGCTTCGGTCGGCGGCGGCGCCAGCCTCCGGCGCCAGTGCCGGTTCTGCGATGCGATTTTGGTCGGTGCGGTCTTCGCCATCGTTCAGATGATCACGCCGCTGCTCGGCTGGGCGGCCGGCGCCGCCGCCAGCTCCTACGTGGCGAGCTTCGACCACTGGCTGGCCTTCGGACTTCTGACGCTGGTCGGCGGCCGCATGGTTCTCCTCGCCTTCCGCGGCGAGGAGGAGGGCGCACCCGAAACGAGCTTCATCGGCACCCCGGTGACGCTGGTGATGACCGCCATCGGTACTTCCATCGACGCCATGGCCGTCGGCGTCTCGCTCGCCTTCGTCAAGGCCAACATCATCGTCATCGTGGCGGCGATCGGCGCCACCACCTTCCTGATGTCGGCCGGCGGCGTGATGATGGGACGGCTGATCGGCAACAGGTTCGGCCGCTCGGCCGAGGTGGTCGGCGGCCTCGTGCTGATCGGCCTGGGTTGCCTGATCCTGCGCGAGCACCTGCTGGCATAAACGCCTCTCAGCTCTTTCCGGCAAGCCGCTCTCCGAGCGCGAAGCCGGCGAGCGACAGTATCGACAGCGCGGCCACCACCGGCGCCACCGTCGACCAGCCCCAGTGGCTCGCCACATACCCGACCAGCGGCGGGCCGATCAGCGATCCCGCCGCGCCGAACTGGGCGAATACGCCGTTGGAGGCGGTGACCAGCGACAGCGCCGCGCCGCTCCTGCGCAACAGCGCCGGAAGCCGGGCGAAAGCAACGGCGGCGACGAGGCCGGAGATGGCGTTGGCGGCGATCACCGCCATTGCGACGACCGAGCCCGACACCCCCGTGGGAAGGCCCCCGCCCGGAAAGCCGACGAAGAACAGCGCCGCCGGCGCCGCGAGGCCGACCGCGACCAGCGTCAACGGCCGCCGCGCTCCCTCGCCGGTGCCGATCAGGCGTGCCGCCGTGAAGCTGCCGGCGATGGTCGCCGCCGAGGTGACGCCGGTGACGACGCCGGCGGTGGCGATCGAGAACCCCCAGGCGTCCGACAGATAGGCTGGCAGCATGCCGAGGACGCCCACTTCCAGCGTCGTGTAGAATCCGAAGCCGAGGGCGAGCGCCCATATGGCGACTGGCGGTACCGCAAGCCCGGTCTGGCGATGCTCGGCCATGGTCGGCAGGCGGAAGGTTCCGGGCAGCGTCGTCAGCACGATCAGCGCCCAGAAGACGAGGATCAGGCGCCAGTCGATCAGGCTGGCCGCAAGGCCGGACAGGATGGTGCCGGCGGCGATGCCCACCGGCACGAAGGTGCTCCAGAGGGCGAGCGCCGTGGCGCTGGCCCGGCCGGCCGCCATGGCGATCAGGCTCGGCGCGGCGATGACCACCATCAGGTAGCCGATGCTTTCGATGAGACGGGCGGCATAGAGCAGCGCCGCGTCGGGCGCCGCCGCTCCCGCGAGACCGGCCGTCGCCACCAGAATCGATCCGGCGGCCAGAACGGCGCGGCCGGAGAAGCGCGCGGCCAGAATGCCGGCGATGGCGCCTAGGCTGGCACCGCCCGCCTCGATCAGCGACACCATCAGTCCGGCGCTCGACAGGGAGAGGCCGAGGTCGGCGCGGATCGCCGGCATCAGCGCCGCCATCTTGCCGAGCTGGGCTGCGGCCAGCACCCCGATGAACCAGAGAAGAATAATCGTCGGCCAGCGTCCGTTCATTGTCGTCAGTCCTTTTGGACGACGGCTAGCAACGCGCCACGCCGGATTCCACGCATGAATTATGCGGAGCGGTCGTAGAAGGAAGTGACCAGCCGGCCGGACGAGCCGTCGGAAAGCCGCACCCGTTCCCACAGCATCGGGCCGGGCCGAATGGGAATGTCGGGGTCGCCGTTGGCGCCCGTGTCGAAGGCGAGCGATCCGAGCCGGTCTTCGTACCAGCCCATGTCCTTGAGACGGGCCTCCGCCGCCAGGATCTCGTCGGAGGCATAGACCAGCAGCGACCGTCCCAAATAGTCGTCGAGATCGACCCGCCAGTCGGCGGCGCGCGCGTGGGAGGCGGCGAGCAGCCGGTGCGTACGGTCGCAGATGAGATGGACCGGGCTGGTCGACGTCTCCACCAGCCGCTTCAGCGCCGCGTCCTGCGCCGGGTCGGGCCGCGCCGCGAAAATGGCCTGCAAGGCACGCGCCTGCTCCATGGTCAGTGGCAGGCTGCCGTTTTCCCAGCGTGACACCGTCGGCTGGGTGACGCCCATCAGGTCAGCAACGTGCGACTGCTTCATGCCGGCGAGGCGGCGCAGATGCCTGAGCGGCAGCGTGGGGACCATGGCGATGGGACTCGTTGAACGGGCCGAGAAGGTACGTCCGCCTCAGCCCTCCGGCAAGCCTTTCCGCTGACGCCTCAGCACCGTCTGGTAGGCAAGGCCGATCGCCACCAGCACGCCGCCGAGGCCGATGAAGGACAGCGCCCTGAGCGGGCCGGTGAGGCCGGAAGTGTCGATCAGGAACACCTTGGCCACAACGCCGGCGACGATCACCGCCGCCACCGTGCGCACCGTCCGGCTTGCGGCGACGAAGCCGACGGTGAGGACGACGAGGCCGAGTACCAGCCAGACGGCCGAATAGGCGTAGAGCTCGCCTTCCTCCACTCCGCCCCAGCCGAGATTGCCGCTGTGCCAGCCGGCGCGCACAGCCAGCGTTGCCCACATGGCGACCAGCAGGCCGCCGACCGTGGCGGCGATGGGCACGGCGTAGCGGGGCAGATCCTTGCGGCGGCGCGCGAGGCCGGTGATCAGCAGGGCCAGTACCGCCGGCCCGAGGTAGCCGAGAAGCAGCTTGCCGTCGAAGGCGCCGCCATCGATCGGCTCGCCCGAAAGCAGGGGGTTGTTGACGATGAGAAGGCCGATGGCCGCCATGATCAGGCCGAAGCCGCCGAACAGCGGCACGCCCCAGATCATCACCGGCGACGGCCGGCGGGCGCCGAGCCAGTTGAGGCCAAGCGAAATGGCCATCATCACCATGGTGATGAGGCTTTGCTCGGCAAGGCTCGACACCGGGGCGAACAGGTCGCCGCCGTTCATGGCGTGATGAACCTCGACCGTTGCCGTCAGCGCCGTGAAGACGACGGCGAGCGCCTCGAAGATCGGCACGGGGCGCGGGTCGCCCGGCGTGCGGCCGAAGCGCCAGGCGGCGTAGGCAAAGCACAGCGTCGGCACGCCGTAGCCATAGAGAAGGGGATTGAACAGGATCGTCGTGCCGAGATCGTCGCCGACGATGCGCGGGTCCCAGACGACGCGGGCGATCACCACGGCTGCGACGGCCAGCGCGGTGGGGCGCAGCGCGGCCACCGGGCGTCGTGTCTCGACCCAGGCGATGCCGGCGACCAGCAGCGCCAGCGAAACGGTCAGCATGCCCCGCTCGAAGGCGATGGTCAGCGCCGCGCCCAGCGCGGTGATACAGCCCACAGCATAGGCGGCGATGGCGCCGTCGCGCCCCTTGGCGTCGGCCGCGAGGCGACGGCCAAGGTACTCGGTCACCGAGGCGAGGTAGACGGCCGCCACCAGCGCCGCGACGGCGAAGGCCGGAGAGGCCGAGAGATCGCGACTGGTGTTGAGATAGGCGAAGGCGATCAGCCCGGGCGCCGCGAAGGCGCCGGCCACGGCAAGCTGCGGCCGGCCGCGCGACGCGATGGCGCCGGCAAGGCCCGCCACAGTCAGGATCACCCCGAGCAGGATGCCGATGCCGAGATAGTCGCTGCCGGCGGGCGAGGCCAGGAGGTCGCCAAAGTCGGCGACGGTCGGTTGCCCGGTGACCGGATCGATGACGATGTTGGACACCGTCACGTTGAGAAGGCCGTAGGCGAGGAGGGTGACGACGAGCGCCGTCACCGCGAGGCCGCGCGCCGCCGGCCACTCCGAGGCGAGCGCCATCAGCACGAGCGCCATGATGGCGATGAGCGTGACGGTGAGCGCGCCCGTTCCGGCGGCGGCGACGAAGGCAAGGAGCGGCAGCGCGAACAGGCTGAGGACGGCGAGCGCCGTCCTGTCGAAGGGGGCATCCGCCGTGCGGTCGCGCGGCGCGTGGCTGGTGACGAAGACCACGGCGGCGAGCAGCAGCGATATCAGGAAATGGGCGGCGACGTAGAGCTGGTCGGCGGCGTGGCCGACGGTCACCACGGTGACCGAAAGCAGCAGCGACCACAGGATGTTGGCGGCCGTCGCCGATACGGCGAGCCAACGCCACAGGCGCAGGCGGGCGACGCCATAGGTGGCGGCGGAGACCACGGCGAGATAGATCACCAGCGGCAGCAGCGCCGGCTCGCCGCTGGACACCAGAATCGGCGTCGCATAGGCGGCGAGCAGGCCGAGCGCGGCCAGCGCCGGTCCATGCCTGAGCGCCAGGGTCAACGTCGCCACGCCGACGGCGCCGAGGGCGATGAAAGCGAAGGCCGGCCCGATCAGCCCATAGAGGCCGTAGGCGGCATAGACCGAGGCAAAGGCCGACACCGCGCCGGCGGCGGCCAGCACGCCGGGCACATAGGCGCGTCGCGTCGGGCCATCCGCCTCGGCGAAGCCGGAGCGGCGCAGCCACTCGCCGCCGGCCAGCAGCAGGCCGGAGAAGACGAGACCGAGCAGCACTCGCGCCGCCGGGCCTAGCAGGCCGGCTTCGATCGAGTAGCGCACGAGGAAGATGCCGCCGAGCCCGAGCGCCAGTCCACCGACCCAGACGGCCCAGCGGCTGCCGATCTTCTCTTCCAGCGAGGTACGGGCGGCGATCGGTTCGCCCTCGACCGGCGGCGCCGTCTCTTCCGGGCTTTCGACGTCGTCGACCGCATCCGGCGTTTCGTGCGGCGGGGAGGGGGCTTCGGAAGCATCTTCGGCCGGAGCGACCTCGGGTGGGGCTTCGGAAGCGGCGGCGGGCGCCGCCTCGGCGACCGGCTCGGACGTTCGGGCAGCGCGCAATGCGAATTCCAGCAGCTCTATGCGTTGCCGCAGCTCGCGGGTTCTGGCGAAGGCGACGATGCCGAGCACCGAACCGACGAGGATCGTGAAGACGATGAGGGCGGCAAAAAGCAGAAGGTCATCCATGGCGCGACTGTTTCCCGTTTGGAAAGCAGTGATAGCCGATTGAAATGCTTTTCGGAATGGTTCTCAGGTCAACTCCGGCGAAAGTGGCAGCCGGTTTGGTCGGACCCGGTTCGGCTTCAGCCGTAGCGGCGCTGCCCCGGCCGCTTTCCCCGCCCTGAGGTGCCTTCCTCGATGGGCGGCATCACTTCCATGACGCGCGACGGCGGGAAGGTGATGGTCACCTCGGTTCCCTCGCGCAGCTTCGACTGAAGGTCGAGGGTGCCGTCGTGCATCTGCATCAGCGCAACGCAGATGGGCAGGCCGAGGCCGGTGCCCTGCTCGGCGGTCTGAATGGCAAGCGAGCCTTGGCCGAAGGCCTGAAGCACGATGGGGATTTCCGTTTCGGGTATGCCGGGGCCGTTGTCGCGCACCGACACATACTGCCCACCACCCGCCGTCCAGCCGAGGCGGATGAGGATTTCGCCGCCGGGCTGGGTGAACTTCACCGCGTTGGATAGCAGGTTGAGGATGATCTGGCGCACCGCCCGCTCGTCGGCCCAGATCTTCGGCAGGTCGGGCTCGAACTGCTCGGTGATCGTCAGGTTCTTCGACTTGGCCTTCAGCTTCAGGAGGTGGTGGCACTCCTCGGCGAGGAAGGACAGCGTCACCGCCTCCTCGTTGATCTGGTAGCGGCCGGCCTCGATGCGCGACAGGTCGAGAATCTCGTTGATCAGCTTGAGAAGATGCTGGCCGGAGGTGTGAATGTCGGCCGCATATCCCTTGTAGTGCTCGTTGCCGACCGGCCCGAACACCTCGTTCATCATGATCTCGGAGAAGCCGAGGATGGCGTTGAGCGGCGTCCGGAGCTCATGGCTCATGGTGGCGAGGAAGCGCGACTTGGCGAGATTGGCTTCCTCGGCCCGGCGGCGGCTCTCGTCGGAAATGACCTTGGCCTGTTCCAGCTCGACGATCAGCGCGTCCTTCTCGACGCGGAACTCCATCATCGTCAGCGTCGACTCGTAGAGGCGGTAGGCGAGCAGCACGAAGAAGACTTCCGCCAGCACCAGGAAGCTGGCCATCGAATAGTCGACGAAACCTCGGCCCATGGCGAGCTTCAGGGCGCCGCCGATGGCGATCGGCAATGTGCTGAACACAACGGCGCGCGGCAGGTTGCTCGCCACCATGGCCAGCACGGCGATGGCGGTAAGCAGCGCGCCGAAGGCGAAGGTGCCGGTACCGCCGAAGATGGCGCCCGGCAGGAAGAACAGCGAGGAGAAGACGAGGCCGAACAGCGCCTCGGCGATCAGGAACTGCCGGCGCCAGTACTTGAGGCTCACCGAGCCGGCCGGCGTCTGGCTGAAGCGACGGGCGGTGAGGCCGATCAGTGTGTGGGCGATGAACACCGCGCCGGCCCAGATCGCCACGTACTGGTAGGTCATCCAGTAGGCGGCGGTGCCGCCGAGCGCCAGGATGAGCAGGCCGACAGGCAACCAGCTCGACAGGCGGTTGCGGGCGTATTCCAGCAGAATCTCGTAGTCGAAGGCCGGACGTGTGCCGGAATCCGAGGACAGGCGCTCGCGCACGTCCCGGACCGCGCGCGTCACTTCGCGGCGACGCATCGATCGTTGCCTGTTTTGCTCCAGGCGAGCGGTCTGCGACTGGTCCGAGCCGAGGATCATGCTTGACGCCAACTTCCAGCCAATTGTTTGGCCACACTTAAGCCTGATTTTCCCTAACGCCCGGTGTGCTCGTATGGTTAACAAGTGGTATGCGAAACCGGAAGGCAGCCCGCTGTAACCGGGCAGCACTTGACAAAAGTGGGAAAAAATTTCTTATTTGGCGTCACATCTGCTTGCAAAATAGAAAGTCATTTCTGACTTAGGTGGGCGCACGATCATGCTGGACCGGCTGGACAGGAAAATTCTCTCGATCCTCCAGGAGGACGCCACCATTCCGGTGGCCGAGGTGGCCAAAAGGGTGGGCTTGTCGACGACGCCCTGCTGGCGGCGCATCCAGAAGCTCGAGGAAGATGGCGTCATCCTGCGCCGCGTGGCGCTGCTCGACCCCAAGTCGGTCAACACCAAGGTGACGGTGTTCGTCTCCATCGTCACCAACCAGCACTCGGAAGAGTGGCTGCGCCGCTTCGCCGAACTGATCCGCGAGTTTCCCGAGGTGGTCGAGTTCTACCGCATGAGCGGGCAGGTCGACTATCTCCTGCGCGTGGTGGTGCCGGACATCGAGGCCTACGATGCCTTCTATAAGAGGCTGATCGCCAAGATCGACATCTCCGATGTCTCCTCGGCCTTCGCCATGGAGCAGATCAAGTACACCACGGCGTTGCCGCTGTCCTACATACAGCTCGACAAGGACAAGCAGCTCTGAGAGCATGGCCGAAATTCTACTGCGGCGGGCATCCCTGGGCATCCGTCTGATCCGAAAAGTCTGCAACTTTTCGGACGGATGCCTTTGGCTTAGATCTTTGCGCTTCCGGTGCTCACGGACCTTAAGTCCGCTCCGCTCCGGTTCTCAAGTTCGTCGCCATCTGCCGCGCCCTAGCGAATTTCGATCCAGGCTCTTGCGCTCGCGCGACACTCAACTGGGACGTCTGTCTTGGAAGACATGGGCGAATTTCGCCCAGGCTACGCGCATCAAAGCATCGTGAAATATGAGCGCCGGTTGGAGGTTTCCTCGACCGGCCGGTTGGGCTATCGTCGCCGCCCCGGTCGTTCCGGGTTCGAGGTGAGCGCAGCCTTATGCAGTCCGTTTCCAACCTGATCGATCCATTCGGCCGGCGCGTCGACTACCTGCGCGTCTCGGTGACGGACCGCTGCGACTTCCGCTGCGTCTACTGCATGTCCGGCGACATGACGTTTCTGCCGCACGGCGACCTTCTGACGCTGGAAGAACTCGACCGTCTGTGCGCCGCCTTCATCCGTCGCGGGGTCAGGCGCATCCGCGTCTCCGGCGGCGAGCCGCTGGTCAGGCGCGGCATCATGGCGCTGTTCCGCTCGCTGAAGACCTATCTCGACGACGGTAGTCTCGACGAGGTCACGCTGACCACCAACGGCTCGCAGCTGACCCGTTTCGCCGACGAGTTGGCCGAGTGCGGTGTCCGTCGCATCAACGTGTCGCTCGACAGCCTCGATGCCGAGAAGTTCCGCGCTGTCACCCGCACCGGCAACCTCGACAAGGTGCTCGCGGGCATCGACGCGGCGGTGCGCGCCGGCCTCAAGGTCAAGATCAACACGGTGGCGCTGAGGGATGTCAACGAGTTCGAGCTGGCCGACATGCTGGCCTGGGCGCACGGGCGCGGCTTCGACATGACGCTGATCGAGACCATGCCGCTCGGCGAGATCGACGGCGACCGCCTGTCGCAATATCTACCGCTGACCGAAGCACGGGCCACTCTCGCCCGCCGCTTCACGCTCGACGACACGACCTATCGCACCGGCGGCCCGGCCCGTTACGTGACGGTGCGCGAGACGGGTGGCCGGCTCGGCTTCATCACGCCGATGACCCACAATTTCTGCGAAAGCTGCAATCGGGTGCGCGTCACCTGTACCGGCACCGTCTACATGTGCCTGGGGCAGGAGGACAAGGTCGACCTCCGCGCGCCGCTCCGCGCCTCGGAAGGCGACGACCTGCTCGACGCGGCGATCCTCCGGGCCATCGCCCACAAGCCGCGCGGCCACGACTTCGTCATCGACCGCACCGGCATCCCCTCGGTCAAGGGGCGCCACATGAACACGACGGGCGGGTAGGGCGCCCCATCTGCGAGGCGCCCCTGTCTCGGATCAGCTCCTGAGGGCCACGTCGGCCCAGTTGGATACCGCCCAGCGCGGGTTGCTGGCGACGTTCTCGACACTGTCGCGCGCCACGGTGATGAAGCCCCACTCGGCGACGTTGATCAGCGGCAGGTTGGCGGCCACTTGTTTCTGGAACTGCTTGTAGAGCTCGGTGCGGGCGGCGGTATCCACCGTCTCGGCCGCCTTGTCGATCAGCGCGTCGAGCTCGGCGTTGGCGTAGCCGCCCTGGTTGGAGAAGGGCACGCCGTCGGGCGTTCCCGAGCGGACCAGGATGGTGGTGGAGATCGCCGGATCGCCACGGAACACCGGCGGCGCCACGGCCAGATCGAACGTGTGGTCGGTGTAGACCGCCTTCTGATGGCCGGCGGCATCGTTGTTGACGATCACCGCGTCGATGCCGACGGCGGCGAGCGCCTGCCTGAGATAGTCGCCGAACTGGCGCGTCTCGTTGAAATAGGGCGCCGGCAGCAGCTTCAGCTGGAAGCGCGTGCCATCGTCGCCGCGCTTGTAGCCGGCCTCGTCGAGCAGCGCGTTGGCCTTGTCGACGCTGAACTCGTAGGTCGGTACGTCCGCGGTGTAGAACTCCGGCGCATTCTTCGGCACCGGACCGGTGGCGGTGGCCGCGTAGCCCAGGAAGATCGTCTTGACCACGAAGTCCCTGTCGATGGCGTGCGCAATGGCCTGCCGCACTTTGAGATCGGCAAGTTCCTTGCGGCGGTGGTTGATCTCGACGACGAGCTGGTAGGTCAGCGCCTCGTAGCCCTTGGAGATCACCTTGATGGCCGGCACCTTGGAAATGCGGTCGAGGTCGGCCAGCGGCACGGCCGAGAAGGCGGCAAGATGGACTTCTTCCGCTTCCAGCGCCGCGCCGGCGCCGGCCCGGTCGGGCAGCACGCGGAAGACGATCTCGTCCACCTTCGGCTCGCCCTTCTCCCAGTAAGCGTCGTTCTTCGACAGGAGGTAATATTCGCCGGGCTTGTACTCGGTGAACTTGAAGGGGCCGGTGCCGATCAGCTTGTCGACGGTCGGTGCCGCCTTGAGGTCGGTGCCGGCGAAGACGTGCTTGGGCAGCACGGCGGTGACCGCCGGCAGAGCGTTGCGGATGAGCTGGACCGGCGTCGGCTTGGAGAACTTGAAGACGGCGGTGTGCTCGTCCGGCGTATCGACGGCCTCGAGGTGGGCGAACACCGACCGTCCGAGGTTCTGCAGCGGCTTCCACACCTCCAGCGCCGAGAAGGCGACGTCGGCCGAGGTGAAGGGCTGGCCGTCGTGCCAGGTGACGCCCTCGCGCAGCTTGAAGGTGATGGAGAGGCCGTCGTCGGCGCCTTCCCAGGAGATGGCAAGGCGCGGCGCAAGGCCGTTCTCGCCGTCGAAGGATGCCTCGGCCAGAGGCTCGATCACCTTGCTCGACAGGAAGAACACACCGTTGGAGGCGACGACCGCAGGGTTGAGGTTCTTCGGCTCGCTGTCGGCGGCCACCACCAGGCGCGTCTTCTCCTGCGCCATGAGGCGGGTGGTCGACAGCGCCGTCGAGGCGGCGAGGAGCAGGGAGGCCTTGATCAGGCCACGGCGGGAAAGGACGGCAAAGGTCATGGGTAGCTCCGGCGAAAGCTTCGGCGATCGAACCGTCGCGGATGCGATCGTGCTGTCACTGTCGATCCGCGCGAGCGGATGTTACAGGGATGAATTTGCTGGCGGCAACGGCTCGGAGAACTATTTTTCGCGGGAGACCGATTTGTGACGCCATATTGGGCCAAAGCGGCAGGATCTGTCGTCATCAGCGCCAATTCTTTCCGAAACGATCTCGCCCTCCGCCCGCCATATGACGCTTTCCCTTGAGGCCGCTTGGCACTACATCGAAGGCATCAACCGGGGCTCTCCATGCAACCGCACGACTTCTGGCAGACCATCTATCCGGCCGGCACCCCTGACGACGACCGCCCGTTCTCGGATGCCTATCCCGCTCGCCTCGCCGATGGTCGGCGGCTCCTCCTGCCGATCCGGGCGCTTGCCGACGGCCGGCACGGGCTGGCCTCGCTGATCGTCAATCAGGCGAGCTTTGAGGTGCTGGCGGCGCTGGCCGACGATCTGGCGGCCCGGCTCAGGCCGCACGCACCCGACGTGGTGGTCGGCCTGCCGACGCTGGGCCTGACGCTGGCCGCTGCCGTCGCCGAGCGGCTCGGCCATTCCCGCTACGTCCCGTGCGGCACGTCGCGCAAGTTCTGGTACGTCGAGGAACTGTCGGTGCCGATGAGCTCGGTCACCACCCACCATGTGAAGCGCCTCTACGTCGACCCGCGCATGCTGCCGCTTCTGAAGGGACGGCGGGTGGCGCTCGTCGACGACGTGATCTCCTCCGGCACCTCGATCGTCGCCGGCCTCAGCCTGATGGCGGCCGTCGGCGTCGAGCCGGTGGCGGTCGGCGCAGCCATGCTGCAGACCGACCGCTGGCGCGCGGCCCTCACCGACCTGTCGCCCGTCTGGCCCGATCGTGTCGTCGGCTCGCTGGCGACGCCGCTGCTGGAGCGCGCAGGCGACGGCTGGCGGGCCACCCCATAGGGAGCGGAAGCACGTCGGATCTGTCATTTCGAAAAAAGATGATGGTCTACGGAATAAAACGTAGCGGGCGGTGTTTGTGTCTTCGGGAGCTGGGTCCCCGCGTCTCCCGAGGAGTTACCCCATGAACAAGCTGATCGTTTCCGCACTGCTCGCCGGCCTTGCCACCGCCACCGTGCCGGCCTTCGCCGAGGACTATGCCTCGGGCGCCATCAAGACGATGGACACCGCCAAGGGCGAGGTTCTGACCGACGCCAAGGGCATGTCGCTCTATACCTTCGACAAGGATGCCGCCGGCGTCTCCAACTGCTATGGCGATTGTGCCGTCAAGTGGCCGCCGGTAACGGCCGCCGCCGGCGCCAAGGCCGCCGATGACTTCTCTCTGGTGACGCGCAAGGACGGCGCGCAGCAGTGGGCGTTCAAGGGCATGCCGCTCTACCTCTGGCAGGGCGACAAGAAGCCGGGCGACGTCCACGGCGATGGAATGGGTGGCGTCTGGCACCTCGCCAAGGAGTAACCGCCAATTATGCCGGGTTTCCTGGACGACCTCGAAACGCTGGTGCCGGCCTTGCGACGCTACGCAAGGGCGCTCACCCGCAACACCGACCGGGCCGACGACCTCGTCCAGGACTGTCTCGAACGCGCGATTGCCAAGCAGAGCCTGTGGCGGCCGACCGGCCCGCTCCGCCCCTGGCTTTTCAAGATCATGATCAACCTCTACCGCAACGACCGCCGCCGTCAGCGCGGCTCGCTCGAACAGGAGACCCTGGACGTCCTGCCCTTCGAACCGGCCACGCCGGCAACGCAGGGCGCGCGGCTGGCGCTGGCTGAAACGGCCGCCGCGCTCGAGCGGCTTCCGACCGAGCAGCGCGAAGCCTTGCTTCTCGTCGCGCTGGAGGGAATGAGCTATGCCGAGGCAGCCAGTGCCCTCGACATCCCCCAGGGCACGCTGATGTCGCGCATCTCCAGGGCGCGCGAGGCTCTTCGCGCCATGGTGGACGGACAAGGACCGAAACTGAGGTCGGTGAAATGAGAGACGACGACACCATCACCGAGGCCGACCTCAACGCCTATGTCGACGGCCAGCTGACGCCGGAACGGCGAGCGGTGGTCGAGGCCCATCTCGCCGATGATCCGGGCGATCGGGAGCGCGTCGCCGCCTGGCAGGCCCAGACCGCGACCTTGCAGGCGCTCTACGGCCATGTCGCCGACGAACGACCGCCCGCCCGTCTGGCACCGTGGCGCATCGTCGCCGACAGGCGCCGACGGCTCAGCCGCGTCGCCATGTCCATGGCCGCCGCGCTGGCGCTCGTGGTGCTTGGCGCCGGTGGCGGCTGGGTTGGCCGTGGCCTCATCATGCCGGCGGCGTCGGAAATGACGCTGGTGAGCGAGGCGGAGGCCGCCCACGCGCTTTACGCGCCGGAGGTGCTCCATCCGGTGGAAGTGAGCGGCGAGGAGGGCGCGCATCTCACCAAGTGGTTGTCCAAGCGCCTCGACCGCAGCCTCATCATCCCCGATCTCACGTCCGAGGGCTTCTCGCTGGTGGGTGGCCGCCTGTTGCCGGCGGCGCAGAGCGCGGCGGCGCTCCTGATGTACGAGAACGGCGAGGGCGCGCGCGTCACGCTCTATGTCGTACCACAGGCCGGCGGCGAGACGGCCATGCGCTTCACCACCAAGGGCGATCTCACGGCGGTTTCCTGGCAGGCCGAAACGCTCGGCTGCGTGCTGGTGGGTAACCTGCCGCGCGACACGCTGATGAAGCTCGCCAAGACAAGCTACGGTAGCCTCGACGCCGGATCGAACATCTGAGAAAGGCCGGCCGAACCTTGCGTGGTTCGGCCCCCCGCTCGGTGGAGCGTTATATCCTCGGCTCTTCCGTCCGCCTGCGGCTGCGTAGCTCGCGCCAGGCTTCCATGCGCGGCGCAATGCCCAGCGCCACGGGCACGGCAATGATGAAGGTCAGGCCGACCACCCAGGGCACATAAACCTCCGCCTGCTCCTCCAGCGGGGTCGCCATGACGATGACCATGCCGATGCCGAACAGGACACCCTGCACGATCAGGTAGATCAGCAACGTGATCATGATGCGAAGTCTCATCGTCGCCTCCTTGAAGATCGTCTGAACCTTCAACGCGGAGAGGGGGCACTTGGTTGCGGCTGGGTGATGAGACCGGGGATTGGAGGGGCATTGACGGCCGCATCTCGTGCAATTAATAAACAGAGTACGCGCTTTATTAATAGGACAGCCATGCGAACCGTCGACCCCGAAAAACATGCCGCACAACGGCGAGCCGTTCTGCAGGCGGCCAAGGCCTGCTTTGCCAGGCACGGCTTTCACAAGACCAGCACCGAGGCCATCTGCGCGGAGGCTGGCACCAGCTCGGGCAAGCTGTTCCACTATTTTCCGACCAAGCGGGCGATCATCTTCGCCGTGGTCGAAGACCAGTTGCAGGAAACAACGGCCTATCTGGACACCTTGTCACAGCAGCAGGATCTGTCGTCGGCCCTGCTCGACTTTCTCGATGTCATCCTGCACTTGGCCTCATCGTCCGATGAGCGGCGGCTCGTCATGGAGACCGTCGCCGAGGCCGCGCGCGATGAAGACGTCCGGGTGCTGAACGACGCTGGCGACAAGCTGCTTGCCGAGGGGCTGACGGCGATCCTGACCGAGGCCATCGCACGAGGGCAGGCCGATCCCATCGTGCCGACCGAGCACTCCGTCCGCTTCCTCATGATGATGACGGACGGCATCTTCAGCCGCGCCTCCGTCGATACGAGTTTCGACCCATCCCGGGAGCGCGCGTCGCTTCGGAAAATCCTTGGCGAGACTCTTCGCTTGAGCGGGAGTTCCGGCAATGACTGACGGCCGTCGTATCACCAACATCGACGCGCTGCGCGGTTTCGCCCTGTTCGGAATACTGCTCGTCAACATCCTTGCCTTCTCGTCCGCCTATTACGGCACCGGTATTCAGCCGCCCGGTGGCCGGGCGCTCCTCGATACCGTGTTGGCCTTTCTGATTTCGGCCATCTTCGAGCTGAAGTTCTATCTCCTGTTCTCGTTCCTGTTCGGCTACAGCGTCACGCTTCAAATGCAGTCGGCCGAAAAGGCCGGCGCGGCCTTCCTGCCGCGCATGCTGCGCCGGCAGGTCGGGCTGTTCGCCATCGGCGCCTTTCACGCCGTCGTTCTCTATTACGGCGACATACTGACGACCTATGCCGTCCTCGGCCTGTTGCTGCTCGCGCTGCGGGGGCTGAGCGATCGGGCGAAGATCGCACTGGCGGTCTTGCTGCTCATCGCCACGGCGGCCCTGTGGTCCGGCCTGGCGTTTCTTCAGTGGAACGCTCCCGCGCAGGACGATACGGCGTTGGTCGTGCAGCACGTGGAGATCGCACTGGCCGCCTATGGCGGCAGTCCTTCCGCCATCATCAGCCAGCACCTCCTAGACATCCGGTCGTTCCTGCCTTTGCTGCTGCTCCTGCAGGCGCCCTGCGCCCTGGCGATGTTCCTTGTCGGCTTTGTCGCGGGGCGACGGAAACTGCTGCAAAATCGCGACTGTTACAGGCCGTACCTGCGCCGCGCGGCCGTGCTGGGCGTGGTGGCCGGCTTGCCGGGCAACCTCGCCTACGCCTATGCCACGCAGTTCCAAGCCGGCACATCGCTCGAAACCGCCTGCCTGGCACTCTCCATCCTGACCTCGCCCTTCCTGACCGCCGCCGTCATCGCCGCCATGATGATGGCCTTCGATTCGGGTCGGATCGAACGGTGTCGCGGCTATCTGGCGAGCGCCGGGCGGATGGCCTTGTCCAACTATCTCGGGCAATCGGCGCTGTGCGCCCTGATCTTCCACGGCTACGGCCTGGGCCTGATCGGCCATCTCGGCCTGGCGGCTACACTGGCCGTCGCGGTCGCCCTTTTCGGAGCACAGCTCCTGGCCAGCCAATGGTGGCTCGCACGGTTCCGCTATGGCCCGGTGGAGTGGCTCTTGCGGGCCGTGACGATTGGCCACTGGCCACAGCTCAGGGCCGATTGAGAGCGGCAATGAGGCTCGCCGTCGACGATGAAAAACGCGTCGGCGGCTTTTCGCGGCCTCGCAAGGCTACCAGAATATATGGATATGCAAAGAAGAGATGGTGGGAGAAGTAGGACTCGAACCTACGAAGGCCTAGCCAGCGGATTTACAGTCCGCCCCCTTTGCCGCTCGGGACATTCTCCCATCCCGCTCCGCCGGTGCCCGAAGGCGTCGGCTGAACGGGCGCTCTTATGGCGGCCACGCCGGGCGCTGTCAACCCCATGGCCCGATTGTTTTGTCGACAACGCGATCGACCGCGAGCGGAAGGCGGAAACCGGCGGGTTGGCCGGTGGAGGGGACGGAAGAAAAAGCCGCGCCACTGGCGCCGGAGAGGCGTCGCGGCTATAAGCGCGGCATGTCCGACGATACCTCTTCCCCGAAGCGCCCCTTCAAGCGACCCGGCCGCCCGCAGGGTCGGCCTGACGGCAAATCCGGCCCCCGCGACTTCCGCCCCCGTTCCAAGCGCGAGCGCGAGGCCGGTGAGGCGCTGTGGCTCTACGGCCTCCACACGGTGGAGTTCGCGCTGAAGAATCCGCGCCGCGCCGCCCTGCGCCTCTTGGCCACGCGCAACGCCCAGGCCCGCCTTGCCGAGCGCTTCCCCGACGGCAAGCTGCCGATCGCCGCCGAGGAGGCGTCTCCCTACGTGCTCGACCGGCTGCTCGGGTCCGAGGCGGTGCACCAGGGCTGTGCGCTGGAGGTCCAGCCGCTCAAGCCGCTGACCACGCTGGAAATGTCCGGCGCACGTATCGTGCTGGCGCTCGACCAGGTCACCGATCCGCACAACGTCGGCGCCATCCTGCGCTCGGCCACCGCCTTCGCGGTCGACGCCGTGCTGACGACGACGCGCCACAGCGCCGCCGAATCCGGTGTGCTGGCCAAATCGGCTTCCGGCGCGCTCGACGTGGTGCCGGTGACCTCCGTCCGCAATCTCGGCGACACGCTGGAGGAGATGAAGGCGGCCGGCTTCACCGTGGTCGGCCTCGATTCGGAAGCGCCCGAACCGCTCGACGAGGTGCGCCTTTCGGCGCCCGTCTGTCTGGTGCTCGGCGCCGAGGGCAAGGGCCTGCGCCAGCGCACCCGCGAACTCTGCGACGTGCTCGCCCGTATCGACATGCCCGGCGAGATCAAGAGCCTCAACGTCTCCAACGCCGCCGTGCTGTCGCTCTATCTGGTCCGCAAGGCGCTCGGCTGAGCGCCTGACCGGAAACTCTACTGGGGCGGACATCTAGCTTCGGTTTCGGCGCTTCCGGTGCTCACGGGCCTTAAGCCCGCTCCGCTCCGGTTCTCGAAACTATCGCCAGCTGCCTCACCCCAGCGAGTTTCGGTTCAGGCTCTAGGGTTGCGCCCGACCGTGCCTTCGGCTATTCGAAAATCCGCGCCGGCGTAGCACAGCGGTAGTGCAGCGGTTTTGTAAACCGAAGGTCGGGAGTTCAATCCTCTCCGCCGGCACCATTTATGAGTCAGACGAATTCCCATATAGACTGTCGCGAGTTTTTGCGTTTTTGACGGACGAAGCCGCAATTTCAAAGGCCCGCGACGTTGTCTGAGCTGCCCCGGCTCGGTTGGCAAAAAGCAGACGCCTGATCGGGACGAACGCCCAACTTGTGCTGTGAAACAACTTGGATCACGGTTCTTACCGTGCAGTAGCCCTAACTGAGGCAGTTTCAAAATGTCTTCAGCCTACTGGAACTATTTTATATCCCTCGAAAAGGATTTCATACGCACACTAGATTTTATCGAGTTAACACCGGCCAATGCAGCGACCTACGGAGACAATTTCGCTAAGCTTATATTGGCTGCTGGTAGCGAGGTAGACGTCATCTGCAAGGCACTTTGTGACCTCGTCGCGCCTGGATCTCGGCCGCAGAACATCTGGCAATACAAGGGCGTCGTTACACAGGCTTTCCCCAAGATTCACACCGCCGAAATTATGGTCCAGCGAAACGGGCAAGTGATCGTGCCTTGGGCCAGTTGGGATCCTGAAATCGCTAAGTCCCCAGAATGGTGGAGCGCTTATAACCACATAAAGCACGACCGCGTAGCCAACTTTGCTCTCGCGTCACAGGAGAACGCTCTCAATTCCCTCTGCGGCCTTCTCGTTCTCAACAGATACTATCATCGCGCCGCTGGTGATATTGGCCATCCCGAGCCTTTCCCGGACTTACTCGACGCGGGAACGCCCGCATACATCGTCGAGTCGGGCTATCGAACGCTCGCAGGCCTCTAGCTTGCGCTTGCCCTGAGGCCAAGTTGGTATCTGGAGCGCGGCTGGCAACACTCAGACTCGTGGGTCCAATCTCGCGCAGGCGACTTTCTATGTCGAGGAATGGATCTCAATACCGACGTGTTCCATGCCCGGCTCACAGCAGGCGATAACCACGCTCACCGTGTAGTCATCCGTCATGTCCGGTTGCTCTCCTTGGCTTGGCGCGGACGATGTCCGGTTTCGGCCGGTGGCGCAATGGCATGCGCCTGGGATCGGCTTCTCGGAGAATATTTTTCCTTGCCTTGACGTGGCCGGATGTTCTTCAAGGATGCTGTTCCAGATGTCTGGATATCCGGGCCGGATCGAGCCCTGGAGACTTGAAGCGTGCGTCGCGCCTTGACCCTCGTCAGGCGGCGGGCCATCAGCGCCATTCCCGTGCTGCTGATCGTCGTGGTCGCCACATTTCTGATGCTTGAGGCGGCGCCGGGCGACG
>Ga0206117_100966_pt1 | contig 18936 bp, 16 predicted proteins | sample 3A5Ametagenome_FD_177997 | JGI IMG/M metagenome (GOLD analysis project Ga0206117, IMG submission 177997) | Enriched microbial communities from leaf-cutter ant dump, University of Wisconsin, Madison, United States - 3A5A | ecosystem: Environmental > Terrestrial > Nest > Insects nest > Nest dump... | reverse complement strand
TCCCGTGCCGTGAACGTCGAAGAGCGGAACGATGTCGTACATCCAGGGTGAAACGGGCGATTGGGAAGTCGTGATCGGGCTTGAGGTCCATGCCCAGGTGATTTCGAACGCGAAGCTGTTTTCCGGCTCCGCCACCGAATTCGGGTCCGCGCCGAACAGCCAGGTCAGCTTCGTCGACGCCGCGTTCCCCGGCATGCTGCCCGTCATCAACGAATATGCCGTCGAACAGGCAGTGCGCACCGGTCTGGGCCTGAAGGCCGAGATCAACCTGCACTCGGTCTTCGACCGCAAGAACTACTTTTATGCCGACCTGCCGCAGGGCTACCAGATCAGCCAGTTCCTGCAGCCCATCGTCGGCAAGGGCGAGATCGTGCTCGACCTGCCGGACGGCACCAGCCGCACCGTCGGCGTGACGCGCCTGCATCTGGAGCAGGATGCAGGCAAGTCGCTTCATGACCAGCACCCGTCCAAGACCTACATCGACCTGAACCGGTCGGGCGTGGCGCTGATGGAGATCGTGTCGGAACCCGACATGCGCTCCTCGGAGGAGGCCGGCGCCTATGTGCGCAAGCTGCGCTCGATCCTGCGCTATCTCGGCACCTGCGACGGCAACATGGAGGAAGGCTCCATGCGCTGCGACGTCAACGTGTCGGTACGCAAGCCGGGCGACGCCTTCGGCACCCGCTGCGAGATCAAGAACGTCAACTCGATCCGCTTCGTCATGCAGGCCATCGAGTATGAGGCGCGCCGCCAGATCGAGATCATCGAGGAAGGCGGCAAGATCGACCAGGAGACCCGGCTGTGGGACACGACCAAATTCGTGACCCGCTCCATGCGGTCGAAGGAAGAGGCGCACGACTACCGCTATTTCCCCGACCCCGACCTGCTGCCGCTCGAACTCGACGCGGCGTGGGTGGAGGACATCAAGAAGACGCTGCCCGAACTGCCGGACGACAAGAAGACCCGCTTTATCGAGGACTACAAGCTGTCGGTCTATGACGCCGGCGTGCTGGTTTCGGAGAAGTCGAAGGCTGACTATTTCGAGGCGGTGGCCAAGGGCCGCGATCCGAAGCTGGCCTCCAACTGGGTCACCGGCGAGCTGTTCGGCTATCTGAACAAGGCCGGCAAGGAGATCGAGGAAAGCCCGGTGTCCGCCGAGAATCTCGGCGGCCTGATCGACCTGATCGCCGACAACACCATTTCCGGCCGCATCGCCAAGGAAGTGTTCGAGACGATGTTCGAAACCGGCGAGAAGGCCGCCGACATCGTCGAGAAGAAGGGGCTGCGTCAGGTCACCGACACCAGCGCCATCGAAGGCTCGATCGACGCCGTACTGGCCGCCAACCCCGACAAGGTGGCGGAGTTCCGCAGCGGCAAGGACAAGCTGTTCGGCTTCTTCGTCGGCCAGGTGATGAAGGCGACCCAGGGCAAGGCCAACCCGGCCATGGTCAACGAAATCCTGATGAAGAAACTGAAAGGCTAATCAGCCTGTCCCTGTCGGCGGACGGAAATCTCCGTCTTGCCCGAAAGAAAGCCTCTCCGATCGGCGGAGGGGCTTTTTTCTTGGGTGCCACCCGCCGTTACGGTAAAGCCGCAGTTGAATTTTCCCGGTTTCCGCCGTCACAGTGCTTGGAAACGGTGGAGGAACCATGGCGGCGGAGCCGGTGATGATGGCGCTGGCGGCTGGTGCTGTCGGCGGTCTGCTCGGGGTGCTGCTGGGCCGGTATGCCGGTCGCCGGGCGGCCCGCCATCCATCGTCGCCACACCCCGCCGCTCCTACCGGCGCCCAGCCGGGGCATGGCTTCCACGAGCCGGATGTCGGCGAGCGGCTGGAGATGGCGCTGGAGGCGACCGGGGCCGCGGTCTGGGATGCCGATCTGGTGGCCGGCACCTGCTGGTGGTCGGACACCTTCCCGCGCATGCTGGGCTATCGCGCGCGCCCGGCGATGCCGCCCGACTTCTGGGAGCGGCGGCTGCATGCGGACGACCGCGAGCGGGTCCTGGCCCACATTGCCTCGCATCTGGCCGGCGAGACTTCGGCCTATGCCTACAGCTATCGCCTGCGGCACGAGGCGGGCGGCTGGGTGTGGATCGCAGCCAAGGGGCGCGCCTTTCGTGACGAGACCGGGCGGGCGGTGCGCTATGCCGGCATCATGACCGACATCACCGAGGCCCGTCGGCAGGAGGAGCGGCTGCGCGCCAGCGAGGAACGGCTACTGAAGATCATGGAGGCGGCACCCATCGCGGTGAACGTCACCACGCGCGATGGCCGCTGGCTGTTCTGCAACGCCCAGTCCGTGCGGATGATGGGCCGCGACCGCGCGGAGCTGATGCGCACCCCGGTGGCCGACCTCTATGCAGACCCTGCCGACCGCAATGCGCTGATCGCCCGATTCGACAGGGAGGGCGCCTTCCGCAATGCCGAGATCCGGTTCCGCAGGCCGGATGGCAGCGTCGTCTGGGTCCTGTCGTCGTGGAACAGCATCGAGCTGGACGGTGAGGCGGCACTGCTCACCTGGCTCTACGACATCACCGACCGCAAGGCCGCCGAGTCGGCGATGATCCAGGCCAGGGAGGAGGCCGAACGGGCTCTGGCCGACCTGCGGGAGGCGCAGGAGAGCCTGATTCAGGCCGAGACGATGGCCTCGCTCGGCCAGCTGGTGGCGGGGGTGGCGCACGAGATCAACACGCCCATCGGCATCGGCCTGACCGCTGCCAGCCACATCGGCGAGCAGGCGCAGGTCCTGAGGGACCGCTTCACCGGCAATGTGCTGCGCCGGTCGGAATTCCTCGAGTTCCTGGATGGGCTGAGCGAGAGCAGCCGCCTTCTGATGGCCAACATCGACCGTGCCGCGTCACTGGTACAGAGCTTCAAGCAGGTGGCGGTCGACCAGTCGTCCGGCGACCGGCGGGTGTTCGAACTGGGCAGCTATATCCAGGAGTTGCTGTTCTCGCTGCGCCCGCGCCTGAAGCGAACCAACCTGCGGGTGGCGGTGGAGTGTGACGACGACCTGGCAATGGACAGCTTTCCCGGCGCGCTGGGGCAGGTGCTGACCAATCTGGTCATCAATGCCGTGGTTCATGCCTATGGAGACGGGGATCGGGGCGGGGACCGTTTGGCCGACGATCCGGCCGGCACGATCAGGATCACCGCTCAGGCGGATGGGGCCGAGCGGGTGCGGATTGACTTCATCGACGACGGCGCCGGCATTGCGCCAGAACATCTGTCGAAGGTCTTCGACCCCTTCTTCACCACCAAGCGCGGACAGGGCGGATCGGGCTTGGGTCTTCACATTGTCTTCAACACCGTCACCGGCCCGCTGGGCGGCAGTGTGTCCGTCCAGTCCTGGCCGGGGCAGGGAACCCGCTTCACCATCCAGCTGCCCCGCGAGGCCCCGGCGATGCAGCCGGTCGTGGCGGCAGAGCCGGCGCTGGGCTGATCTGGCGCAGGTTCGATCACGCGACGTGAAGTTCGTGGAACTGCAGATGCTTTGGCCTCCGGCCGCGCCGCTTCGGTGCCGCGAAATTGGCAAGCGCGCCATTCTCGCCGCGCAGTTCGGCAGTCAGCTCCTGCACACAGCGCTGGAGCAGTTCCTTTTCGCGCTGGTCTTCGCGGTCGGTGATTTCCAGGCAGCTCAGCTTGATCTCGACGAGGTCGATCAGCGTTTCGGCGCAACGGCGTGACAGGGTCATGGCATCCTCCACGGCGACGGGGTGCGGCGTCACTGACCGGCGGGGCTCTGTCGGTATCAGTCCCCACGCGACCGAGTCATTCGGCACCCAGGCTTTTTATTGCTCATGATGGCATCATAAGCGCCTTCCATTAAAAAGTACCTAAAATTTTATACAGATTTGTCTCTTTCCGAAGATTTTCAGGAAAAGCGAATTTGTGCCTTCGTAAGCGTTGACAAGGGTACGGCCGGCCGTTAGAACCCTCCCCACGCCAGCGGTGACCCACGGGAAACCGCACTGGCTGGAGGGGTGGCCGAGTGGCTGAAGGCAACGGTTTGCTAAACCGTCATAGGGTTTAAAGCCCTATCGTGGGTTCGAATCCCATCCCCTCCGCCACCCATTTGGGTGCGGCCTAAGGCCTTGATCTCCCTAGCTTTTTAGCGCCCTCCGACCAACGCGGTTACACACGTTTGTGGTACACGTTGGTGGCGCACGGTATCACACACGATACATGGTCGCTAGACCACCCTAAATCCGATTGAGGATGATGGTCTGTTGCCTCCATTCCCATCCTGTAGAAGCTTGATGCTTTGTACGGCAGGGAATTGACGATGCAAGGCACCCCAGAGTTTCCCACTTGGACCACAGAGGATCTGAAGGCTTGGCGTGGCCGCATGGGCTGGACCCAGGCTGAAGCCGCTGACGTTCTTGGTATCTCCCGCCGCGCCTATGGCACCCGTGAGCAACCCGGAACACCCATCAGCCGGGAGACCGTGCTGGCCTGCCTGTATCTTGAAGCCCACCGCTAGGCACTGCCGCTGACCAATGACCCACCAGAGAGGCCCATAAGGCTTCCCTGAGTGGGTCTTTTTTTCGTGGTGGGATAGATGATTGCGGCTCAACCTCCACCACCTAGGCTAGTTCATGCCCCGGCCCTTCAGCACCACCCAGGCACTCCTCCAGGCTCTTGAGGACGTCGAGGCACTGGAGACTGCCCAGGAACTCAGCGCTGAGGAGACAGCAGCCCTCACCCTCTACTATCGCGCCCAGCTTGCCCTTAAGGAGCGCGAGGTGACAGGGGCCACGCTGCATTGAGTCGGAAGGCGCTGGCATTTGCGTCACGACTCCTCCGCGACTCCAGGAACGGGCTGTAGCGGTCCAGGCTACCATGGCCCCTATTGTGGAGCGGGGGGGGGGGCCTTCAGGCCGTGTCCAACGCTGCCGGACAGAAAATGGACATTATCGTTTTAAATCAATGTACTATTGGTGGGCCAGGGCTAAAACCCCGACTATAGAGGAGAGGAGGAAGAGGCTCCCTTAAGGAGACCAATGGATAACAACTATAACCATAACCATAAAGAAATAGCCTAAGGACACCTAAGGAAAACTTAGCCCCCCTTGGAAGGGGTGTCCGAAATTGAGGTTGTGGGAGAGGACTTCCTCCACCTCTTCCAACATCAACACCACAAACAACCATAGCGCCCCCCAACACCCTGTTGGCTCCTCAAGGAGGCTGGTGGCTGACCAAGAGTATTCACCACCAACACCACATTTCCTCGCCTCTCTGTCAGCCTGAGAGGTGAGTCCGCTGAGCTATTGGGTGTCCGCTGCCCAGGCTCATACCTTTTTCAATGTGAAAGCCAACCAACTTACATCAGAGGAATTAAATGAAATGGAAAACAACAGATTGAGCATCATGGAAGACTGTCATTCAACTTCATCAGGTTTTGTGACCTCTGCTGAAAGAACTATTCCCGACCTCCAGCTAGCTGAAGCCCTGGGTTTTGAACAGCCGTTGAACATTCGCAAACTTATCAAGCGCCATCAGGAAGCCCTGGAGGCCATGGGAGTTCTCTCCAGATTGGAGAAAACCTCAGACAAGCGTGGTGGACGCCCAACTGTGGAGTATCACCTCACCTGCCCTCAAGCGGCCTTCATCATCGGCAAAGCCCGAACCAAGCGAGCTGTGAGCCTCGCCATCCTCATGGCTGAGGTGTTCGCCATGTTCACTGAGGGTCGCCTTGTGGCTGTCGATAACGCCGCCGCAACGGACCTACAAGCTGCCGTAGGGCGTCAGGTAATCCGGCAGGGCATCATCGCTGCTGAGGAACGGGAGGCCCGTGCAGAAGCATTTTCAGCCATGAAGCGTGGGCGGTGTCGCGGGCGGAGGAAGCCCCCAAACCTGACCTACGCTGCTGCCGCCTCGTGGTGACTTGGTGGCGAGCTTGGGGACTGACCGCCAGCCACGGGGCCTGCTGCTCCCAGGCCCATACCTTTTTCAATGTGAAAGCGAAGGAGACACGTACATGACCATGACCAAGCCGAAGAAGTACGGGAGAGGTGGAAAGCCCTTGTTTGTCCGTCTGGGGACCACCGAACGTGCAACATGGGAACGCTGCAAAGATAATTTGGAGAACCGCCTGGGTAGGCCTGTCAGCCACTCTGCAATCATTTCAGCACTGTTGGACCATTACCAGGGCATCGCTTAGCACGTCAGAAATTTTTACAACATTCATGCCGTATTATTTGAAAGAAAGGATTTATAGATTATGGGAATTGAGACTGCCGTTATTGGTGGTGCTGCCTTGGCTGGTGGCCTGTCCTCCATGGGAAGCAAGAAGGCCAGCAGCTCCAGCGTCGAGGAGCCTTGGAGTGTCCAAGCGCCCTATCTGAAGACCGGCTTTGAGGAAGCCAAATCCGCCTATGACGCCCTGAAGGGTAGCTCTTGGTACACTGGGAGCCTTTACAGTGGCCTGAATGACACCCAGAAGGCCGGTATTGATGGAACGGTCAATTGGGCGAACACCAACGGTGGCCTTCTGGCCCGGAACACCACCAACGCCTCCACTGACGCCCTGACCCGTGGGAACTTCTTCGGTGACAACGCGACCAAGGGCGCCGCCGGTCAGTGGGGCGTGGGTGTCCCTCAGGACCAGTCCGGACTGATGGCAACCTATGGCGCCCAGGCCCTTGGTGGAACGGGGATGCTCACTGACTCCATTTGGAACACCGTCAACCACGCCCAGGACGATCCCACCCAGGCCAACATCAGGGCTGCCGGTCAGTATGCGGATAACCCGTATCTCCAGAGTCAGATTGATGCTGCCTCCGCTGATGTGACCCACCATCTCGGCACTGACTTGGTGGGGCTGAACAATCAGGCCTCTGCCGGTGGCAACCTGAACAGCTCCCGTGCGGGCGCCGCTGAGGCTGGGATGAGGGAGGGGGCTGCCCGGACCATCGGGAACATCAGCTCCACCATGCGCTCCAACGCCTACACCCAGGGCCTCAGCCTCGCTGAGCAAGCCCGACAGGCGAACAACCAGACCAACCTGGGCGCCCTCTCCACGGGCCTGCAATTCACTGGTCAGGGCCTTGGCGCCCTGGGTTCCGCTCAGGATGCCCGGAACGCTGAGATTGGGAACCGAATCACCTCCAATGGTCAACTTGCTGGTCAGACGGGCCTAGGCCTCCAGGCTGCCGACCTGTCCAACAGCCTGGGCCTGGGGAACTCCTCCGCCGTCCTTGGCGCTGGTTCTGTGATGCAGGATGACGCGAACAACCAGAACAGCGCGGATTACCAGAGGTGGCTGGGTGGAGACACCCGCGCCAATGACCTCCTGAGCCGCTATTGGGGCATCGTGGGGAGCAACAATTGGGGTGCGGGCAAAACCACCACCTCCTCCCAACCTGGAAACTTCTTTCAGGGTGCCCTGGGTGGTGCGTCCCTGGGTGCCAGTGCCTACGGGAGTTACATCGGTAGTGCTGGCAGCCAAGGTTACGGTGGGGTCGGAGCCGGGAAGATCATCAGGGGTTCCACGGGAATGCTTGGGGGTGGCGTCTGACGGTAGGGATGGGGGAGAGGGGCCATAAGCTCTCCCCTCCTGCCCTGAACGCCGCTCCCAGCCCTCCAGGAGTCCCTGGAGAGGGCACAGTCCTGTGTCTAACCAGTGTATTGCCGTCAAGGCCTCAGGTTGATCCTGTAGGCGCCCTAAGGGTTCCTGATGTAGGCGCTCTGTATTGCTCAATCCACCTACACAAGCCGGTCCACAAGTAAGCCCTCATAGGGCGTCCAGCAGAGTTGCCAACGTCCTATACGAAAGAAGATGAGGCTTCTGCTGATGTCCATTTCAAAGGTTCTTATAACGATTTGCATTCCTGCTGCCTCCATTCGCAAACGCAAAGGAGGTATAGGCCCATTTCTAGCCTTCCGCAACATTCTCACATCTTGGTGAATTTTGGCTCACAGGACGGCTTCCTGGGCGCCATTCCTGGAGTCAGGACTCATGTTCATGGCCTTGCGAATTGGAGACATACCCAGATTGTGGAGGATTTGGGTCGAACTTTTTTCTCCGTCGATCACGCCATACAACCATCAGCCCCCGCTGCCTACCACCAATACTCAACCCTTAGAGGAGTAACAATGTTACGCTTCAATGGGTGCGGACGCCCCGTATCTGATTGCCGGTGCGGTTAACTTCCCGTAGGGCATCCTCCAGGCGGCACTGAGCCTCTACCCGCTGCCACTGAGCTTCCAGGTAGGTAACAGGGCCTTTGGGCCTCATGCCCCTCCCAAGCTCTGCAAATAGCCCAGCGGCGGCTCTGGTGGTGTATGGGTGGTTCCTAGGCGTGGCGGACATGATGGCCTCCATTCCAATCACGGAACGCTAACCCCACGGGCGCTGAGGAGGCACATTAAACCTGTGTCACGCTCACTAACGACCGTTAGAACGGCATCTGCTCCTCAAGAAGGGCTGTAGATAAATAGTGGACCACCCTCTCAGCGACTCTAACAAGCTGGTCGAATGTAATTATTTCGATGTTGTGCAAGTGGCTGTTGTATCTGCGCAGAGCCTCTATTTGCTTTCTGTCTCCATCCCGACCAATAACTATCTTGGCCCTTACCTTAAAGGGGTCCTCATTATCATAGGCAATGATGCTATTCCTCTCGCTATCCAGACGCTCAAGGTATTTCATTACCTGACCTATTACTCTGGAGATTTCGCCAGACGGATAGTATGCATCGTGGGACTTGTCATAGTTAAACAAATCCTTTCCAACAAGCGGGGTCTTAATCTCGACGATTTCCATGTATCCGTCAGCAGTCCGTCTCATCGCAAAGTCGGTTTGCTGACCACGTGTCCATTGCCTTTGCAGAAGCTCACTGTATTCACTACCAAACATCCAAGGATTTTTGTCTAGTAGCGCTTGGAAGTCAGCCTCACGGGCGTCCCGCTCAATCAGGTCTTTAATTTCATCCAGAGCACTTTGATACTCTGCAAGGTTAAGTGCAGCAGTTGCCTCAGCAAACAGCTTGGGATGCCTTTTTGCTCGTTCCAATAGGGTATTCATCAAGGAAGGAGACATAGACGCTTCTTCCAGAAGTGCGGCAATAATTTCTGCCTTGCTTGGGTCCGTTAACGCCTTAGCAAATTTGGTGGCTGATTTCTCTGAGCCAGAGCCAACCGGTATAAAAACAAATTTCCCTGTTTTCTCTGGGACGCTGCCATGTCGGCATAAGTCTAGGAACGATGAAAGATTTGATAGTTCCGCCTCACCGGCTATCGTAACTGAATGCTTATCATCTTCGGTCCATTCACCCTTCTTACAACGATAGGTCTTTAGGGTAAGATTGCCTTCATGAATTTCACCGGTGTGTCTGCTTTGAGGAACTGTATAGGTTGCTTCCTTGCGTACGCGCTCTGTCTCGGTCAGCACAACACTCTTTATGTGGTGTAAATCCGGTGAGCTAGGGCGCGTAACGGACACCTGGAGAAAATTGTTGTTGAAGTGTCTGGGTCAGAGGGCAATAGCGCACCTATGCGTTGGTTGGCGCAGGTAAGATAACTCTTATAATCACCACGCTGGAAGCCCCTCAACAACCAGCTAATGGCTTTGGCCCAAAGCAGAAGCCTTGAGCGGGTGGAAGCGGTAAGGCCGTCCCAATAGCCCAGGGTCTTGTGAGTCGTCTCAATCCACAGCCGAATTGTCCCACACACATCCCCCTTGAGCTTCTGAGACGGATGAGCCATAACGTTTAAGAACCTTGTGGGACACTTTAGGCGGACACAGCCCATGTTGATCGGTTACGCTCGCACCAGCACCTTGGAGCAGAAGGCGGGCATTGAGGCCCAGGTGAGGGACCTGGAGGCAGCGGGCTGCGAGAAGCTGTTTCAGGAACAGGTGTCGTCGGTGGACGTGGCAAACCGGGAACAGCTTGCCATTGCCCTGGACTTCATCAGGGAAGGGGACGCCCTGGTGGTGTCGAAGCTCGACCGCTTGGCCCGCTCCGTCGCCCACCTGATGACGATCCTGGACGCCCTGAAGGCCAAGGGCGCATCCCTACGCATCCTGAACATGGGCATCGACACCAGCACCCCCACCGGCAAGCTGATGCTGACCATGCTTGGTGGTGTGGCGGAGTTTGAGCGGGAAATCATGCTTGAACGCCAGCGTGAGGGTATCGCCAAGGCCAAGGCTGAGGGGAAATACAAGGGCAGGAAGCCCACAGCCCAGGCCAAGGCAGACGATGTGAAGGCCCTCCGTGCCCAAGGGGTGGGTGCCTCTGAGATTGCCAAGCGGCTCGGCATTGGTCGTGCCAGCGTCTACCGCATCCTGGAGGACGCTGGACAGGAGGAGGCTGCCTGAGCGCTGACACCCCTGGAGAGACGTTAGGAGTCCCAAGGAGTGTCTTTACGACCCCCTGGGGGCTTCCGGAAACCGACTTCACCGAAGCCGGTAAAGGTCGTTGTTGTTGATGTTGTTCCCCACCCTTCAGCCCGGAGCCTCCTCCAGAACACAGAGGGTCCTCCCCTGGATTGGCTCCGCAAACCGCCGCGCCAATGGGTCACCCCCGGAGGTTTTCTCCACGGTGAAGAGAACCCCTCTGATACCGCTGGGACTCCTTGGGTCCCATCCAGCCCACCCCCTGGGCGTCTTCACACGCCCCGTAGCAGGACGGGGGTATGGTTTCAGGAGGTGGGGGTTACCAGGGTGGGGGAGGTTGCTGAAGGTGCCTATAGCGCTGCCATAACCTCCTTGGGATAGGTCACCTTTTCAATGGTGGCCCTGAGGTTCACCATTTCTCCTTTGCTGTAGCGGCCATAGGTCATGTCCCCACGCTCATGACCGACCAACAGTTTTGCTGTGTGTATGGGCACCTCAGCGGCTTCCAGGACCTCAATAAGGTTCTTCCTGGTGCTGTGGAAGACGGTAGCAGGATCGTCAACGTCTAGCTTACGGCGCTCCCTGGTGAACTTCTTGGAGACGTTCCATGAGCGCTTTTTGTCTGCACCACCTGGGGTCAGCCCAGGGACCAACCAGCCCTCAGGATTGGCTTTGGCTGCCTGAGCTTCCTTCGCCATCTGTTCCACGACAGCCTTGATAGCGGAGTGGACCGGAACAGTACGGACGGCGTTCTCAGTCTTGCCTTCCCTGATGGACAGCCACAGCCCATCCGGGCGCTTCACCACATCGGCCAGCTTGAGCGAACACAGCTCATCCAGGCGGGCACCAGTGAACAGTCCCAGGCGGAACAGGTTACCCAGGGGACGCGCCTCCAAGCCCGTCAGGAGCTTTGTAATTTCCTGGGTGGTGTATTGGCGGCGGACAGTCTGAACTCCCCCCTTTTTCTGCTTGGTCGGAAGCGACTGACCGGCCCAGGGGTTCACCTCAACAAAGCCCTTTCTCTCCAACCACCGCCACCACATAGACAGAGAACTGATGTGTCGGTTGGTGGTCTTGGCTGTCAGCCCTTCAAAGCCTTCACTGACGTACCGTCCCGCAAGGCGTTTCGTGACCTCAGACAGCATGACCACATCAGCCTTTTTCGCCCATTCTATGAAGCGTTCAGCATCAGACTTGTACTGACCGGCTGTCTGCTTCGTGATGGTCCGGGCTGCCTCCTTGAGCCACGTGTCCAGGGTATCGTTCAGGAGTGGGCTGGAGCTGGTGGCAACCCGAAAGTAGGTCGCGGCTGCTTGGGGACCTTTGGTGACCTCCAAGTCCATGGCCTCCTCAACGATGTCGTCAAACACGTCATCGCGGGCGGTGTTCTCAGTCTCGCGGTCTGGAGTCGTATCGGCAGAGGTCAAGGCCTCACGGCGGTTCAAGGCCACCTGGAGGAGGTTCTGGTTTTCACCTTTCTCCAGCGCCTCAAACTGGCCCTTGATACGGGCCAATGCTGCATAGCGGAGAGTTTGAGCCTCAGGGAGCGAACGGGTCCCAAGGGTCTCGACAATGGTCGTTTTTCCCAGAATTTTCTGGAGCTTTACGGGCACCTTGACGACCACGTACCACGTTTGTCGCCTCTGGATCAGGTATTTGGTGTCAGGCAATTTGCGTCCTTTGGTTTCACACGTTAGTACCACACGTTGGTGCTACAAAAGTGAGGAAAACCAAGGCCTCCAACGCTTTCAGATGTGACTTCTGTAGGGTCCCATCCCCTCCGCCACCTTGATGTTTTCCAAAGAAAATCAGTGGCTTATTCGGCAGTCTTGCTGATCGGTTCAGCCTGCAACCCATGGCGAACCGTTATAGCTGTGCCGGCTTTTGTGCCGTCCCTGTTTGGCACATACCCCAGATCAATCTCCGTCGCTTTCACGCATCTGTGCCCTGGCTGTTTCGACAGCGCGTGATTTCCCAGCATTGGCAGCGACATGCTGACGAGCCTGTCGCTGCCAATGCTGGGGCTGGTCGGATACCGGACCGCTAATAAGCTCAAGGGGGTGGCGCGGTGATGCCGCCGTTGCGATCAGGTGGCGCCCTCCTCTTTCGGTTGATTGCGCCTTTCCCTAAGGCCGTCGATTTCGGCAAGGAGCGAATTCGGAGGCTGCCGACATCCACACGCCCGAGAGTGTTCCAAATGCCATTCGACGCGCTGCTGTCGGGTCGCCTTCGCTGGCATGGGATGGGTTGCGTGCCAGTTTCTGTTCATGGATGCCCCCATTTGAATGCCGAGCAATTATGCCCGTTGATAAGGGCAGCCTCCATTGGCTCCAGGAATACGGCACATCATGCCGCAGGTCGTCGCCGTTCCCGACATGGCTTCGGGAGGCGGTGAGCGATTTGGCCGGTCGTCCGGTGTTGAGGGTCAAGGGCATTTGACTGTCGACGACGCCTGGGAAGCGCAGCAAGACCGACAACGACACCCTGAACGCCGCCAACTGGCCGAACAGGCTGTCGGAGCTCATGGACCCCCGACCGAGGCGATCGCCGGCATCTGCCTGCCAACATCTCCGGGTGGCCGGTTTCGTGCCGCGCTCAACCCTTCAGGCAGCTCGCCATGAAGGCTTTCCGATCTTCCCCACTCTTCCCGGCCGCGTCAGCGTTGCACTTCTTCATCTTGTCCTGCTGAGCTGTCAGCGGCTTGGCAGGTTCGGCGGCTGCCGGCTTGTTCGAGAGGCAACTGCTCATAAACGTCTTGCGCTCGTCGCCTTTCAGGCTTTTTGCGGTCGCATCGGCATTGCAGGCCTTCATCTTTTCCTGCTGCTTTTCCTGCTGCGGCGTGGCCGCAGTCGACGCACCGGAACCGGCCGCCAGCGTCACAGCCATAGCAGCAGCTGCAATCACGTACCTCAGCATCTTCGGATCCTCCCAGGCACGCCGCCCCGCACGAGGCATGTCGCGACTGATGAAGGATCGCACGGGCAAAATCAAAGCGCCAACGGGCGCATCCGGACAATGGATGGCGGCCGGATGGCTCGCTTGGTCAAGCCCTTAATACCGAATTGCATTGGCTTTGCCGATGTCTGCCGCGCACCGAGCGCAGGCCGCTCCGCCCGGCGGCGAAGGGGATATGGCCGGAAGGCGGCGGTCCCCCTCTCCCCGCACTGGAGAGGGGGACCGCCACCGGTCCGACCGCCGTCAGGCGACCCGCTTGTCGCGGAAGGCTTCGATGGTGCGCATCACGCCGCGCAGTTCGGCCAGACCCTTCAGCCGCCCGACGAAGGAATAGCCGGGGTTCATCGTCTGGCCGATGTCGTCGCCCAGCAGATGGCCGTGGTCGGGACGCATCGGGATTTGCGCGTCGGCGCGGCCGGCCTGCCGGCGGCGGGCCTCCTCGTCGATGATCGCCGCGGCCACGCCGATCAGGTCGGTGTCGCCCCCGAGATGGTCGGCCTCATAGAAGGAACCGTCCGGCTCGTGCGTGGTGTTGCGCAGATGGACGAAGTGGATGCGCGGGGCGAACTCCTTCGCCATCGCCACCAGATCGTTCTTCGGGTTGGAGCCGAAGGACCCCGTGCACAGGGTCAGCCCACAGGCCTCCTGCGGCACGGCGGCGAACAGCGCCCGCACATCCTCGGCGGTGGACATCACGCGCGGCAGGCCGAAGATGGGGAAGGACGGGTCGTCGGGGTGGATGCACAGCCGCACCCCTTCCTCCTCGGCGACCGGCGTGATCTCGCGCAGGAACGCGATCAGGTTGGCGCGCAGATCCTCGACGCCGATCTCCTGGTACAGCTCCAGCATGCCGCGGAAGCTGTCGCGGTCATAGGCGAAGTCGCGGGCGGGCAGCCAGTCGATCAGGTTGCGCTCCAGCTCCGCCACCTGATCCGCCGTCATCGCCTCGAACCGCGCCTTGGCGGCGGCGACGTGGGCGGGGTCGTAGCTGGCCTCCGCGTTGCGGCGCTTCAGCACGAAGAGGTCGTAGGCGGCGAAGTCGACGCTGTCGTAGCGCAGGGCATAGCCGCCGTTCGGCAGCCGGTGCATCAGGTTGGTCCGGCTCCAGTCGGTGATGACCATGAAGTTGTAGCAGATCACCGGGATGCCGGCCCGCGCCACATTGCGGATCGACTGCTTGTAATTGTCGATCTTGGTCTGGAAGTCGCCGGTGCGGGTCTTGATCTCCTCGCCGACGCCGATGCTTTCCACTACGTCCCAGGTCAGGCCGGCGGCTTCGATCATGGCGCGGCGCTTCTGGATTTCCTCGGGCGTCCAGACGCTGCCCTGGTTCATGTGATGCAGCGCGGTGACGATGCCGGTGGCACCGGCCTGACGGGCCTTTTCCAGGGTGACGGGGTCGTCCGGGCCGAACCAGCGCCAGGTTTCCTGCATGATGATGTCCTTTCGAATAGGGGTGTGGGTGGGCGGAAGCCGCCCTTCGGTCAGGGGGTCGCGAGGAAGCCGGCCAGCGTCTTGGCGACGCCGACGCGCATCAGGCTGTCGAGATGATGGACGACCGCCGTGCGGAAAGCGTCCTCGGCGACCAGTGAGGGGTCGAAGATGTCCTCCACGGCGAACAGTGCCTCGGCCAGCGCTCCGGCATGGTTGCCATGGGCGCCGGCGATGCCGGTCAGCAGTGCGGCCATCGGATCGGCGACCGCATAGGCGCCGCCGGCCTCGTCCTTCTGCGCCAGAAAGCGCATCCAGGCGGCGACGGCCAGCGGTATCACCGACGGGACCTTGCCGGCGGCGAACAGCTCGCGCGCGGGTTCCAGCAGGCGGGGCGGCAGCTTCTGCGAGCCGTCGGAGGAGATCTGAAGGGTGCGGTGGCGGATGCCGGGGTTGCGGAAGCGTGCCTCCAGCGCCGCGGTGTAGGCGGGGATGTCGGTCCCCGGCACCGGGGGCAGGGTGGGGATCAGATCCTCCGCCCACAGGCGCCGCACGACGGCGGGCAACTGCGGGTCGGCCATCGCCCCGGCGATGGTCTCGATGCCGGCGATCACCGACAGATTGGCCAGCAGCGAATGTGCGCCGTTCAGGCAGCGCAGCTTCATCAACTCGAACGGGTGGACGTCGTCGACCATGATGGCGCCGGCCTTTTCCCAGGCCGGGCGGCCGAGCGGGAAGCGGTCCTCGATCACCCATTGCTTGAAGGGCTCGCTGACCACCGGCCAAGCATCGACGCAGCCGGTCGCCTCTTCCACCGTGGTGCGGTCGGCGTCCTGGGTGGCCGGGGTGATGCGGTCGACCATGGTGCAGGGGAAGCCGACCTGCTCCGCGATGTAGGCGGCGAGGTGCGGATCGCACAGCTCGGCGTAGCGCACGACGATGCCCCGCACCTTGATGCCGTTCTGGGCGAGGTTGTCGCAGACCAGCACGGTGAAGGGCGCCACCCCGGCGGCGCGGCGGCGGCGGATCGCCTCCGCCAGCAGGCCCGGCACGCTGCGCGGCTTGGCGGGATCGGCGAGGTCGGAACGGATCAGCGGATGGGCCTCGTCCAGCGCGCCGGTGGCGGCGTCCTGGCAATAGCCCTTCTCGGTCACCGTCAGGGTGACGATGCGGATCTCCGGCGTCGCCATCAGCGCCAGCACCTCGTCCAGCTGGTCGGCGGTGGCCATGGCGTCGAGGAAGGATCCCATGACGCGCAGCCGGTCGCGGTTCTCCTCGCGCACCAGCAGGGTGTAAAGGCAGTCCTGCGGCTTCAGCGCGTCGCGGATCGCCGGCGACAGCGGATCGACGCCGACGATTCCCCAGCCCTTGTCACCCGTCGCCAACACATCGTCGGTGTAGGTGGCGAGATGGGCACGGCAGAAGGCGCCGAGACCGATATGGACGATGCCCGGCGTGACCGCGGCGCGGTCGTAGGCGGGGCGTTCGACGCCCGGGGCCAGGCGGTCGAGGGTGGCGGTGGAAAGGCGGGTTTGTGAAGGACGGGCCGCCAGCAGGGCGGTGTTCGCGTCGGGCATGATGGGCTCCGGGTCGCGGCGGTCGCTGCGGTCTCCCTGCTTTCTGCCGGGGGCAGTGCGGGTGGGCCGGTGCACCGTCATTCTCTAGAAGTGGTGGTGGTCGATTGGACCTCCGGGGCGGGGCGCCCCGGAGTGTGTGGACGGAGTGGGCGAGGGGGATCAGACCTCGATCCCGGCCGGGGTCATGCCCGATCCGGTCTTCGGCAGGATGAAGTGCATGATCGCCAGACCGACGAGATAGAGGACCGAGGCGATGCCGAACAGCACCTGATAGTTGCCGTTGGTCGCATCCAGCAGGCGGCCGACGCCCATCGAGACGAACATGCCGACGAAGTAGGCGCAGAAGCCGCCGATGCCGACCACCGACCCTACGGCGTTGCGCGGCATGGTGTCGGACACGATGGTGTAGACGTTGGCCGAATAGCCCTGGTGGGCGGAGGCGGCGATGCCGATCAGCAGGACGGCGACCCACATGCTGGACACGGTCGAGGCGAAGAACACCGGCAGGACGCACAGGCCGCAGACCAGGAAGGTCAGCTTGCGGGCGCGCAGGGGCTTCACGCCGCGCTTGATCAGGTGGGAGGAGAACCAGCCGCCGCCGACGCTGCCGAAATCGGCCATGGTGTAGATGATGATCAGCGGCAGCATCGCCCCGAACAGGTTCACGCCATACTGCTTGTTCAGGAAGCCCGGGACCCAGTTCAGGTAGAACCACCACACCGGAGCCGAGAAGCAGGTGCCGACGATGTTCGCCCAGGTGCCGCGGTAGCTCAGCAGCTTGATCCAGGGAATGTTCTCCTGCGGCAGCACCGGATCGCTGCGGATATAGGCCAGCTCCTCGGCCGTCAGCTTCGGATGGTCTTCCGGCTTGCGGTAGATCAGCAGCCAGGCGATGACCCAGAAGAAGCCGATGCCGCCGGTGACCAGGAAGGCGGCCTGCCAGCCATAGGCGACCAGCAGGATCGGCACCAGGATCGGTGCGACGACGGCGCCGACGTTGGATCCGGCGTTGAAGATGCCGGTGGCGAGCGCCCGTTCCTTGGCCGGGAACCACTCGGACACCGCCTTGATCGAGGCCGGGAAGTTGCCGCCCTCGGTCAGGCCGAGGCCGGCGCGGGCCATCTTGAAGCCGAAGACGCTGCCCATGAAGGCATGGACGCAGGCGAAGAAGCTCCAGCCGGCGACTGCCGCCGGCAGGCCGATGCGGATGCCGATCTTGTCCATCAGCCGGCCGCAGCCGATGTAGCCGAAGGCGTAGGCCAGCGAGAAGGCGGCGACGATGTCGCCGAAGTCGGACTCGGTCCAGCCCATGTCGCCCATCAGCGTGGACTTCAACAGGCCCAGGACCTGACGGTCCATGTAGTTGATGGTGGTCGAGAAGAAGAGCAGGCCGCAGATGGTCCAGCGGTAGCGGCCGATGGCCTTGCTCACCGTGACCGCCGCTTTGCCTGCCGCTTGGCCGATGCCGCCGGCCCGCTGGGCCGGTTCCGCCGACTGGCCGGGTCCGGCGTCGGCAATGATCTGTTCGCTCATGATAGGCGTCTCCAGCCAGGACGCACGCCGCCGCCCGGTGTTCGCACACCGGTCCCCTCCAGGCACCGAGCCTTGATGTTGGGCGCACCGATGGCTTCGCGCGGGAGCCGTAATTCGGCAGTCCCACAGCGTCGTCCGGCGGCGGTCGCACGTTTCAGAACTGTTTCCTGGATCAGTCAGGCCATCGTCGGGAGCGGTGCCGCTTGGGAACCGTTCGTGGCGTCGCATACTACCATTCCAGTTGCTGGTATGGTAGTTGCGCCGACCCTCGTTGGTCAACCGCACCATCTGCGGCATATCGTCAGGCGGTGACTCCGAAACCCTTGCCTACCGTGGTATGTCGGTTTGGGCTGGACGGCATTTGGGACAAACCCCAATGTACTGTCTTGGGATGTTCGTAAGAGGGTGATCAGCAGAATTTCAATGGTGGCTTAAACCACAACCGAAACGTACGGGGAGGGCCGCAGGTGGAGGGACCCAGCGCCACGGGAACGATTGTGACCGCGCTTGCGGGTGGCATCGGGCTGCTGGCGCTGATGACGCTGATCTACGGAACGATCCTCTATCGCCTGGGAGACCGGCTCAGACTGCGCCAGCTTTGCCTGGGCCTGATGTTCGGCGCCGGTGGCGTGGCGGCCATGCTGCAATCCGTCCCGATCCTTCCGGGTGTCTATCTGGACGTAAAGACGGTGCCGGTGGCGCTGGCCGCCCCCTTCGGCGGTCCCTTGGCCGCCGTGCTGGCAGCTGCGCTGGTGTCGGCTGGCCGCGTGGCGGTCGGCGGCGCCGGCATGTTGTCGGGTGTGATCGGCATTCTTGCGGCCGGCGGCGCGGGGTTGCTGGTGCGCTGGCTGGTCCCCGTGCCAGGCTGGCGATCCGCAAGACCGCTGTTCATTCTGGCTCCGCTCGCCGCACTCCACCCGCTTAGCATCTTCGTGCTGCACTGGGAGGTGGCACTGCCAATCTTCATCGACGGCGGCCTTCCCATCGCGCTGTTCACGGCGGGCGGCATCCTGATGCTGGGCACGATGCTGGGACGCGAACGCCGCCGCGTCGATACGGAGAAGATGCTGCGGGACGCGGCGCTGAGCGACCCGCTGACCGG
>Ga0206117_100965_pt1 | contig 18945 bp, 19 predicted proteins | sample 3A5Ametagenome_FD_177997 | JGI IMG/M metagenome (GOLD analysis project Ga0206117, IMG submission 177997) | Enriched microbial communities from leaf-cutter ant dump, University of Wisconsin, Madison, United States - 3A5A | ecosystem: Environmental > Terrestrial > Nest > Insects nest > Nest dump... | reverse complement strand
GATGGGGTCTCTGATGGCATCGGCGGACCGGCCGGAGGGCCGTTCCGAATTTTTCTTCGCAGAAGATGATTGTAGCGCTTGATCGACCGTCGGGAAGCTGATATCTACCCGCTCCACCCGATGAGGCGCGCAAGCGAGCGTCGGGGACTACCAGCCTGATGCGGTCGTGGCGGAATTGGTAGACGCGCAGCGTTGAGGTCGCTGTGGGGCAACCCGTGGAAGTTCGAGTCTTCTCGACCGCACCACTCCCAAGTAGTTGGGAACTAACGAAAGGCCCGCAGGTCATTGACCGAGCGGGCTTTTTCGTGCCACAAACCATCACACAAAACGTCACACAGTGGGGCGGTGGATGGCTGGCAAGAAGAGCGGAACGGGGATTCCCAACGTCATCTGGAAGGGGAACCGTCTGCACTACAAGCGACGCTGGCCGACGGATGTCAGGCGACTCCATCCCGAGATGAAGGAGTTTTGGGAGGAAGCTCTCGGGACATCCGATCTCAAGGTCGCGCTCTCAAAGGCATCTGAGCTAAACCTGCGTTTCGATGCCCAAGCGGAGCGGCTGCGTGGCCCCTCCCCCGTCGAGCAGGCGAAGCAGCGGCTACGGCAACGCTCGTTCAATGAGCGTGACCGATTCAAGTATGGGGTCGAGAGCGTTCTCGGACCGGAATTGAGGGTGCCGGCGGAACTGCTGGATGGCGGGGCGTTCCTGCTCAGTAATCCATCTGACTATCGGATCCGTCCCAATGAGGCGCGTTCGATTGAGCGCGTGGTGGAAAGGTTCGGCATGCTGGCCAAGGACCTCGCCATCCCCGTGCCAGAAGGCGCGAAGGCCAATCGGGTGCAGGAATTCGAGGCCTGGAAAGCCAAGTGCATTGCTGATGCTAAGCAACTCGTAGAGCTACTGAGAGCTGTCGAGATTGAGCCTGAGTCGCTTGGTGTTGAACTGCCCGAGAAGCTGACAGAGAAGAAGAAGTCGTTCACATTGCTTCAAGTCGCTGAAAAATGGGGAGCGGCGAATTCGGCGCCTCAGCAGCATATCGACCAATACAAATATGCGTGTAAGCTGTTCACAGACCTTTATGGCTCAAAGGACGTTGACTCTGTGACAGCTCTCCAGATCAGCGAATTTAGAGAAAAGTTAGTTGACATGCCGAATTCAACTCGGAAGGAAATTCGAAGCGCTGATATGGCGACTGCTATTGAGAGAGGACGAGAGCTGAATCTACCAAAGATTAGCCCAACTACCGTTAACAAGCATATGTCGGCGGTGAAGACAATAATAAAATGGGGTTGGGAGCATGGTTACGTAGAGAATAACGTCGGAGAGCGCATCCGTGTAAAGCGGTCACGGGTTAAGCAGGCGCGAAGGGACTTCAAAAGAGATGAGCTGCAGGCACTAATTTCCAAGATTTCTGAAGTTCTGTTGCCAAACTCTGATGACTTCTGGATTCCAATTGTGGCGCTTCTACATGGTGCGCGACGGGAGGAGGTGTGTCAGCTTGAGAAGGCGGATATCCAAGATGTCGATGGCATATGGTGTATGAACATTCGCGTTCTCTCGGACTCGGACGATGAGGATGTTGAAGAGAAGTCGCTGAAAAATGCGAATAGTAGGCGTCTGATGCCAATCCACGATTGCGCGCTTCGCATGGGATTCGTTGCTTATGCGCACTCGTCAAAGTCAAGTCGCGTATTTTCTTCCCTGTCCCAGGATAGTCGTGGGGACTTCGGTGGAGCCTATGGAAAGAGGTTTGCCAGAATTCTGCGCGAGAAGGTAAAAATTTCTGACAGGAAGGTGGTATTCCATTCTCTTCGGCACTCGTTTATTACGGCGTGCCGAAATGCTGATATGCCAGAGACCATGGAGCACACACTCTCTGGTCATTCTGGTTCGAGTGTTGTTCATGACGGCTATGGCTCAAAGCAAGAAGTGCCCAATCGTAAGCGGTGGCTCGACAAGGTTGACTTTGCGGTTCCCGCTCTGTCCGAACTGGTCGAAGTGATGGAGAAAGCCCGGAAGTCGAGCGCGGCGTGAGTAGTGCAAGATGTCAGAACCTCACCGCGTTGGTTGCCTTTTTCGCGAAGATGGGAGCGTGATGCCGATAACCGGGCTGGATTGCTCCAACCAAGCAACGGGCTTACAATCGCTCCATGATGAAATCTCGGCGCAAGGGGGCGCCTACACCCCCTACCGACAGTCGGCAAGAGTCAGAGGCCGAAGCAGCGACCGCTATTTTCACTGGCTCCTTTGAGGAGTCCATCGCACGAGGTCGCGAGGACGTTCGTGCTGGCCGTGTGTACAGCTCTGAGGCTGTTGCGCGCTGGCGTGCCAATTGGGGCACATCATTGGACAAGGATCGCCCCGATGCGGAGTGGCATTCATCGCCCCGATAAAAAGAAAACTGCTTTGTAAGCGAATGACTGAGGGGGTGTGTAAGCTCGAGGATTTATTCGCTCTTTGCGATCCTCTTTCGGTGGTGCTTGAGGGTGGTCATATTGCCTGTTATGATAGGTGTCATGGCTAGATGCACCGCACCAAAAGAGGGCCACCGCTCAGCGAGCGCAGCAGCGGCCTGCCCTGCATGTCGTGGCCGTTATGGCCGTTCCAGTGGCTACAGCAGCTACGGGTCGTACTCACCTCCGTCTCAGTCCTTCTCAGGAAGCGGCGGATCCAGCAGCGGCGGGTCAAGCGGCAGCAGCCGGTCCGGCGGTAGTGCAAAGCCAAGATGGTCCCCGGCTGGTTCAACGGTGGTGTACAGCCCCGCTGAGGTGCGGGCGCTCACGCCAATTCGGGAAAGCGTCGAGAAGCAGGCATCCCTTGATCGTCGGGACGTCTTTCTCTGCCATGCTTGGGATGACCGGCAGGGGGCTGCCAAGGAACTGCACGATCTGCTTGAGGCGCGCGGCGTGAAGGTCTGGTTCAGCGAGAAGGATGTGGGGCTCGGCGTGCCGCTGCTCCGCGCCATTGACAAGGGTTTGGCGAACTCGCGGATCGGGCTCGTGCTTGTGACTCCTGAGCTGCTGCGTCGCCTTCCAAACGAAGGTATTGCCGACAAGGAGCTTTCATCGCTCCTCGCCGGTGAACGTCTCATACCCATCGTGCATGGCACGACGTATGAAGCGCTCCGGGAGGTTAGCCCTTTGCTAGCCTCGCGTACGGGCCTGAGTACTGGGGAAGACTCGATGGCAGTCGTCGCAACCAAACTTGCCGAGTTGGTAGCTATTTAAAGGCGTGCGCTATCCACATCGAAAAGTTGGCTTAAACGAAAAGGGCGCCCCGTAGATGGAAGCGCCCTTTCTCGCGTTACGGAGTTCGTGTGATGCGGTGCCTTGTCGTTGTTTGCTGAGGTCGCTGGATGCGGAGTGACCGCGACTCCCAACTGTTCCGGGCGACGGGGGTAGTTAGATCATCGGTACCTATTCATGCTTTCCTCAATACCGAGTCGCACACCGCGCAGGGCGTTGAGCGCAGCGATCTCCTGCGCCTCCGCGTTGCCCGCCAGATAGGTGTCCCAGTCCATTTGTGTGAGAAGATTTGGAAGGGTATCGGCCGCAAACCTCCGCGCGCGCTTCCGCTGATCTGGGCTGCAGCCTGGAATCTCTTCCATCGCAACTTGCTCAGCGTCATCAATCAGCACGGCGAAGAACGCCTCTCGGGTCTCGTAGATGGTGGTTGCCTCAGTCACGACTGATACCTCGCTCGCATAGGCATGCTGCGGATGTCAGCGGTGATATCTGCCGCTTCGCGTGCCTGTCTCAGCAGTACGTGAATCAGTTCCTCCATCGCGTCTACGTTTCCAGCGTAGTCGCCCCAAGGGTTCATACTGAGATGACGTCGCGTAACAATCTCAAGGTTCTTGTTGAACGCCTTTCGATGCGCACGGGAGTTGAATATATCATAGTCGTCTTCACTTTCGGCTTTGAACTCCATGATAAAATCGTAGAATTCTGCCTTGGTGGTTTGATCTGAAATTTCGAGATCGTATTTGCTAGTTGTCATTTTTCTCTTGCTTCTTGGCTGTTCGGCATTCTCGACGTTGAGTAGGATGCCGGGATGCCACTTTGTTAATTCGCGCCGATATCGGGCAATGCTCCGACCTTCTCGGCGGCCATTGCTTCACGCTTGACGGTGTAGAGCCACAGCCTGCCGCCGGATGCGGTGCGCTCTGGCGTCGAGTAGGTGTTGTGTTGAATCAGCGCGGCTTTCTTCAGAAGCTCAGCCCCACCCTTGGGTGGTAGTGTCGCGCCGATGAGGGCTGGGTACAGGTGGATACCGTCCGTCAGTTCGCGCACCTTGGCAGGGATGCGAGCGGCGGTCTGTGCCAGGATATCGAACTCGATTGCGGACACTTCAGCTGCACGGACTCGTTTCCGTGCAGCGTCATAGCCGGCAATGACGTATAGCTCACCGTCATCAAGATCCCAGTAGTCGAGGGACTCATCAAGTGCCGCCTTGGTCACTTCTGCCAAGTCGTCAAATGACGTAGCTTCGTGGATTTCGATATGTTGGACTATGCGCCAGCCAACCAAGTGGGAACCCTGCCCAAACACGACGATCCCTTTAGCGGGTAGGCACGCGACTTTTGTTACCGCGTGCTTTGCTGTATAGTTACTATCAAACGCCATCTCGTCGCAGAGAATTTCTGCTTTGAAGGGCGACAGTGAAAGATTGAAGATGGACAAGTCTGATCACTCATTCGGTTAGATCAACCGCAACGTTCTGCGGGACAATGACAGGACGAGCGATGGCGATGTACGCCATTTCCGCTAGTGCCTTTGTGAAGATGTTCTTGAGGCTTCCGGCAAAGTCTCGGAATGTGACCTTGCCGCCATCGAGCATCTTGTCAAAAAGGTCACCCCAGGCGTCCCCAATGCTGTCAAAGGCACGGTAGAACGCCCCCTCGACCGTCTTGGTTTGCTTCGCGAGATCCTGAGCGGCGCGACCGAACGCTTCATTGAGTTCAGGCGTCATCCGCCCGCTTTCGGCTAGGGTCCGGTAGGTACTGTTCAGTTTTTCCAGGCCCAGGCGGAGGCGGGTGTCGCCGTCGCCGTAGCGCTCGAGGATGGATTGCCCTTCCTGCGCAGCCTTGGCGTACTCGCGAGAGGCTTCCACAGCTTCCAGCTTCAATCGGATTTCTTCGCGGGTGGATGCAAGGTCCTTATCCTTGGCGTCCAGTCCTAGCGCGCGAAGCTGCCGCTCTACCTCGATCTCGCGGGAGACCTTAGCGTATGCGTCGGCCCCTTCCAGGGTGGCGTTTGCTAGGCGCTTGGTTTCCTCGGTCTCGATTCCCAGGTCCTTGGAGCGCTTCAACGCCTGCAGCTTTAGCGTCTCGGCCTCAATGGCGCGGAACCCCGCTTGCAGTTCCTTGAGGCTCACCCCTGCCCGCTGAGCGAGGTCTTCCAACGTGGTGGGAACGATCTTCGCCTGCTTGGCGAAGTTGGTGAGGAAGTCAACCGTCCGTTCCAGCGCCTTGGTGTCCAGTACGGTCATGTCGCCCATGGATAGGGCTTCCGTCGCGACCTTGGCGTTTGCCAGTTCCATCCGCAGAGCGGAGTACGCTACCTCCGTGCGCCAGACTGCCTTTTCCTCGACAGTCAAGGCATTGGTGGATTTGTTGGCGCGCTCAATTGCTGCGTCTCGGGTTTGGGTTATAGCGTCCAGCGCGGCTTTATAGTCCTCACCAGAGATGAACGGCTTGGACTGGTTCAGCTTCTTAAGAGAGTCCTGATATTCCTCGTTCGCCTTGAATACCGGATCGTTGGCTTTGCGGAGGTCAGCGGCGCCACGCTTGGCGGTGTCGACTCGTTGCTGCCAAGCGCGCTCGTCGGCTGAGATGGCCTGTTCGCCCGTCTCGACGGCGGAACGGAGCATGTCCGTTTGGATGCCGTCCAGTTCCTTCACCAGTTCGGCGCGTTGGTTCTGGAGACCCTTGCGCATCCAGCCAAAGGGGTTGCGGGCAATCTGCGAATCAAGGGTGTTGATTTGGCTCTGCAGGTCAGTCGCGCGTTCCTGCGGCTTGGGACCTGCAAGGAAGTTGTTAGCGGCTTGAAGCGCCTTTTCTGGAAGCTGCAAAAAGAACTTGTACAAGTCACTCAAATGCAGCTTGTCGTCGAGGTTGATCAGAAGCTGATCCCACTGATTCGAGATTCCAGCGTTGATCTGTTCCACCGTGCGCGGGATCGTCGCGAAGTCGGCATTCACCTGCGCCGTCATGTTCCGGAGCGCCTTCAACACGATGTCGGTGGTAACCGTGCCTTCCGACGCGAGGCCTTTCAGTTCGCCCGTTGTTACGCCCATCATCGTCGCAATCTCGCGCGTGAGTGCGGGCATGTTCTCTGCGAGGCTGCGGTATTCGTCGCCCTGAAGCCGTCCGCTCGCGAGGGCCTGCGATAGCTGTGTCAGTGATGCAGCGGCTTCCTGCGCCGTCTGTCCCGACACCTTGCCCAGCTTGAGGAAGGTTTCCGTCAATCCGGACACATCGGCATTGGCAAGGCCGATGTCCTTCCCGACACCTGCGAAGCGCGCCATTGCGGTGCCCACGTCGCCTACGGAAGTGCCCAGCCGGTTCGCGATGGCGACGGTTTCGGCATAAAGTACTTTGGCCTGCGCCATGCTTCCCGTTGCGGCGTTCAGCTTCCCGACAAGGAGGTTCATAGAGTCCACCGGCTTCGCCATCGCCGCGCCCGCTGTAATGGCCGCTGCGCCGATTGCGGCGAAGCCTAGGGCGACCCCACCCACAACACCGATAGCCGCACCAGCGCCCAATGCAGCGGCTCTGAGGCCAGTGGAGATGGTTCCGATATTCCGTGCTGCGCTTCCTGCGGCAGGAGAGAGGGCAGAGAGGGTGGAAACGACGGAGCCGAAGCCACGATTGAGCGTAGGCAGGAGACCGTTGGTCCGCGCGAGTTCGCTGTTCAGTGCGCCCATCTCACGCGCGAAGGTGCCGTGCGCGCGGGCGGTTTCGAGGCTGCGCGTGCCGGTGTTGCGAAGCGTGGTCGTGTAGGCGTCGAGCGCTGAGCGAGCACGGCCGATCATCTGGGCGTTGCCGTCCCCTTGCCGGTCGATTCGCTGAATCATGGAATCGGTGCGACTGAGGGCGGCTTGGTACCGGCGTTCCTGCGCGACAAGCTGATTGTAGGCGTCGACGGCTGTGGTACGGCCAGTAGGGGAAGTGGGGGTGGTGGAGGAAGTGCCGGGCCGGGAGTTGGAACCGCCGGGTGCGTTTGAAGCGGCCCTGATGGCGGAGAGCGACTTCGCGACTTTGGCGGTCTCGGTGGCGAGTTTCCCAAGCGCCGCTTGGGTATCCTTGACGAAGGAATCAACGTCCTTCTTCGCGCCTGTAAAATCTACGGCTGCGGTAAGCTGAATATCTGACATTGGAACAAAAAGGCCTTGGGAAATCTGTTCGTCTGAAATGGCGTCGCGGCGTGTCGGAGGTTCAGCGGCGCTTAAAGTACTTTAAGGGGAGAGTGCCCCCGTCCTTCGTTGGACGGGGGTGGTACAGTCGCCGCGCCCCAGCTGGAGGTTCAGCATCGCGGTGGCTGTGGAACACTGGGACAGAGACGGGGTGCGTTCTGTCTTGAGGAGGGGAATCAGACCGGGTCGGGGATCGGATCGCCGAAGGTCCAGCCGTCGTTGCGTAGGGCGTTGTATTCCGCCTGGGAGAGGGCCTCGAAGCGCTGGGCGTATTCCTTGGCCTGTGTGGCTTCGGCTTCTTCCTGGGCCTTCTCAGCGTCGCTGAGCGGGACTGCGACAGGGTTCCATCCGGCTTCGCGGAACAGCCGATACCATGCGTCGGGGACGTTCTCGGGGAAGGTCCGATTGACGATGTCCGCGCCCATCTGAGCGGCGGCGTAGAGATCGGAGGGACAGAGTGCCGACATTACGCGGCCTCCTTCACGTCGGCGTTCGTCGGCGTGTAGTGCTGACTGGTCTTGATCCGATTGAGGCGGAACGTCGCGGTTGTTGTGGCGATGGAGCACGGCGCCACAAAGGAGTGGCTGGGGAGCTGGGTGCGCTCCTTGATCGCGTGCATTACCGCGCTGCGCCAAGCGCCTTGATGGGCTAGTGTCGGCGCGCCGAGTTCAAGGTCGAGAATTAGCTCAGCGTTCTTGGTAACTTCGTTACCCTCGGCAATCAGCGTGAACAGCCGGGTAATGGTGGTGTCGATTTCTTCCGACAGAATGCTCAGCTGCCGGAAAGCGGCTTGGATAGTGTTGGAAGCTTCGCGGTGCTGTGCGTCTGCAAGAGCCTGTTCGAGCTTGGTGACGTTCTGGCGTGCGGCTTCGACGGTCAGAGAGGCGTAATCGCGCTTGGCGATGGCGTCGCGTTCAACGGTGCCGGCTTCCTTGAGACGCTGTTCCGTCTCAGCAGTGGGAGCCATGAGGTTGTCCGCAATGGCGTCCTTTAGATCGTTCACAGCGGCTGCGTGGAAATCTTCCGCGGTGGCAGCTTCGGCGATGGATGATTGCAGAATGAGGGTGGCGCGGTTCAGTGCGTCCTGTGCAGCCTGCACGGGGGTAATTTCGTTCATTGCTTCGTTATGTCTGGCATCAGATGGACGCACGTGCGTCCAACAGGGATTGGAAGTGGCTGAGCGGTGCGGCGATGTAGATTTCGCTGCTACCTTCGAACCAAAAAATGAAAGGCTCTTGTGAGGTGCTGAGCGCCTGATGCTTGATCTTGCTGGACCGGAAGCGGCGACGGCTTTCGTATGGAGCCTTGTTTGGGAGTGATGCTTGGTAAACGGGTGTTATTGTTTCGAGGGTGTCGGGCTCTTGACGCGCGGCGACGGGATGAGGTTTGCGAGAAGTGCCGCTTCGATCTGCGAGCGGTGGAGGTAGCGCTCTCCCCCTTGGCCACGTCCGCGACGGACGATTTCGCCAGGGAAGGCGCCGCGACGGATGGCGCGGTACATGGTGCGGATGCTGATACCAAGGACGCAGGCAACGGTAGGGACAGGGATGAACCCATCCTCTGCGAAGGGCAGTTGATCTAGAGCGGACTGAAAAGAAGGCATGCTGTAGGATCCAAAAAGGGGCGGGGAACGGAGTTCACCCGCCCGCGCAATGTGCTGAATTGAGGAGATGGCGACGTGTCTAATCATCGTCAACTGCCATTATTATAGGACAAATTGTCCGTTAATGCAAGTGGAATGCCTGTATTTCTGTTGCTTCGCTTCCTTGTCTGTGCATGCCCGTGCTATAATAGTTCATTGAATGGGGTTGGATTGATTAACCTAGTCATTGTTTCCTTGCTTCGTCTGTGTGAGTGGTGTCAAAGAAAAACGCGCCTGAGCTATTTTGCTCGGCGCGTTTTTCTTTTCTATGATGCACTTACTCGCGGATTTGCGGGTGCGGGTAGTCAGGGTGCCTTGAGTTGTGGTGATCTAGAACAGTTAATTTGTAAGACGGATCGTCAACTACGTTCTTGTAGGTCGTGCGTGTTACGGCGCGGCGGACTGTTGCTTCTGGCAGAAGGTATTCTCTGACGATTTCGTCAATGGTCCAGCGCGACACTTCGTAGACGTAGCGCAAGAAGCGCACTTGTCCCTCTGTGAAGCGATGCCGCGGGTTGTTCACACCGCTGTATTGTCCGTTGGCGTAGCGGCGCTCCCGGTTTATTCCTGTAGTCTCCCACGCGAGGTTTGTAAGAAAGTTGTTCTCACGGTTACCGTCGAGGTGGGAGGCCTCCTTGCCGCCTTTCGGTGCGCCGTGCCAAGCGAAGAGCATCCAATAGGCGACCTGCTCTGTGCGGCGGAGCTGCTTGTTGTTCGGTCCGCGGTAGTCAAGGGTGAGGTCGAGTATCTGCCGGTGATCGCCCTTCTTGGGGTTCTTGCTCCGCGATCTCATAGGCTTGTGGTTGCCTGAGTTCTTATACTGGTAGATGTTGCCCCACCGGTCGGCGCAATACCTGCTGAATGGATATTCGAGCCTTGCAAACGGGGGCTGGCTTTGAACGTTACCGGCAGATGTATATGTGCCAGTGGATGAAGTTGATAACATGGTTCCTTGCTATGATTCTGAGGTTGTTTCCAAAAAAGGTCTCAGAAATGGAGGGCTGTTCGTCAATTGAGCCATCATGTGACTCCGGAAAGGAAGTGCGGTCAGCCTGATTACTGAGTACTAAGTAATGAGGTGGAGCGGTGGCTTTGATGGCGTCTAAGCGAGATGCTTCTTGAAGGGGCTGATCTAATAGCGTAACAAGTGCTGGTTATTTAAAGCGTAACCCACGATGATGTATTTTTAAAAGCTAGATTTTATAAGGCGCGGAGTAGGGGGCGCTTTTATCTCCCCTCATCCACTCTGATGAGGAGGAGGTGCCGGGCGTTGGTTCGAAATTGCCCGGCACCTGCGCTTAAAGTACTTTAAGCCGGTTGGAGGGCGCCGTTGCGGAGCGTGGGCATAGGGATGGTATCGGCCACACTGCCGGTGCGCGGCAGAAGGATCGGCAATAGATCGCGGATGATTGCGGCAAGGGTGCGGCCTTCCGGTGTGTCCTGATTCAAGGCGGGATGGCTGTAGTGAAGGACAAGCAAGCGCTCGAGTGCTGTGTCCAGGCCGGTCAGTTCATGTGCCTGAGCGGTGACTGAATCCATCCGGTCGAGGAAGTCGATACCTGCTGAAACGGAGTTGTCATGCTCCAGCGCCATCAGCTGAGCATAGACGGACATTCCAAGCGAGTGGGCGAGAGCTTCGGCTGGGGCTGTGTTGTCTTGAGTGACAGCGCAAGCGTAGGCATTGACAGCAGCGGTCTGTGCCATGTATTGGATTCCTGAGTATGTGCGTCTAATCGTTATGACCGGTCGAGGTTGCCGCCTCGACTGGTCACTTCATAGGGCAAATGCCCTATGGGCTAACTCGATAGGGCAAATGCCCTATGGGTGTCAATTGGCATTTTTCAGAACTGTCATATAAAATTCGCCGCGCATTTGTGCGGCTGTGCGCGCTTGCGCTGCACGAATCCGGTGGAATAGGATCTTCTGCAACCAAGAACCAACCGGTGAAACGGGCAGTCTGATGGAACAAGCGCGCGCAAGGCGGATTCTGCGTCTGATGGGGTGGGGGCCGACGGAAGCGGCGCGCCGGTACAACGTGGTTGCGCGGACTAAGCTCAAGGCTCAGGACATCAACCAACAGGTCAATGGCAAGAAGCGTGGCGTCTCGGATGGGTTCGCGGTCTTCCTGCGGATGGCGGTCCATGTGGCGCGGCTAGAGCGGCGCCATCGGCCTGAGGCATGCGGACATAAGACTGGGCAGTGACGTGGCGTCGGCCTGGGGATCGTACTCTTGTCGCATGACAGCAAAATCAGTCGCTTGGCTATCGTACTCTTGTCGCGCTGGGTGCTGTTCGTACCTTTAGCACGCCCTCGCGCGCCGCTGGCTACTACTCCGTTCAATAGAAAGAGCCTTGAAGCCGCTTCTTGATCAGCGGCTTGCGCCTGAATGTGCCAAAGGTACGACTGCCGCCCGGCGCGACAAGAGTACGGTAGGAAAGCATCGGTTGCCAGTTCGGCACCCAGTTGCCGGCATGTGGCGCAAGGCGGTTGCTTGTGCTTTCCCCATCAACTTAGCGGCGTGTGTCGCCCTGAGGTTGCGCTTGACTGCCGCCGCTAAACTACTCCTAAATCGCGCAACAAGAAGCGCTGGGAGAGGTTAATGCGTGGTTTGATTGTTACCGCTGCTCTGGCAGCCGCTCTCGTCGGCGGCTCTGCCATGGCCGCGAATAGAGACCCGAATTCCTCCATCCTCGTCTGCAAGGATGTGCAGACAGCATCCACGATCCACAAGGTATCAGTGGAGGATGTGAAGGCATCGATGAACATGGCGAGCAACGCCATGGACGATAATCGATGCTTCGAATACAAGGGCGCGGCCCGATGGAAGCTGATCGAAGAAAACCACACTTACGGCTACGGGAAAATCACTTACGATCTCGATACAAAGAAGCCAAAGATCGGTTACGTTCCGTGGTTCGTGGTCTACTCGATGGGTCTCAGCTCAATGTGAGCCAATAAGGGGGAGGGATTACTCCCTCGCCCCTTAAAGTACTTTATCCGATCACCTGAGCCACCGCGCCAACGTGATTGGGATACTTGGCACCGACAGGCCCAGATTCTCCAGCTCGGCCGGATCGCGGTCACCGTAGACGCGGGCCACGTTCATGAAATTGAACCGTGTCTTCTGGTCCGCCATGGCGGTGTCAGGAAAATTTCCTGCCACCCACCTTCCGAACCGAGCATCAGGGTTCGGCCTCTCGATCCCACACTCCGGATCGGCCGTCAGTTCCTTCGCGGTCAGCAGCAGCTTCCCGATACGAATGACGGACTCGACCGTGCGCTTCATCTCGATCCGAATCTCGGAAGCGATGGCGACGCGACGCGACGCGATAGGTGCCGCGGTGGACATCAGGTCGCCGGCACTGACCGACACCGCCAGATCGACGGTCGCCTGTGTCGCGGCCTTGATGGTGCCGGTCGGCATATCGTGGTTTCCTTATGGATTGACTGTGTCTGTCTTGAGGAGGGGAATGCTCCTTCTTGAGGAAGGGAATGCTCCGTCTTGAGGGAGGGAATTGACGAAGCTGGCGGTGTCTGGGGCGGGTTGAAGTACTTTAAGCCCTTGGAATTTCGCGAATCATGGTGGTGGTCATGCGCGGTGTATGGGTCCGTACTCTGGTAGCGCACCGGGGGACATTAGTACGGATGTTTGAAAGGGCGGAGCGAGGAATTCCATCCGTACTATTGTCCCCCGGTGCCCTACCAGAGTACCGAAACCCGTGAGGAGCTTTGGGTTGTGCCTGAATAGGCGCGCTTCTCAGCGTCTGGCGCTACCAGAGTACGGACAGTTGCCAGACGATCAGTGCTACCAGAGTACAGAAATGGTCTCAACCCACTGCCACAGCTTCCGTACTCTGGTAGCGAGATGATAGGCCTCTACCAAAGTACGGAACGGGCGGCGTCTCCCTCATTGGTCTTCGGGATTCCCGGAAACGGCAACCTGTCCCGTCTTGGTTACATCGGTTGCCTGTGCGCGCTCCTGCGCCATCTGGCTGGCGGAAATGTGGACTACTGTCCACGCCGTGGCCGGTAGCATCAGCCATCCCATGTCGCTCTAACGCGCTGTGGCTCGCAAAGGAGTGGGACGCGGTCTGGGCTACTCTGGGTTCAACCCAGACAAACCTATCCACGCCAACGAACATCCGTAAGGCCTATCGTAAGGTCCAACGCGCAGTCGAGGCGCCAGCCACGCAGGCTTCGTCGTTCACCAATGATGACGCAGTGTATGCGCTGAAGCTGGCGGCGGTGGCGGAGCGCGGGCGCAGGTTAAGAAGAAGCGGAGAGCAAGGCTCGAAATCAAACTCTCCGCTTCCCACACCTGACGATGGGGAACGTCGCGTAAGCGGCGCCTCTCATCGCCACTATTCTAAGAAGCTGTGCGGCGACTGTCTAGATTATCCTTCCGGCGTTACCTCACAATCTAGGCAGCACCTGTTGCGGTTTCTGAATGCACCCCTACCCCCAGCCTTGGGAACCCTTGAAGGAGGGGGGGGCTTTCCGAAGATGTGGAGAAACTTTAGCTAAAGCTTTGCAGGGCTTTGCGGATTCGGCCGTTTCCGGACACAGAGCTTTGCGCGAATTTGCGGTAAAGGGGGCTGAACAACGCGGAAACGTTGGCTTTCTGGGCTTTGCAAAGCTTTTGGAACGGCTTTGCGGGGCTTTGGTCCCTTAGGTACGGAAAGGGATCTCTTCGTACTTAACCGATCCATCCCGTCTCACTGGGGCTTGGGCTAGAGAGACGTCTCACGGCCAAGGCCGTGCTCGCTCATGTGAGTCTCACAAGAATGGTATTGATGCTATGAGACGCCTCAGCTACAACGTCTTAGATATCAGTGAGACAGCGAATGAGGTTGGAGCATGTTGATCGGTTACGCGCGCACCAGCACGGCGGAGCAAGAGGCAGGGCTTGAGGCTCAGCACCGCGATCTTTCGGCCGTGGGAGTGGAGAAGCTGTTCAGCGAGCAAGTGTCGTCGGTTGATGCGGCAAAGCGCGCCCAGCTGGAGGCAGCTTTAGATTACCTGCGCGAAGGCGACTGTTTGGTAGTTACGCGCCTGGATCGGCTCGCGCGGTCAGTCGCACACCTGCTGACGCTGGTTGAGCGAATCGAGGGAAAGGGCGCTGGGTTGCGCATCCTCAACATGGGAGTCGATACCAGCACGCCCACAGGCAAGCTCATGCTGACGATGCTCGGTGGCGTGGCTGAGTTCGAGCGGGCGATCATGCTGGAACGCCAGCGCGAAGGCATCGCGAAAGCCAAGGCCGAAGGGAAGTACAAGGGGCGGAAGCCGACAGCGCAGGCTCATGGCGGCAATGTGCGGGAACTGAAAGCTGCTGGGAGATCTGTCCCCGAGATTGTTGAGGAAACTGGTGTATCGCGTGCAAGCGTCTACCGGCTGCTACGCAGCGATAGATAACAACCTGAACCTGTATGGCATGCTACTTTTGGCCGTTTTTATCGCGCTGTCCCTTGGCATGACTGTTGCCTCCTGTACTAGTCCAGCCACGGTTAGCGCATGAGATGAACTGTCAAGTTTGTTTCCTGACTCCTCCCAAGGCTGGGTCGGGGATCAGAAGCTGCCCATGGGAGAATTTCATAGTATCGATGGTGGGTAATTGAGGGCGCTTTAAGAAAAAATCTGCGGACTCCGCAGTAAATAGCTCCGGACTCCGTCCGGAGTCCACCATGACTCCATAGTAAAGTCCTAGGAGTCCGACTGCAATCACGCAAATAAGTCTTGGTGAGATTTAAGTGATGCGGCGGCATCATCTTCCTTGCGCTCGGAATTGGCGTCGCTGGATGGTATATGCTGGGCATCACGTGCAATGGTCCAAGTCCTATCATTGAGTCTAAGCTCTCCAGCCGCTTTAAGGCGGCTTAGCTGAGGCGACATACTGGTACGCGGTACATCGACCGCAAATCGGTCTCTGATCCAGGCCGTAATATCCCCACTCTCACCCCCCTCTGGGTGTTCTGTCAGAACCAACTTTATCATGTCTTTGATAGTAAGGCTGGTAAGGGGGGTAGATTTAGTCTCACTAGGTAGCAGATCATCAGCTTCAACAGGCTGCTGCAAGGCGCTTTCTAATTGAGAGGGGCTATCATTCTCATAGCCTTGAATTGCGGCTTCTGCGACAGCCAGTTGACGCAATTCAGCTTCTAGAGCTGCGATTGAAGCCATAATCTCAGTGCGTCGTGTCGCGATAAAGTCTCTGAGTTTGTTGCTCATGGCCGAGGCAGATCTCCAGTAGCATAGCAGGTGTTGCACCTTACGACGTGCAGATTGATCTGTCCACAGATGTCAATGGTTTTCCGCAGGCGGCAGCTTGCGCCTGTGGAAAAGAAGTTGAGGCGCGCAACGTTGAAGCGTTGACATCGCCGTGCCATTCGGTATGTTGGTGGTAGGCAACCGTCGCTCTTCTTGAGTGTCGCCGTCCATCCTCAAGCCCCCCGAAGCCCTGAAAGCGGCGGGGCGCAAGGGGCGCTCCGAGAGCTGGGCATTTCGCCCAGCACCCGTGAGGAGGACATAGACATGAGAGTAGTTTGCACTTGGCCGAAAGCGGTGTCGGTTTCTTCCTACATCCGCTTCCGAAAAGGCAGGTTGGAGCATGTTCGCTCCCACTGCCGGTCCTATCCCAACCGCTGATCCCGGACGGATAGGTAGCTGAAACTAGGCGACGGTTGCCCCCTAATCCCCGCTATTGAATCATACCATGTGGTCTATGTCCAGTATCTCTAAGGGGCTGGGCTTTTTCCGAGTCGCAGAAGATTGGGCGCCGTGCATGCGCAAGAGGGGCGTTGCTATCGAGTATCTGGGCTCAGAGATGGCGGAATATCATCACACAAATCTGCCCTCTGATCCTCACACACGTGTGCTCGCATAAGCGCAAGGTACCGAGCTATCTATTTGATATAAAAGGACAATTGAAGGTTCTTGGTGGAGAAGTCGAAAATCGAGTCTTCTCGACCGCACCACTCTCCCATGCAGATGGGACCATCCCGGGGATACGGGAAAGACGAAAGGCCCGCAGGTCGCAAGACCGAGCGGGCTTTTTCGTGTCCGGGCCTTGCCCGGTGCTAGCCGGCCAGCGCGTGCAGCAGCCTGGACGCTCCGCCGGCGGCGCGACGGACATCCTCGAACAGCACCATCATCTCGTAGATCGCCAGGAAGGCGCCGCTGTAGAACCAGGGGCGCCAGCGTTCCTCCATCCAGGCGACCAGCCGGTGGACGCCGCCCATCGGCAGCAGCCGGGCGACCGCGACGGCGCTGAGGATGCCCAGCAGCGCACCGCCGGTGACGTCGCCGGGGTAATGCAGGCCGAGATAGACACGCGGCAGCGAGATCACCAGCGCCGCCCACAGGCAGGCCAGCAATCCCCATGGACGGGAGGCGCGGACGAAGGTGGCGGCCAGCGCGAAACCCAGGGCGGCGTTGTCGCTGGGGAAGGAGCTCCAGTTCTTCAACGCCTCGCGGCTCTGGCCGATGGGCGGGACGAAGGGCAGGCCGGCGTCGTGCAGCGGTCTGGGCCGGGCCGGCATCACCGCCTGGATCAGGATGGACGCCGCCACCGCCAGCACCACGGCGGCGAGCGCGTCCACCACCAGCCGGCGGGCGGCGGGCGTCTCCTCCCGGCGGAACCACAGCCACCACAGCGCGGCGCTGAACAGCCCGAGCTTGACCAGATAGATGTTGGCGACCCCGCGCACCGCCATGTCCAAGGCCGCGCTGTGCCCGGCGAACTGGTTCAGCCAGAGCAGCAACGTCTGGTCGAGGCGATGCAGCGACTCCACACGGCGTCTCCTCTTGCAGACGGCAGGCGCCAAGTGTTGCGATTTTATGACAAGGACGGTCAATGGAGCATCGGAAGGCTCCATCCGGGGCGGGGGCGGAGGCTTCGGGGTGCCCCTCCCGCCATCGCGTTCCACTGTCATGGAACGCAGACCCAGGGTTGCGGTCTGACAAGTCTTTCGTGAATTTCTGAAGTATTTAATAACAGAACTGACAACATGAAGAAAATGACATCATTGAAATGATGCCGGCAGAGAATAATCGGCCATACCTTCGTCTGCCTCGCTCTTGCCGCCTATCGAAAGGGGTAATATCCTGTGCTGCGAAAGCCGGAGTGAGTGGCATCGTGCCAAGCCATTCCGGATGTGGATCGCATTGGGGGATTTGATGGCGACTGTCGTGATGATGAAGCACCCGCAGACAGGGCTTACCAAGAAGGGGCTGGTCGGGTTCAGCTGGACCACGCTGTTCTTCGGCGGTTTCCCCGCCTTGTTCCGCGGCGACTGGGGAATGGGGCTTCTCCTGACGCTGCTCGCCTTCTTCACCGGTAATATTTCCAGCATCATCGCCGCGTTTCTCTACAACAAGAGCTACACGTCCAAGCTGATCGAGAAGGGCTACGTCTTCGCCGATACCGAGGCCCTGAACAGCCTGGCCCGCACCAAGCTCGGCGTCGATACGGGCGCTGCGGTGCCGAACCCGACCTGATCGCCCCTGACCGATCGGTCTCGGGGCGGAAAAGACGAAGGGCGGTGCACGGCGCGGCACCGCCCTTGGTCTTTTCCGCCCTTGGTTTTTTCAGCGGAACTCGATGTAGCGGTCCAGCGTGGCGCGGCGCAGCGCGCGGACGATGTGGGGGACCGTACCGCTGGCGACGATGTGGCCGCCGGCCTCCCGGCAGCGGTTGGCCAGGATGAACATCATCCCGATGGCGGCGGAATCGATGAAGGTGACGAAACGCAGGTCGATCCGGACCACCGGGTTGGCTGCGAAATCCCAGTCGCGCAGCATGTCGTGGAAGCGGTTGCCATCCTCATAGGTGCAGCGGCCGGACAACAGGATGCCGTCGCAACCGTCGACAGTGGTGAAGGCATACTCCATCGGCCCGTCCGGTCCCTCTCCCCGTGATCCGGCGCCTGCGATGCGCCGCGCGCCCATGGGAGCATGAAGGGTTGCGGCGGTGCAAGGGTATGGTGGCAAAAGCGGCGGAACCGGCCGGGCCGGGCCGATGCGGGCTGGACAAATGGAGGCGGCGCCTCTATGTCGGGGTCGCTTCCGCCGACACCGGTCCCGCTCCCGTGCAGCGGGTCTCCCGGACCGGCTGGAAGGCTTTCCACAACCCGCAAACCCTGAACGCCGTCGGCCACCGTCCGATGTCGCGGAGCCGCCCGCCGTTTCCTTGCCGCCACTCAAGGCCTGGTATTCGGGGATTGCATCGTCGAAGGGAGGGTGCCGGCATGCACACCGATCCCCATGCACCGGTTCCGCGGATGGACAGCGCCGCCAACCCCCATGGCCATGCGCACGGCCAGGAGCTTGAGGACGAACGCCCCTACGGCGTCGAGCCGGAGTTCGTGGAGGAGATCGCCGGCCTGCTGCGCGCCCGCGAGCGCGATGCCGTGCTGGCGCGGCTGGACGGGCTGCATGCCGCCGACATCGCCGACCTGATCGAACAGGCGGAGCCGGCCGAGCGCGCCGACCTGATCGACCTGCTCCCCACCGAGCTGGACGGCGAAGTGCTGTCCTACCTGAACCCGGACCTGCGCGAATCGCTGATCGGGCGGTTCGAGCCGCAGGAGCTGGCGGACGCCGTCGCCGACCTCGACACCGACGACGCGGTGGAACTGATCGAGGATCTGGACGCGGAGACGCGGGCGCAGATCCTGGCGAAGCTGCCCGACGCCGAACGCGCCCTGGTCCAGGAGAACCTGACCTACGACGAGGACAGCGCCGGCCGCATGATGCAGCGCGAGTTGGTCGCGGTGCCGGAATTCTGGACGGTCGGCAAGACCATCGACTTCGTCCGGGCGGCGACCGACACGCTGCCGGAGGATTTCTACGACATCTTCATCGTCGACCCGATGCACCGGGTGGTCGG
>Ga0206117_100964_pt1 | contig 18963 bp, 17 predicted proteins | sample 3A5Ametagenome_FD_177997 | JGI IMG/M metagenome (GOLD analysis project Ga0206117, IMG submission 177997) | Enriched microbial communities from leaf-cutter ant dump, University of Wisconsin, Madison, United States - 3A5A | ecosystem: Environmental > Terrestrial > Nest > Insects nest > Nest dump... | reverse complement strand
GCCCGGATGCGCACCGAAAGCCTGCACCGCCGCGGCGCCTCCACCCGGCTGATCGCCCAGAAGCTGGCCGGCAAGGGCATCGGCCGCGACGAGGCCGACAAGGCGCTGGACAGCCTGCGCGAGGATGTCGGGCCGGACCTGGACCTGACGGCGGCGCTGGCGCTGGCAAAGCGGCGGCGGCTGGGCCCCTACCGGCGGCCGGAACAGCGCGAGTCGCAACGGGAGAAGGACATGGCGGCGCTGGGACGGGCCGGCTTCGGTTACGAGATCGCCCGCCGGGTGGTGGATGCGGAGGATCCGGACGGGCTGCTGGAGGAGTAGGGCGGCCGCAGATGGAACGTCGTGGAACATCTTCCTGGAGATGTTCCATGGTTCACATCTCCCGAAAATGACAGGCCCAGAAACGACGAAACGCGCGGCACCCTTTCGGATGTCGCGCGCCGCTCTCTTACCGGGAGTCGGAATCGTCCTGTACGCGTCCTAAACTTCTTCAGCGGAGCGGCAAGCGCCCCGCGTCAGCACACCAAACGCGCCCCAGAATCGGGGAAGCGATCAGGCCGCGGCCTGCTGCTTCTCCTGCGCCTTGGAGATCCGGCGCTTGATGCGACGGGCGTCCAGGCTCAGCACGGCGTCCTTCGCATCGAGCAGGAAGGCGTCGAGGCCACCCTTGTGCTCGATCGAGCGGATCGCGTTCACCGAGAGGCGCAGACGCACCAGCTGCCCCAGGCTGTCGCTGAGCAGCGACGTTTCCTGGAGGTTCGGCTGGAAGCGACGGCGATTCTTGTTGTTGGCGTGGCTGACGTTGTTGCCAAACTGCGTGCCCTTGCCGGTCACGGAGCACCGACGTGCCATCGGACTGTTCCTTTATTTTAGCAAATGAAACCCGGTAACGGACGGCCTGCCGCCCGAAGGAGGCCGCTATATAGTCGAACAAAAGCGCCGTCGTCAAGCCTGTCTTCAAACCGGGAACCGCGATGAAACCGTTAAAGCCCGAGTCGTCGCGGGATTGTGGAGAGTCGAAGCGCGGCGGCCTCTTCGATCTGGCGAAGAGACGCGCCGCGCCAATCTTGTGCCGACTGGTGTCAGTTCACGGTCGGGGAGGTCTTCGACGCCGGCTTGGCGGCCAGCGGCTTGGCGGGGCGGCGCTGCGCCGGCTTGACCACCGCCTTCGCCTCGGCGGCGATTGCCGCGGCGGGGGCGGTCGTCTCGGCCTTCACCGTCTCGACCAGTTCCTTCACCGGAACCTCGACCGGGTCGGCGGCCGGAGCGGCGACGGTGGCGGCGACCGGGGCGGTCTCGGCAGCAACAGCCGGGACAGGGGCCGGAACCGGGGCGGGCTGCGGAGCCTCGACGGCCGGCACCGGGGCGGCGATTTCGACCTTCGGGGCCTCGACCTTCGGTGCGGCGGCAATCACCGGGGCTGCCACCGGTGCCGGCTTCGGAGCCTCGGCCTTCGGGGCCGGGGCCGCGTCCGCGGCCGGAGCCGGCAGGGCGGTGATTTCGGCGGCGATCTTGGTGGAGACGTCCAGGAAGCCCTGCACGCTCTCGGTCACGCGGGCCTGGGTGGTGGACAGCCAATCGCGCTGCAGGGCTGCCAGATCGGCGGCGTTGCGGGCCTTGCCCAGCCCGGCGGCCAGGCGGCTGGCGTCGTTGACCGAGGCGGTGACGCCGTCGAACCAGCGGCGGTAGCCGTCCTGCACCAGCGTGGCGACGCGGGCGGACTTGGCGGCGGTGCTTTGGGCGTTGGTCTTGAACAGGGTCAGGACGTTGGCGGGGGTCGGCTGAGCGGTCATGGCGTTGTCTCCCGTAGAGCAAGGCATATTGGCGGAAACGGAAAGGCCGCTCCGGCGTAACCCCAGGAGACCGCGGGCACCCCGGCCCAAGCGACGGAGGCGATTCGACAAAGTCGAGTCGGCGCACGTCGCCCCTTTCCCGCCCGCCGCAGAATAGCCCTACGGTTGGTGCGGTGCAACGGATTTGTTGCGGTGCAACATAAGCTGAACGGTTTATGCCCCGTTGGATCAGATGGTTTCCGCCCGGTCGAGGAAGCGCGCGAGAAGGGTGTGGGCCGCCGCCGCCGGGATGGTGGTGCCGGCGGTCACCTCCGCTTCGAGTCGCGCCAGATCGGCCCGCACTGCCGGATGGGCGCGGAAACGGTCGATCAGCGTCTCGCGGATCTCGCTCCACAGCCAGGCGCGCGCCTGCTCCGCCCGCCGGGTGTCGCGGGCGCCGTTGGCCACGGTCAGAGTCCTGTGCTCGCCGATGGTGTCCCAGATCGTGTCGATGCCGATCTTCCGGAATGCGGAGCAGCTGAGCACCGGCACGCGCCAGTCGCCATGGCGCAGCAGGGTCAGCGCGTGGCGGTAGTCGGCGACGGTGTGGCGGGCGGTGGCGGCGAGGTCGCCATCGGCCTTGTTGACGACGACGAGGTCGGCCAGCTCGACGATGCCCTTCTTGATGCCCTGCAGCTCGTCGCCGCCGGCCGGCAGCAGCAGCAGCATGAACAGATCCACCATGTCGGCGACCGCGGTCTCCGACTGGCCGACGCCGACCGTCTCCACCACGATCACGTCGAAGCCGGCGGCCTCGCAGACCAGCATCGCCTCGCGCGTGCGGCGCGCCACGCCGCCCAGCGTCGCACCGGCGGGGGAGGGGCGGATGAAGGCGTCGGGATCGCGCGACAGGTCGACCATGCGGGTCTTGTCGCCCAGGATCGAGCCACCGGTGCGCTGCGACGACGGATCGACCGCCAGCACCGCGACCTTGTGGCCCAGCCCGATGACATGCAGCCCGAACGCCTCGATGAAGGTCGATTTCCCTACCCCCGGCACACCGGAGATGCCGAGTCGCACCGAGTTGCCGGTGTAGGGCAGGAGCGCCGCCAGCAGCGCTTCGGCGGTGGCGCGATGGTCGGCGCGCGTCGATTCGATCAGCGTGATCGCGCGGGCCAGCGCCCGCCGGTCCCCCGACCGGACGGCCTCCGCAAGTTGGGTTGCGAGGCGGGAGGCGTCTTGCGGGGCAGTGTCGGTCATGGCGGCGGCGTCGGTCTGTGCGAGGGGAGGGCTACCCTAACCGCGCAGCGGTCGCGGATAAAGCCCATGCCTGATGCTCATGCCTGACGGCGATGCCTCACGTCCGCACCGCCGGCGACTCCACCGCCTCCAAATTCAGCGCGGCGGCCAGCAGGGCGCGGGTGTACTCCTCGCGCGGCTCCTCGAAGATGCGCTGGGTCGGCCCCTGCTCGACCACCTTGCCGTCCTTCATCACCATGACGTGGCTGGACAGCGCCCGCACCACCCGCAGATCGTGGCTGATGAACAGATAGGCGAGGTTGTGGCGGGCCTGGATGTCGCGCAGCAGATCGACGATCTGCGCCTGAACCGACATGTCGAGCGCCGAGGTCGGCTCATCCAGCACGACGAATTTCGGCTTCAGCACCAGGGCGCGGGCGATGGCGATGCGTTGGCGCTGGCCGCCGGAGAACTCGTGCGGGTAGCGGTTGCGCGCGTCCGGCGGCAGGCCCACCTCCTCCAGCGCGCGGGCGACCATCGCCTCGCGTTCCTTGGCGTCGCCAATGCCGTGGATGCCCAGCCCCTCGCCGATGATCTGGCCGACCGACAGGCGGGGCGACAGGCTGCCGTAGGGGTCTTGGAAGACGATCTGCATCTCGCGCCGCAGGCCACGCAGGCGCTTCGGCTGCCAGCCCTGGATGTCGGTGCCGTCGAAACGGATGGCGCCCTGGCTGGCATGCAGGCGCAGGAGGGCGAGGCCAAGCGTGGTCTTGCCCGATCCCGATTCGCCGACGACGCCGACGGTGTGGCCGCGGCGGACCGCGACATCGACGCCGTCCACCGCCTTGATATGGCCGACGGTGCGGCGCAGCAGGCCCTTCTTAATCGGGAAATGCACCTTCAGCCGGTCGGCGGCCATCACCTCCGCCGCATCGTCGGGCGGCGACAGCGGGTTGCCGCGCGGCTCGGCCGACAGGAGCCTCTGGGTGTAGGCGTGGCGCGGGCGGATGAACAGGTCGTCGACCTTGGCCTGCTCGACGATCTCGCCTTGGTTCATCACGCAGACACGGTCAGCCATCTTGCGCACGACGCCGAGGTCATGGGTGATCAGCAGCAGCGCCATGCCGAAGCGGCTTTGCAGATCCTTCAGCAGCGCCAGGATCTGCGCCTGGATGGTGACATCGAGCGCCGTGGTCGGCTCGTCGGCGATCAGCAGGTCGGGCTCGTTGGCGAGCGCCATGGCGATCATCACGCGCTGGCGCTGGCCGCCCGACAGCTCGTGCGGATAGGCGGTCAGCCGCTTTTCCGGGTCGGGCAGGCCGACGAGGCGCAGCAGCTCCAGCGTGCGGGCGCGGGCGGCGCCGGCGGACAGGCGCTTGTGCAGGAACAGGGTCTCGTTGATCTGCCGCTCGATGCTGTGCAGCGGGTTCAGCGAGGTCATCGGCTCCTGGAAGATCATGGCGATGCGGTTGCCGCGCACCTGCCGCAGGGTCTTCTCCTCGGCGCCCAGCAGTTCGGTGTCGCGGAAGCGGATCGAGCCGGCCGGGTGGTGCGCCATCGGGTAGGGCAGCAGCTGCAGGATCGACAGCGCCGTCACCGACTTGCCGGAGCCCGACTCGCCGACCAGCGCCAGCGTCTCGCCCTTCTGGATGTCGAAGGACACGCCCTTGACGGCCTGGGTCGTGCCGGCGCCTGAGCGGAAATCGACGCGCAGGCCCCGCACGGACAGCAGGTCGGGGTTGGGGGGCATCAGGCTCATGTCGGGCTCTTCACGGTCGTCGTCATCACTCGGCCGCCTCCTTGCGCGCGGCGGTGGCCGCGGCGGCCTCGCCGGGCAGCGCGGTGGACATCTGGGCGATGGTCTTGCGCGGGTCGAAGGCGTCGCGCACCGCCTCGCCGATGAAGATCAGCAGGCTCAGCATGATCGCCAGCACGAAGAAGGCGGTCAGGCCAAGCCAGGGCGCCTGAAGATTGGCCTTGCCCTGGGCCAGCAGCTCGCCCAGCGACGGCGATCCGGGCGGCAGGCCGAAGCCGAGGAAGTCCAGCGCCGTCAGCGTGGTGATCGAGCCGTTCAGGATGAAGGGCATGAAGGTCAGCGTCGCCACCATGGCGTTGGGCAGCACATGGCGCACCATGATGGTGACGTCGCCGGCGCCCAGCGCCTTGGCGGCGCGCACATAGTCGAGGTTGCGCGCCCGCAGGAACTCCGCCCGCACCACATGGACCAGCGAGGTCCAGGAGAACAGCAGCAGCAGGCCCAGCAGCCACCAGAAGGTCGGCGTCACCACGCTGGCCAGGATGATCAGCAGGAACAGGGTGGGCAAACCCTGCCAGATCTCGATGAAACGCTGGAACAAGAGGTCGGTCAGCCCGCCGAAATAGCCCTGGACCGCGCCGGCCGCCACGCCGATGACCGAGGAGAAGGCGGTCAGCACCAGACCGAACAGCACCGAGATGCGGAAGCCGTAGATCAGCCGCGCCACCACGTCGCGTCCCTGGTCGTCGGTGCCGAGCCAGTTGTCTGCGGACGGCGGGGCCGGGGCCGGGACCGGCAGGTTGTAGTTGATGGTGCGGTAGCTGTAGGGGATCGGCGGCCAGACCATCCAGCCCTTGGCCTGGATCAGGTCGCGGACATAGGGGTCGCGGTAATCGGTCTCCGTCTCGAACTCGCCGCCGAAGGTGGTCTCCGGGTAGGTGTGGAAGACCGGCCAATAATAGTGGTTCTCGTATTCGATCAGCAGCGGCTTGTCGTTGGCGATGAACTCCGCCCCCAGCGAGACGACGAACAGCACCAGGAAGATCCAGAAGGACCAGAAGCCGCGGCGGTTCGCCTTGAAATTGGCCAGCCGGCGCCGGGTCAGCGGAGTCATCACACCCTCCGCGAGTCGAAGTCGATGCGGGGATCGACCATCACATAGGTGATGTCGCCGACCAGATTCATAATCAGCCCCAGCAGCGTGAAGAAATAGAGCGTGCCGAACATCACCGGGTAGTCGCGGTTGATCGCCGCCTCGAAGCCGAGCAGCCCCAGCCCATCGAGCGAGAAGATCACCTCGATCAGCATTGCGCCGGTGAACAGGATGCCGATGAAGGCGCCGGGGAAGCCGGCGATGACGATCAGCATGGCGTTGCGGAAGACATGGCCGTACAGCACGCGGTTCTCGGTCAGCCCCTTGGCCCGCGCGGTGATGACATACTGCTTGCCGATCTCCTCCATGAAGGAGTTCTTGGTCAGCATGGTCAGGCCGGCGAAGCCGCCGATCACCATGGAGACCACCGGCAGCGCCATGTGCCAGAAGTAATCGAGCACCTGTTTGTACCAGGGCAGGCTGCCCCAATTGTCCGAGACCAGACCGCGCAGGGGGAACCAGTCGAGATAGCGCCCGCCGGCGAACACCACGATCAGCAGCACCGCGAACAGGAAGCTGGGGATGGCGTAGCCGACGATGACGACGCCCGAGGTCCAGACGTCGAAGGGCTGGCCGTCGCGCACCGCCTTGGCGATGCCCAAGGGGATGGAGACCAGATAGACGATCAGTGTCGTCCAGATGCCGAGCGAGATCGACACCGGCATCTTTTCCAGCACCAGATCGACCACCCGGCGGTCGCGGAAGTAGCTGGTGCCGAAATCGAACACGATGTAGTTCGACATCATGTGGATGAAGCGTTCGTGCAGCGGCTTGTCGAAGCCGAATTCCTTCTCCAGCTGCTTGATGAAGGCGGGGTCCAGCCCCTGGGCGCCGCGATACTTGCCGCCGCTGTCGCCGCCGGTCTGGTTCTGGCGCTGGGCGGCGTTGGCGTCGCCGCCGGCACTGCCGCCGATGCGCGACGTCGCCTCGACCGCCGTGCCCTGGACGCGGGCGATCATCTGCTCGATCGGGCCGCCAGGGGCGATCTGCACGATCAGGAAATTGATCACCATGATCCCGAACAGGGTGGGGATGATCAGCAACAGGCGGCGGATGATGTAGGCCAGCATCGCGGGTGTCCCGACCCTCCCCAATCCTCAAGGAAACGACAGCTTAGACCAGACCACAGGTCAGGGTCCCGTACGGCGCGGGCTGTTGGCCAGCTTCGCGTTCTTGTCCGCGTCGATCCACCAGCTGTCCGGGAAGCCCAGGCCGTACTTTGGGGCAACCGCGGGATGGGAGAAACGGTTCCAATAGGCCACGCGGTACACCGTGTCGTGCCAGTGCGGGATGACGTACCAGTTCCACAGCAGCACACGGTCCAGCGCCCGGGTGGCGGCGATCAGCGACGGGCGGTCGGGGGCGGCGATCAGCGTCTCCACCAGCTTGTCGATGGCCGGGTTCTTGATGCCGATCGAGTTGCGGCTGCCCGGCTGGTCGGCGCGCGAGGATTCCCAGTAGTCGCGCTGCTCGTTGCCGGGCGACAACGACTGCGGGAACCGCTCGATGATCATATCGTAATCGAAATTATCCGTGCGGTTCTGGTACTGCGCGCTGTCGACCACGCGGATTTGCGCCTCGATGCCGGCGCGCTCCAGATTGCGGACGAAGGGCTGGACGATGCGTTCCATGTCGGCCTGGACCAGCAGGAACTCGAAGCGGAAGGGCTGGCCCTGCGCATTCACCAGCTTGCCGTTCTTCAGCTCCCACCCGGCGTCCTTCAGCAGGCCCAGCGCGGTGCGCAGGTTGCCGCGGATGTTGCCGCTGGCGTCGGTCTTCGGCGGCTCGTAGGGCTTTGTGAACACCTCGTCCGGGATCTGGCCGCGGAACGGCTCCAGCAGCTTCAGCTCCTCGGGCGACGGCAGGCCGGTGGAGGCCAGTTCGGTGTTGGCGAAATAGCTCTTGGTGCGCTGGTACAGGCCGTAGGACAGGTTGGCCCGTGTCCATTCATAGTCGAACAGGTAGTTCAGCGCCTCGCGCACACGGCGGTCCTGGAAGACCGGGCGGCGGATGTTGAAGACGAAGGCCTGCATGCCCTGCGGATCCTCGTGCTTGATCTCCTCCTTGACGATCTGGCCGCTCTGCACCGCCGGGACGTTGTAGCCGGTGGTCCAGTTCTTCGACGAGTTTTCCAGCCGGAAATCATAGGCGCCGGCCTTGAACGCTTCGAAGGCGACGTCGAGATCGCGGTAATAGTCGTAGCGGATGCGGTCGAAATTGTAGCGGCCGCGGTTGATCGGCAGATCCTTCGCCCACCAGTCCTTGACCCGCTCATAGGTGATGGCGCGGCCGGCCTGCACGTCCACCACCTTGTAGGGGCCGCTGCCGATCAGCGGATCGAGCGTGGTGGTGGCGAAATCGCGGTTGGCGAAGACATGCTTGGGCAGCACCGGCAACTGGCCCATGATCACCGGAAGCTCGGGGTTGTTGCCATCCCGGAACGAGAATTTGATGGTGCGCTCGCCGGTCTTCTCCGCCTTCGTCACGTCGGCGTAATAGGTGCGGTAGAGCGGGTGGCCCTTTTCCTTGAGCGTGTCGAAGCTCCAGATCACGTCGTCGGCCGTGACCGGCTGGCCGTCGTGGAAGCGGGCTTCCGGCCGCAGGGTGAAGGCGACCCAGGTGCGGTCGGGAGCGACCTCGATGCTTTCGGCCAGCAGGCCGTATTCGGTGATCGCCTCGTCGCCGTTGCTGGTGGTCAGCGTCTGGAACACCAGCCCGGCCCCGGCGGCGGCCTGCCCGCGCAGGATGAAGGGGTTCAAATTGTCGAAGCCGCCGAAGGCCATCAGCTTGACCTCGCCGCCCTTCGGGGCGTCGGGATTGGCATAGTCGAGATGCTGGAAGTCCGGCCCGTATTTCGGCGTGCCGTGCAGGGCCAGGGCGTGGCTGCCCTGGGTTTTGGCCTGGTCCTGCGCCGCGGCCGGGGAGGCCGGCAGGAGCGCTGCCGCCATCATCACCGCTGCCGCCGCCATACCGGTGCCCAGCCACCGCATCCGACCCGTCATGCCCGATCCCCTCCCTCGCTTGTTTTCTCGAAAAGCGTTCTGACCGATGGACTTAGCGCCGCAATGGGGTGTCATCAAGGCTGCGCCGCCTTGCCGGCCGGATCGACCCACCAGGTCGCCGGGAAATTGGTGCTGCGATAGTCCTGATCGTATTTCGGCCAGACCGCGGGATGGGCCAGCCACGCCTTGTGGGCGATCCAGCTTTCCGGGTTGTGCCATTGCGGCACCATGTAGAACCCCCACAGCAGCACACGGTCGAGCGCGCGGGTGGCGGCCTGCACCGAGTCGAGGTCCTTGGCGGTCAGCGCCTTCTCGATCAGCGCGTCGGCCACCGGGTCATGGATGCCGGAATAGTTGGCCGATCCCTTGAGGCCGGCGGCGGCCGAGCCGAAATAGCCGCGCAGCTCGGTGCCCGGCGGGGTGAAGAAGGCGAGGTTGACGATGATCGAGTCGAAATCGAACTCGTCCAGCCGCGCCTGATACTGGGCGGTGTCGACCAGACGCAGGGACGCGTCGATGCCGACGCGGCGCAGGCTCTCGACATAAGGCTGGATGACGCGGGTCAGCGCGCCGGTGCCGTCGAGGAACTCGATGGCCATCACCTCGCCGGTATTGCCGTTGGTCAGCTTGCCGTTGCGGACCTCCCAGCCGGCTTCCTTGAACAGGCGGGTCGCCTCGCGCACCTGGGCGCGGTTGTTGCCGCTGCCATCGGTGGTCGGCAGGGCGAAGGGCTGGGTCAGCAACCGCTCGGACAGCTGCGCCTTGAACGGCTCCAGCAGGGCCAGTTCCGCCGGGCCGGGCGGACCCTTGGCGCCGAAGTCGGAGTTGGGGAAGTTGCTGAGCGTCCGCTTGTACTGGCCGTACAGGATGTTCTTCTGGATCCAGTCGAAATCGAACAGCAGGGCCAGCGCCTCGCGCACGCGCGGGTCGGCGAACTTGTCGCGGCGGGTGTTCAGGCGGAAGCCCTGGGCGCCCAGCGGCAGCTCGCTCGGCACCTCCAGCTTCCGGACCCGGCCGTCCTTCATGGCCGGGAAGTCGTAGCCGGTGGTCCAGCGCTGCGCCCGGTATTCACCGCGGAAGTCGTAGGCGCCGGCCTTGAACGCCTCGAACATCACGTCGTCATCGCGGTAGAAATCGTCCTTCACGATGTCGAAATTGTAGAAGCCGCGGGCGGTCGGCAGATCCTTCGCCCACCAGTCCGCCACCCGCTCGTAGGTGATGGAGCGGCCCGGATCGACCGTCTTGATCCGGTAGGGGCCGCTGCCCAGCACCGGCTCCAGCGTCGTCTTGGAGATATCCCGGCCGTTCGCAGTCCACCAATGCCTGGGCTGCGGCGAGAAGGTGGTGGCGAAATCGATGATCGGCTTGATCTCCCCTGTGCCGGTCAGGGTGATCTTGAAGCGGCGGTCGTCCAGCGCCTCCACCTTGGCGGTGCGGTCGAGGAAGGACTTGATGAAGGGCGCGCCATGGGCCTGGATCGCATCCCAGGTGAAGATCACGTCGGCGCTGGTGATCGGCGTGCCGTCATGCCAATGGGCGCCCTGGCGCAGCGTGAAGATCGCCCAGCCGTAATCGTCCGGCACCTCGACGCTTTCCGCCATATGGGCGTAGGCGGCATCCAGCTCCCAACCGGACCCGACCATCAGTGTGTCGGAGATCAGCCCCAGCGTGCGCGGCCGGACCCCGCGCAGGATCAGCGTGTTCAGGCTGTCGTAGGTGCCCGGCTGCGATTCGGCCAGCCCGACCGACCCGCCCTTGGGCGCATCGGGATTGACGTGGGGGAAATGGGTGAAGCCGGGCTGGAACTGCGGCTCCCCGAACTGCTTCAGCGCGGTGACGGTCCGGGTGGCGGCCTGCGCGGGCGTCAGGATCGCCGGTGTCGACAGCGTCAGGATCGTGGCGGAAAGGACGAGAAGGCGGCGCATCGGCGGTCCTGTGTGGGGAGCGGACGTTCTGGTTAGATTGCCACGCCCGCGCCCCGGTCAAGCGCAATTCCGGTTCTCAGGTCAGGTGCTTCGCGCCGTGCGCCAATGGTCGGCCATGCGGTCCATCAACTGGCGATAGCGGCGGTCGGTCCGCATCAGCCTGCGCACCGACTTTCCGTTGCGCGGGTCGGCCAGCATCCAGGCTTCCGCCGCCGCCTGATGTTCCGGATGGATCGACAGCAGATAGATCGCCGCCTGTTCCGGGGACGCAATGACCGTCTCCCGCATCCCCTCCAGAATGGCGCCGACATAGAGTGGCAGGACCTTGCGGAAATCCTCCGGCCCACCGTCGGCCTTGCCCTCGGCCTCGGCGATGTCGGGGGAGGCGCCGCCGTCGGCCATCAGGGCGCTGCGTTCGGCCGCCGGCAGGGCGAAGAAGGCGTCGAGCCCCAGCAGCAGGTCGCAGACGGTCTTCTTGCGCACCATCCAGTTCGATCCGCCCGACACCCGTGCCGCCAGCCCTTCCAGAAAGGGCCGCAGCTTTTCAGGGGAGGTTTCGAAAACGGAACGGGCGGGAGGGGTGATGGCGGTCATGGCGCTTTCCTCAACCGGCCAGTGCCGCCATGGCGTCCCGGTGGGTCTGCGGGTCGCCGGCGGCGATCACCCGGCCGGTGGAGTTGGCGTCGAGCGGCTTGCCCTCCCAATCCGTCATCAGCCCGCCGGCCCCGGTCACCACCGGCACCAACGCCGCGAAATCGTACAGCTTCAGCCCCGACTCGACGACGAGGTCGTAATAGCCCGACGCCAGCAGGCCGTAGCTGTAGCAATCGCCGCCGTAGGAGGCCGTCTTCACCTTGGCGGCAACGCGGCGGTAGGCCTCGTAATCGCTGCCGGGGAACAGGTCGGGCGAGGTGGTGCCGAACATGGCGGCAGGCAGCCCGCCGGGGCAAGGGCGCACGCGCACCGGCTGGCCGTTGTGGGTGGTCGGGCGGCCTTCGACGCCGATCCAGCGGTCGCCGACGATGGGCTGGTCGATGATGCCCAGCACCGGGCGGCCATGGTGCAGCAGGGCGATCAGCGTGCCGAAGATCGGCCGGCCGGTGATGAAGGACTTGGTGCCGTCGATGGGGTCGATCACCCACACCCATTCGGCGTCCAGATTCTTGGTGCCGTGCTCCTCGCCATAGATGCCGTCGTCGGGGCGCTGGCTTTCGATGATGGTGCGGATGACATGCTCCGCCTCGCGGTCGGCGACGGTGACCGGCGAGGCGTCGGCCTTGTCGTCGATGGCGACGGGGGTGCGGAAATAGCGGCGGACCACGCTGCCGCTGGAGTCGGCCAACCGCTGGGCGAGCGCCACCATCGGGGCGGGGCAGGGTTCGGTCATGGTCGCTCCTTGAGACTTTGGTCGATAGGGTTGCCGCATCCTAACGGCGCCCGCCCGCCCCGGAAACCCGAAAGCGCCCCGGCTCTGCTTGAGGAGAGGCCCCGATTTCCGCCGGGCAGCCCATCCGCCGGGAGGGCTTTGCGCCCGGCGCGGCTTGTGGCAGCCTCGACGGGCCATGACGAACCGACCCAACATCTACGCCGCCGCGCCCATCGACCGTGCCTCCCTTCGCCGCAAGGACGAGGATTGGCTGACGGAGGCCTGGCTCGCGCCCGCGTCCCGCGTTCTGCCGATCTGGCAGACCAAAAGCCTCGTCGCCGGTCCGGAGGACGCGCCCCGCGCCGTCCTGCTGCCGGCGGAGGGGCTGGACGCGGTGCCGATCTTTCTCGGTCTTATGGATGGCGTGCCGGTCTTCACCGTCGACCTGTCGATGGTCGAGGACCCGGACGCGCTGCCGGCCTTGCGGGGTCATGGCCGGTTCGAGGATCTGCGCGTCACCGGCCCGCTGATGCCGGAAGGAGAGGCGGCGCTGTGCGCCTACGCCCGCGGCATGGTGTGGTGGAACGCCCGCCACCGTTTCTGCGGCGTCTGCGGCTCCCCGGCGGCGACGGCGGAGGGCGGGCATGTGCGGCTCTGCACCAATCCCGGCTGCGCCACCCATCATTTCCCGCGCACCGACCCGGCGGTGATCATGCTGGTCCATGACGGCGGCGACCGGGCGGTCCTGGGCCGGCAGAGCCGGTTCCCGCCCGGCATGCATTCGGTGCTGGCCGGCTTCCTCGAACCGGGCGAAAGCCTGGAGGACACCGTCGCCCGCGAGGTGTTCGAGGAGGTCGGGCTGACGGTGACGGACATCCAGTACCGCTCCTCGCAGCCCTGGCCCTTCCCGTCCTCGCTGATGCTGGGCTTTACCGCGCGGGCCACCAGCTTCGACATCGACACCGGCAACGACGAGCTGGAAAGCGCCCGCTGGTTCGACCGCGACTTCCTGCGGACCCACACCCCGGACGAGACTTTCCGCCTCGCCCGGCCCGACTCGATCGCCCATCGCCTGATCCGGGAATGGATGGCGGAGGGGTGAGGGGGCGAACTCGTTTTTCGACCGTCATCCCCGCGAAGGCGGGGATCCAGAGTTTCCGGTGCAAGCCTTTGTAGCGTCTGGATTCCCGCCTTCGCGGGAATGACGGGCTGGTGGAGTGCGTGGCCTGAGCATCGACGGTCTTGAGCCTGCCCCCTTCAATGCCGTTGCACCCCCACCGCACGCGTGGGGGAGCGGCGGCGGTCGAAGGGGTTGGGGTGGCGGGTGCAGGTGTCGTTGTAGAGCATCATCAGGGAGGCCGATTCGGCCGCGCTGCGGCAGGTGGCGCAGCACAAATTGTCCCACAGCATCTGGCGGACGGCGGCGTCCCCCCAGGGCTCATGGAGAAGCGAAGCGCCTTTCTCCAGCGCGGCCATGAAGGGGATATGGTCATGGGCGGCGATCTGCGCCACCTCCTCCGCCTCCAGATTGGCCAATCCCAGACAATCGTCAATCGTGAGCATGGCAACCTCCATCCGTGGCGCCATGGCCGTCGGCGGGGTGTCACCCGTCAGCCGCCGTGGTGTTCTGTTGTAATCGGACCCTTATGGAACCGGCCTTAGCCGGTGCTTTCTGTATAACAACTTCCTCTAATCTTGCCCAGCGCCGGCCGGACGCGGCCAAGGCTAAGTTGCGTCACTGCGGCGGAATGACGCGTGACTTGCGGCAACTGCGAAAAGACTTGCGGCGTTGCGGAAGAGACTCAGTCCTCGCCGACGCGCTGGCTTTCCTGATAGCGGAAGGGGTTGGCCGGATAAACGCCCAGGATCTTCACCTCGCGGGCGAAGAAGTCCAACTCCTCCAGCGCGAGGCGCAGCGGGCGTTCGTCGGGATGGCCCTCGACATCGGCGTAGAACTGGGTCTGGGTGAAGTGGCCGCCGACCATGTAGCTTTCCAGCTTGGTCATGTTGATGCCGTTGGTGGCGAAGCCGCCCAGCGCCTTGTAGAGCGCCGCCGGCACGCTGCGGACGCGGAAGACGAAGGTGGTGATCGTCTTGCAGGAGCCCTGAGCCGGCAGCTTCGGCTCGCGCGCCAGGATCAGGAAGCGGGTGGTGTTGTGGGTGGCGTCCTCGATCCCGCTCTTCAGGATGTCGAGGCCGTAGATCTCGGCGGCCAGCGAGGAGGCGATGGCGGCATGGCGCGGGTCGTTCATCGCCGCAATCTCTTTCGCGGCGCCTGCCGTGTCGGCATGGTTGATCGCCTGCAGGCCCAGGCCGCGGATGGCGGTCTGGCATTGCGACAGCGCCTGGATGTGGCTGCGCACGGTCTGGATGCTGTCCAGCGTGGCCCCCTTCGGCGCCAGCAGCTGGTGGTTCACCCGCTGGAAATGCTCGCCGATGATGTGCAGGCCGCCTTCCGGCAGCAGATAGTGGTTGTCGGCGACACGGCCGGCGATGGAGTTCTCCACCGGGATCATGGCCAGCGAGGCCCGCCCTTCGCGTACCGCCGAGAAGGCATCCTCGAAGGTGGCGCAAGGCATCGTCGTCATGGTCGGCCGCGCGTTGCGGCAGGCCAGATCGGAATAGGCACCGGGGAAGCCCTGGAAGGCGATGATGTTGGACGTGCCCATGAGCGGAATTCCCCCGGCGGATCTTATAAAAGATTGATATACAAGGTTTCAGCCGGCCTTGCGGCCGGAGAGGAGGGCGCAGGCGCGCTCCAGGTCGGCGGGAGTATCGACACCCAGCGGAACCGCGTCAACGACCGCCGCGTCGATGCGCATGCCGTTCGACAGGGCGCGCAGCTGCTCCAGCCGCTCGCGCTGCTCCAGAACCGACGGCGGCAGCGAGACGAACCGCTCCAGCGCCGCCCGGCGGTAGGCGTAGAGTCCGATGTGGTGATAGAGCGGCCCGTCGCCGGTCGGCGCGGTGGCGCGGGTGAAATAGAGCGCGCGGCCCTGGCGGGCTCCGGCCGGCAGTTCCAGCACCGCCTTGACCACGTTGGGGTTGGTCCGCTCCTCCTCCCGCGTGATCTCGGCGACCAGCGTGGCGATGTCGACCTCCGGGTCGGCCAGCGGGGCGAAGGCGGCGCGCACGCTCTCCGGTTCGATGGTCGGCAGGTCGCCCTGCACATTCACCACCGCATCGTGCCGCCCCTCCGGGTCGACCAGCTGCAGCGCCTCGAAGATGCGGTCGGAGCCCGAGGGATGGTCGGGGCGCGTCAGCACCGCGGTGCCGCCGGCGGCCTCGACCGCGCGGGCGATTTCCGGCTCTGCGCAGGCGACCACCACCGGGCCGATCTCCGCCTCCATGGCGCGGCGCAGCACATGGACGATCATCGGCGCGCCGAGGATGTCGGCAAGCGGCTTACCGGGCAGCCGGACGGAGGCCATGCGTGCCGGGATCACCACGACCGGATTGGTCGGACGGCTGACGGAAGTGCTGGCGGGGGCGGCGGTCGGCATGGCGCGGAAACTCCGGTGGGAAGGTCCGGTGGGGCGGGGAATCGGAACGCTTGGATTCGCGACGCTTATCTGGCGCGGGTGAACCACGGACGCCGGGGCGGCGTCAAGGGGCGGCGTCGAGGGACAGTATGGCAGCCGGCATTGGGGCCAGAGTGCCGGCCTTTCCGCTGTTTTGCGATGCAGCGTAATGCGCAAGCAAATTAAGTGGTTGGTGACTGCGACAAATTTGTATGCGACCTTTTTTCGCGGTCCGCCGGGCTATGACAAGCTTCGGACCGCGGGCTATGGTAGCCGCGGCGCGTTCAGCCGCGGGCGGGAGAAACGCCGAGTGTACTGAAATTAGGGAACAAAGGGGCTCATCAATGAGCATGGAGTGGAACAAGGTTTTCGGCGCCGTGCTGCTGGCCGGGCTGATCGCGATGCTGGCCGGATTCGCGTCCAAGGTGCTGGTTCATTCGAAGCCGCTCGAAAAGAGCGTGTATGTCGTCGCGACGCCCGAGGGGGCCGGCGCGCCCGCCGACAAGGGTGCCGCTCCCACCGGTCCGGCGCCGATCGCGCCGCTGCTCGCCGCCGCCAGCCCGGAGGCCGGCCAGAAGGTCGCCAAGGCCTGCGCCGCCTGCCACAGCTTCGACAAGGGCGGCGCCGCCAAGGTCGGCCCGAACCTGTTTGGCGTCGTCGGCGGTCCGAAGGGCCATATGCAGGGCTTCGCCTATTCCGATGCGCTGGTCAAGACCGGCGGCACCTGGACGTATGACGAGCTGAACAAGTTCCTCTACGACCCGAAGGGCTACGCTCCGGGCACCAAGATGACCTTCGCCGGCCTGAAGAAGGATGACGACCGCGCGGCGGTCGTCGCCTACCTGCGCTCGCTGGCCGACAGCCCGCAGCCGCTGCCCCAGTAACCGACTCCAGCAACCAGGTACCGGGCGCCGCCGCGGCCGGATGAAAACGGCCCCGCTCTCGCAAGAGGGCGGGGCCTTTCTTTTGTCCGGAGTAGCACCTGGGCGGCCGGTCCTCGGGCCTACCGCCGCAGGCCGCGGGCGATCTCCAGATAATCGGGGTCGTTTTCCGGGGTCAACCAGCCGTGGCGGATCAGGAAATCGGCCACCACGAGGGTCACGTTGAATTTCCAGTCGCCGGTGCCGCGCACCGACTCCGCCACCTTGTCGAGCGGCCAGAGCTCGAAGGACTCGACCTCACCGTCGGTGTTGACGGGGGTGAGGCCGGGCGGAAGCTCCAGATCGTAGACGAACAGCCGGTCGCGCTTCAGCCCGGCCGGCGTTTCCATGCTGTAGCTGATGGCGCCGACCGGCACGGCGCGCCGCGCGGTCCCGGCGTCGAGCCCGGCCTCCTCCGCCGCCTCCTTCTCAAGGTTCTCGGCCAGGCTCAGGCCGATGGGCTGGCCGCCGGCGATCAGGTTGTCGAGCTGGCCCGGCGCCACCTCGCGGTCGCTGGCGCGCCGGCCGACCCACAGCAGAAGGCAGCCGGCCTCATCGCGGACAAAGCCGTTGATGTGCAGCCCATAGGCCTCGATCCCGAAGGCACCGACGGCGGCGCGGTCCAGCCGGGCCAGCGGCTCCGCCCCCCAGCGCGGGAGGACCGGGTAATATTCGCCGCGCAGCGCCTTGACCGTGCCTTGCTCCACCAGATAGGCGGCGGCGTGGTCGAGCAGAGTGGAGCGCGCCTCGAAATCCCGGATCTCGGGCGCGATGGTCAGCCGGTCGGCGGTGACGACGAAGCCGGGGTCGACCTCGGGCAGCGCCTCGGCCAGGGCATGGCGCACCCAGCCCACGGTGTGGCCGTCCAGCTCGAACGGGCGGAAGCCGGACAGGTCGTGCGCGTTGCACGCGCGGATGTGATCGAGGAAGCTCATGCCGTCCATCTAAGCGGGGGTGGAGGACCGGCGCAACCGCTCATCCAGAGCATGGGCCAGAGCATGGGCCAGAGCAGCGGGCACCACCGAATTTTTGGACATCTTGCGTGTCTTTGGTTGCCATCGTACACAGGTCGGGTCACGAAATGACCGTCGGCGGCATTCCGCCGGCTGGTCGCTCAAGCGAAAGGGCGGGGCGTGGTGGCTGACCGGTCGGCTGAGGGTGCTGCGGCAGGCGAGACGTCAGGCGAGATGGGGACGCCGTTCGGCGCCCTGTCGGTCCTGGTGGTCGAAGATGAATCCTTCACCCGCATGGTGCTGGCCAAGATGCTGGGCACGCTGGGCGTCAAGGCGGTTCATCAGGCCGCCGACGGCGAGTCGGGACTGGCCATGGTTGCCGCCCACGCGCCCGATCTGGTTCTGTGCGATGTGGAAATGCAGCCGATGGACGGTTTCGGTTTCGTCCGCGCTCTGCGCACCAGCGGCGAGTCGCGCCATGGCAGCCTGCCGGTCGTGTTCATGAGCGGCCGGGTCGATGACGACCGCAAGGCGCAGGCGCGCGACAGCGGCGCCCGCGCGGTGCTGGCCAAGCCTGTCACCCCTGCAAGCCTGCGCGAGGCGCTGAGCATCGGAGTGAAGGCCTGGCAGCCGGCTTAGGGGTTATCCCCTCCCCAAGCGGCTGCCGGTACTGTTCGAAAGTCCGGTTTACCGCCGGAGATTGCTGCGGCCGCCGACGGCAGGTGGAGGGGCGCAGAGCGGTCCTTAAAATTTCCCACCCCGTGGCAAGCGTGCCAAGTTATTGAAACAATTCGGCAATCCAGCGGTAACCCTCCACCGCGCCGCACCGGCGCCACATCCTCATCCAATTTCCGCCTTGTTGATGAGGACGATTGGGACGCAACATGATCCCAAGGAAGTGTTGAGGGAGGTGTTGCGAGGCCGTGGCCGACACTGCGGCAGACCGCAAGGCTCTCAACCGGATATTGTTAAGGTTTGGAGTTCAGCATCGACGGTAAATCCCTGCGCCGTGCTTGGTCGAGGCGGCGCGTCTGCTTGAGGAGGCCGATGGCGTGACAAGGAGCGCCCGATGGAACCCGCTTGGGTCGCATCGCACTGGGCAGTTCTTCCCGACCGGATGGGCAACGACGATTGCCGCCGGTTCCATGCCGTCACCTTCCGACACCGTCACACGGTCTTCGCCGAACCTTCCGACCCATGCGCTGCCGATACGCGCCCGGGTTGAGCCAGTGCGCTCGCCGCACCCACACCGGCCGCAGGACCTAGGTCCTATGGCTGAGGCCAGCTTCACCGCGGGCTTTCCGGCTATGGAGCCTGAGTGCCTGGAAAGCTCCAGGTGGAGCATTACATTCAAAA